>Ga0310122_10001137_pt1 | contig 17027 bp, 17 predicted proteins | sample CB6_Bottom_1051__FD_203503 | JGI IMG/M metagenome (GOLD analysis project Ga0310122, IMG submission 203503) | Marine microbial communities from Western Arctic Ocean, Canada - CB6_Bottom_1051 | ecosystem: Environmental > Aquatic > Marine > Oceanic | place: Canada: Western Arctic Ocean | collected...
GTCGCCAACCAGCGGGGTGATGGTCGCGGTGAACGACGCGGACACGACAACCGCGCCGACCGGCACCGTGGCGTTCGGGGTGTGGTATCCATCAGCGTTGTAATATACTGACTCATCTCTCGCCCCGCCTCGACAATATTGATATTGATGGCGCTGGCCCCGGCGTTGATGAGCACGACCACCCGCACCATGTCGACGCCGTAGTTGACCTCGAAGGCGTTCTGCAGTGCGAACGCGTCGACATCCACCACCACCGGCACCCGCCCAGCCTGCGAGATGACGCCGGTATAGTCGGCAATCTTCTCTTTCTTGGCCGCGACGAGCAGCACGTCCATGGTGCCCCTCTCTTGATCCTCCGAACCCGCCTGCAGGACCTGATAGTCGAGGTTGACGTCCTGGATGTCGAACGGGATGTACTGCTCAGCTTCCCAGTAAATGGATTCCCGCAGCTCCTCATCGCTCATCAGAGGCAGGGCGATTTTCTTCACGATGACCGCATTGCCGGACAGCGACGCGACGACTTCCTTAGTCTTGATGCCGTTCCGCTCGAACAGCTGGCGGATGACGTCGGCCACGGCCCCGCCGTCGATGATCGCCCCGTCGACGATGCAGTCCGCCGGGACCGGCTCGCTGCCAATGGCCACCACCTTGTAGCCACTGGACACCTGCCGCAGCTCGACGGCCTTGACCGCGCTGGACCCGATATCGAGTCCGACCACCGATTTCGTTCGGCGAAAAATCACTTACTGACAGTCCTTCACGTTCTCTTCAGGGGTGCGTAATGCACGGACCTGCACGATCTCGCGCTGACATCCCCCCCGGCGACGCGACGTGGGCACAGGCGAGAGGCTCCCGTCGGGGTCGACTCCCGGTGTATCGGTCGCCGCCCCACGCTGCTACAGCCATCGGAGGTCGGTTTTCGGCCGCCGAAATCATTGACAGAGTGGCTAATTGCAGGTAGCATCAGGGTTTACGTCTGTGGTCAAGAGGGGCCACTGGAGCATCAATGTCTACGTATGTACCTACTCCGTCCACTGTCGACCGACAGTGGCACGTGATCGACGCTGGCGAGCAGGTGCTGGGGCGAATTGCGACCGCCGCCGCTACCCTGCTCCAAGGCAAACATAAGCCGCAGTACGCGCCGTTTCTGGACACCGGCGACTTCGTCATCATCACCAACGCCGCCGGCGTCAAGCTGACGGGGGCCAAGGAAGAAAAAAAACTGTACCGCTATCATAGCGGGTACGAGGGCGGACTTCGCGAGGAGCGAGCCAAGATTCTGCGGCGCCGAATACCGGAACGCATGGTGGAGGAAGCCGTGCGCGGCATGCTGCCCAAGACCAAGCTGGGCCGGGCGATGTATCGCAAATTGAAAGTGTACGCGGGGCCGTCGCATCCGCACGCGGCGCAGCAACCCACCATTCTCGAGGTTCAGACGTGACGTCGACGAGTTTTTATGGGACCGGCCGGCGTAAGTCGTCGACCGCGCGGGTGTTCTTGAAACCTGGAACGGGTGAAATCGAGCTCAGAGGGTCGACCCTCGAGAAACGGTTTCCATCGGAATCGCTTCGCAACCGCATCACAGAACCGCTGCTGGTGGCCGAGGCCGCCGACAAGCTCGATGTGCTCGCCACCGCCAAAGGGGGCGGCGTCACCGGTCAAGCCGACGCGTTGCGTCTAGGTATTGCCAGAGCGCTCTTGCAATTCGACCCGGATCTGCGCCCCGTGCTGAAGAAGGCAGGGATGTTGACCCGGGACGCGCGGATCAAGGAGCGGAAGAAATACGGACTGGCCGGCGCGCGGAAGAAATTCCAATTCAGCAAGCGCTAGCGGGATTCGCCTGGCCGCGATGACGGCCGGCACCCCAGAGGGGATGGAGGAAGCTTGACGTCGATCGCGATCACGGATTTGCTCGAGGCCGGAGTGCACTTCGGGCACCAGACCAAACGTTGGAACCCGAAGATGAAACCGTACATCTTCGGTGCCCGGAACGGTATCTACATCATCGACCTGGGCAAAACGGCCAAATTGTTCGACGAGGCCGAGGCGTTTGTGCGTGACTTGGCCGCCAATGGCAAGACCGTGCTGTTTGTCGGGACCAAGCGCCAGGCGCAGGATCTGGTTCTCGAAGAAGCCCAGCGCTGTGGAATGTATTTCGTCAACCAGCGCTGGCTGGGTGGCCTGTTGACCAACTTCCTCACCATCCAGAAGAGTATCGCGCGACTCCGAGATATCGAGGCGATGGCCGAGGACGGTCGATACGAGAAGTTCTCGAAGAAAGAAATTGCCCGCCTCGAAAAAGAGAAACGCAAGCTGCACAAGAATCTCGACGGTATCCGCAACATGACACGGTTGCCGGACGCAATGTTTGTCGTCGACACCCGCAGAGAAAAGATTGCCGTGGACGAGGCGCGGAAGCTGAGAATTCCGGTTATCGGAATTGTCGACACCAACTGCGATCCGGATGACGTCGACTACGTGATTCCGGGCAACGACGACGCGTTGCGGTCCATTCGGCTGTTCCTGTCGCGGATCGCCGACGCCGCTATCGCGGGACGCGGCCTGCGCCAGAAGGCGACGGAAGCACCCGCGGAGAGTCCAGCGCCCCCTGCGCCGCCGGCACCGGAAGCCGCCGAACCGGCCGCTTCTCCAGCGTCGGCCTGACCGCTCACCGCGACGGAATGGCGCCGGCCTGATCGCCGGCGCTTGTGTCGTACGCCGCACCACCCACACGTGAACTCCGCGCGGCTCACCGCCGCGCCAAGGACGATTGAAGATGGCTATCTCTGCCGCACAGGTGAAAGAGCTCCGCGAGAAGACCGGGGCCGGGTTCATGGATTGCAAGTCGGCGCTGGCCGAGGTCGACGGCGACCTCGAGAAGGCGATTGACATCTTGCGCACGCGTGGACAGGCGCGGGCGGCGAAACGATCCGGCCGTAGCACCGGCCAGGGCGTCGTCGGCAGCTATATCCACACGGGTGGCCAGGTCGGGGTCTTGGTGGAAGTCGGATGCGAGTCGGATTTCGTGGCCCGGACGGACGAGTTCCAGGCGCTCGTGCGCGAGATCGCGATGCATATCGCGGCCGCGAGCCCGGCCTACGGAACCCGGGCGGAGGTGCCGGAAGCGGACGTAGAGCGGGAGAAATCTATTTTTCGCGCCCAGTTCGCGGACTCGAACAAACCGCCCGCGGTCGTCGACAAGATCGTCGAGGGTAAACTCAACAGCTACTACCAGCAGATCGTCCTGCTCGACCAGCCGTCGATTCGCGATCCCAAGACGTCGATCGGCGACCTGGTGACGGCGGCCATTGCGAAGTTGGGCGAAAATATCACCATCGCGCGATTCGCGCGGTTCAAAATCGGCGAAGCGCCTGACTGACGCCATGCCTGATCCGGCGTATCGACGCGTCCTGCTGAAGCTCTCGGGTGAGGCGCTGATGGGGACCCGATCCTACGGGATCGATCCCGTCGTGGCCGACCAGATCGCCGGCGAGGTCGCCGAGGTGAGTCGACTCGGCATCGAGCTGGCAGTCGTCATAGGCGGCGGCAACATCTTTCGCGGTCTGGCCGCCAGCGCCAAAGGCATGGACCGGGCCACCGCCGACAACATGGGCATGTTGGCCACGGTGATGAACTCGCTGGCCCTCTCTGACGCGATCGAGCGCCATGGGAGCGACACACGCGTGCTCACCGCGATCGAGATGCGGACGGTGGCCGAACCGTTCATCCGGCGTCGCGCCATGCGTCACCTGAAGAAGGGGCGCGTCGTGCTGTTTGCGGCCGGCACCGGGAACCCCTATTTCACGACAGACACGGCGGCGGCGCTCCGCGCCATGGAAATCCGCGCCGATGTCATCATGAAGGCGACCAAGGTCGACGGTATCTTCACGGCCGATCCGGTCACCGACCCGACCGCCACGCGGCTCGACCGCCTGACACATCTCGAGGTCCTGGAACGCCAGTTGCGGGTCATGGACGCCACGGCCATCTCGCTCTGCATGGACAACAAGCTGCCGATTCTCGTCTTCAATTTGCTCAAACCGGGCAACGTGCGCCGCGCGGTCATGGGAGAACAGGTCGGATCGGTGGTCACTGCCTAGCCCGTTCACCGAACCACACCACCGCGCACAGCCAGAGAGTGAGGGAACATGAGCATCACAGATGGTCCAAGCGCGGCGGCCGAAGCCCGCACCCAGATGAGCGGACAGATTGAGCATGTGCGGCACGAACTGGCCGGGGTGCGCACTGGGCGCGCGTCGATCGGTATTCTGGATTCCGTGCGGGTCGACGCCTATGGGTCCCAGATGCCCTTGAATCAAGTGGCGTCGCTGTCGGTGCCCGAATCGACGTTGCTGGTGGCGAACCCGTTCGACCCCACCCATATCGGGGCGATCGAACGAGCCATCCAGAGCGCCAACCTGGGCCTGAATCCGACCAACGATGGCAAGCTCGTACGGATTCCAATCCCTCCCTTGACCGACGATCGCCGAAAGGAGTTGTCCCGTATCGTCCACCAACTCGCGGAGGACGGACGTAACGGCGTCCGTGGCGTTCGCCGCCACGTGAACGACGCCCTCAAGAAGCTGCTCAAGGACAAGGAGATTTCGGAGGACGACGAGCGCCGAGCCCTCGACGAGGTCCAGAAAATCACCAGCACGTACATCGGTCAGCTCGACGACCTGCAGAAGGCCAAGGACTCGGACCTCCTCGGCCACTAGTCGCCAACACCTCTCCCCTGCCGTGTCTCTGACATTTCACCTGGAATGCTCGGTGCCGTGTGGCGCCGGACCGTTCGACGCCCGCGAGACCCATCACCTCTGCGTGTGCGGCCGGCCGCTGCTGGCCGCGTACGACTGGGAACGTATCGGTGCGACGTGGTCCCGGGACTCGTTGCGCGACGGCGCGCGGTCAATGTGGCGCTACGCCCCGGCGCTGCCTCTGGAGCCCGGTAGCGAGCCGGTGTCCCTGGGCGAGGGCTGGACGCCGCTCTTCCCCGCCCCGCGCCTGGGCGCTGACCTGGGGCTGACGCGCCTGTTCGTGAAGGACGAAGCGCTGAACCCGACCAACTCGTTCAAGGCGCGTGGGATGTCGGCCGCGGTGACCCGTGCCAAAGCGCTCGGCGCGAGCACGCTGTCGGTGCCGTCGGCTGGCAACGCGGCCTGCGCCATGGCCGCCTACGCCGCAAAGGCGGGTCTCGACGCGCGCGTCTTCATGCCACGGGATGTCAAGACGCCGTTCATCCGCGAGTGCGAGTTGCACGGCGCCGACGTGACGCTCGTGGACGGGCTGATCACTGACGCGGGTCGGATTGCCGCGGAACAGGGGGGACCGTTGGGCTGGTATGACGTGTCGACCCTGAAGGAGCCGTTCCGGGTCGAGGGCAAGAAGACCATGGGGTACGAGATCGCCGAACAGCTCGACTGGAGCTGGCCGGACTGGATCATCTATCCCACCGGCGGCGGTACCGGCATCGTGGGCATCTGGAAAGCGTGCGAGGAACTGGAGCAATTGGGGTGGGTGACGGGACCGCGTCCCCGCCTGGTCTCCGTCCAGGCCGAGGGGTGTGCACCGATGGTGCGGGCCTTCGAGCAGGGCGCCGAGACGGCCGAACCGTGGGTGGGTGCCACGACCGTCGCGGACGGTCTGCGGGTGCCGGCCGCGGTGGGCGACATGCTGGTGCTCCGGGCGTTGCGTGAGAGCGGTGGCGGCGCGCTGGCGGTCTCAGACGCCGACATGGTGCAGGACATGCGTGTGCTGGGCAGCCGCGAGGGCATCGGTGCCGCGCCGGAGGGTGGGGCCACGCTCGCCGCACTGCGCCGGCTCGTGGCCGACGGCACCATCGACTCGGATGACCGCGTCGTGCTGCTCAACACCGGCGGCGCGCTGAAATACCTCGATGTCCTCGAGCCCTAAGTCGGCTCGACGCGAGTCGGCTTCTCGTCTCCGAACGAGATGCCCAGGGCGCGCGCCGTGCGCACCAGATCGAGGTCGGTCGGAACCTGCTTGGTTCGGCCCACGACATCCGCCAGCGGCACCGCGATAATGTCCGGAGGCCGATTGGCCACCATCCGGCCAAACTCTCCGTTCAGAATCAGCTCCACCGCCTTGCCGCCGAACCTCGTGGCCAGCACCCGGTCGAAGCTCGTCGGCTCCCCGCCGCGCTGCAGGTGTCCCAGTCTCACCGACCGCGCCTCTTGACCGGTGAGGTCCTCCAGTTGCACCGCGACCCGGGCGCCGAGGCCGCCGAGTCTCGCCAACCGTCCTTCGCTGGCGGGCGTGACGATGGAGGTCTCGCCCCCGGCCGGGGAGGCACCCTCAGCCACCACGACGATGCTGCACCGCGCGCCCAACCGCGCTCGCTCGGCGATCCGGTCGGCCACCCGTTCGAGGTCGTACGGAATCTCCGGAATCAAGATCACGTCTCCGCCGCCGGCGACGCCCGCATACAGTGCGATCCATCCAGCGGTGCGGCCCATGACCTCGACCACCATCACGCGACGATGCGCCTCGGCGGTCGAGTGGAGACGGTCGATCGCCTGCGTGGCGAAGCTCACGGCCGTGTCGAACCCGAACGTGCTGTTGGTCCCCACCAGATCGTTGTCGATCGTCTTCGGGACCCCCACCAGCGGCATGCCGCGCTTGAAGAACTCGTGCGCGATGGCCAGGGTGCCATCTCCGCCAACCACGACCAGCGCATCGAGGGCCAGTTCGTGAAAACGTTCAATGCAACGCGCCGAGTAGTCTTGGCCGTTCGCCGCGTGGGCGAACGGGTCGCCGCGGTTGGTCGTCCCCAGAATGGTGCCACCGCGCCGCAGGATACCGGTGACATGCTGCGGCTCCAGCACTCGAGCTTGGTCCGGGTGAATCAACCCGTCAAAGCTGTCCTCGAGGCCGACACACTCGAGTCCATGGTTGCAGGCCGACTTGACCACCGCGCGGATCACCGCGTTGAGACCCGGCGCGTCGCCACCGCCGGTCAGCACCCCAATACGTGAAAGAGACACACAGACTCCAGTCGAATCAACTGCGCCCACTGACCCAATGTCGCAGCCCCCCGTCGCGGCGGGTTCGGAGACCCGCTCTCACCAGATACTACCGTCAGCGTGGCGACGCCTGCATGCCGTCAACGTCGTCACCACCGCGTTTGCGATGCATCCGACCGCCCGTGTACAATCGCGGTTTGCACGGTGCTGCGCCACGCGAGCAGTGCCGCACCCACCCGAAAGGGCCGCTAGCTCAGTTGGGAGAGCGCCGCGTTCGCAACGCGGAGGTCGTGGGTTCGAGCCCCATGCGGTCCACCACTTCCAACCCCAGCCGACACGTCACCTGCCGGTATCGTCCACCTGTGGGGCCGACCCGATTCAAACGCCTGCGCAGATACTCTCTGGGACGACCCCGTCCTCGACTCCCACTTCTGCTATGTTGGGCGCTAATTATGCGCAGCGCTGGCGGCACGACACACTTCGGAACCCCGGCCGCGCATCTGCGGTCGATCGCGCTCCTCGAGGGGCTGTCCTACCTCGTTCTGCTCTTCATCGCGATGCCGCTCAAGTATATGGGTGACATGCCGCTGGCGGTACGTATCGTGGGGTCGGCCCATGGGGCGCTGTTTGTCTGGCTGGGCCTGCTCGTGCTTCGTGGGCTCACGAGCCGGCGTCGACCCGCCAGCTGGGCCGCCAGAATCATGGTTGCCTCGCTGCTGCCGTTTGGGACTCTGGTGATCGATCGGAGACTCAGAGGCGAGGCGGACGCCGCCCGCAATGCACTCGACAGCGTGTGACAGGCGGGCGACCAACGCCTCTCCTCCAGCGATCTCGCGTTGATAGCGTCGGGTCAGCGCTACCCCGTGTCCGCTCGAAGCAGATCGGACAGATCGGCCCCGGGGGCGCGTTCCTCCGGCGCGGCGTCTCGACGGAAGATTCGGGCCGCGCGCGTGCCTCCGAGCCACACCCGCCCGTCCTCCACCCGGAGCCAGGCGCCCTCTCGCAACCCAACCACCGGTGTCTCGTTCTCCTCCAGATACTCGACGAGTCGCTCCTCCCTGGTCTCGCCCATGTGGGTCGAGCCGGTCGGCGGATCGATGTAGTGTGGATTGATCTGGAACGGCACCAATCCGAGCGCGTCGAACGAGGTCGGCTGGACGATCGGCATGTCGTTGGTGGTACGAATGGTGGGCGCGGCGATGTTCGAGCCCGCGCTGGCGCCCATGTAGAGCAGACCGTCGTCCACGCCGCGGCGAATCGCGACCAGCAGGTCGGTCTCCTGTAGTGTCTTGAGCAATCGAAACGTGTTGCCGCCCCCGACAAATACCGCCTCGGCCCAGGCCAGCGTCTCCAGGCCTCGGGCGTCGGCCGCGACTACCCGCGTCTCGACGCCGTCCTGCCGGAACCGGTCCCGTGCCTTCACTCCGTAGCCGTCGCGGTCCACCAGCGCGGAGGGAATGAACGCCAGACGCCGTCGTTGCCCGAGCAGGTCGAGCATCTCGGGCATGCAGTGGTCGAGGTAGCCCTGACCGTGATTAGTGGAATTACTGACGAGTAGCAGAGCGAGGCTCATAGCGTGTCGAACACGGTCGGTGGCTGGTGCCGGCACGGGTAGCGCCTGGGGCGAACAGCCATTCCCCTCGCTGCGCTACGGGCGAGTCGTCCCAACCGCACGCAATTGGGTCAACGTCACGTGACGTCACCGACTGAGATGACACGATACTATCTTCTGGAGGCAATCCTTGCGGCGCGCACTCATCATCCCGATCGCCACCCTCGGCATCGCCAGCATGGTGACCATCGTCACTATCGTGGGCACCGGCCAACCGGCCCCGCGGCAGGGGCTGCGCGCGGGCCAGCGCGTGAGATTGGTCGAGCGCGACCTCGACATCCCAGCCCACGCCGCCCCGGGCGATGCCCCAGTGCCATTTCGATTCAGAGGTGGGTCGTCCGCACGCATCCTCTCGGTCGATGAGGACAGCGGCTGGGTCCAACTACGCGGCGAACGCGCCGACGGCGAAGAAGCGGTTGGCTGGGTTGTCCCACGATACATGCAGACGATGCCCACGGCCGACGAACCCGCCACGGCAGACGATCTGCGCGAGCTACAGTGGTGCCCAGCGAAAGGGTCGCCCAATCCGCCCGCCGACGGCAGGCTGCGACTGGCCACCTGGAACCTGGAGAATCTTCACGCTCAAGACGGCCAAGCCACGTACGGCCCCCCCCGCCCTTCGGTGACGCGCCGCGCGCTCGACTACCGGCGGATACGCTGCTACGTGCGTCTGATCGACCCGGACGTGATCGCGGTTCAAGAAATAGACGGCGCCGACGCGTTGGGTCGGGTCGTCGATAGAGACGTCTACAACCTGCACGTGTCAGACCGAGCCAGGACGCCGAACATGAACGGCCGACAAAATACCGGTTTCGCATACAAGAAGGGGCTCGACGTCACCGAACTCCCTGACTTCGACGCGCTCGATGTCAGCCACGGCGGCCTCCGGTACGGGACACGTATGAGCGTGTCCTACGGTCCGGCACGCCTGCAACTGATGAGTGTCCACCTCAAGAGCGGGTGTTTCGCCGACACCTCAACCGGACCGGACTGTGTGAAGCTGAGACGGCAAATACCGGTGCTCGAGGAGTGGATCGACCGACAGTCGATCGGTCCAGATCCGTTCATCGTCCTGGGGGACTTCAACCGCCGACTCAATGATCCCGGCGACACCATCTGGGCCGACCTGGACGACCATCAGCCCGCCAGCGCCGACCTCACGGCGGCGACCGAGGGCAAACCGGTCGACTGTCGAGACAACCGGTTTGCCACGTTCGTCGACCACATCGTTTTTGGTGCGCGGTCAATTGACTTCGTCGACCGATCCTCCTTTCGACAGGTGAACTTTCGACCCGCCGACCGGCCGTTCTGGGACGTCCTCTCGAACCACTGCCCGCTGGTCGTCGAGTTAGTGGCTCCCTGACCGCGCCCGCTGGTCCCCCCGCCGTGCACGGCGACACACAGACTCTCCCCCGCCACTCTGCGGTATAACAAGGGCATGGCCTATCGTACGGCGTTCCGCTGCATTGCCGGGTGTCCCGGCGAATATTCACTCTGGAAACCGATTTACCGGTGTCCGAGTTGTGGGGACCTCCTCGAGGTGTCCCATGACCTCGACGCCCTCCGGGACCGATCCGCCGCAGCCTGGATGCGTCTCTTCGACGAGCGCTACAAGCGCACCGCCTGGCCCTACGGCTCCTCTGTCTGGGGCAAGAAAGAGTGGGTCTGCCCAGACGTGCGAGACGAGTCGATCGTGTCGATGGACGAAGGCGGCACGAACCTGTTCTGGGCAGATCGGTTCGGGCGTGAGCTGGGCATGCGTGACCTGTGGGTCAAGCTGTGCGGCAACTCCCACACCGGGTCATTCAAAGACCTCGGGATGACCGTGCTGGTCTCGGTCGTCCGGCAGATCATTCAAGACGGCGGGAGTATTCGTGCGGTGGCCTGCGCCTCCACCGGTGACACGTCTGCCTCGCTCGCCGCCTACGCGGCCGGTGGCGGCATTCCGGCCATCGTGCTCCTCCCCCGCGGCAAGGTGTCGACCGCCCAGCTGTTACAACCGATCGCGAACGGCGCCCTCGTCCTCGCGCTGGACACCGACTTCGACGGGTGCATGGAGATCGTGCAACGGCTCTCGGAAGACGAGGGTATCTATCTCGCCAACTCGATGAACAGCCTGCGACTCGAGGGACAAAAAACCGTCGCGATCGAGATGGTGCAGCAGCTCGACTGGCAGATTCCGGACGTCGTAATCATCCCCGGCGGCAATCTCGGCAACGTGAGCGCCCTCGGGGCCGGATTCGAGATGATGGCGTCGCTGGGCATCATCAACAAGCAGCCGCAGATCGTCGTCGCCCAAGCTCAGGCCGCGAATCCGCTCTATCTGGCGTACCAGAACAACTGGGAGTTCTCACCGGTCGCGGCAAAACCGACGCAAGCCTCGGCCATCCAGATCGGTAACCCGGTGTCCATACGCAAGGCGATCCGGACGCTCCAGGCCCACCGCGGCATCGTGGCCCAGGCGTCAGAAGTCGAGCTGGCCGAGGCGGCCGCTCGGGCCGATCGCACCGGCATGTACAACTGTCCTCACACCGGGGTCGCGCTGGCGGCGCTGATCAAATTGCTCGACGAGGGCCAGATCGATCGCTCGGCCCGGGTGGTGGTCGTGTCCACCGCCAACGGACTGAAGTTCACTGACTTCAAGTTGAGGTACCACGAGAACCGACTCCCGGGCGTCACACCGCGCCACGCCAACACGCCGGTGGAACTGCCAAACGACTACGACGCCGTGCGACGCGCCATCGACCAGCACGCCACCGCCTCCTGACCCGTCGCGACGTCCAGGCGAGGCGCCCGTCTCGGAGGAAACGTCACGTCGGCGCTCGGCATGTGGAGAGCTGACGAGCCGCGCGGTTCGCTCGGGCGGTGGGAGCGGGCATCTCGGTCCGCGAACCGGTCGACGAGCGTAGCCCGCCTCACCTTGGCCCTCGGGGCGCTTCGCGCGGGCTAACGGAATACCTGATCCTGGCACCGAGGGAAAAGCGGGCCGGTAGCTGGTCCCAGACCCGGCGCTAAAACTCCGCGCCCGCGCACGGTCCTCGCCGACGGCAGCTGAACGCTCGGCTCGTCTCCGACGGTTCGCGGACCGAAATGCCCGCTCCCACTGCCCCCCCCAAGCCTTACGGGCCGCAGGCACGGGCGCGCGACAATGCGCGCCCCGCCGGCCCGGAGTGGGGCGAAGGGGCCCCCGCGAGGGCCGGCGTGGGGTTCGGGGCGGAGCCCCGTCTGGAAGAAGTCGCGGCCGGCTGGCAAGGCGCAAGGAGGGAGCATGCAGGCCGCATGTGACCGACGAAGCAACGCCGCTCGAGAAACCCGTCGCAGAACCGGTTTCCAGGCGAGGGGTTCGTGTGGCAAGGCGCAAGGAGGGAGCAGCCAGGCCGGCTGTGACCGACGAAGCAACGCCGCCACACGGACGCCTCACCTGGAAACCTAGCCGAGAAACATTTCGTAGGCGGGACTCTTCGTCTGCAGCTCGTAGGCGTAGCCGAGACCGGCCAGGAACTCATCGAACTGGGGGAGGTCGTCGTCGGGCACCTCGAAGGCCGCCAGCACCCGGCCAAAGTCCGCGCCATGGTTACGGTAGTGGAACAGGCTGATGTTCCATCGGCCGCCGAGCTTGTCGAGAAACTCGAGCAGGGCCCCCGGGCGCTCCGGAAACTCGAACCGACACGGGCGCTCCTGACTCACCTCGGCCGCCCGCCCGCCCACCAGATGCCTGACATGCAGCTTCGCCATCTCGTCGTCCGAGAGGTCCACCACGGGGTAACCCTCAGCCTCGAGTCGCGCTTGAAGCGCCAACGCGTCAGCGCGTGAACTGGTTCCCACCCCCACGAAGATGTGTGCGTCCGATCCGCCGCGAAACCGATAGTTGAATTCGGTGACCACCCGGGGGCCGACGGCCGCACAGAAGGCCCGGAACGCCCCTGGTCGCTCCGGAATCGTGACGCCAAACACCGCTTCGCGAGCCTCGCCGAGCTCGGCGCGTTCGGCCACGAATCGGAGCCGGTCGAAATTCATGTTCGCACCACTCAAAATGGCCACCAGCGGCCGCTCACCCCCTTCATTGGTCGCCATCCATCGCTTGAGCCCGGCCACCGCCAGCGCGCCCGCCGGTTCCACGACCGAACGCGTGTCGTCGAACACGTCCTTGATCGCCGCGCAAATCTCATCATTGGAGACCCGGACGATCTCGTCGACGTAACTGGTCGCGACGGTGAACGCCAGCTCACCCACCCGCGTCACCGCGGTGCCGTCGGCGAACAGGCCCACATGGTCGAGCGTCACCCGGTGCCCGGCCGCGAGCGACTGATACATCGCATCTGACTCGTCAGGCTCGACCCCGATCACCCGAACGGACGGCATCAGGGTCTTCAGGTAGGCGGCCACCCCGGCCAGCAGCCCCCCACCGCCAACCGGCACGAACACGGCCCCCGGAGGCCCATGGCATTGGCGGCGCAGTTCGTCGGCAACGGTCCCCTGTCCGGCCACGACGAGGAGATCGTCGAAGGGGTGCACGAGTTCGAGCGCACGCTCGGCGCCAACCTGTTCGGCGTGCCGTTGCGCCGAGGCGTAGTCGTCGCCGACCAGCATGACCTCGGCCCCCAACCGGCGAACGGCGCGAACCTTGATCTCCGGTGTCGTCCGAGGCATGACGACAAGGGCCGAGACGTCCAGCGCGCGGGCGGCGTAGGCGACTCCCTGGGCGTGGTTTCCGGCGCTGGCGCACACCACGCCTCGAGACCGGCGGTCAGGCTCCAACTGCGCGATCTTGTTGTAGGCGCCGCGCAACTTGAAGCTGAACACGGGTTGGAGGTCCTCACGCTTGAGCAACACCGGGACGCCAACGCGGGACGAAAGACCGGTGGCGGTCTCGAGCGGGGTCTCACGGGCGACGTCGTAGACGCGACTGGTCAGAATCTCCCGCAGGAGCCGCTCGACCAACTCGCGCGGGGACCAGGAGGCCATCAGCGCATGCTATCATTCGATCTTGGAGGCATCTGGTGCCGATCTACGAGTACGAGTGTCGTGAGTGCCGCACAGACTTCGAGTTGCTGGTACGCGCGAGCGCCACGCCGGTCTGCCCTACCTGTGAGAGCACGTCGCTGGACAAGCGGCTGTCGGCCTTCGCCGTGGGCCGCGGGGGGCCGACCGCAGCGGCTTCGCTACCCCAGGCGTGCGGCAGCTGTGGCGACCCACGGGGCGCTGGGGCCTGTTCGATGAACTGATCGGATTGCGAAGCCATTTCAGACCTGGACCACTTGCTGTTACGCCCAACGCATTTCACACCAGAGCCCGCACATGGCCGTACCCAGGATCACGAAAGAAGAGTTGAAAACCAGACTCGAGGAAGAGGGCGGGAGCCCGCCCGTCATTCTCGATGCGCGCTTGAAATATCCGTACGAACACAGCACGGTCATGTTGCCCGGCGCCGTGCGTGTGAACCCGGATGACCCGAGTGCCGGACTCTCCACGGATCGTGACGTCGTCGCCTATGACTCTGACCCGGAGGAACTCGTCAGCGCGCCAGTCGCCGCCGCGCTGATCCGGAAGGGCTACCGCGCCGCGGCGCTAGAGGGAGGCCTCGCGGAATGGATGACCGCGAAGTTCCCGACGGACGAGAAGGACGCGCCCAAGCAGGCACCGCCGAAAGCGGGTGGCCTGAAGGGCTGACGTCGTTATCCCTCCGGGACGGCCGGGCGCCCCACGCCCAGGTCTCGGACGCCAGCGCCGCACAGGACGATGATGTTGCGAAGCTGGACCCACACGATCGCGATTGTCGCCACCAGCTGCCTGGCCCTGGGCGGGCCGAGCGCGGCTCGAGCGCAGGCTCCAGTTCGCACGGCGGAGGATTTGCAGCAAGCGCTGCAGCGGCGGTATGAGTCGATGCGCGACCTCACCGCCGATTTCACCCAGACCTACGAGGGCGGCTTCCTCCGCTCGCGTCTCGTCGAAAGTGGCCGCGTACAACTGAAGATACCCGGCAAGATGCGCTGGGACTATCAAGAACCCGAGCACAAACTCATGGTGTCGGATGGGGAACAGATGTTCATGTATTTCCCTGACGATGAGCAGGTCATGGTTTTCGCGGTCCCTTCGGCTGACCAGGCCACCACCCCGGCGCTGATCCTCGCGGGCATCGGCGACTTCGTCAACGACTTCACGGCCGCCCTCGACACGGTACAAGACGCGCCACCCGACAGCTACGTGCTCCGGCTGACGCCCACGCGAGCGGAGCCAGATTTTGAATTCCTGACCGTCGTCCTCGATTCGCGCTCGTTGGCCATCACGCGTCTCATGGCCTACGACCTGCAGGGCGGTATCTCCACCTTCTTCTTCTCCAACCTACAGGAAAACCTCGATTTGCCCGATACACCGTTCACCTTCGAGATCCCACGTGGCACCGAAATCATCCCCATCAACTAGTCCACGCCGCTCCAGTAACCGGGGCCGGCGGCGCCCGGGCCGCGCCCTGCTGGTGCTGGTGCTCGTCTGCCTCGGCGGGGCCGGGTGCGCCACCCGGGCGCAAGACCGAGCACGCTCGGCCGAGTGGTCGGGAGACTACGACGCCGCCGTGTTCGAGTACACCCGAGCGCTGCGAGAACGCCCCGATGACCTGGGGTTGAGTCGGGACCTGGAACGGGCCAAGCTACGGGCCAGTCAATATCACTACGCCCTGGGGCGCCGGCAGGCCGGTCTCGGCAACTACAACGACGCGTTTGTCGAGTATCAGATCGCGGCCGAGATGAACCCCAGCAGCGGCGACATCCAGGACGCGCTCCGGGAGACGCGGCTGGCCGTGCAAACCCGCCTGGCCGCCCGCGAAGACGGGCAGACGCAGCTCGAAACGCTGATCGAACGAGTGAGCGCGCTGCCGCCGGAGGGCCTCGAGTTGCCCGAGGCCACGCTCCCCGACTCGCTGGTGTTCCGCGACGCCAGCACGCGCGACGTCTTTTCCGCGCTTGGCCAGTTCGCCGATGTGAGCGTGATCTTCGACCCGAGCTTTGTCGACGAGGAGGTCTCGATCGACCTCCGGGACACGACGTTGTCGACCGCGCTCAGCTCGGTCGCGCGCTCCACCCGAAACTTCTACCGAGTCACCGGTGAGCAGACCGTCACCGTGATCCCGGACACGCCGGCCAAGCGGCGCGAGTATGAGGAAGAGGTCGTGCAGACGTTCTACCTCAGCAATGCCGACGTCGGGGAGACGATGGACCTGCTGCGTCTGGTGGTTGACCTGCGCCGCCTCGCCCCGATCACGGCGACCCGCGCCATTGCAGTCAGGGACACACCGGCACGTCTGGCCGCCACCGCGAGACTCATCTCCGCGATCGACAAGGCGCGCCCGGAAGTGGTCATCGATGTCGAGCTCCTCGAGGTCAATCGGACGCGGTTTCGCGAGTACGGGCTACAATTCGCGTCGCCGGGCTCCTCCGGCCTGGACGGGTCCGTGACCATCGACAGCGGCGGTCGCTTCCTGGACGAACTCCAGAATCTCAGCAGCGCCGACGTGTTCGTGGCCAACCTGCCCGGGCTCTTCTACCGGCTGCTGAAGAACGACTCGGACACGCGGACCCTGGCCAACCCGCATCTGCGAACGTCGGAGGGACTGGCGGCGCAAGCGCGTTTCGGCGATCGGGTACCTATCCCGGCCACCACGTTCTCGCCCATCGCGACCGGCGGTATTCAACAACAACCCATCACGTCCTTCAACTACGCGGACATCGGCGTCAACATCGACATTACGCCCTTCACGCACCACAACGGCGACGTCTCCCTGGAACTGTCCATCGAGGTCACCAACATCTCTGGCAGTGGATTCGGCGGCTTGCCGACCATCGGCAACCGGTCGATCAGTACGACCATCAGGCTGCGCGACGGCGAAACGAATATCCTGGCCGGCTTGATTCGCGACGACGAACGACAGACGCTGGAAGGCGTGCCTGGGCTGAGCGACCTCCCGGTCATCGGCCGGCTTTTCGCGCGCAATACGCGGGATACGCTGGAGACCGACATCATCGTGACCCTGACGCCACACATTATCCGGGTGCTTGATCTCGAAGAACGGGATATCCGAGCGTTCCGAGTCGAACGGGACACCGGGACCGGACTCGATATCAGGGCGCCGCTGCCGGCACCGATCACCCCGGGTGCGGTCCGACCGCCGGCCACCCCGAATAGACCCGGCGCCGGAGCCACGCCGATCCTGCCGCCGCCGATCACGCCACCGCAATAGGACGCCCAGGCAACGCCAGCCTGCGGCCCTCCCGACAGGGGCCACCCCCCCTCCTTCGCGGATCGCGACCCAACTAAGAGCGCGTTGCAGAATTACGACACCGCGCCGTAATTCTGCAACGCGCTAAGCGACAAGGAGAGTGTCCTACCCCTGCTCTACGTCGATCTGCGCACCCAGCGCGCGCAGGCGCTCGACCAGG
>Ga0310122_10001139_pt1 | contig 17021 bp, 10 predicted proteins | sample CB6_Bottom_1051__FD_203503 | JGI IMG/M metagenome (GOLD analysis project Ga0310122, IMG submission 203503) | Marine microbial communities from Western Arctic Ocean, Canada - CB6_Bottom_1051 | ecosystem: Environmental > Aquatic > Marine > Oceanic | place: Canada: Western Arctic Ocean | collected...
CACATACATGTAGAGCATGCGATCGTAGTAGGAGCTCAGATCGGCGTTGTTGCTCACCACCAGGTGAAAGCCGTCGGCGTCCGGCTGGATGATCGGATAGAGCCAGGTCGTCCACGGCTCCTCCTGGCGCTGCGCCTCGGCCAGCACCTGCGGGCCCGACCACTGCTGCGTCGCCAGATCCAGCACGGCGACGACAAAGCTGTAGGTGTTCGGGTCGCCGATATACCCCAGCACGATGCGGTCGTCGAAGATGCCAGCGCCCAGATAGCCGGCCTTGCCGATGGCGGCAGGTACCGGTATCGACTCGAAATGGTCGATATCACCAGGGGCGACCGAGCGCAGCACCACCGGCCCGGCGCTGATCCGGGGGTAGATGAGGACGAGTCGACCCTCGCTGTCGAGCAGGATCGTGCCCGGCTGGTAATCGAGGTCATCCCAGCTGTAACCCCGCCGCCAGCTGCCATCCTCGAGCTTGTAGATCACCCCCGTGCTGGTGGATTGCTGCTCTCCCCACAGTCCCACGGTGTAGAAAGTGTCGCCGTCGTACACCAGCTTGGGCGTGTTGTAGCCCCAGTATGAACTGACCCAGGCAACGCCCTCGTCGATCTTCGACAGCTGGTAGTCGACCTGGATCTGCGCGTGAAGGATGTTCGCCAGCCCCAAGGCTAACAAGGCCATGTGGGTGCACAGTCGCTTTCCTGTCATGATGCCTCTGCTACTTTAAGCCGAGTACATTGTGTCTGGGATTCATCCATTCGCCTGCCGCCTCACGTCGACCACAACTTGCGGCCCCTCTGACCCACAATCAAGGCGCCGCCCTGAACGCCTTGCCCTTCAGCGGTTTTGGTACCAGTTTCATCGCAGCCACAGGCCTGTGGCCAACACGAATATACAGACCCATGGCCTTGTCGGGCAATCACCTTCTGTCGAAGAGAGATCCGGATTGAGCCAGCTCCTGCCTGCATACATCATGGATCCGCACTGAGCACCTGCACTTCCTGGATTGACTCCGACGACAACCGATCCACTACGCAGCAGAGAGAGAAAGAGAGGGAACGTGACCAGCAAAATCGACAACGCCTACAAGAGCAATCCCAGCCAAGACGACCTCCGGGCGATGGAGCGCGATCTGCGCTTTTTTCCCTGCGAGGTCGAGCACCCGACGACGCTGTCATCCGATCAGCTCGCCGACTTCAACCGCGACGGCTACCTCTCGGGGATCCCTATATTCAGTTCCGATGAAATAGCCGGGCACCGGGCCTTCTTCGACGAGCAACTGGGGAAAGTCATGGCCGCTGGCTTGGGGAGCTACTCGATCAGCTCGGCGCACCTCAAATACGGCATGATCTACGATCTGCTCGGCAACCCCCGCATCCTCCGCTGCGTCCGCGATCTCATCGGCCCCGATATCATCGGCCTGGCGTCGCACTACTTCTGCAAGATGCCAAAGGACGGCAAGACGGTCTCCTGGCACCAGGATGCCTCCTACTGGCCCCTGACCCCTTCGAAAACGGTGACCGTGTGGCTGGCCATCGACGACGCCGACATCGCCAACGGCTGCATGCGCTTCGTCGCCGGATCGCATCTACACGGGCAACTGGAATTTCGAACCAGCGAGGCGTCCGAGGCCAACGTCCTCAATCAGACCGTCGACGACGTCGAGCGCTACGGCCATCTGGTCGATGTCGAGCTCACCGCCGGTCAGATCTCCCTGCACTCCGACCTGCTGCTGCACAGCTCGCACTACAACCAATCGGAGCGCCGCCGCTGCGGGCTGACGCTGCGCTACTGCACGCCGGACGTGCGCGCCATCAGCGGCTTCGACTGGGAGAAGGAAGGTGTCATCCTGGGCGGCGCCGATCCTTCCGGCCACTGGGGCGACCCGCCTCGCCCGGTCCGGGACTACGACGTGGGCTGAGACCGGCGCCGTTTTTCTCAGGCGCCGTCCTTCTCAGGTGTCAGGGCAGGAACATCGTACCGGCCATCCGCAGCTCGCGTAGCTTCCGGGTCTTCTCGGTGAGCGCGTTGTGGTTGTTCTCCATCCGAACAACGCCCTGTCCGCGAAATTTGCCACTGAACTGGTAGGTCCCACTCAGCTGCACGCTCAGTCTGCCCGTATCGGAAATCGGGATTACTTCCCGCTCGCCGATCCCGCTGGATCGCGTTTCCGCCTCCGCCTCAACTCTAAGTACCAAATCGACGTTGCTCTTCAAGTCTCCGAAGATGGGCAGGTGGCGCGGCCTCAGATTGTACTTCACCACCGCGACGGTCGTATTCTTCTCCGTTTCGCTGGTACCCCGCAAGGGGGGCGTCTCGTGGGCGGCGAGGGCATCCGACGGGAGCTCGAATTCCCGTCCCTTGCGCGTGTTGCGGGTATAGGAGACCGACATCGATGGTCCAAAGCGCCACTGGCTGTTCCAGGAGGCGAAGGTCCGGCGGGACACACTGCGGCTCAATAGGTTGCGGGGTTGCATCACGCTCCCCTGCCCCTCGCTGACGTTTATCCTGTCAAACCTGAAATTGACCTTGACGCTGGTGAAGAGTCGCTTCAGGTAGGCAGCTGGTCGGCCCGACCCCAGACTACCGCCAGGCTTGGGAAGCCTTCCTCCTCCTTGACCCGCAGCCGGTCCTGCGTGCTGCCGCTCCTGCGAGTCTCTTCCTCCTTGAAGCTGGGCTTGATACTCAACCCCAGAGGCAGGAGAAGTCGACCGGAAACTTCCAGATTGGTGCGTCGTCTGCCGTGGTCCTGTTGGGTCAATCCCGCCGCCGCCTTTGACACCTCGAGGCTGTCTCGAATGCCAAGCTGGTAAGCAACGGAGGGGCGAGCCGTCAGATTGAAACTGCGGCTGTCGGTATGTCGGCGCCACGTCGTCCGGACCGGCCCGACGACGCCCCCGGTGTAGTGCAGCAGACGGCGAAGGACGAAGGGATTGCCGGATGAGTCTCCCCCGGCACTGTTGCCGCGACCATCACGCTTGCCCGCCGGCTTGCCGATCCTCTTCAGGATCTGTGGCAGCTTGAGGGACAGGTTCGCCGACAGGCTATTCTTCGCAGCCACATCCAGGGTGCGAAGCGGCGCCCCCGTGGTGCTGTCAAACACGGGGGTGACGCGTCGCTGTCGGGGGTCGCTGTTCTCCTGGTAGTTGGCCTCATAGGTGTAGCTCTGGTCCACCCAGCGCAGAAAGCGTGGGGTAACTTTGAGGCCCGCTTGCTGTTTGCGGCCCACCTCGCGGCCAAAGACGAGCTTCGACAGATCGGACTTCTTGCGCAGATCGCGGCTCACCTGCAGGCTGTAGTCTCCCTGGAGGGACGACAGCGGGTTGATCTTGCTCGAAATTGTCTCCTTGAGCGTGAAATTCTCCGTGACCGTCGTGTCCGGATTTGAGCGCTGCCACGTGGCCTGGTCCCGCCTGTCGACATATACCGTGTACTTCATCGTTGTGGGCAGGTAGCTCAGCCGCGACTCCCGCATGGTCTCGGGAACAAACCCCGGCATCCACGCCGCGATCCTCAGCGTTGGCTTGGGAAGCGGCATCCTGTAGCTGAAACTGAAAGTCTCCGCGTCCCTCCGTGTCAAGGGAACCGTTGGCGAGATCCCCCTCACGCGCGTCTGGGAAAGTCTCAGGGTCATGTTGTCCACCGTCCAGCGGGTCAGCCAGAACTTGCCCCCTCGCTTACTCACCGAGACTTCGTAGAACGTCCTGGTCGATTCCGTCCTCTGATCCCGCTTCTGCGCACTGGTAAGCTCCGCGTCCGAGTTGGGGCCAAACCGGGGCAGGATTTTTCGGCGGTTGAAGGTGGCCCTGACCGGCACGGAAAATCCCCAACTCCCCGGCAACAGGTTCTGGGCGTTGGTCGTCGTGTTGAGGCTGGCCTCGTAATCGGAGGACTTGCGTTCCGTTGAGGAGATGGTGCGGAAATTCTCGCCACGCCACTCGACCATTCCGTCGAGGTCCATGAAATCCGCCAGCCCTGTCTTTACCCGGGCGAAGGCAGCAAAGCCGGCGTCGTTGCGGGCCCCATCCAGACGCAATTCGTCTACCAGGATTCGGCCGCTGTAGGGTTGGATCACGCTGCGATTGCGCACGCCAACGACGAGTTGTCTGATCTGCTGCATGGAGGGGTTTTCCCTCACCGCATACCTGGCGGGCGCGCCGTCTCGCTTTCCCGAATCGACGATCAGCGAATCGATCTGAGTCAGCGGATGGCCGAGCGAATCGATGCGCCCGCTCTGGAGCTCCGCCTTCAGTCGGGACATGGTCAGCAGGTCGATGTCCACTTCGTTGCGGTCGTCCCAACCGGGAAAGACCTGAGTGGCAAACTCGTAGTAGTTGGCCCCCGCATCTTTCCCGAAGCGGACGAACACCTCCAATTCGCTGGAGTCCTCGTCCGCTACATAGGCCGGATCCTCCTCACCGTGCACCCACATTCGCAGTCGGGTGTATTTGGTGTAGTCACTGGTCTTCTTCAGAATTCTGGTGGCGGTACCCTGGTGGTCGGGTCTGAGGTTTTCGTACGCCAGCACCAGTGATTGCTCCCGCTCCAGGGCACTGGACAGCGCCGTCTGCTGCCTGTCCACACTCGCCCTGGGCGGCGGCTCATAGGACAGATTATCGTCTGTACCAACCGTGGTGATACTGAAGCTCTCCTCCTCCCCCACCGGAACAGCGCCCTCCAGTGCTGCTATGCCGTCCTCCTGCCACTCGTTGCCGATGATCTCGATCTTGGCTATCTCAACCCTTGTCTGTCCGCTGGCGTGTGGCTGCGTCACCAGGAGCAGTCGCCCGTACTCGATTCGACTCGAGTCGGGGTTCCCAACCCGCTCCACGGCGACGTCGTATAGAGGGAGCCGGAAGAGGCGCCACCCGGCTGAGCTCCTCGAGCCGGCGACATCCGCATCGTCCGCCAGGTGGATGACGTAGTGGAAGTAGTCGTTGGTGGTATTGAGGATGCCGTCGTTGTTGAGATCCTCGGTATCGGGCTTCAGCCCTGGCGGCTCCCGCAGATTTCCCTCGGTGCCGTTGATGTGGGTGTAGTCGTCGGTAAACCTGTCGAAAAACCAGTTGTCGCCCTGCGGATCTTTCGGGTCCCGCTCTTTGTACTGGCGCAAGCTGGCAAACTGCAGCTCCTTCTGGTCCCGCCCCAGTCCGCTGGTATCGACGCCTGCCAGGCTCAGGTAGTAATCGAGCTCCGCCCCGTCGTCGCGGCCGTCGATACCGATGTCCTCCTCCGGAGAGACGAGACCGTCCCCGGTGACGCACCCGGGGAAGTGACGGTCTTCGGTGTTGCGAACCTGGTCCTGGTTTACATCTTCGTCGATCGCTCCCAGGTCGATGTGCAGCTCCCCCTCGTCGCCGCGCAGCCACACCTCCAAAACCCTGGACCGGGAGAAATCCCGCATACCGGGCCAGGCAGTCATGATCCCGCCCCAGGTGGCGCCGCCGCCGTCTGGCGCATCGGTCCTGGCAGTCACTTCAACCACGAGCACATCCGTCTGGTTGTTCCGCGTCTCAAGCTGGTCGTTCTGACCCGGCCAGATGTCGGCGCGAGACACCCGGTCGAAGGGGTTGTACCAGATCGTGCGTCCCCTGCTGGCGCGGTCTAACCCGATTACTTCCGGTGGGCTGGCCGGCGTCCAGCGGGTGCGAAGAACGCTAAGCGACTCGGGCCGCTCACTGCGCTCGAAGTCGTCTATATACGCCTCTCCCCTGGTGTTCAAATTGGGGCGACTCTGGGCCACTTCGGCTTGAATGGTCACGTCCGAGGGCGCCACCGTCTTCAGCAAGGGCATGGAGTCCACCAGTCGGGTCAACAGTGGGGCCTCGAAGCGCGCCTTCAGATCCATATCCCACACTACGGTGCGCACTGGCTCGTGGCCAACCTGGATGCGGCGATCGCTGCTGCGCTCGTTGTTGTAAATCAGCGTGCCCCCGAGCGTGGCGTCGCCGCCGAGAAACTCGTATTCGCCGCGTAGTCCCAGCAGCGTCTTCGGCTTCTGCTGACTTCCCAGCCTAGACCGGTCCCGCGACTCGAAGGTGATCTCCAGATCGGCCCCCGGATCACCGACGACCTGTTGCCACTCTCCCAGGAAGGTCACCTCTCCGGTGAAAGGGGTGACCTCGTAGTCAGTGCCCTGTTCGAGGCGCCTGCCGTTGAGAGTTACTTCCACAGATTTCGGATCGATGTTTGCCAGCTTTCCCTTGCTGAGCTTGATCCGCTGCTGTGCCGACCTGTTCACCACCTGGATTACGTACCGACTCGCCTCCCGCAGGTCCCGGAGCAGGTGTCTGTCGTAAATGTCCGCCACGCCCTCCAGCGTCGACTCGCCATACTTCACCGTCCGCGGATCAAAGGGGGTCAGATCCGGGAAAATGAGTACACCTGCCAGGATCCAGGCCGATGTAATCAGCGTCGATGATCTGGTCGGCCGGCGAGCCCGGGTCCTGCCCGTGTTCGTCGAGGCCGACAGTCTGCAGGAGATTGACCCCGCCCTGGGAGGCCTGCAGCTCCCGACCCGGCACCTCCTCCAGCACTTCCACGAGGATTTGGTCCACTTCGAACTGCCTTCCCCGGGAAAAACCCTTGACGATGCGGTAGACGTTCCACTCGAGATCCCACGTGGGGAAGGTGGGTCGCGGCTCTCGGGCCTTGATGAGCTTGAGCGTCAGCCGGTCGCCATTCCGAGAACCGAATTGACGCCCGCCCACGGTCCTGTAGATCACTGCCAGGGCGTGGCGGCCACGGACCTCGCCTTTCATGATGATATAGCCGAATTCCTTGACCAGGACGTAGTCGTCATCCGGATCCAGCCGCGTCCACGTGCCCTCCTCGCTGCTGCCGGTCTCTTTTTCGGGCAAGCGAGGATCGACATAGGCCTTCCCAGGCTGGGCCTGCTGCCTGGCGTCGTTGCTGACGTTAAAATCGTTGACGTAAACCTGAAGTGAGTTTTCATCAATGATGTCGTCGCGCACAAGGTCGGGAGGACTTGTCGAGGCCACCGCCCTGAAGTCGGGCAGGCGATCGCGGTACACGTGATCGAGAAAGAAGTAGGTGTTGCGCAAGTAGTCGAAATCGCGCACGGTGATGGTGTCGACCTGAGCACCGCCTCGAAATCTCTGGCGGCTGCTCTGGCTCTTCTCGTGACTGGCGATAGTGGTGAAGCCCAGCGCCCCCACGCGTCCCTTCGCCCTCACCCCGAAGAGCCCCTTCCCCTGTTGGCTGAGGCCTACGAAGCGGCTGCCGGGCAGAGAGAGGGTGGTGTTCCCTGCCTCGATTTCCTGGAAGACGGCGTCCTCGTCCCCCTTGTAATCCAGCTTGACCAGGTCGGCAAACCGGTCTCTCAACCCACTCAGGCCGGTGCCTGCGTCGCGGGTGTCCTGATCAATGCGGATATGGATCGCCTTCCCCAGGCTACCCTCCACCAGAAGCATCGACTGCTGTTTCAACTCGAGAGAGGAAAACTTTGACGGCCGCCCGGCCGCCGTCTGGACCTCCCCGGAGGTCCACTGGCTCGCGCCCCCGACGGTGACCGTGTGCTGGCCGACGACCAGCAGCGAACCGTCATCTCCGATGTATTTGCGGATCGGCGCAGGCGCCGTAAATGGGACTCGCCACTCGGGCCCGGAGGAGCCTGGACGACGCCTGGCCGCGGCCGTCGTTGCCCGTTGACGCACCGAAGCGCGCCAGCGGACCTCCAGCGTATGCTGGAAGCCCAGTGTTAGATAGTCGTCCAGGCTCAGCGTGATCGGGGGTCCCGAGGGAAATCCAGCTAGCTGCGGCGTGTAATGGACACCGGTCGCATCGACCAGGACACTCTTGGATTCGAAGGCCCTGTGTGCTTCCACCAGCCCCGCCGACTGCCACCACTTCGCCAGAGGCTGGTCCCCCCTTCTGAGAACGCCGTCTGGTTGGGACTTACCGAACAACTCGGCCAGGTGCTGGGGCAGAGCGGCCGGACGGATGCCTGGCCAGGCCTAAAGCGATTCCTCTCCCAGGAGGAGAACCGCCGCAGCCAGGAGACACACTGACCGTTGCCGGCCGGCCAGGGGTCTACGCCCCGCCACCCAGCGGCGCCGCCTGTCCGGAGGTGTCGCGATAGCGCTCGAGTTGCTCCTCGTCCAGCTCCACGCCCAGCCCCGGCCCCTCGGGTACCCGCGCCATTGCCGGCCCCAGTTCCAGTGGCTCGATCAGCAGGTCGGTCTCGTGGTAGAGCGGCCCGAGGAAGTCGCCCGGATAACGCTCGCTGTCGATGCCCTGTTCGGCAGCCCCGACATGCAACATCGCCGCCGTGGCCACGCCCAGTTCCAGATTGCTGCCCATCGAAGAGACAATGCCGGCGGCGCGCCCCACCTGGACAATTTCCCGCGTAGCCGCTAGGCCGCCGTGCTTGCCCGGATACACACTGAGGACATCGGCCGCCCCGAGACCGGTGAGACGACGGGCATCGGTTAGGGTGAATACACTCTCGTCGGCCATCAGCGGCACGCGCGTGTCCCGCCGCAGTCGCGCCATGTCCTCGGGGTCGTCGATGGGGACCGGCTGCTCGGCGAAGAGCAGATCACAGTCCTCCAGCCGGGCCAGGGAGCGCCGCGCCGTAGCCAGATCCCAGCCCTGATTGGCGTCAATGCCGATGGGAATGTCCGCACCAGCCAGTTGCCGCACGGCGCGCACGCGCGCGATGTCCTGATCGGCGTCAAGACCGACCTTCACCTTGAGACAGCGTGCTCCCCACTCCAGAAAGCGTCTGGCCAACTCGACGGCCTCGCTCACCTCGAAGGCGCCAACTACCATTTTCATTGGCAGCTCGTCGCGCACCTTCCCTCCCAGAAGCCGATAGACCGGCACCCCGGCCGCCTTGCCGGCCAGGTCCCACAAGGCCATTTCAACAGCCGCCTTGGTGAACGGATTGAAGCGGATAGCCCTGTTCATACGACCCGTCAGATCCGCCACAGCCGTGGGGTCACGGCCGATCAACTGGGGAGCGATCAGCCCCTCGATAGCCGCCACGCAGCCCGGACTGGTCTCGCCGCTCCAGCGTGGCGCCAATGTAGCTTCGCCCAACCCCACCAGATCCTCGTCCGTGTGAACACGGATCATCACATACGGGGAGACCACGTGCTGGCCGCCCGCCGTCTTGGTGGACAAGCCCGGCTTCAGCGGGACACTAACCGGAATGGTTTCGATACGCGTGATTTTCATCTTCTGGTGGCTCAATCCGTATCCGCGGTAATACTGTGCCTGGCCTTGCGCTTTTCGCGCATCTCCGCGTGCGCCTCAGGTGAGCCGTCGTGGAAAGTGCCGAACCATTTGTCGATCGGGAAATCGGTCTCGCCGTAGTTGCACTCGAAATAGCGGTGATGCTGCTGATGGAAGTACGATCCCCCCGGCACGCTGGTGTCGCCCTTACCACTGTCGCCCCTACCATTATCGCCTCTGACCACCAGCTTTTCGAAGCCGAGGTGGCCCTTCGCCGGCGTCAGCGCCGCGTGCTGTAAGTTCATCAGCACATGGATCGGATGGGACGGCACGACCCAGTGAAGCAGGACGCAGCTGAAGTAGAAGAGATGCTCTATCGGGTGCATCGCCAGACCCGACCACGGTCCGATGTTGATGTTCTTGTGATGGAGGTAGTGGGCGGCCTTGTAAAGCGGGGGCCAGTGCGTAAGCCGGTGCGTCCAGTAGAAGTGGAAGAGCCGCCACATCGGAATGCTCAACAGCAGGAGCCCGAAATAGACCGGTTCCTGTCGCGGATCGACATAGGGAATGATCTCGTTGGCGTAGGCCCACATCGTCACGACCTCGTACCCGGTCCAGATGATGCCGCCACTGACGCAGCTCCAGAATACGTTGTCGCGGAGTTGGCTGCCCCACAGGAACTTTCGGTTTCCAACCGCCATCCAGGCAGAGGTGTATTTGTATTTCATCCCCTGACGTTTGAGCGCCCAGAAGCGCACATGCCAGACGCTGACGATCACCACCAGCATGATCTCGTTGCGCACGAACATCTCCAGAATCCAGTCCATCCGGAACTCGACGCATCGCGACAGCGCCGGTTGCCAGTAGAGCCAGGTGGCCGTCGCGATCGCCATATAGGCCAGATTCCACGGGAACAGGTGCCCGTAGAGCCACTTGGCGATGGCCACGGGGTTTGGTGGCCACCCGAACAACGGGTTGGGAGGCGCCGTACCGCGCGCTGGCTGCCAGAAGCCCCGTTCATCCCGCGCGACGCCATCTACCAGTTCGTCCTGTTCAACGATAGTGTCGGTCATATCTGTCTCCGCAAGTTGACTGCGTAGATCATTCTCCGGCCTCTTGCCTCCCCCCAACCCACACACGTCTGTCCTTTGCGGCATCTCGCCGCCAGCCTCACGCGTGCGCATTGCCCTTCGCGCCCAAAATACGCCTTCCTACCCCCTCTCACAACCCCCGGGGGTAACAGCTTGCTCCCCTGGTTGGCCGGTCTGGTGGAGGTCGCATACCCACCCCGTTTAGTGAATTATCTGAGCCCCCTTGCGGGAGTCGGACAGGCTCGGCGTTATTCTTGTAGCCCTGCGACCCACACCTGGCCGGGGACCCCTTTAAAGGATTTGCCATGATCACCGTCCGTCACGCGCTATTCCTCCTGTTGAGCACAGCCCTGCTGGTCGGTTGCGCCGCAACGGCCCCATCAGTTCCAGAGACGACCGCGAAAACCCAAGCAGCTCCGAAAAAGCACCCGCTCGACAAGAGCGAATATCGCAAGCTAGTGCTGGACAACCAGCTCAAGGTGATGCTGGTCTCGGACTCGCGGTTCAATAAATCGGCTGCCGCCATGGTCGCCGGCGTCGGTCTGTTCAGCGACCCGGACGAGCGGCCGGGCCTGGCGCACTATCTGGAGCACATGCTCTTCCTGGGCACCGACAAGTATCCGGGCGTCGACGATTACGGCACCTATCTGTCCGAGAATGGTGGCTATAACAACGCCTATACCGATGCGGACCACACCAACTACTACTTTGAGGTCAATCACGACGCCTTTGCCGGCGCCATCGACCGCCTCTCCCAGTTCTTCATCGCCCCGCTCTTCACCCAGGACTTCGCCGAGCGCGAGGTCAATGCGGTAAACTCGGAGTTCCAGGCGAACCTGGAGCAGGACAGCTGGCGCACCTGGCGTGTGCAGAATTCACTGGCACGAGCCGGCCATCCCGCCAGCCGCTTCACCATAGGCTCGAGTGAATCGCTGGCCAACATCGACCGGCAGGAGCTGCTCGATTTCCACAGCCGCTACTACAGCGCCAACCAGATGCAGCTGTGTCTGCTGGGCACCGCTCCCCTCGACTCGATGGAGGCCTGGACGCGCCTGTATTTCGGCCCCGTCGAAAACAAAAACCGCCCCACACTGCACTTCCCGGGCGACTACCTGCCTCCCAAGCCGACCTTTCGGTTGACCCAGGTCGAGCCGATCAAAGAGCTGCGGACCCTGGAGCTCGAGTTCCCCTTGCCTGGCTTCCTCGACCACTATGAGAGCAAGCCACTGAGGCTGATCGGCAGCCTGATCGGCCACGAAGGCCAGGGCAGCCTGCTCTCCCTGCTCAAGAAGGAAGACCTGGCCACGGGGCTGGCAAGTGGCCGCAGCGGGCCCATGTCTGGTCTGTCGCCCGATTACGGCAAGTTCAGCATCAGCGTAGACCTGACCCCGAAGGGGTTGGAGGAGTACCGCCGGGTCGCGCGGCTCTGCCTGAGCTACATCGCCATGCTCAAACAGTCTGCCTACCCCGCCTTTCACTTCCAGGAGGAAAAAGCGGTAGCCGCCCTGAACGAGATCTATGCCGACCGCGGCGAGGGCGGCGGCTACGCGAGCACCCTGGCCAGACGCCTGTCCACCTATCCGATGGAGGTGGCCGAGCGGGTGCAGTTCATCTACGCCCGCGAGGATTCGGCCGCCTACCGCAAATTCCTCTCCTATCTGCGACCCGATAATATGATGGCCACCCTGGTCGCCAAGGGTCTGGAGGCCGATACCCTGACCGAGCCGCATTGGGGCATCCCCTACAGCTATGTCGAGGACGACGCCTTCTATGTCGAGCTATTGGATGCGGACGTTCCCGAAGCACTGCACCTCCCCGCGCCGAATCCGTTTGTGCCCACCCAAGCGACGATTCCCGACCGGGAGGTCACGGAGGGGGTGGTACCGGAGAAAATCCTCGACGAGACCGGGGTCGTGCTCTACCACTCCCAGGACTACGAATTCCTGCGACCGAAGCTCTGGGCGCGTTTCAAGCTGCGTTTTCCCGAAGAGAAGATGACCGTGCGCTTCAAGGTGCTGCTCGACCTCTACACCACCTGTGTCAAAGAATCGCTCAACGAGTTCGCCTATCCGGCCGCCCTGGCCGGCCTCGGGTACAGCTTCGCCAGCGGCTACGAAGGGGTCTATTTCTCTGTTTCCGGTTACGACGAATCGGCGCCCCGCCTCTTCGGCAGCGTACTGGAGCAGATGCAGGACGTGCGCATCAGCGAGGATACGTTTGCCGCGCTCAAGGACAATATGATCCGCGGCCTGCGCAGTTTCCCTCGACAGGACGCCTACATGATCGTGCGCGCCTACTATTACGCCGTGCTCAACGCCCGCAACTACACACCGGAAGCCAAGCTGGAAGTCGCCGAGACGCTGACCTTGACCGACGTCCGTGAATTCGCTCGCACGCTCTACGATCGAGCCTTTGTCGAGGCCCTGGTGCACGGCAATATCAGTGCCGACCGCGCCCTCGAGATGACCGCACAACTGCAGCGAACCCTGGGTGTCGAGCCGATCTCCTGGGAGGAGACCTTCGCGCAGACCTATCTCACTCAACCGGACGGCGAGAGTTTGACGCGCGTCGACCACCTGGAAGTCAACAACTCCTGTTTCCGACGTGAGTACCGCCTGGGCCCGGCCGACCCGCTCCATCGGGCGGCCATCCTCGTTCTCGACAACTTTGTCTCCCAGCCGTTTTTCACCGAAATGCGCACCACCCAGCAGCTCGGTTACATCGTCTTTGGCGGCACCACCATTCGCAGACACAACGCCTATCTGCTCTTCCTCATCCAGTCGGGCGACTACCCGGCGGACGTGCTCGAAGATCGGGCAGACACCTTCATCGCCGACTATCCCCAGCTGCTGCGCTCGCTGCCCCCAGAGACTTTCGCGGCCTACAAGGCCGCGGCGGCGGAAAAGCTGAAGGAGAAGCAGAAAAGCATCTCCCAGAAAGGCAGCAAGTTCAATGTCGAAGCCTTCGACTACGACGCCAATTTCGACCGCGACGAGAAAGCTCTCGAGGCGCTCGAGGCGCTGACCCAGGAGAAGCTCGTCGCCCTGCTTGAGCGTGCCCTGGTCGAGGAGAGCCGGCAGTCGATCAGTCTTCTGGGGTATTCGCGCGATCACCAGTCCGAACGCGAGGTGTCCGCGTCGTGGGAAGCCCTGGACGCCTGGAAAGAGCACAGGCTCTATAAGTAGCACAGGCTCTACAAGTAGCCAAGGCTATAAAAGTTAGGAGGACGGCATGGGCAGTCCGAATGGGAACAGTGATTTTGTGAGGCCCTTCCCGGCGTTGACACCGGCCCAGCGCTACCATCTGGACGTGTTCGGGTACGTCGTCATCGAGAGCGTGCTGACGGCGTCAGAGACGGAAAAGCTGCTGGTGGCCATGCAGCGACTGAAGGCCGACCTGGTCGCGGCGGGGCCGGATGCCCGCGTGCGCGGGTGCCGGCTCTCGACGAACCGGCCCCATCACAATCACTTCGCCCACATCCTGGAGGCCGACCCGGCGATCTACGACTATCTCGTCCACCCGCGGCTGGTCGGCCTGGCCGAGGAGCTGATCGGCGGCAACGCCAGGCTGGAAGAGTCGGAGGCGGTCATCAACAGACAGGATCCGGACGCCGAGTGGGACGGCCGCTACGGCTTTCATCTCGGCACCCGACCTGACCAGGGGACGTACACCGAGAACGGGCTGTTTCACTGCACCTTCGTCAAGACGCTGACCAACCTGACCGAGCTGGGACCCGACGACGGCGGCACGGTCTGTATCGCCGGCAGCCACAAGATCAAGGCGCTGCGAGAGGATATCATCGCCTGTGCCTACCAGGACCGCTCGCTGATCCACCAGATGGTGGCCCCAGCCGGGTCCACCTTGCTGTTCGGGGAGGCGCTGATCCACGCTACCGGACACATCAGATCGGACCGCGAACGGGTGATCGTCATCGGCGGGTATACGCCGACGATGTTCCAGGCGTGGAACGGTCAGGAACCGAGTGCGGAATTCGTCGCCTCCGTGCCGGAGGCCTACCGACCGCTGATTTCCGGCAGCGACCGCTGGAGCTGGAAACAGCGGCACCGGACCTTGGCCATGCCGGCACAAGCTACGGAGTGATGACAGCACGTCGGCGGTCATTGGGGGCTACGCTTCTGTGCCACCAGTGGCGACAGGCGTGCCGGTCTCCCTACTGGCACCGAAGCCTGGCGGTGAAGATCGTTCTCGGATTCTTTATCGCCTTTCTCCTGCTCAATCTTTTCGGTCTGGGCCTGGCCGTCGATCACATCCTCGTGTCCGCCTTCCCGGGGGAGGATGTGCTATCGAAATTCAACAGCTTCCTGTTGTACTTCTTTGGTCTTGATCTGGTTCTGCGGTTTCTCCTGCAAAAGCTGCCCATCCTGCCCATTCAGCACTACCTGCACCTGCCAATCCCAAGGAGCGATCTCGTCCACTACGCCATCGTCAAGTCGACGCTGAGCTTCTTCAATCTCATCCCCGTTTTCCTCTTCTACCCCCACGCCTTCAAGCAGATCTCACCTGAGCTTTCACCGCTTTCCGCCGTGCTCTGGCTGGCGGCTCTCACTGGTCTCGCGCTTGCCAATGGCTTCCTCGCCAGCTACCTGAAGCGCCAACTGTCCGCCACCCCTGCGTCGGTCACCATCGCTGCCGCGGCACTGGTGGTGGTCGGCCTGCTCGATTACTACGAGGTGATCGGGCTGTCCGGGTTATCGACCTCTTTGTTCTCCCGCTTCTTCCATTCACCTATCCTGCTGGCGGTACCCCTTGGACTCCTGGTGCTTTCCTATCGCGCCAACTACGCCCTGCTGCTGCGCCACACCTATGTGGACCAGGTGACCGCCGCCTCACGCGTACCGGCCGCCACCCGAGCCGACGCCCTCGCCGCCAGATTCGGGACCGTTGGCGCGCTGCTGACCCTGGAGCTCAGGCTCCTGTGGCGCAACAAGCGCCCCAAGTCGGTGGCCTTCATGAGCCTGTTCTTCCTGCCCTACGGCCTGATGACCTACGGCGGCGACGGCGGCCCATTCGGCGACAGCATGGGCTTCCTGGTCGGCGTCGGCATCTTCATGACCGGGGCGTTCATGTTCAACTACGGGCAATTCCTCATCAGTTGGGAGAGCGCCTACTTCGATCGGATCATCTGTGCCAACATCAGCTTTCGCGACTACATCCTTGCCAAGTATGCCCTTCTAGCCGGCGGTTGCGCGGCCTGCTTTCTGATCACCACGCCCTACGTATACTTCGGAGTGCACATTCTGCTGATAAATGCCGCTGCACTCCTGTACAACGTCGGGGTCAACTCCTTCCTGCTCCTTTACCTCGCCACTTTCAGCCGACGCCGAATCGACATCAGCAAGAGCTCGATGTTCAATTGGGAAGGTGTCGGACCGGCCCAGTTTCTCTTGCTGCTCCCGACCATCCTCATACCCATCCTCATCTATCTGCCATTCAGTTTCGCCCAGCCCGCCTGGGGAATCGGCGCTCTGGCCCTGTTCGGAGCGGCTGGTCTCCTATCCTCCAGGGTGTGGATCGGCCTGCTGACTGAGCGTCTGCGCCAGCAGAAGTACACCATGGCAGCAGCCTTCAGGATCGGCTGAGGGGCGTCTACAAAGCAGCGTAACATCGACGGAGCAACAGCCAATGTATGTGGTAATTGAGGCCAAAGAGCTGACCAAAGCCTACGATGAGATTACCGTGGTCGATATTCCCCATCTGGAAATCCGTCAGGGCGAAAGCCTCGGTCTGGTCGGCAACAACGGAGCCGGTAAGACCACCCTCTTTCGCATGATTCTCGATCTGATTGAGCCGGAGACGGGCGAAGTGCTCTCGAAGGGCGGCAATGTGCGCACCGTCGAGGCTTGGAAGTGGTACACCGGGGCTTATCTGGACGAGAGCTTTCTCATCGGCTTTCTGTCACCGGAGGAGTACTTCGAATTCGTCGGCGGCCTCCACGACCTGTCCCGCGAAGCCGTGGCAGAAGCCCTGGAGCCGCTGGCGAATTTTTTCAACGGAGAGATTCTCGGCAAAGGCAAATTCATCAGGGACCTCTCCAGGGGGAACCAGCAGAAGGTCGGCATTGCCGCGGCGCTGCTAGCCGAGCCGGAAGTGCTGATCCTGGATGAGCCGTTTTCCAGTCTCGACCCGACCACTCAGATCCGTCTGAAGAACCTGTTGCAGGAGCTGCGCGCCACGCGCTCGGTGACCATGTTGATTTCCAGCCACAACCTCAATCACGTCACCGAAGTGTGCGAGCGCATCACCGTCCTCGAGGATGGCTGCATCGTGCGCGATATTCAGACAAGCGACAGCACGCTGTCGGACCTGGAGGCGTATTTCACGGTATGAGGCGGGATGGGGCGCTCTATACCTGATGCTTGCGCACCGACCAGACAAAGCCGTCATACCAGAAATGCATGACCGAGACGACCATGGTGATCGCCCACAGCCATTCGATATCCGTATCCAGAGCTTCCACCCAATAGCCATAGGTGCCGCCCAGTCCGATGAACAGAGCCGCGGCCAGATACTTCCCCCAGCGTAGATTTTGCAGCCTGAACAGCTTCATCATATTGTTTTTTCGGAGAACCAGACGAGGCTGAAATACTGCAGAGCGTGGAAGAAGTTCATAATGAAGAAGGCCTCGCCAAAGCTGTTGAAGCCCCAGGTAAAGATCGAGCACAGGCCGGTGCTGGCCAGCAGATAAACCTTGAGAAAACGAAACCTGATAGCCTC
>Ga0310122_10001140_pt1 | contig 17020 bp, 16 predicted proteins | sample CB6_Bottom_1051__FD_203503 | JGI IMG/M metagenome (GOLD analysis project Ga0310122, IMG submission 203503) | Marine microbial communities from Western Arctic Ocean, Canada - CB6_Bottom_1051 | ecosystem: Environmental > Aquatic > Marine > Oceanic | place: Canada: Western Arctic Ocean | collected...
GACTCCGTAGCTCCGCAGCTTATCTGTGATGATTCGTCTGGGTTCGCTACCGCTCACCCGGAGCAATCGCTTGAAAAAAGCTAACTGCGGTTTTTCCGTCTCTACGACTCTGTAGGAATACATCAACAACCTCACCGTCTTGGTCAACTGCGCGCCAAAGATAGTGCTGTTTGCCCTGGATCTTAACGAAGACCTCATCGATAAAAAAAGTGTCCCCGTATCCCTGGTGCCGCCGTCGAAGTCGCTTGGCGTATTTGGGCCCAAACTTGATACACCACAACCGGATCGATTCGTAGCTGATCGCGATTCCGCGATCGGCCATGAGATCTTCGGTGTCACGACCGCTCAGATTGAAGCGGTGATAGAGCCAGACTGCGTGTTGGATGATCTCAGCAGGGAAACGGTGACGTTTGTACATCGATGTGGGCTTGTCCATTCCACAATTGTCGTCTAGACATGCTTAACTTGTCAGTATCCTCTAGCTTTATATCGTTAGTAATCTAACGTCGGCGCCCTGCTCAGTTGACCAGCAAGAAGCGTTGTACTCGCTTTGCGAAGACCTCTCCAGTGTATAGATTTCCTAGCGAGTCTACGTCCGCCATGTGAAGTCCATGAAACCGACCTCCATTACCGCCGGCGCCGCTCACACGATCTATTACCTCGCCGTCTTCGCGATTCATGATCCAGACGGTGTTGTTCTGAAAGTCCGGGATCAAAAGATGCCGCTGCTCGGCGTCGGCGGAAAGAACGATACCGCCCGTGGAGCCCCGCTGCAATGTTTCCGGGGCCAGCGTGAATTCGTTCAATATCTCTCCAGCTTTCGTGAAGACCTGTATTCGGTTGCCGCGTCTATCGGCGACGTAGACGAGCCCATCATCGGAAATAGCTAGTGTCACGTGGCCGAGGAAATCTTCTGCGGGCGGATCAGTCGGACTATAGGTTTGCGAGCTCGTATCCATGCTGATCTCGCTCAACGGTTTCCCATATGCGCCCCAGCCGCGTTTGAACTCGAGTGTATCGGAATCGTGGATCATGACCCGGCCGTTGAGGTAGTTGTCGATGAAATACACCTCGCGAGCTTGCTCATCGATCCTGACGTCCTCGATTCGATCGACCACTGCCTCGGTGTCGGGCGGGTATCCGCCTTCGGGCGCACTGTCTTCGGGTGCCCGCGCGATCGAACCGACCGGTTGGCCCTGCCGCGTATACTTGTGAACCGTGTGAGAACCGATCCACACATAGCCTACACTGTCTACCGCTAGACCGTGGAGGCGTGGCCAGATGGCCGGATCGATATCCCACGAGTCGACAACGCGACCCTCCGTATCGAACGCGATAATCGTGGGCGGTGCTACGCAACAAAGCCCCGTCGGGGGGTCCAGCTGGGCATAGTCCTGGTTGTTCGCGATTCCGCTCGGGCGGTTCATGACCCAGATCGTATCCTCGTGATCCACGTCCAGGCCCATGATGCTCTGCATCCACCACTTATCAGGCAGAGGCTGTTGGGGCCAATCTGCATCGAACCTGTAATCGGGGGCCTGCGCGTAGGCGAGCTGTGCGAGAAATAGGGCGATAACACCTAAGGCTGCCTTCGGAAGCTTTTTGTTATTCATGACACTCCTGCCGTTTCGAGTGATTCCTCTTGGGGATGTTTCGGTTTCTAGTCATTAGTTCTTTCGGTGGATTTTCGCCAGGCTTAGTCGGCTTGTTCGATCATATTATTTGTCCAGGTGAATGACAGGGCGAATCGAATCGCGTCTGGACTGCGCGTGTCACCGTCGACGGGTAGATTGATGCCCTGGAAGATATAAAAGCGTCCGCGCTGAAAGTACATATGCGTCGTCATTCGGGCGCCGTCGATGACTTCGAGGCCGGCCGCATCCATGAACATCTTGTGCGCCGCCTCCCTTTGCCCCGGCTGCTCGGGTCGGACATCGGGCCGCATATCGATCGTGATGTGGCGCCCGAAAACGGCGCGTCGGCCCGGCGGTGTCCGCGTCGTGGAAACGTCCGAAACGTCGCCGAGCAGACGGAGGAAAAACTCCGCCTCGTTCATCACGCTGGCACCGTCTCCCTCCCGCTCGAACAGGTCGATGACCGTTGCAATGAAAATGCCCGTATCGGATCTTACGGTCGCAATGTGAGTGGGCGCGTTCTCAACCGTAACGGAGGTATAGACGCCCGTAGTCTCGATCGGCGTGCCCGGAAAATCCAGTCGGTAGCCGAGATCGGATCGCTCATATTCCGCCGCCCATGTTGGCCCTCCCGCTATCACGACAGTCAGCACTATCACCCACGTCGATATGCGCATGCCGTTGGCCCCTTCATTCGCTGCAAATTGGCTAAGCACGATAGTACATCAAAGCTGAGAACGCATGAATTACGGTATTCCTTGACCCGGTCGGAGGCCGGTGGATAATAGATTGACACCGAATGAATCGAGGTAACCGGAATGCGCACAGCCATCGTTGCTAAAGTGGTATGTTCGTCTGCCCTGCTGGCATGCCAGGCATTGGCCCATCATTCCGTCGCGATGTTCGACCAGCAGCAGGAAATCGCCATCGACGGCGTGGTGAAGGAGCTGGAATTGGTGAGTCCACACTCGTGGTTGCATATCACCGTCACTACCGAAAGCGGGAGAGAGGTCGACTGGTCTTTCGAGATGCAGGCCCTCTCCAGACTCGAAAGCCAAGGTTTCTCCGCGGATCTCGTGAAGCCTGGAGAGCCGGTCACCGTTTTCGCCCGTCCCTTGAAGGATGGATCACGCGGTGGACAGTTCCGCGCCGTGAAGTTCGCCGATGGACGCGAATTCAGGTTCGCCCCGAGGCCTGCGGGCAGAAATAGTCCTGGCGGCGGCGCGAATTCGCAGTAGGAAGAGAGCCGTTCGGTACTGACAAGTTAACGTCTGCCTCCGACAAAGAACCCGCTGATCGTCGCTTTAAAGAGCCGCTGCGTTTCTCCAAGACGCAAGAACCCGTTGTCGGAAAGATCGATAATGACTGGCCGGTATCAGATGCCGACCGAAGTTGAACAAGTTGTATACAGCGGCGTGGGTGTTTAGAAATCGTTGCGCCTGATGAGCGGACTTGAATCTTCTCATGCCACGCTCTCTGACTCGTGTTGGTATTGACAAGTTAACTCGTAGACTTGGGCCGACGCTACCGGATTCAGCGCGTTTCGCCCCATATTTCGACGGTAGCGCCCACTCCAATACTATTTTAAGTTGTGCGTCGCACTAAATACCCATTTTTCGGCACGAAAATAGTTAACTTGTCAGTACCGGACGGGCCGACACCAGCGGTGCGAAGTAGTTGAGCGATCCCTCGGGCGTCGTTCTTATCGGTCTTGTTGCGCATCGCCTTCAGCGCGTCGCTGACGTGATGAGCTTCGAGGCACACCACCGGATAGCCCGCTCCAGTCAAACCGTAATGTAGATACTGAGTGAGCATCCCGGCTTCGAAGCCGATCAACTCGATCTCCCCATCGAACGCCTCCAAGTATTCGACGATGTTCTCTACCTCAGAAGGTATTTTGGCCTCGAAGTGACACTGCCCCTGATCGTCAATGATGCACACGGCCACTGAGGGAAGCGATACATCCAGAGCTGCGTAATACGTCATGGTATTCTCCTTGTTCGTGCCAAACGAACACGTTGAGGTTACAAGGAGCTTGATCTGTTAATGATCTGCTCGATTACAGATGCTTTTGGCCGAAAGCAGCCGTGGGCCAGCAACTAGTGCTTCATTAATAAGGAGAGGTTATGCACAGTCGTAGGAGTTTCTTGGGCGCCGTTTGCGGCGCTACCGCCGGATTCATGCTTGCGAAGCCGACGTTCGGTCAAGGTCGCCGTGAAGTCATTATTGACGGGCACCGAGTCAAGGTCGTCGATATCCACAACCATGCCTTCATCGAGGCGGTCGAGGATGTCGTTCGGGGTACACCCTTGGAGCGAAACATCGGCGGCCCGGCACTCTTGACACCCGATCGTGTCGGCGTTCTTGACGAGTGGGGCATCGATACGGCCGTGATCAGCGCCAACCAGTACTGGTGGTATGCAGCAGATCGGCAGCTGGCCGAGCGAATCATTCGCGTACAAGACGAGGGTTTGGCGGAGTTTTGCGCGCAGTTCCCAGGCCGCTTCGTCGCACTATCGTCGGTTGCGTTACAGCACCCGGAGCTCGCCGCGGATCAACTCGAATACGCCGTCAACGAGCTCGGTTTCGAGGGGGCCTCGGTCGGTGGTCACGTCAATGGCGACGTCCCGGCTTCTTCGGATTTTGACCCCTTCTGGGAGCGCTGCGTGGAACTCGGCGTTCCCGTGTTCATCCATCCCGCCGGCGCGCCGAACCTTGTGCAGGAGGGTGGGTTGGACTTTCCGGGTGACCTCGGCAACACCATCGGTAACCCGCTCGAGACCACGTTCTTCCTCACGCGCCTGATCTTCGACGGCACGTTCGATAGATTTCCGGAGCTGAAAATTGTTGGAGCGCACGGTGCCGGATACTTGCCTTCCTATTTTGGGCGAACCGACGTGGCGTGCCGTCTGAACCTGCGCGGCCAGAGCGGCGGAGCGACCGATTGCAGAAACGAGCTGCCGCCGCGCGAGTACCTGCGTCGGAACATCATTGCCGACACCATGGTGTTTTCGGACGAAGGGCTGCGCCATCTCGTCGCGGAGATGGGCGTCGAGAACGTTGTTTACGGCACCGACATTCCGTTCGACTGGCCCGACACAATGGATCTGATTCTCAATGCCTCGTTCCTGACCAACGAAGACAAGCGCATGATCCTCGGCGGAAACATGATCAATATATTGAAACTCGATCGCGAGGTCTGATGTATGGTTGCGCGCCTGTTCTGATTCTTCGCGCTCGACTGATTTTGTCCGAAGTCCTGAAGCGCTGATGGCAGCTTCGGTGCTCAAAGCGGACGTAGTAACGTTGACGAATGCATAAACTTCGGGTTTATGTGAATGTCCGCTCCTGGCCGGAAGCAGACGTCCGTTAACCGTTAATATGCAGGCTTGCCTCAGACTCCCTGCGTGATCGCTACCAAGATCGGAAGCGAATATTCATTTATATAGGGAGTTTCTGAGAAATAGTGGAGAACGTTACTCGTAGCGTTACTCGTAACTTTCAGAACGACCCGATAACGATATAACGTATTGATTTAATTGGTCGGGGTGAGAGGATTTGAACCTCCGGCCCCTGCCTCCCGAAGACAATCGACGAGATCTAACATATTGATAGTAACAGGGTACTGACAAGTTAACTATTTTCGTGCCGAAAAATGGGTATTTAGTGCGACGCACAACTTAAAATAGTATTGGAGTGGGCGCTACCGTCGAAATATGGGGCGAAACGTGCTGAATCCGGTAGCGTCGGCCCAAGTCTACGAGTTAACTTGTCAATACCCGACTTTCAACTAGGTTTAGCGAAGGACAGCCCTAGCAGAGATCCCTGCCACGCCCTTGTCGTTAACAGCGGTCAACTCGATGGTGTTCGCTAATCGTTTCCCCGTGACTCTGATTCGTTCATCCAGATAAAAGGCGCTCTTCGCCCGAAATTCAAAACGCCGTAGGTTAGGCTGGCCGCACTCCCGAGCGACGAGGTCGGCCAACAAGACCGCAGTTAGCGGCCCGTGGACCACCAGCGCCGGATATCCCTCCGAGCGAGCATACGGCAAGTCATAATGAATTCGGTGTGCGTTCAACGTCAGCGCGGAAAAACGAAATAGCAGCCGTTCATCCAGGTGAATCTCTCGAGAATAATCAGCATCTGGCAGTTTGGCTTCTAGCGCTGATGAACTCGCTTTTGTCGCAGATGCTGGGCGGTACGCAATATCCTGCTCTTCTGTGAGCTGGATTCCATCATCGTTACTGAGCCGGTGGGTTACGGTCACGAAGACGAGAGGGCCCGATCGACCCTCCGTATAGCGAACAGTTTTGATGCTGGAGACGCGTTGAACGCGCTCGCCGATCCGCAAGTCTCCGTGGTAATCAACGCGTGCGCCAGCGAACATGCGTCGTGGAAAAGGAACGGGGGGCATGAACCCACCCTTCTTCGCATGCCCGTCGGCCGCGAGGTCGCTGAACTTCGTCGGCTGCAAGCAGTAGAGCCAATGATATAGCGGCGGAAGGATTCGGCCGTCGACATACTCTGTAGGCTCGTGGTCCAGCGTGGATGCCAGCGCCCGCACCGGCGCCAGCGTAATCACATCCTCGCTCGTTTCTTCCCGGCCCTCCCAACTACACAACAAGTCGAGATCGAGCGCGCTCACTGGACTCCACCCGTGACTCGGAGTGGAAAGCCCGGCGTCTCGTGAGCTTGCGGCAAATTCAGGATCTGCTCGATCGGCACGCCCTCTTTGTTGTCGCCCTGACGCATGACCATCTGCGCTTTCTCGGTGATCTCCTGGGGAGATAAGGGCAACTCAGGATCACCCTTACAGTCTCTTCGTGCGGCGCTCATCACTTCACCGGATGGGAGAGTGACGCTCACCGCCGCGCCCCATCGTCGCGGATAGGCTTCATCGAACTCTGGTGCCGTGCTGAGCGTGGTGTCGCTGGAAACCGTTGCGAACCTAGCACGTTGCGCGTCATCGAAGGACTCGAAATCGACTCTGCCATCTGACAGCGCCACATTCACGCAATGTTGCAGAGAGAACTTAGCCGTGTAGAGCGTTTCCGGGGAAGATCGGTCACACACATCGAGGGCTGTCTGGTAGGTCTGCACCTGGACGGAAACAGGGCTTTGAGCGCCCATTGCCCGGTGGAGCTCCAGGGCGGCATCGATTGCGGGATGGGTATGGCGGCAACACGGCCATGGCTTCATGGATGTTCGCCTGAGCTGCCACAGCTCGTCCGGTTCAGCGAGCAAAGCATCGGGGATCGGATCCGGGCAGAGTGCGCGGAAGAAGCCCTGCTCTCCCTCGAGTATCCGCTCGGCACCAGTAAATCCGCGCGCGGCTAGACTTGCGGCCATGAAGCCCGCTTCCGCGGCGCGGGCGGTATGGAGGTGTTTGCTCATGGCGTTATCTGGGAGAAACTGCCACAACCCGCAGGATTGTGTGCCGGCGTTCCCCAGGGCCCACACCGTTTGCTCGTGATCTAGTTCGAGCAACGTCGCGACCGCCATAGCGGCACCGAACGGTCCACAGGTAGACGTGTTGTGCCACAGCTTGTAGTGAGCAGGGCCCACTGCCATGCCGACGCGGGTGACCGCTTCGTACCCATGCAGGACGGCGGTGAGGAACTCGCGGCCACTAGCACCCAGCCGCTGGGCAAGATACCACGCGGGTGGGATCACGACGCACCCCGGGTGGGTAACGGAATCCTTGTGCAGGTCGTCGATCTCTAGAATGTGAGCTAGCCCGCTGGTGAGAAACGCAGCGCGTCCGGGATCGCCTGCGGTGTCTTCGAACCACTCGAGCAGAATCCGGCCGGGGGGAGAGGTCTGCCCGCCAATCACGCAGGCAACGGTATCCAGCACGAAGTGCGAGGCCGCGATCAAGTCCTCGTGCTCTACCGGTTTGGACCGGATTAGGTCAATAAGCTGGGCTGTCAGGCTCCTCAGGATTGCCCCCCTGGCGCGTCTGGATACAACTTCCGGAACGGACGGTAGGCGTGTTTTTAGCATGGGCGCATAGAATTCGCTACCAGGTGCAATCGAAGGGAGGGGCGAGTCGCAGGGGCAAGCCAGGGCCGACAAAGGATTCCGTTACCCACCCATGGAAGGATGATTCAAGCCCACGTGGGCGGGTGCGGATCCGCCGTAGTCCTGATGCAGGAGCGGCACCGTCATCCAGTCCGCCATCGCGGAGAACAACGAGACCTTGAGCGAGCTGCCCATACCGCTCGCATGCCGCCACATCAGAGCCTGCAGAATCGCAGTGTGCGCATACATTCCACAGGCTATGTCGCATATCGATACCCCAACGCGACCGGGGCTTTCCGGCGTGCCCGTGACGGAAGCCAGGCCGGATTCGCATTGCACAATCAAGTCATACGCCTTCATGTCGGCGTAGGCTCCCGTCTCGCCGAATCCGGAAATGTCGCAGGTGACGAGTCGCGGAAACCGTTCCCGCAATTTCTTCGATCCTAGGCCCAGTCGCTCGAGAGCCCCGGGTGCGAGATTCTGAACGAAGACATCGGCTTCGGCTAGTATCCTGAGAACGCAGTCTCTGTCCGCGTCATCCTTGAGATTGAGTACCACTGATTTCTTGCCTCGATTCAACCAGACGAAGTACGCGCTCTGTCCACGTACGACATGGTCGTAATCACGGGCAAAGTCACCACAGTCGCGTTCTATCTTTATGACCTCGGCACCACAATCGGCGGGTCGCGACGTGCAAAATGGTGCCGTAACCGCTTGTTCGATCGAGACGACAAGCGTATCCGCGAGGAGTTCGCGCATATAGGGTTACTCAGAAGGACTTTGGCATGCCGAGCACATGGGTGCCGACGTGGGACAAAATTAGGTTCGTGGAGATCGGTGCTATTCTGTACAGACGGGTCTCGCGGAATTTGCGTTCGATATCGTACTCTGGTGCGAAGGCGAATCCACCAAAGGTCTGCATACAAACGTCGGCAGCTTTCCACGACGCCTCTGATGCAAGCAGCTTTGCCATGTTTGCTTCCGTGCCGCAAGGGTGTGTTTGGTCGAACAAGGTTGCAGCTTTCTCCACCATCAAAGCTGCGGCCTCTGTTTCTACGTAAGCCTCGGCGATGGGAAATTGAATGCCCTGGTTCTTCCCAATCGGACGCCCGAAAACTTCCCGCTCGCTGGCATACGCTGCGGCTCGCTGCACAAGAAATCTTGCATCGCCGATGCATTCCGAGCCGATCAGGATTCGCTCGGCGTTCATTCCGTCCAAGATGTACTTGAAGCCCTCACCTTCCTCTCCGATGAGATTCTCTGCAGGCACTCTGAGGTTGTCGAAAAACACGCTGGTGGTTGAATGGTTAATCATGGTCTTGATCGGGGTGATCGTGATCGACTTTCCGACCTCCTCGCGCAAATCTACGATAAACACGGCTAATCCTTGAGTGGGCTTCGGCGCTGCCTCCCGCGGTGAGGTGCGAGCCAACAAGATCATAAGATCGCTGTGCTCGGCCCGCGATGTCCAGATCTTTTGGCCGTTGATGACGTAGTCATCACCGTCGTGTACCGCCGTTGTGGTTATTCGCGTCGTGTCGGTGCCGCTTCCAGGTTCCGTTACGCCGAACGCCTGCAGTCTCAGCGTACCGTCCGCGATTCCCGGCAACCAGGTTTGTTTCTGCGCTTCGCTGCCATGCCTGAGGACCGTCCCCATCGTGTACATCTGAGCGTGGCAGGCTGCTCCGTTACATCCGGACTCATGGATGGTTTCCAGGATGATGCAAGCGGCTCTGAGGTCGAGCCCGCTGCCGCCGTATTTTTCGGGAACGAGGACCGACAGATAACCCGTATCCATGAGCGCCTGAACGAATTCGGCCGGATAACTAGCGTCATTGTCTTGCCGATTCCAATACTCGCCGGGAAAGTCCGCGCACAGTCGTTTGACCGCTTCGCGGATTTGTTCGTAGCTCTCATTGTGATCTATGAACACCTCAGTGACGCTCCTATGCAGCAGTTGCCGCGATGAGAAACACGGCGAAGAACAGGACGTTATTTCGATAGAGAGCCTCTGTCAGATTCATTCTGCCTACTCCCCCCAGTTATGATTGTCTGCTTTCGGCTGGCGGCCGTTCGTTAACATCGATTGACGCTGTGTATTACTCTCTAAACCTCAGCCTACTGCGTACTTCTGCCAATTCGGGTGGTCCAGTGCTCCAGGCCGAGCGCTAGTACCAATCGCGCAACCGTACTTCGATGTTGTTTTCTTCACCGACAAGCATAGAAAACTTCTCCACGTCGCTCTCGCCGAAATGATAGGGATAGACGACGTCAGGTGCGAACTCTCGCACCGCGCTGGCGGCTTGATCTTCCGTCATCGTGTAAGGCAGGTTGAAACAGACGAAAGCAACATCAATGTCATCGAGCGACCGCATCTCCGGGATATCTTCCGTGTCTCCGCTGATATAGACACGCGTGCCACCGAACGTGGCCACATAGCCATTACCGCGACCCTTCTCGTGATAGCCGAGACGTTCCTCCGTTAAGTTATACATCGGAACACCCTCGATGCTGATACCAAGCACGGTAGTCTCCTCGCCGTTAGCCAGTGTACGCGTCTGCTCGCGCAGACTATCCGGCAACTCCTCCGCAACTGCAGAAGGTGCAATGACCACCGTCTCCTCGCCGATGACCGCCGCCAAGGTTTCCGCGTTCAGGTGGTCGCCATGGACATCGGTCACGAGGATCAAGTCCGGACTTGGCAGACCTTCGAACCGTTCAGCCCCACCGACCGGGTCCACATAGATGGTCTTCCCATCCCAACCCATGGCGAACGTGGCGTGGTTTAGAGGCTGAATAACCAGATCACCGTTATCGGTCGCGACATGATCGCCACTTACCATGCCCTGCCCCATAACCACTGGGCCGGAAAGCGCGGCAAATGCACCAATCGTGATCAGCGAAAGAATTTTTCCGAAATGAACTCTAGTCGAGATTGTTGACATGACTTTTTCCTTCTTGTTTTCGACATCCCGTCACGTAGCATAATCCGCCGGCTGGGACAGTGCGCCCTTGAGACCGACTCAGGAATGAACTCATACCCCTCCCCCAAAACTCTAGAAGGTGATTCTACGTTGTTCAGGCTCGTAGATGATCCAGAATCAGGTGAAATATGGGAGTGGTACCACTACGCGCCCGTGGTATGACCTCATTGTTCGTACAGGGAGAGCACAGATGTACTCAGTTCGTCTCGAACGACTACGCCACCTTTCATCACAAACTGCACGCGTTCCATTTCGTTGACGTCAGCGAGCGGATTCCCGGATACGGCAATAATATCGGCATACTTACCGGGTTCGATGCTACCTATCTCATTCTCCCAGTCATAATTCAACATGCGTGCTGCGTTGAGGAAAGCAGTCTGCAACGCTTGCGTGGGTGTCATGCCCCAAGCGACGTAATACCTGAACTGATCGGCTTGCACGCCATGCGGAATTAATTCCGATGTGGCCCCACTGCCATACACGATTGGCACGCCGGCGGCCAGCGCCTTTTTGAACGCAAGTTCCGCCAGGTGAAGTCGTGTGGACTGGCCTCTACTCGCCACCAAATCCGCCTCCTCTTGGTGGATGAGGTCATCCAGCGTTACCACGTAAGGCAAGTTCTTCTCCAACATGATCTGGACACTTGCATCATCAAGTTCGAGAAGATGATTAGGGGCATCTACCCCGGCGTTCAGGCAGCTCATCATCCCTTCTCCGCCGTAAGCGTGGCAAGCAACCTTTAACCCGAGACGGTGCGCCTCATCGACGATCGCATCAACTTCTTCAGTCATCAACGACGGACTCGTCACCAACGTACCATCCGGCTTGAACAACCTCATCGGACCAATGAAATCTTGTGTTGTATAGATCTTTATCCAATCCACACCGTGTAGTTTGGCCTCGCGTACAGCAGCCCGAGCAAGCCAAGGTGAATTCACATTCTTGTTCTCAGTCAGGCCCTCCACGTACCTCACGGATTGTGAATCGGCATAGTAATTGCTAGCTCGAATGTTTATTGACTGGCCGACGACCTGCATTCTCGGTCCCATTACCAAGCCGGCATTTATCGCATCTCGAAGATCTACCGTGTTCCATCCGCCTCGCGAATCCATATCCGCTACAGTAGTAAAACCTGCGAATAGGTCAGTTTGGGCACTTGCCAGAGCAATCAGCGCACGAATACCCGGTGTTCGACCACCCTCCGTTCCCTCGGTATTCAAATGCACATGCGTATCAATCATGCCTGGAAGAACCGTGGCCGCACGGAGATCGATGACTTTGGCACTACGCGGTACGCTGATGTCAGCCCCGACATTCTCAATTCGGTTTCCCCGGACGAGAATTACCTGGTTCTCCAGCATCTCCCCGGATCTCACATCGAATAAACGTCCGGCGTGTACGGCGATAACCTGGTCGGGCGATGCCAAATATCTCCCGAGCGCACCAGTGCCAGCAATCCCGTTACCTCCCGTCTGTTGCGACAGTACGGGTGTGACAATCGCAACGGCGGCAACCGCAATCATCGCCGTGGCCGCCAGTCTGGCTCCTCGGTCCATTTGATGCCTCCTCACCTAACCTGCTCGATCTTCTTAAGCTGACAACATTTGCTTCGGCCATTTACAGCCGGTCCAAAGTTACTCACATACCCTAAAGTAATTTCTTCCCAACGCTAAGTCCAGCCAGAAAGAATCTGGACTTTCGCCTCTATCGTGGGAACGTCTCCAAATGCCAAAGCGGGCTTTCGGATTCTACCTGCAGCGCGTGCCTATAGGAGACAGTGCTCTAGCAGCTGAGGATCACTGCCGTGACAAGATAGGGGCTTTGCCAGCTGCGTCAATGGTCACGGCGACAGTTTGCGGAGATCACACTCATCGGCCTTCGGGCGCATTGCGCCGCGTTTTAGGGGTGTATTGCAGAGATTGGACCCGAATACCCGGTAGCCCGCATGAGCGTATCGAAGCTCATGTACCCGGTGACCTCGGCACCGGCAGCGTAGAGATCAGCCCGCGCACCGAATTGCAACGGGTTTGGCGTCAGCGCTAAATAACCCGCACACCTACGCCACTCTTGCCGCCACGCTATAGCGGGGCATTTACGTGGGGAGGGGTAATTCAGCCAGCAAGTTTCTGCGGAGTATTTACCAGGTCAGGCGGCGGCACAGGAACGTGCCGCCGACACGGACGCGATTTTGTCAGGAGGTAATTTTCACGCGGAGCCAGTGTCCGCCGTTACCATCTCTTAGGACGTCCATACAAGTCTTAGTTTATAGTGTATAATCAATAACATAGATAGGTTTATTGTGCAAGGATGTCCTAGGAGATACAGCCGGATCCACGTCTTCCAGTAAGACCGCCAGTAAGACCGCTAGTAAGACCGGAATGAGATGTGAATCGGCCAAATAAGGCTGATGAGCGTCAAAATCAATCGATTGTCTGCCCGCCAAGTGGGAACCCTGCCTCCGGGGTTTCATGCCGATGGGGGAGGGCTGTACCTGCGGGTGCGTTCTAGCGGCTCCCGGGCTTGGGTGTTCCGCTGCAGCCGGCGAAGCAGGACACGAGAGGTCGGGCTGGGGGCCAGCCACTCCCGTTCTTTGGCCGATGCCCGCAAGGTGGCTGCAGCGATGCGTATTCTCTTGGCCGATGGAGCTGATCCGGCCGATGTCCTGCGCCCGACTGATGAGAGGGCAGGGTCCAAAGAGACCTTTGCCTCCTGTGCCGAGGCGCTGATCGTGTTGTTCTGAACACAAACTCCCCAATGTCAGCTTTCAGATGTTTTTATAGACCTTTCTAAAGAGGCACGCAAACTCAGCGGCACCCAAGGTCTCTAGCCGGTCTCAGGCAGCAAGAACTGCTTCAGTTTCTCCTCCAGCTGGATCTCGATCTCTTCAGCTGAACGCTCAGGCACCACAGCCTCTATACGGTCGGTAAACAGCCCGTAGTGCTTACCCATCAGCTCTGATGCACGAAGCCTGACGCTGTCCTTAGGCTCACCTGAATGCATATAGCCGGTCAGGGTCTGCAGCACTTCCTCACGACTGGCAATCCGCTCCTGCACCACCGCTGCATCGGCCTTCTGCTGTAGCTCTACCACCGTAGTGGCGACGTTGGGGTTATTCATTAACCGACTCGCTTCTCGCCTGATGCTGTTGTCGTTCATCTTGAGCGTTCGGAACAGTTCGCTCGGCTATCGGCCACCAGCACCCGAAACACTGACGCCAATCGAGGAGTTCGCCAATCATCCAATAGCTGCGTAAACTAACTTTCAACCTGCACCAGTTAATGCAGGCACCTCAGGGGGATTCTCATGCCCATCGCCAAACTCACTCGACCCGCCGCCGTCCTGATACTCGGTTTCCTGGCAAGCAGTACTCGTATCCTCGCGCAAGATGTTCCGTTTGAGGATTCTCAGTTTCATCTTGAGGAGGCGACGATCGCCGAGGTGCATCGCGCCATCCAGGCGAACCAGCTCACCTGCGTCGGGTTGGTGCAGATGTATCTCGATCGCGCCCGAGCCTTTAACGGTGTAACCAATCAACTCGTCACCCGGGACGGGGCTCCCGTCCCCCCTTCACCGGGCATGGTGCGGGTGGGTGCCCCGCTCGAGTATCCGACGAATACGGTGGCGATTGCCGACATCCTTCCCAACTTCGATGAGTACGCAGGGCCCCCGATCGAGTTCGGACGGATGGAGCCGACCGCTTCCGATCCCGCGGTCTATGCGCAGTACGGCATGACGGTGGGAATGCCGAACGCGGGCCAGACGAACGCCCTGGGAACGCTCAACCTCAGGGGCGAACGCTCTGTGACCTGTAAGGGCGATGCCGATCGGCACCCCTCAGAGGGCCCGCTGCCGCTAGGGTCTCCAGCGGTGTGTGAGGATTTCCGGCAGTACCCCGACGCTCTCGAAGTCGCGCTGCAACTGGATGAGGAATACGGCACCGAGCCGGACCTCGACGAGCTGCCGATGTACTGTATTCCCTTCAGCTTGAAGGACCCCTTTGACACGAAAGATATGCGGACGACAGCAGCCGCCGACGCCCGCTACGACATCGACTTCGCGCCCGTCGACCACAAACTGGTCGCGCAGCTGCGGGAGAAGGGGGCGATCATTTACGCGAAAGCTGTCAACAGCGAATACAACGGCCGAGGGTGCGGTGGGAGCGGCTGCGATCCCGGCGGGCGCCATGAGGCGACGATGGTGATGCCGTCTTCGCTGGGCTACCAGCGCAGCTCCTGGTCGGGCAACCCGAGTAGTGTCTACGACACGACGCGCGCGGCGTCTTTGGGCTCGAGCTCAGGTTCCGCCGTATCGGTCAGCGCAAACCTGGCGATGTGTAGCCTGTGCGAGGAGACGAGCCTCTCGTGCCGGGGACCCGCGAATCACAACTCGGTAGCGCTGCTGCTGCCCCACAAGGCCATGATCTCCTATCTCGGCGGTGCCATCGGCTCGGACATCTACTACGACCGCGCCGGAATTCACTGTCGCTGGATCGGCGACTCCGCCAAGGTTCTGGATGCGTTGAGGGACCCCGAGACCGGGTACTACGACCCGCGGGACATCTGGACGACGGTCCCGAGGTCCAGCATCCTGGAAGGCGGCTACGCCGAGCACATCGTGGAATCCGCTGAGGAAGGCGCGTTGCGCGGCGTGCGCATCGGAGTCATCCGGGAGTCGATGCTGAAGTTCCCCGGTGTCCGTGCGGATGAGCCCACCGTGGACGCCGCGGTCAGAGAAATCGAAGAGGTGCTGGGCGGGTATCTCGGTGCCACGCTGGTGGAGTCCGTCGATCCGCTGTGGCCGGATAACCCGGACATCGAGAACATGGGCCCGTCATACACCGACGCGCTGGCGGAGATCGTGCCGGTGCTGTTCCCGGATATGCTCTATTGGCTGGACGGCGATGGCCAGCCGCGGTTCCCGGACTTCGCGGCGAAGATCATGCCTACGGAGTTCGCACCGGGCGTCACGTTCGGATCCGGCATGTTGAGCCCGATCGACTACATGGTGGACCTCGCCGAAGGCACAGAGCCGCCACCGGCGGGTTTCGGCATACGCTCGATACTGACGCTCGGTTTCTCCAACGCCATGAAGTTTCATATCAACCAGTACCTCTCACGACGCGCGGCGGACTGGGCAGCAAGAGGCTACACGGAGACGCTGGCCGACTTCGCGACCCTGAACGAGCGATCGAAATTTTGGGGTGACGCGCAGCGGGCGTGGTTCCTAAACTGGGAAGAGACGGAAGACATTCGGCGTTCGATCGGCGAGCGCCAGGGGATCGACGAGCGCATCAAGCTTCGAGAGTTGCTGCGTCGGGTCGAGATGAAAGTGATGATGGAGAATGATCTCGACCTCGTCGTGCGCCTGCATTACTCGCTCGTCCCTGGCAAGATTGGACTCGCGCCGCAGCCGCAACCCGAGGGCCAAGTCCGTGGCGAGATGCGCCTGGGTCCCTATGCCGGCCTGACCGAGGTCCTTATACCCGCTGGCTACGTTCGAATTGTCTACGACCCGGTGTTCACGCTCAGTGAGGACAAACAGCGATACGTCCCGACGAATAGCAACACCCCGCAGACGCTGCCAGCCCCGGGACTTCCCTTCTCACTAGTTTTCAGGGCAGAGCCTGGTCGTGAGGATGTCATCCTGAGAGTCGCTTCGGCTTATCAGTCGGCATCAAGGCGGCGGGTGCCGCCACCGGCGTTCGGATCGCTGGCAGGCGAACCGTAAACCGCGTGAGTAACAACCTGAATGACCGCTTTCCAGAAAGCGGACGTTCAGAATGATCGTGTTGGGGTTATCCATTAACCGACTCGCTTCCCGCCTGATGCTGTTGTCGTTCATCCTAGCGGTGTCATAGGCCGACCGATAGGCATCAGCCTGACTCTTACCCAGCACGACTCCACGGGCGAATTGGTGTTGTTTAGGGGGTAGGGCAGAAGGCCACGGGGGGGTACTAGGGATATTTAACTACTGCTCACACATTTCTAGCCCATTTTGGCTGTGAACCAAGGTATGTTTAGCTGAACCTAAATAAGAGCTTGAACAAATCAAGCCAGACTTAGCAGACCTTGGTGAGTTTCTGATGAGAACAACTCGATCACTAGCCTCTAGCCTTCGCCCATTCGGGTGGTGTGTTGTTATGTCTTCTCTAATCCTTACCGCATGTGGAGGCGGTGGAGGCGGTGGAGGCGGTGGAGGCGGTGGAGGCGGTGGAGGCGGTGGAGGCGAAAGTGTCTACCACGACAGCAGCGGATACAACACCCAGTACATTTACTTTTACCGACCAAACGGATGTTGCCAAAAGCACTGAAATAACTTCTGCGGCTATCACCGTAGCCGGAATTAACGCTGCTGCTGCTATATCCATTACTGGAGGTACTT
>Ga0310122_10001141_pt1 | contig 17014 bp, 16 predicted proteins | sample CB6_Bottom_1051__FD_203503 | JGI IMG/M metagenome (GOLD analysis project Ga0310122, IMG submission 203503) | Marine microbial communities from Western Arctic Ocean, Canada - CB6_Bottom_1051 | ecosystem: Environmental > Aquatic > Marine > Oceanic | place: Canada: Western Arctic Ocean | collected...
TGACTGCAAAAGGGGATAGGGAGATGTCCGCTGATGAATTGGGAGAATGGGTGATGAAAGAGCTCGGTTTACTGGATCATGTGGCCTTTGTGCGTTTTGCTTCTGTTTATCGTAGTTTTCAGGATGTTAATGAGTTTACTGAAACGATTAAAAGCTTGCAGAAGAATCATGACCTGTCTCGATGAAAATTATATGGCAAGAGCCTTGCGGTTGGCCGAAAAAGGACGTTATACCACAGCGCCTAACCCAAACGTAGGTTGTGTATTAGTCAAAGAGAATAAAGTGGTTGCAGAAGGCTGGCATGTCCAAGCCGGTTCTGCTCATGCGGAAATTAATGCGCTCAAGCAGATTGCCGATGCCCAGGGGGTGACGGCATATGTTACATTGGAACCTTGTAGTCATACCGGGAAGACAGGCCCCTGTTGTGAGGCTTTAATTGCCGCTGGCATTCAACGAGTGGTCATTGCCATGCAAGACCCTAATCCTTTGGTTGCAGGGCGAGGTATAAAGCGCCTGCAGACGGCAGGAATAGAGGTGGTTTGTGGAGTTTTGCAGCAGGATGCTGAGGTTTTAAATAAGGGTTTTATAACTCGGATGAAGACCGGTCTTCCATATGTGCGCAGTAAGTTGGCAATGAGTTTGGATGGTCGAACGGCAATGGCGTCCGGGGAAAGTAAATGGATTACATCGGCAGATTCCAGAGTTGATGTGCAACGATTAAGAGCAGAAAGTGCTGTTGTTTTAACGGGGATTAATACCGTTTTGGCGGATGATCCTGGTTTGAATGTCAGGCTGGATGATGCGGTGAAGCAGCCCGTCAGAGTGGTTCTCGATTCACGATTACAAATACCGCTGACGGCTAAATTATTGGGGTTGCCAGGTCAGACCTGGGTGTTAACCTGTAGTCACGATGAGCAAAAAAGAAGACCGCTTGAAAAGGCAGGGGCTCAGGTTTTTCAACTAAAGAGCAAGGATGGACGGCTAGATCTACAGGCTGTTATGGATTTTCTGGGGCAGCAGCAAATTAATACGGTGATGGTTGAAGCCGGTGCGACCTTGAATGGTGCTCTTTTAAGTGAAAATCTGGTTGATGAGTGGTGGGTTTATATGGCACCTTGCATTCTGGGTGATCAAGGGCGAGGTTTGTTTCATTTGCCGGCCATGCAAAAAATGGCGCATAAAAGACAGCTCGATATGAGCTCGGTAAGACAGCTAGGCTCTGATTTAAGATTGGTTTTTAAGACAAAAATTTAACATGTTTACAGGAATTGTTTTAGCAATAGGCAGTATAACGGCAATAAAACAGCAGCAGGGCGATTTTCAGTTTAAAATTAATACTGGTAAATTGTCTATGGATGGCGTTAGTTTAGGTGATAGTATTGCTGTTAATGGGGTGTGTTTGACCGCAGTTGAGTTGGGTGCAGGCTATTTTTGTGCCGATGTTTCTAATGAAACCATATGCAGAACTATTTTAAAGTCGGCCCGTTTGGGGGATGCCGTCAATTTAGAGCTGGCTTTAACGCCGTCTACTCGCTTAGGGGGACATATAGTCAGTGGTCATGTTGATGGGCTTGGAGCAGTGTTGAGCAAGGAACAAGATGGGCGGTCTTTTCGGTTTAAAGTTAAAGCCCCGGATAATCTGGCAAAATATATCGCAGAAAAAGGTTCTATCTGTATTAATGGCGTCAGCTTAACGGTTAATTATGTTGAGGGAGCTCACTTTACAGTTAATATAGTACCGCACACACTACAAGAAACAACATTGGGTGGGATGGTTGCTGGGACAGAGGTTAATCTGGAGGTTGATTTGTTAGCGAGATATATGGAAAGACTGATGCAGGGTGATGATGCTGCGCAATCTGTGGGCGGCGTAACGGAAGAATTATTACAAAACAGTGGGTTTTTGAGCAGATGAATACGACGGAAGAAATCATAGAAGATTTGGCTCAGGGTAAAATGGTCATTATCATGGATGATGAAGATCGTGAGAATGAGGGGGATTTAGTCATGGCCGCTTCATTTACACGAGCTCAAGACATTAACTTTATGGCAAAATACGGCCGAGGCCTGATTTGTTTAACGCTGACGCGAGAAAGGTGTCAGCAACTCAGATTACCGTTGATGGTGAATGAGAATAAAACGGCACATTCTACTAACTTTACAGTATCGATTGAGGCCGCAAAAGGAGTCACGACGGGGATATCTGCGGCAGACAGAGCATTGACTGTACAAGCGGCGGTTGCTGAGAAATCCACGCCTGATGATCTGGTTCAACCGGGGCATATCTTCCCTCTTATGGCCATGGCGGGGGGCGTGCTTAATCGTGCGGGGCATACTGAAGCGGGCTGTGACCTGGCCAAGTTGGCTGGATTACAGCCGGCGGCGGTCATCGTTGAGATATTGAATGAAGACGGTTCGATGGCAAGGCGGCCGGATCTTGAGTTGTTTGCACAACAGCATAAGCTCAAGATTGGCACTATCGCAGACCTAATTCACTATAGAATCGAAAATGAAAATACGCTAGATAGGATTAGCAAATGTGATTATCCGACTGAATATGGCGATTTCAAGTTATACGCCTATCAAGACAGCAATGATGATAATGTGCATGTAGCGTTGGTTATGGGCGATGTTGCAGGGGATGAGCCTGTGTTAGTGCGGGTGCATGCACATAATTTACTGGATGATTTGTTTTTCTCAAAACGCTCAGACAGTTCTATTGCCATCAGTGACGCAATGAAAAAGATTGCGGAGACCGGTCGCGGAATTTTGGTGGTTATCAGGCAAAGTGAAGATAACAAATCGCTGGTTGAGCACATTCATCAATTCCAGTTGCAAGATAATGGTGTTGAGGCACCATCAGCCTGTGCAGAAAATAAAATGGATTGGCGAACAACGGGGACAGGTGCCCGGATTCTGGCGGATTTAGGTGTGCACCGGCTACAAGTGATGGGCGTAGAGAAAAAATATTTCGGACTTTCAGGTTACGATCTGGAAGTGGTAGAGCATACAGATTAGGATGCCAGACTCATTCAGGTAGTCTGTGTTCATTCTAAAAGAATTTAAAAAATAACAGTAGAGAAAGAAAATGTCGGCAGTAAAAATAGTTGAAGGGAATTTATCTGTTCAAGGTGGTAAGTTTTGTATTATAGCGTCTCGATTTAACAGTTTTATTGTTGAGCAGTTAGAAGGGGGGGCGATTGATGCTCTGGTTCGACATGGTGCCAATCCTGCCGATATTTGTCTGGTTAAAGCGCCGGGAGCTTTTGAATTGCCGATGGTCGTTCAACGTATTGCAGCGACTAAAAAGTATGATGCCATTATCGCTTTAGGTGCCGTAATACGAGGGGGGACGCCTCATTTTGAATATGTGGCCGGTGAGTGTGTGAAAGGGATTGCCACAGTTTCTTTGCAATATGATGTGCCCGTCAGTTTTGGTGTACTGACTGTGGACAGCATTGAGCAAGCTATTGAACGCGCAGGAACCAAGGCCGGTAATAAAGGTGCAGAGGCTGCGATATCAGCAATAGAAATGGTCAGTTTGTTTAATAGTTTGGAAAGTTAATGAGTTTGGCGAAAACTAAAGCTAGAGAATGTGCCGTACAAGCACTTTATCAATGGCAAGTGTCGGGAGAAAGTTTAGCGCGAATTGAAAGGAATTTTCTGGAAGAGGAGCGCCTGAAAGGTGCGCAAAAAAAATATTTTTCTGAAATTTTTCATGGTGTGCCGAAACAGCTTAATATAATCGATCAGGCTTTGGCCGAGTTTGTAGACAGAGCTGTGGAAAAAATAGATCCGGTAGAAAGAGCGATTTTGAGAATAGGTGTTTATGAATTAATCAATCGTTTGGATACGCCGTATAGGGTTATTATCAATGAGGGAGTGAATCTGGCCAAATGTTTTGGTGCTGATGGTAGTCATAAATATGTCAATAGTATTTTAGACAAGGTCAGCAAGAAACAGCGGCCCATGGAAATCAAATCGAAAGCCGATGATTCATAGAGGTTTTCATGTCAATCTCAGAGTTTGGGCTCATTCGTCGATATTTTACCCGGCCATTAAGTAACCGTTCGGTGAATCAATTAGGCATTGGTGATGATTGTGCCTTAATGGCAGTACCTGCTGGTCATGAGTTAGCGATAACAACCGATACCATGGTTGAAGGGGTACATTTTTTTGCCGGTGCAGACCCGCGACAATTAGGCCATAAATTACTGGCGGTCAATTTAAGCGATTTGGCGGCAATGGGTGCAGAACCGGTTGCCGTGACGCTTGCATTGACCATACCGAAAATTGATGCAAGTTGGTTGTCGGAATTTTCACAGGGTATGGCGCAGCTGGCAAAACAGTTTTCTGTCGACCTTATTGGGGGAGATACCAGCTCAGGTCCGTTGACCTTAACCCTTCAGGCCATGGGGCTGGTACCCCAGGGTCTGGCGTTAAAACGATCGGGCGCTAAAGTAGGTGATTTTATTTTTGTTACTGGATGCCTAGGTGATGCAGGGCTAGGATTAAAGATAGAGCAAGGATATTGTTGTTCCTCGCCTGAGCGGGTTTTACAGCAGTTTCATCAGCCTGATCCTCGCATTGCCGAAGGTTTGCGCTTAAGAAATTATGCCAGTGCCTGCATAGATTTGTCCGATGGTATTGCTTCGGATTTAAAGCATATTTTGCAACACAGTGGGGTTGGGGCAAGACTGGACTGGGATAAAATCCCCCGCTCAAAGCAGGTGGATGAGTACATTCAGACCAGCAATGATTGGTTGTTGCCGCTAACTGCGGGTGAAGATTATCAATTATGTTTTACAGTAGACCCCGATAAAGTGGCTTCGATACCCATAGAGTGCACTCAGATTGGGGAAATTGAAGCAGAACAAGGTCTGAGAATTCAACGTTCTGGACGGATAAGTCAATTAGAGGATAAAGGCTTTGAGCATTTTTCTTAATTCAGGGTATGGCAAGAACAAGTTGTCAGTGACCGACATCATGCGCAATCCCGTGTTGTTTTTAGCTTTTGGGTTTGGTTCTGGTCTCAGCCGGTTGATGCCGGGTACCATGGGCACCTTGGCCGCTATTCCCGTGTATTTGCTATTTATCCAGACTAATTTCTGGCTCTATAGTGTGTTAACGCTTCTGGTCATGGTGGCGGGGGTCTGGATTTGTGATGCAACTGCCAAGAAATTGGGGGTGCACGATTTTGGCGGTATTGTCTGGGATGAGATTGCAGGGTTTCTGGTTACTATGTGGTGGGTGCCATTTTCTTGGTATGCTGTTTTCTTGGGTTTTGTTTTTTTTAGAGTGTTTGACATTCTCAAGCCCTGGCCTATTAACTGGATAGATCGAAAGGTGGATGGTGGGCTTGGCATTATGCTGGATGATGTGATAGCCGGTATCATGGCGGGGGGTGTTGTGTGGATAATTATTTAAAAATAAAAGATAGAGCTAATATTTAGCTTGCTAAAATATAAATAGTCGTTATAATAAGTCAAATCAATCGCGGGGTGGAGCAGTTTGGTAGCTCGTCGGGCTCATAACCCGAAGGTCGTAGGTTCAAATCCTGCCCCCGCTACCAGTTTAAATAAAGTACAAGGCTTGTTACTTTATAACAAGGAAAAGGTTTAATCTTTTTAGGTTAAGCCTTTTTTATTGCCTGTTTGCAATGAATCTAGGTTTGGTGTAGAATCTTGGAGATCGGGTGTTTAGAAAGTTTTAAAATGGTTTGGTATGCTCTCATAGCCCGGAGGACGTAGGTTAAAACCCTGCTTCCCTGCTGCCGGATTTTTAGAAGGCCCCTTATGGGGTTTTTTTGTTTTTTGGCCTTAGGAAATAAGGTGGGATTTATTGTTTTTTTATGGAAGAGCCTTTGGCTCTTTTTTTTTGTGTGATAGAAAGTGAGGCGATATGAAGCAGGCACCTGAACATTTGGTTAATTTGGTTGAACCAATTGTGGAAGGTCTGGGTTATGAATGTGTAGGTATTGAATTCAACCCACATCCACAACACGGCCTGTTAAGAATATACATTGATACGGAAGAAGGTGTTGTTCTTGAGGATTGTACTAAAGTTAGTCATCAATTAAGTGGCATGCTTGATGTTGAAGAGCCTATTCCAAGTAATTACCAGCTGGAAGTATCATCTCCCGGTGCTGATCGACCTTTTTTCAAGCTGAGTCAGTTTGAACAATTTATAGGTAGTACTGTCACCATAAATGTATTTAAACCGATTAATAAGCAAAGAAAAATCACGGGGCAGATAGATAGTGTTGACGGTAATGTGGTCTTACTTCAGCAGGCAGATCAACTATTGGAAATCCCCTTTCAGGCCATGAGCAAAGCACGACTGGTGCCTGAATATGATATGAAAAAAGGAAGGCGGAATGGAAAATAAAGAAATTTTATTGGTAGCGGATGTTTTTGCCAATGAAAAAGATATAGATAAAGAAATTGTTTTTCAGGCATTGGAAGCGGCATTAGCAGCCGCAGCAATAAAACGACATGTGATTGATATCTTTGCCCGGGTAGAGATTGACAGGACAACAGGCGAGTATAAGACCTTTCGTCGTTGGGAAGTGGTTGCTGAAAATGAAGCTATTGATGGTGATCTGGAATTTCCTACCTCACAGATATTATTGGAAGCCGCTCAAATAGATGATCCTGATATCGAAGTGGGTGATTTTATTGAAGATGAGATTGAGTCTGTGTCCTTTTGTCGAATAGCCGCACAAACAGCAAAGCAAGTCATTATTCAAAAAACCAGAGAAGCTGAGCGTAAGAAAATTGTTGAAGCTTATATTGACCGTGTAGGTGAATTAGTTACCGGTGTGGTCAAGCGTCTGGAAAAAGGCAGTGTTTATCTGGACCTGGGGGGACATGTCGAGGCCTATATTGGCAAAAAAGATTTGATTCCAAGAGAAACGTTACGGATTGGAGATCGTATTCGGGGTTATCTCAAAGAAGTGAGGTCAGAAGTTCGTGGGCCGCAATTATTTGTCAGTCGCTCGGCGCCTGAATTATTGATTGCATTATTCAGACTGGAGGTGCCCGAAGTTGGGGAAGGCTTGATTGATGTATTGGCGGCTGCCCGGGATCCGGGTTCAAGAGCTAAAATTGCGGTTAAAACTAATGACCCAAGACTTGACCCGGTGGGGGCCTGTGTTGGCATGCGAGGTTCCAGAGTTCAAGCAGTATCAAATGAATTGGCCGGTGAACGCGTCGATATCATTCTGTGGAATGATAATGATGCTCAATTTGTTATCAACGCCATGGCGCCGGCAGATATAGAATCGATTGTTGTTGATGAAGATAAGCATTGTATGGAGGTGGCGGTCGCCACGGATAATTTGTCTCAAGCAATTGGCCGAGGTGGACAAAATGTACGATTAGCGACTGAATTGACTGGCTGGGAATTGAATGTTCGCGATAGCAGTAACTCGGGTTCTTCAGATAATGATGAAAAAGACAATACCAAACGTTTATTTATTGAGCAACTGGATGTCGATGAGGAAATTGCAGATATTTTGATAGAAGTTGGTTTAACCAATGTTGAAGAGATTGCTTATATACCGATTGAAGAGATGCTGGAAATTGATGGCTTCGATGAAGAACTGGTTGAAGCGTTAAGAAGTCGGGCAAAAGATGCCGTGTTAATTAATGCGATTGCTACAGAAGAAGAAGTGGAAACTGCACACCCTGCAGATGACCTTTTACAGATGGATGGCATGACCGATGCTTTGGCGCATGAATTGGCTGCAAAAGGAATTGTGACGATGGATGATTTAGCTGAGCAGGCTATTGATGAACTCCTGATTTTTGCTGGAATGGATGAGGAATGGGCAGGCAAATTGATTATGAAAGCGCGTGAGCCGTGGTTTGCAGGTGAGCACGATGAAAAAGGACAAGAGGGGTCGAAATGAGTGATAAAACAGTTAAAGAATTAGCGGAAATGGTGAAAATTCCTTTGGAACGCTTTTTAGAGCAATTAAAGGCAGCAGGCATTAATGCTTTCGCCCCGGATGATCTTATTGATGAAGAAGGGCGAGTCAAGTTATTAGCGCATTTACGCAAGAGACATGGCAAACTCGAAGGGGATGAGGAATCGCCAAAGAAAATCACTCTAAAGCGTCGTCAGGTGAGTGAGCTGAAACAATCAACTGCGCCAGGTGTGGCTATAAAAACAGTAAATGTTGAGGTTCGTAAGAAAAAAACCTATATCAAACGTAGCGATTCAGAGCTCACTGCAGAACAAAAAGAAATTGAACACGCCAAGCAAGCATTGGCGGATCAGCAACAACAAATAGCCTCTGAGGAATCCGAACGTCTGAAGCATGAGCAAAGCATCAAAGAATTACAGGAAGAAAGTCAACGTAAAGCGGCCTTGGCAGCTGAAAAACCTGAGACAAAGGCCGAAAATGTTGCAGTCACTGAGTCTGCTCAGAACGCCGTGAAGGTAGACACTGCTCCAGTCGAACCGGCAAAGGCAGAAGCAAAAGCAGAAACACCGGTAGAAGCAAAGGCAGAAGCAACGGCAGAAGCAACGGTAGAAGCAACGGCAGAAGCAAAATCAGAAGAACCTCAGCTTTCAGAAGAAGAACAGCTGGCAAAAAAGCTGGCCGCAGAAAAGGCGGCGCGGCTAGAAGCTTCGATCGAAAGAAATGCAGCAAAAGTAAGAAGGCAGGCGGCTGCTAAAAAACAGCAAACCTTGCATAAGAAAAAGCAAACTGCGAATGCTGCTGCCAATAAAAATAAAGCCACTGCTGCAAAACCAGCGGCACCTGTGCAAAAAAGAGGTATTGCTCCTGGGCGTGGTCAAGCTATGCCAACGGGAGGTAGGAAAAGCAAGGCTAAAAAAGGGAAACAAAGAAGAATTCAAATAGCGATAGATCTGGATGCAAAACATCAGTTTGCAAAACCGGTGGAAAACATTGTGCATGATGTGACTATTCCTGAGACCGTGGTGGTGGCTGAGTTAGCACAGAAAATGAGAGTTAAAGCCGGTGAGGTGATCAAGGAATTGATGAAACTGGGTCTTATGGCAACCATTAACCAGCCCATTGATCAAGAAACGGCTGTCATTTTAGTTGAAGAAATGGGACATAAGCCGGTTTTACAAAGTGAAAATGATCTTGAAAAAGAAATGTTGGCGGATGTTGTTGATCTGAAAGAAGCGGATAGTCGTGAAACATTACCGAGAGCGCCTATTGTTACTATTATGGGTCATGTCGATCATGGTAAAACGTCATTGCTGGATTATATTCGTGAAACGCGCGTTGCCTCAGGTGAAGCGGGGGGTATTACACAGCATATCGGGGCTTATCAGGTTAAAACAGACCATGGCAATGTTACTTTTCTGGATACACCAGGACATGCTGCTTTTACAGCCATGCGTGCTCGGGGTGCAGAGGTCACGGATATCGTTATTGTGGTTGTGGCTGCTGATGATGGCGTGATGCCGCAGACCAAAGAAGCGGTTGAACATGCGAAAGCTGCAGGTGTACCGTTGATTGTGGCGATCAATAAAATGGATAAATCGGACGCGAACCCTGACAAGGTCATGCAAGAAATGTCGACCTTGGATGTAATACCCGAAGAATGGGGCGGGGATGTTCAGTTTCTTAAAGTCTCTGCGAAAACAGGAGAAGGCATTGATCAGTTAATTGAAGCGCTGGTTTTACAAACTGAAATCCTGGAATTAAAAGCGCCTAATGAAGGCGCGGCTTCGGGTTTTGTTATTGAGTCAAGACTGGATAGAGGTCGTGGTGCGGTGGCAACTATTCTGGTACAGAAAGGTACTTTGAAGAAAGGTCAGGTGGTCTTATGTGGACATGAATATGGTCGAGTCAGAGCCATGTTTGATGAAAATGGCTTTAAGATTAATGAGGCCGGTCCTTCCTCTCCTGTTGAAATTTTAGGGTTGTCTGGAACGCCAGAAGCCGGCGATGAATTTATTTTTGCGCAAAATGAAAAAGCCGCGAAAGAATTAGCCACACATCGAGAAGATAGAAAAAGATCTAGCAAGCATGCGGCAGAGCAAGCTTCTAAACTGGAAGAAGTCTTTTCTAAAATGGCAGCAGGGGATACAGCTACTTTAAACCTGGTCATTAAAACCGATGTACAAGGCAGTCTGGAAGCATTACGAGAGTCTCTGGTTAAACTGTCCAATGATGAAGTAAGCGTGAAATGTGTTTATGGTGGCGTTGGTGGTATTAATGAAGGCGATGCCAACCTTGCTCTCGCTTCGGGTGCTATGTTGATAGGCTTTAATGTACGGGCAGATGCGACTGCACGTAAGCTGATTCAAGAAAAAGCGATTGATTTACATTATTACAGTATTATTTATGAAGCAATAGACGAGGTTAAAAGAGCCCTCAGCGGTATGCTTGCTCCAGAAATACAAGAGAAAATTGTCGGCCTGGCCGAAGTGCGTGATGTGTTTAAATCTCCAAAATTGGGCGCTATTGCTGGTTGTATGGTGATTGATGGCACTGTTAAACGTAATTTGCCGATCAGAGTGCTGCGCGATAACATCGTGATTTATGAAGGCCAGCTTGAATCATTGCGTCGTTTTAAAGATGATGTCAATGAAGTCAAAATGGGTATGGAATGCGGTATCGGTGTGAAGAATTACAACGATATCAAGAATGGCGATCAAATAGAAGTGTTTGAGCGTGTTGAAGTGCAACGAGTATTGGAATAATGGCTAAAGAGTATGGACGTAGTGAACGCGTCTCTTCACAAATGCAGAAAGAGCTTGCCTATGTTTTACAACGTGAAACAGAAGACTCTCGTTTAGGTTTTGTGACGATCAATGAAGTGATTGTCTCAAAAGATCTTGCGGTAGCTAAAATATTTATTACTGTGCTTAATGGTGATGAACAGCATAAGCTTGAAAATGTAAAAGTGCTCAATGAACTGGCGCCGATTTTACGACATCAGGTGGCGAAAAGAATGCGTCTAAGACATATTTCTGAGTTCAGGTTTTATTATGATAATTCTTTCGATACCGGAATGAGAATTTCTGAATTACTCAACAAGCAAGATAAATAAACGGAGTGATTGTTGTCGAAAAGAAAATCTGGGCGTAATATTCATGGCATTATATTACTTGATAAGCGATTAGAAGCTTCATCCAATCGTGCTCTGCAGGAAGTAAGGCGATTATTTAATGCTAACAAAGCAGGGCATACCGGAAGTTTAGATCCCATGGCGACAGGTTTGTTGCCTTTGTGTTTTGGTGAAGCCACGAAAGTATCGGCTATGATGCTGGATGATGATAAACGTTATCAAGTGGTGGCGAAATTAGGCGTCATGACGGATACCGGGGATGTGGAAGGTAAAGTCATTGCTGAAAAGCCTGTGCCTAAATTAGACAGCAGTCTGATCAAGCAGTGTTTACAGGGGTTTATGGGGCAAATAGAGCAAGTCCCGCCCATGTACTCAGCCTTGAAGCACAACGGTAGAAAATTATATGAGCTGGCCAGAGAAGGCAAAGTCATTGAGCGTAAAGCCCGTAAAATCACAATTTTCGAGTTGGAATTGTTGCAGTTTACGGAAGCTACCTTAACGTTGGATGTGATGTGTTCCAAAGGCACTTATATACGTTCACTGGTTGAAGATATTGGTCATCAATTAGGCTGTGGAGCCAGTGTGCTTGAGTTAAGAAGAACACAGGCGGGGCAATTTAAAATTGAGGATGCATTCACTCTCGAGCAATTACAAGCAATGGATTCGAAGGCATTAAACAGCTGCTTACTTAAGGTGGATAAACCCTTGGAGTCACTGCCGTTGATCGCGCTTTCTGCAACACAGGCGGGTTTGATTAAACAGGGACAAAAAATACAGACAGAACAGCCCTCCACGCATCAGAACATGGTTCGTATGTACAGTGAACATGTTTTTTTAGGGTTGGGGGAATTGTTATTGGATGGTAAACTAGTGCCAAAAAGAATATTTAATCTGGATGCGGAAGTCGTGTCAGCATTAGAATTATGAATTCAGTCTCTGGCCCATATGTTATGGTCCGGAGCGAAAAAACATAGCAATCTACACCCTATTGTGGAAGCTATGTCATCGTGTAAACCCTGTCTGAGTATATTGTTCAGAAGAGTTTATTATTTTAATTAATCTATAGGGATTAAAATGCCATTTACAGCAGAACAAAAAAAAGCAGTTGTTGAAGAATATCGTTTATCTGATACAGATACCGGTTCACCCGAAGTGCAAGTTGCCTTATTAACGGCACATATCGCACATTTAGCACCACATTTTTCCGCACATAAGAAAGATAACCATTCTCGTCGTGGTTTGTTACGTATGGTAGATCAGCGTCGTAAATTACTGACTTATCTGAAAAAGAAAGATGTGGCTCGTTATCGTTCATTGATTGAACGTTTGGGACTGCGTAAGTAAAAAAGGAAAAGGGTGCTTAAGCTTTTTAAGCTTAAGCACCCTTTTTTGTTAGAAAACCCGGCTTTTATAGTTTTTTAAGAGGTGGTAGGTTTGTATGTATTCCTGCTGGCGACTGAAAGCAATAGCTGAAAGAACAGTTATGAAGACAATAGGGTCTTCATATTAATAAGCTTAATTTTAAGGATTTAAATAGTGACTCCTATCCGAAAAGAATTTAAATACGGTGATCACCTGGTAACATTGGAAACGGGCGAAATCGCACGTCAGGCCAGTGGTACCGTCTTGATTGATGTTGAAGGCACCTCAATACTTGTGGCTGTTGTTGGTAAAAAAGAACCTCAAGGGGGCGACTTTTTCCCTTTAACTGTTAATTATCAAGAAAAAGCGTATGCTGCCGGTAAAATACCGGGTGGGTTTTTTAAGCGTGAAGGTCGTCCGACAGAAAAAGAAACACTGATTTGTCGTCTGATAGATAGACCTATTCGTCCCTTATTTCCTAAGGGCTATACCAATGAAGTACAGATTGTTGCTACCGTGATTTCATTGAACCCCGATGTCGCTACTGAGGTGCCTGCATTAATAGCTGCCTCAGCGGCTTTGGCTATTTCCGGTTTGCCTTTTAATGGTCCTATTGCAGCGGCTTGTGTTGGCTATAAAGACGGAGAGTACTTGTTAAACCCGAGTGCTGAAGTGATAAAAGAGTCGCAGCTGGAATTGGTTGTTGCTGGCACAGATCAAGCCGTTTTGATGGTTGAGTCAGAAGCTGATTTATTATCTGAAGAAGTGATGTTGGGTGCGGTACTCTTTGGCCATGAGCAAATGCAATGTGTCATAACGGCTATCAATGAGTTTGCTGCAGAAGTGGCTACGCCAGTGATGGAGTGGACTGCACCTGAAATAGACGCTAGTTTGAGCGATTTGGTTAAGACCGAAGTAGAAGCAGGGATTCAAGCGGCTTATAAAATTGCAGAAAAACTGGTTAGACAGGATGAATTGTCGGCGATTAGAAGTGCTTGTGTAGAAAAACTAGTCGCAGATGATGAATATCAAGAAAAAGATATCAGAGACATTATTGAGCATCTTGAAAAGAAAATTGTTCGTAGCTCAATTTTAGAAGAAAAAGTACGTATCGATGGTCGTGATCTTGATACGGTCAGACCGATCAGTGTTAAAACGGGATTTTTAGAAAGAACTCATGGTTCTGCTTTGTTTACACGAGGAGAAACTCAAGCCATTGTGGTCGCTACTTTAGGTACAGAGCGTGATGCGCAGATTATTGATGCGTTGGCTGGCGAATATAAAGAACCGTTTATGCTGCATTATAATTTCCCTCCTTATTGTGTTGGTGAAACAGGGTTTGTGGGGTCTCCAAAACGTCGTGAAATAGGTCATGGTCGTTTAGCCAAACGGGGTATTGCAGCTGTTTTACCGAACATGGATGAATTTCCTTACGTGATTCGGATTGTTTCAGAAATTACGGAGTCAAATGGATCAAGTTCTATGGCTTCAGTGTGTGGTAGTAGTCTTGCCTTAATGGATGCTGGTGTACCCATTAAAGCACCGGTTGCCGGGATTGCTATGGGTCTGATTAAAGAAGGTGAAGGTTATGCTGTGCTTTCTGATATTTTAGGCGATGAAGATCACCTAGGAGATATGGATTTTAAAGTAGCCGGTTCAGAAGAAGGTATTACTGCCTTACAGATGGACATTAAAATCGATGGTATTACTGCTGAAATAATGAAGGCTGCTTTAGAGCAGGCAAAACAAGGTCGTTTGTTTATTTTGAATGAAATGAACAAGGCATTAGCTTCCACACGAGCAGAAATGTCAGACTATGCTCCGCGTATTATCACTATTAAAATTGATCCTAGTAAAATCCGTGAAGTCATTGGTAAAGGGGGTGCGACTATTCGTAGCATTACTGAAAAAACCGGTGCCAGTATTGATTTAACAGATGATGGTATTGTTAAAATAGCCTCTGTGGATAAAGCCGCGGGGGAAGAAGCAAAACGTATTGTTGAAGAGATTACCGCTGAAGTCGAGGTGGGCAAAATTTATGAAGGTAAAGTTGCCCGATTAATGGACTTTGGTGCCTTTGTGACGATATTACCTGGCAAAGATGGTCTGGTTCATATCTCTCAGATATCGGATGAACGTGTTGAGAAAGTGAGTGACAAACTGTCAGAAGGGGATGTGATTAAAGTCAAAGTACTTGAAATTGATCGCCAGGGCAGAGTTAGATTAAGCATGAAAGAAGTGGGTAAAGAAGACTAGGTTTTCTTATGTACTCATAAAAAAGGGCCGAAAGGCCTTTTTTTATGTGCGTAGAAAAATTTGCATCTATGGCATAATTCTAGAACGATTACAGATGTTGCGATATGTCTCTTTCGCTGAAAATAAATAATGAATAATATGTTTTCAAAACACGTGTTTGATCAAGAGTGCAGAGCCTGCAAGAGACTGGATAACTTCTTATGTGAAGTTAAACAAAAATACCCGGAATATCATGCGCGGCCCGTTGCCCCTTTTGGTGATAGTCATGCGCAACTGCTCATTGTTGGTCTGGCACCGGGTATGCATGGGGCTAATGCAACAGGGCGGCCGTTTACCGGAGATTATGCCGGCTTACTCTTGTATGAAGCCTTATTTCAATTTGGCTATAGTAATCAACAAGATTCTGAAACACTGGATGATGGTTTGATCCTGAAAAATTGCCGGATTACCAATGCGGTGAAATGCTTACCGCCGCAAAATAAACCTACGGGAAGCGAGATTAATGCCTGTAATCATTTTCTGGCCGAAGAAATCAAAACCTTGCCAGAAAATGCTGTAATTATGGCTTTGGGAAGCATTGCGCATCAGGCGGTATTAAAAGCATATGGTTTAAAACTGAATAGCGCGAAATTTGCTCATAATAAACAACATTCATTACCGGATGGTCGGGTGTTAGTGAGCTCTTATCACTGTAGCCGGTATAACGTGCAAACCAAACGGTTAACTAAAGAAATGTTTGCTGATGTGTTTAAAACCATTAGCACTTTACTGGATTGATTTTATCAGGCTTGTCAGCATTCAAGGGCTGATACTCTCGGCGAAATCAGGCGGGGTTGCTTGCCGTTACTTGATTTTTCTAGGGTATTAAGCAGGCAAACTCTTGATTGGAGTGTCTCTTGAATAAAAAAGAGCTGTCTCGTTGTTTGACTTGAGCCCCATGGCTAAAACTGAGTCGCGGCATGGCTCGGGCTATGCAGAGTCTGTGCCTATAAGCTGAGTAGATTGCCGTTAAAAGCTGATGTGCTGTTGCTGTTACAAATCCGTTTTCTGGCAGAAATAAGCTAGCAGAAAAGTGGCGACAGGTTTCAGGGGCTTACGGGTCTGCTTAGAATATTAGTCTGCAAAGATTGTTATTAAGGGGGCGGTGGCTTTTTACCAAAGGCCGAAGATTATACCGTACGTTGGGGGGCTGTTCTGAGGTGAGTAGTGTATAGCGTGAGTCCCGTAAAGGCCAAGCCACCGACCATGTTTCCCAGAACCGTTGGAATTTCATTCCAGACTAGATAATCCATAATTGAGAAGTCAGCGCCCATGATCATTGCCGATGGGAACAGGAACATATTGACAACGGAGTGTTCGAAAGCCATCGCAAAAAACAGCATAATAGGCATCCACATCGCAATAACTTTGCCGGTGACCGAGGTGGAAATCATCGCGCCTACCACCCCCATTGACACCATCCAGTTACACAGCATGCCGCGGATGAATATGGTGAACCAGCCAGAAAGACCATATTGTGCATAGCCCACTGTACGTGCTTCACCTATGGAAGCAATCTTTTGTCCGACGGCACCGGGCTCAATAGAGAAGCCATAGGTGTATACAAATGCCATCATGAAGGCGACCGTCAGAGCACCGCCAAAATTTCCCAGAAATACCAAACCCCAGTTTCTTAGTACGCCACCGAGTGTGACATGGGGTCTCTTGTCTATCCAAGCGAGTGGGGCTAAGACGAAAACACCGGTCAACAAGTCGAATCCCATTAGATACAACATACAAAAACCAACGGGGAATAAAACCGCACCAAGCAGAGGGGAGCCGGTTTGGACGGTCGTGTTGATTGCAAATACAGCGGCCAGTGCAAGGATGGCTCCGGCCATAAAAGCTCTAATCAAGGTGTCACGGGTTGACATAAAAATTTTGGATTCGCCTGCATCTACCATCTTGGTAACAAATTCTGACGGGGGTAAATAAGACATAATGATTTCCTGTAAGGCGAAAAATATTTTTTTAGGGTTATTGGGTAAAAAAAGCAATAAATATACCAAAATAACAAATACTTGCCGGCGCCAGCATTCGCCTGTTTTTTTAGCGGTTTCCTATTTATAAACCCAGAGCATTTGGCACCTTAATAGTGCGCTATGGGATATAAATATCCGGATATGAACAAAAAAAAGTAAACTCTGTGAGCAGGCGAGTGATCAATAGCAGGAGGCTTGTTGAATAGCTGTCACTACCACAACATTACGGGGTGGTGTTAGAACTACTTACCTAAAATTAAGTGGTTGACGGTATAATGCCAATTTTCATGTTTAATCTGAGAATAATTTAATGAT
>Ga0310122_10001143_pt1 | contig 16990 bp, 17 predicted proteins | sample CB6_Bottom_1051__FD_203503 | JGI IMG/M metagenome (GOLD analysis project Ga0310122, IMG submission 203503) | Marine microbial communities from Western Arctic Ocean, Canada - CB6_Bottom_1051 | ecosystem: Environmental > Aquatic > Marine > Oceanic | place: Canada: Western Arctic Ocean | collected...
TAGCGCAAAAAAAAGGTGGGAAATATTGCGTCACCACCCACGGGCAGTTCGATTCGGCTTCACACAACGGGCACGCTGTACTCTGCACCTGCTGGCTGACGCACCGCGGTTCCTATCCGCAAGATGAGCATTGGATCCCGTTGCAGCTTCCGCAGGAACCGTATTTCTCACGGCTTACTACGGAAGATGGTCAGGTCCGAGTAGCACTCAAGTAGTGAGGAAGAGCAGGCTAATGGCGACGATTACGGGCAATCGAATCTCGCTTTCTCCGCGCGAGATGCCAGGGCGCTGGTACAACGTTGAGGCCGATCTGCCTTTCCGGGTACCGCCGATGATGTCGCCTTCGGGTTATCCGATCACGGCCCGTGAACTCGAACCGCTGTTCCCCCGCCAGATAATCGAACATGAGCTGAATGCCAAAAGTCGGACCTTCAAAATCCCGAAAGAAGTCCGCGAGGCGTACCAGCAGTGGCGCCCAACGCCGATGTTCCGCGCTGCGACACTGGAACGGGAGCTCGATACCCCCGCGCGTCTCTACTACAAGGTCGAAGGCGGCAGCCCGAGCGGTTCTTACGAATCGAACACCGCTATCCCGCAGGCTTTCTTCACAAAACAGACGGGCGCGGAGGGGATAGTGACCGGTGGGGCCGGCGGGGTTTGGATCAGCGCGATCGGTCATGCGGCTGCGTTGTTCGGACTCAAGGGCCGCGTCTACAGTGTTCGAAAACCCGGCACCGACCATGCCTGGGGCGATGCCTTCGGCCGCGTCTGGGGTGTCGACGTCCACGCCAGCCCATCTGAGAGCACACGAGTTGGAAAACTTCAACACGATCGGCAGGGTCCCGACTCCGGCTCGATCGCCACTGCCCTGGCTGAGGCCTACGAGGAGGCAACGCGAGATCCTGAAGTGAAATTCGCTATTCCAACTCTGATGGGCCATACCCTCATCCACCAGACAATTGTTGGTCTCGAAGCCCAGCGCCAGCTCGCCGCGGTTAACGAAGCGCCCGACTATGTGATCGGCTCAATCGGCGCGGGCTCGCACTTTGGTGGCCTGATCGCACCGTTCGTTCCGGCTCGGATACAGGGCAGGGACACAAGGTTCGTCGCCGTTGAAGAGGCATCGACACCCAGCCTGACGCGTGGTGTTTACACCGAGGAATCGGCCGACGCCGCCGGGCTCATGCCGCAGGTCCCGATGTATACGCTTGGCCGGGAGTACGCTCCTCCGGGGGTGCTGGCCGGAGCCATGCGCTATCACGGAGTGGCACCAATCGTCTCGGCCCTGTATCGCGAAAAGCACATCTCGGCGGTGGCCCACGGCCAGATCGAGTCGTACAGCGCCGGCCTGATGTTCACCCGGGCTGAGGGAATAGTGCTTTCGCCCCTCGCCATGTACACCGTCAAAGAGGTGATCGAGCAGGCGTTGCGGTGCAAAGAGACCGGCTCGGACGATACGATCCTGTTCACCGTCACACCCGCGGTCAGCACCGACTCAACACCGTACGATTCGCTTCTCGATGGTCTGCTTCATGATGAAAAGGCCGAGGAAGCCTCGCTTAAAAAATCGCTCGGCAGGTTCATCGGCAGAATCTAGCTGCGGTGTTGGCAGACACATCGAGTATCCGGATGCGAATTGCGCCTTTCGCAAAGACGCAATAGCGCCCACAGAACCCGCCAGCCGATGCTACAGTTCCACTGTCGATTTGTCGGATGTGACCCGGCTTCGCTGAACTGATCTGAAATGCTCGCCCCCGAACCCGCTAAGGTCGTTCGAGCAGCGGGCCCGGAGGCACTACGAAATGGATATCTCCAAGGAAAAGCTGGAGTGGATTTACACGACGATGTACCGAATCCGCCGCTTTGAGGAGACGATGCTGGAGCAGACCTTCAAAGGGAACTCGATGGGCGTTACCCACCCCTCGGACGGGCAGGAGGCCCCGCCGACCGGTATTTGCGCACACCTGACGGATAAAGACTGGATCGGCTCTACCCACCGGGGTCACGGCCACTGCATCGCAAAGGGCCTAGATACCCACAAGATGATGGCCGAAATCATGGGCAAGGCAACGGGCCAGTGCGGAGGCAAGGGCGGCTCGATGCACATCGCCGATTTTTCAAAAGGCATGCTCGGCGCCAACGCCGTGGTCGGGGCCTCGATTCCGCTGGCGGTCGGTGCCGCGCTCACCGCGAAGTACAGGGGGATCGAGAACGAATCGGTCGGAGTCTCTTTCTTCGGCGACGGGGCCTCTTCGCAGGGGGTACTTCACGAATCGATGAACCTGGCCTCGGTCTGGAAGCTCCCGGTGGTCTTCGCCTGCGAAAACAACGGTTACGCCGAAGCGACACCTTCGTGGTACGCGGTTTCGGCCGACGACATCGCATCGCGGGCCGAGGGCTACGGCATGCCGGGAGTCGTAGTCGATGGCATGGACGTGTTCGCAGTGTATGACGCCGCGGGCGAGGCGATTGCCAGGGCGCGTGCGGGTGAAGGGCCAACGTTTCTTGAACTGAAAACATACCGCTATCACGGTCACTTCCACGCCGATGTGCCACTGAACTACCGCACGGAAGAAGAAGAAAAGTATTACCACGACCGGGATGCAATCAAGAGCTTCGAAAAACGGGTTACCGAGCAGAAGCTAATGACTGCCAGAAAGCTTAAGAGCATTCGCGATGCCATCGAAAAAGAGATGGTCGTCGCCGTCGATTTCGCCCTGAACAGCCCGATGCCAGATGCCTCAGCGCTCTACGACGACGTGTACGTCAACTACTCCAACCCCATTCCGGGTCTACGATAACAACTGCGTTACCAGTACTCACCCAAGCCCGCACATTCAACACAAATACAAAAAACAGAAAATCAAATGACAACACAGAAATCAGTCAACCCGCTCGGACCCGGATACGAAGGTGTGCCCGGTGAAGAAAAAAGGTTCCGGGACGTTTTCAGAGACACCCTGCGGGCAGAGATGATTCGCGACGAAGATGTTTTCCTCATGGGCGAAGACATTTCGGGTGGGTTCGATAAGGAAACGAAAGAACCCCTCGACGCCTGGGGTGGGCCGTTCGCGGCGACGAAGGGACTGGTGCAGGAATTCGGTCCCGAGCGCATCCGGGACGCACCGATTTCCGAGGCCGGGTTTGTGGGAGCCGCAGTCGGCTCGGCGCTGACCGGTCTTCGTCCTGTCGTCGACCTCATGTACTTTGATTTTGTGACCGTGGCGTTCGACCAGTTGCTTTCTAACGCGGCCAAGAGCCGGTACATGTTCGGAGGCCAGACCAAAGTTCCCCTGACCTTGTTCGCACGCTCCGGTGCCGGGACCGGTCACGCAGCCCAGCACTCCGAGAGTTTCTACTCGATGCTGGCTCACATTCCCGGGCTCAAGGTCGTTGTGCCGTCCGATCCGTATTCGGTAAAGGGACTGCTCGCCGCAGCGATTCGCGACGATGATCCAGTGTTCCTGATAAACGATAAAAAATTGATCAATCTCACCGGTTTTGTGCCCGACGATGAATATGTGATTGAACTAGGCAAAGGCCGATACACGAGGCGCGGTGACGACGTGACACTCGTCGGTATGTCTTACACGTCGATAGCGTGTCAGCAGGCTGCTGAGATGCTTGCAACCGAGGGCATCGAGGCCGAGGTGATCGACATGATGTCGCTCTCGCCGTTCGATGAAGATATCCTGCTCGAATCGGTGATGAACACGAATCGTGTCGTGATCGTAGATGAAGACACGCCCCGTGCGTCGATGGCATCCGAGTTTGCCGCGATAATCGCCGATAAGGCATTCGACTACCTCGATGCCCCGGTCAAGCGGGTAACGGCACCTCATTCCCCAGTTCCTTATAACAAGGGCCTCGAAGACGCTTTCATACCGCAGCCCGCCGACATCATCACCACAGTGCGAAAATTGTTGGGCCGCGAGTAAGTTTGGACCAGTCCCCGCTCCCTGCGAGGGAGGGTTAGGGTGTGGGTGAAACCCGTATTAGCGAATAAGTTTCCCGTCCCGGCGCGCCTGACACACCTACATTCATCCGCGCCCGAGGACGCCCGAGCCGTTCAAACGCGATGGCCCCTAACCATCGCGAACGAATAACGGGCGAGCTACCCCACCGGCATTTGCCGGTTGGTCATCTTCCGGCCGATAGCGGCCTTCTCTTCCCCACCGCCGGAGAAGATGTGCGCACCCATGTCGATCAGGACCTGCAGGTTCTGTTCGTCCGTATTGTTCGGGTCGTTCCATGAACTGAGGAACTTGAGTCCGTTCGCATCGCACGCCGCTTTCACGGTCTCCCGGGCACGGTTCATGTCGTCGGAATAAGGCGGGTCGTGCGAGTCGCCATCGCCGAACGACATTCCCATATCGCCCGGACCCCATTCGGCAAAACCAAGACCAGGCACCCGGCAAATAGCGTCTGCGTTAACCATCGATTCCTGGTTTTCCAACTTGAGCCCCAGCAACAACTCGCCTTCCGGGTTAAGCGGCCACGGGTCGGCAATTTTCAAGTACTCCTGGGCCGAAACGCCCCATATCTCGGCCGGTTGTCGTTGGCCACCCGCACCCCTCTGACCTTCGCCAAGGCCTTCTCGGCCCTTCTTGTGGAACGGGTAGCGGCACTCTTCGATGAAGGCCCGGACTGCGTCGGCCTGGCGGGCGTGGGTGTGCAGAATCCCGTGAACTCCTGCTGAAAGCACCTGGCGCACCTGCCACGCATTGGCCCGCATTTCGGCAACAGTCCGACAGTTTGACGGCAGGGTGGATATCACCGCCGGGGTGCGGTGACCGGCTTTCGTGGGACCGCCATCGACGAGACCCTTCATGAAGGCCGTCAGCCCGACGACATCGAACGCGTGATGCTCAAAATCCGTAATCAGGAAATCGGCCCACGTACTGGCCTGCTTGAGGCCGTTTTCGTAGGTCAAATCCCCGGTCCCGGTGTAGTAGACCGGCTCACCAGCTTCGAGCAGTTCGATCACCCTGTTTATTCGTTTTGCCATCCTGTATTCGGAACTCCTGAAACTTTGTTCGATTCATTGGACCCAGATATCACGTAAAACTGCGCTATCTTATTCCTGCCCGGGCCATGCTGCACCAAAAGGTTGAGCGGCTGGCCTTTGAACTTGCAGCGTACGACCATTGTTGTCAGGAGTTGACGATGAACGATCCGGCCACTGAAGCAATCGAAACATTCAAGCGCTGGGCTGCCGCGTTCAACGCCCGCGACGCCGATGCGATGGTTGCCGAGATGCACTTCCCACACATGAGGCTTGCCGGAACCGAGTTCCAGACGTGGACAACGTCAGAGGACTTCCACGGAGCCCAGCCCTCGATGACAGAGATGCTTCAGGAGGAAGGCTGGCATACGACGGTGACGAAGTCGATCGAAGCGGTTCAGGCGGGTCCCGAAAAGGTTCACCTGGTGATACGGCAGTCGAGGCAACGGGCCGATGGCACCGAGTACAACGGCTTCGACACCCTGTGGGTCTTCACGAAGATCGAAGGTCGCTGGGGAGTCCAGTTCCGCTCATCATTCCTCGCCAACGCAGTGCAGGCAGTAGGTGCAGACAAGCTGGGGTTTTAGGATCCAAACTTCGCGGCATACAGCCCTCGGATGTACGCGATCTGGCCGGTGTGCTGGCCGTTTTCGACCGGGATTCGGCCGAGTGCCCACAGCAGCGTCGGCGCACGGTCGGGCTCATAGGGCCAGATCTCGGGTCGTTTGTGCTCGAGCATCTCGGTGGTAACTCCCTTCACCGCGGGAATCAACCGGTCGCGCGCCGCCTGCCAGTACGCCCTGACCTCATCGACCGAAACATCGGGGAACTCTCGCACCTGCTCGACCGAATCTCCGAATCCGTTTCGCTCCTGATCGATGCCGAGTCGGTCGGCCCAACCGCCCTCGACCCACGCGCCGTCAGCGCCCCCGCTCAGGTAGTAACCCCACATGTCTTCCATGCGCCCCATGTGCCAAAGGATCCACAGGATGTGGTTCGACTCCGGCGTGGGCATCCAGCGGGCCTCTTCGATTTCAATTCCCCGCAACCTGTTCTCCAACTGGCTTCCGTAATCGTCGAGCGATTGCAGCGCCAGGTCCCGGTGATCGAGTTGGGGCATCAGTCGGCCTCGCAAATCACGGCATCGTCGTTCTCGGCAAGGCGCAGCAGCATTGCGAACGGGTAGATCCCGGTGCCGTGGCCGTCGGTCCACAGGAACTGGAGGGCGTACTTGCCGACCTCGATATATTCGACAGCGATGATGTCTTCAGGAACGGCTGAAACGTTGAGCAACGCCCTCCCGGTCATCTCCTCGACACACGCCGCACAGGCGCACTGGAGCCGTAGGTAGCGATACGGGTAGGTGCATGTTCTGCCGTCGTCCCAGGTGATCTGAACGCCCACACCCGTCATTGTTATGCCGCTTGGAACTGTCATTGATTTTCGTGTTCTTCCCTCTGGGCTCTTCGCATGTGACCGTATGACCGGGCGATTGTTCGAGGCACTAGCCAGTTTGCACCCGGTGCGGCTGCCCAGAACTGGCAACTGCCGGTCGTTCACGTAAACTTCCACTCCCCGGTCGTCGAACCGCGTACCGAGCAGTGAAGGTTACCGCCGCTTGATTTCGAAACCGTGGACGGCATGCATGAATTTACAGTAGAGGATTATCGCCAGATGGCAAACGAAACGATAAAAGTTGGTTTCATCGGAGCCGGTGCAAACACAGCATTGCGACACATTCCGGGCTTGCGGGCCCAGGAGGGCGTCGAGCTCGTGGGTGTCGCGAACCGGTCGCTCGAATCGAGCCAGACCGCCGCCGATAAGTACGAGATTGGCGAGGCCTACCCGACATGGCTCGACCTGGTCGAAGACCCGAGCATCGACGCCGTTTGCATCGGGACCTGGCCCTACATGCATTCGACACTTACGCTCACCGCAATGGACAACGGCAAGCACGTTCTGTGCGAGGCCCGAATGGCCATGAACGCGACGGAAGCGCGCGACATGCTGGCAGCATCGATCGCCAACCCCGATCTGATTACCCAGATCGTCCCACCCCCACATCTGATGGCCTGCGAACGCTTCCTAATTGAGCTGATCGCTGACGGCTACATCGGTGATATCGTCAACGTGAACGCCCGGGTTTTCGACGGCAGCGCATTTCCCGACTCCGACACCGACGCGCACTGGCGACACATCCGTGAACTTTCGGGCAACAACGTGATGACCACGGGCATCTGGTACGAAAACCTTATGCGACTCGTCGGCACAGCAAGCTCGGTATCGGCGATTGCCCAGGTAATCGTCCCCCACCGCCGGGGATGGGACGGGAGTCGTCTGCAAATGACAATTCCCGACCAACTCGACATCATTTACTCATTGTCCGGCGGCGGAACGGTCAACCTGTCTGTCACCACCGTTTCTGGCTCATTTACACCGCCGACCGAGATCTGGATATTCGGAACGGAAGGTACTTTGCGAATCGAAAGTGCCGGGGCGCGCGAGGCTCCGCGAGTGACCGGCGCGCGGAGGGGCGACGATGGCATGGCGGAGCTCACCGTTCCAGACGACAAAGTCGGCAGCTGGCGGGTTGAGGAGGAGTTCATCAACGCGATCCGGGGCATCGAACCCGTCACGCGTTCGAATTTCGTCGACTCTGTGAAATATATGGAGTTCACCGACGCGGTACAGAAGTCGTGGCAGAGCGGCTCCCGCATTTACCTGCCCGGCGCCTAGATGCCGGACGGGCGAAGTGAAGCTGATGCCGGGTGTGACATGCCCGGTTCAGGGTTCTCGCGGCGCCGGCATAGACTGCCGGGACTATGACGTTAACTACCACAGCATTACTAACCGGCGGGCATCCCGCGATTCGCGATTTTCCATCAGGTGAACGACCCCGAGAGCGTTTGGCTCACTACGGCGCGGGGCACCTTTCGAATTCCGAACTGCTTGCGATCTTGCTCCGTACCGGCCTCGAGGGCGAAAACGTGCTGGCGATGGCAAGCCGTGTGCTGGCTGAATTCGGTGGTCTGTCCGGTCTTTCACGGATCACATTCGACGAAATGTGCGACTCGAAGGGCATTTCCGATGCCAAGGCGTGCCAGATACTTGCCGGTATCGAGCTGGGTCGCCGTGTCGCTTCACTGACCCCTGAAGAGCGAGTGACGATCACCACGCCGTCTGATCTGGCTACCCTGTTCATGGCGGAAATGTCGTCGTTTGACCGGGAACACCTCCGGGTCGCTACCCTCTCGACGCGGAACCAGGTCCTGGGTATTGAAGACCTGTATTCGGGCAGTGTGAACGCGGCGCTGATCCGACCAGCGGAGGTCTTTGCGACCGCGGTAAGGCGGAACGCACCACAGATCGCCATCGTTCACAATCATCCGTCGGGCGACCCGACTCCGAGCGATGAGGACGTTGCGATCACCAGGACCCTGATCGAAGCAGGGAAGTTACTCGATATCGAGATAGTGGATCACCTGATCATCGGGCAGGGTCGCTACGTATCCATGCGCGAGAAGAAACTCGGCTTCGATTGAGTCGGGTTAGTTCGATGCCGGAAGTCGGACCGGCGTCGGCGTCGGCGGCCTGAGCCACACAGGAGCACGCGCTTCGGATTCATATTCTCCGTAGAAGGCTTCGACGCGATAGATCTCGCCCGTAATCGCGTCGAGGACTACCGTCAGGTTGTCGTATTTCACCAACTCACCGCCAACCAGTATCAGTTCTACCTCACCGGCAAACGCAACTGCCCATACCTCCGTGTCGGGAGATGCCGAGAGCAGACCCTTGTCTGCGCGGTACGACTCGCCAATGGCGTCGGCAAATTCTCCGAACAGGATCCTGCGGGAAATATGGTTGATCTCCTCACTGACCAGGCCGTTGTCCCGAGCGGCAATGACCGCATTGCCAAGTGCGGCAACCTCAGTCAGATAGGCAGGTCCGTCGGACTCTGGAGTCGAATTTTCCGCCGGAGCATCGGTCGCGTCATCACCAAGGCCGAATCCAACGAATACCAGCCATATCACCAGCGCTGATACCAGCACGCCAGACGAGGCAAAGATTGCCTTCTGCACCTTTGTGTTGGAGACGCGCCTGAGTTTAGGGACTCGATTACGATTGCCCCAGAACGAATGCACTGCGGTGACAATTTTTTCGTCAGAGGCGATTCGTGGTGAGCCGAATATCCGCCAGACGAACGCCAGGCCGTTGGTTATCGCGCCAAAAATCATCGCGAGCATCCGACAAGTTTAGATCGCTGCGGGATTTGACCTCTACTGTGCTACGCTCCAACTGTTGGCAAAACGCAGCCGCTCAGATCGCTTCTGGAGTTTGCGCACGGGATCGATTGGTCTTACTGAGTCAAACGGCGTTTTTGCTCGGAATCTTCTGGAAATCGAAAAGTTTGGAGATGTTGATTGACGAACGGTCCGACAGGGCGAATGGATTTCAACGCAGACATTGGCGAATCGTTCGCGGGGTACGAACTCGGCCTCGATTCCGAAATCGTCAAGTACATCACTTCGGCCAACATAGCTACGGGATTCCACGCGGGTGATCCCGATTGGATGGCCCGGACGGTTTCCCTGGCAGTCGAAAACGGTGTCGGTATCGGTGCACATCCTGCCTACCCGGACCTGGGGGGGTTCGGTCGTCGGAACATGGACCTTACGCCCGACGAAGTCAGCAATGCGGTCACCTATCAGGTCGGAGCGTTGGCGGCGTTTGCGCCCGCTAGAAAACTTCAGCACGTGAAACCGCACGGCGCGCTCTATAACACGGCCGTACGCGATGCTGATGTTGCAGAGGCTGTCGTCAGCGCGATCAAGGCGTTTGATCCAGAGCTGATTCACGTAGTTCTTGCCGGATCACAGTGGGAAGAGATCGCACGAAATCACGGCGTCAGGGTCGCACGCGAGTGCTATGCCGACAGGGCAGTGACTCCCCAGGGAACGCTTGTGCCCCGCTCGCAACCGGGCGCCGTGATCCACGAGCCGGAAGCGGTGCTTGACCGTTCGCTGAAGCTCGCGACCACCGGCAGGGTTACTGCGATCGATGGGACCGAGATTGATTTTTCAGCCGATTCGATCTGCCTGCATGGCGATACCGCCGGTGCAGTAGAGCTTGCGGCCGCGGTGCGAAACGGGCTCGAAGCGGCGGGTGTTGAGATTATCCCGATGAACGAGTTGATCAAGCCAGCCGGTAATGACTGAGCAGGCCCCAGCGGCTGATCAGAACGTGGAATACCCGCGGATTTTAGCCGTCGGCGATTCCGCATTGTTGATCGAATTCGGGTCGGAAATCGACCCGGGAGTGAACTCACGGGTCTACGCTCTCGCAGGCCAGATCGAGGCCTCGCACAATGCCGCCGTCGTAGAGTTGGTTCCGACCTATCGCTCATTGCTGGTCAACTACAACCCGCTGGTGAGCGACTACCGGGAAATGTCGAGATTTCTAGATGAGGCAGTTGCCGGCGCGAATGAAATACCCGTCTCCGCTGCCCAGCCCAATGTCATCGAACTGCCGGTCGTTTACGGTGGTGAAGATGGTCCCGACCTTGAGACGGTCGCCGAGCATGCGGGCCTTTCGACGCGCGAGGTAATCGAGATTCACTCGGGTACCGACTACCGGGTTTACATGCTCGGGTTTGCCCCGGGTTTTCCGTACTTAGGCGGCCTCGACCCCCGAATAGCATGCCCCCGGCTGAAGACCCCCCGCACGAAAGTTCCTGCGGGTTCTGTTGGTATCGCAGAATCGCAGACCGGCGTCTACCCGAACGCCAGTCCAGGTGGATGGCAATTGATCGGCAGGACCGCGGTGAAGCTGTTCGACCACGGTTTGGCAATTGCAAACACATCGCCATCGTTAATCACCCCCGGTTCGGAAGTGCGGTTTGTCCCGGTTGACAACCATGACTGAGCGGGCGATCGACAGTGACCAAACTGGCCGGATCAGGGTTATCGCGGCCGGACCGCAAAGCCTGGTCCAGGACGGCGGCCGGACCGGTTTTCAGAAACTCGGGGTGTCGGTAAGTGGTGCTGCCGACATGGACGCCCTCAACATCGGCAACCGGCTTGTGGGTAACGACCCCTACGATGCCGCAGTGGAAATCCTGCTCGGCGGTGCCGAATTCGAGTTTGAGACGGCCGCAACATTCGCGCTGACCGGCGCGGAGACCGGCGCCACTCTCGATGGTGTGCCACTGGTCAGCAACGTCTCGTACTCTGCCCATACCGCAGCACGGCTCGTACTGGAGATGCCGATCCCCGGTCAGGGGCTGCGCACCTATCTTGCCGTGGCCGGAGGAATAAAAACCCCCCCAATACTCGGATCACGCTCTACGCACGTCGCCTCGGAAATTGGCGGGGTCGGAGGCAGAGCCCTGGAACCGGGGGATGTGCTGAAGATCGGCGAGATACTCGTACCTGCCGTTTCCGGAAAGATGTTCAACAGCGGTGACAGCTCCGCCAACGATTCCGAGCTGCCCGCGGTAAACGTGCGGGTGGTCCTCGGGCCACAGGACGATGAATTTTCGGCGGCCGGCATCAGGACGTTCTTAGACTCCACATACGCAGTTACCGACCAGTCGAATCGGCAGGGGCTGCGGTTGGACGGTCCGGTGATTGAATCTCGAACCGGGAGTTACGACATCGTGTCGGACGCAGTTGTTAATGGTTCAGTGCAGGTCCCCGGCGATGGGAAGCCGATCGTCCTGCTTGCCGATCGCCAGCCAACGGGGGGTTACGCGAAGATCGCAACGGTGATAACGGTCGACCTTCCGAAGCTGGGCCAGACCGCACCGGGGACGAAAATCACGTTCGCCCCGATCAGCGTAGAAGAGTCCCAGCAACTTCTCCGAGATCGCTCGAATCGACTGCTTAAACCGGAACTGGGGCAGGCTGTCGATACGTTCTCGGTACAGGTCGACGATCTGCACGTCTCCATTGGCGTAACCGAAGACGAAGTAGGCCGTCGCGACCTCATCACGCGCATCGCCCGGATAAACGACGTGGCTTATCCGATTTCAGCCGTAAAATATACCCCTGCTGAGTAGGGACGCTTTGTTAGAATCGGCCATCGTATTCGCCACCGATGACGAAGCTCGCCCTCACGACTCACGATGAACACGCCCTAGCCCGGGGAGCACGACAACGTTCGACCAAGACCTTCTAAACGACGGGCTGCTCTTGAGCCTTATTGGCATGGGCATCGTATTTGCCGTGCTTGCCCTTTTGGCTGTGTCGATCAAGGTCCTGAACCTCTTCGATCGTAATCCAGCAGTCGTTTCTCAGGCCGCGGGTTCCGAGTTGTCACCTGAAATACCGTCATCCGCAGGCGAAATCACGGGTCAGCAAGTTGCGGCGATCGGACTCGCCCTCGCACTTTCCGAACAGAACTTGTCGCCAACCGCAGGCCCCCGCGTTGGGCCATCACCGGGGCCGTCCGCGGGTTCGTGGTTGCAAAGTGGGCGACTACGCTCGCTCGGGAACACCCCGGGCTCCGCGGGGCGGCGCGGAAAGTGAGCCCCCTGAACTACAAAATCACCATCGCCGGGCGCACCTACGATGTCCAGGTCGGCGATCTTTCATCATCTCCGGTAGAAATCACTGTCGACGGCACCGCTTACCAGGTCGAGTTCCCCGAACCTGGCCCAACCGCCGCAACTCCCACCTCGACGACAGCCGCGGCACCAATCTCGCAGCCGGCAGCCCCACGGCCAGTCGCACGCCCATCGATTCCAACCTCGGGAGGCGACGGGGTAGTTCGCTCGCCCATGCCAGGCCGGATCATCAGCGTCAGCGTTTCCGTTGAGGATGCCGTGACCAAAGGTCAACCGGTCGTCGTACTCGAATCGATGAAGATGGAAAACACGATCACATCGCCGGTCGACGGAACGGTTTCAGCCGTTCATGTAGCAGCGGGCGACTCCGTCCAGCACGGCCAGACGCTGGTCGAGATAGAACAGGCGTAGCCCCGATGCTAGACGGACTCGACGCACTGTGGGAGGGCTTCACCGCGATTGGCGATGAGCCGCAGATCGTCATCATGTGGGTAATCGCCGGGGCCTTGCTGTACGTGGGCGTGGCAAAGAAAAAAGAGCCGCTTCTCCTGGTTCCGATCTCCATGGGAATCCTTTTCGCCAACCTTCCGCTGGGCGAACTAATCCGCGAAGGTGGCGATGGTGAACCTGTCGGTCTACTGAGAACTTTCCAGAACGTGGGGATGACGACAGACATATTCCCGTTGTTGATATTCCTGGGAGTAGGTGCGGCGACCGATTTTAGTCCGATGCTATCGAACCCGAAAACCCTGTTGCTGGGTGCGGGTGCGCAGGCCGGCGTGTTTGTTGCCCTCCTGGGCGCGTTGTTGCTTGGTATGACCGACTTCTTCGAGTTCGGGCTGCTCGAAGCGTCGTCGATCGGAATTATCGGCGGGGCTGATGGCCCGACCACGATATTCATCGCCACCCGAATGAAGGAACTCGGCGATTCGCTCCCCAACGTCGATATCAGGGACATCGTGGGTGCCACGGCCGTCGCTGCATATTCCTACATGGCGCTGGTCCCGATCATCCAGCCGCCGATCATCAGGCTGCTCACAACGAAGAAAGAGCGCCTGATCAGGATGGAGTACGCGGCAAAACCGGTTTCGAAGCGTACCCAGGTGATTTTTCCGGTGCTGACCATCGTTGTTATCAGCGTGTTGGTTCCATCGGCCACTCCGCTGATCGGGATGCTGATGCTGGGGAACCTGATACGGGTTTCGGGGGTTGTCCCACGGCTCCAGGACGTATCCGAAAACGCCATGATGAATATCGTGATCATCCTGCTCGGCCTCGCGGTTGGCTCAACGATGCCAGCTGAAATCTTCCTGCAGCCCGAGACCATCGGGATATTCTTCCTCGGCCTGTTCGCGTTCATGACTGCGACCGCCGCCGGTATCCTGCTCGCGAAGCTAATGAACCTCTTATCCCGCGACAAGATCAACCCGATGATCGGGGCCGCTGGCGTGTCGGCCGTGCCGATGGCGGCGCGCGTGGTGCAGGAAATGGGTCAGAAAGAAGACCCCGACAACTACCTGCTCATGCATGCAATGGGGCCGAACGTTGCCGGAGTGATCGGTACGGCGACGGTAGCCGGTGTGCTGCTGGCAATTGTCGAGGGTCTGCTTTGACGAGTCCCCTCTCCCTCGGCGGGACGACTCGCAAGTGCCGGGCCCTCGTCTTGCGTTTGCCGTGAACGGGTGCGAATATCTGGTGTGATGCCGGCTCAGCTACCAACTTTTCTTAACAAATGAAATCCGGAGAATCCTCAATATGCCTGACCGTTCAATGAAGGGCGTCTACCCGATACTTTCAGCCCCGATCAACGAAAAAGGCCAACTGGTAGTCGAAGACCTGGAACGCCAGGTCGAGTGGATAATCGGCAAGGGCGTGCACGGGGTGGGAATCGCGGTCGCCACTGAGATATACAAGTTCACCGAAGAAGAGCGTGACCTGATCCTGAGCACTGTCGTGCGTGTGAACGACGGCCGGGTCAAAGTGGTGATGAACACCGGTGCTGAAGGTACCGATCAGGCGATATTCCTTTCGAAAAGGGCAGAGGAACTGGGTGCCGATGCACTGATGATCCGCCCGACATCTTTCATTCCTGTCCCCACTTCGGAAAACATCGATTACTTCGTGCAGATCGCCGAGTCGGTTTCGCTGCCGATTTTCCTGCAGGACCAGGGCACTGCCGTGGTTCCACCTGCGATGGCCGTTGAGTGTGCAAAGCGGCACGAGAACCTTTGCTACATCAAGGTCGAAACGCCGCCGACTATTCCCCGAATGGGCGAAACACAAAAACTGGCCGAAGGCAGTGGGCTGATCCTGTTCGGTGGAGCCGGGGGCGCGTTCGCTATCGAGGAGTTCCGACGTGGCTCAGTCGGCACAATGCCCGGTTCGACACTGCCCGACATGTTCGTGAGGGTTTGGGATCTCTTCCAGGCAGGCGATGAGGACGCTGCCGAAGCGGAGATGCAACGCCACGGTCCGTTGATCCAGGTGCTGGCGCAGGGCCAGGGGCTTGCCGGTTGGGTTTACAAGCACATCATGGTCAGAAGGGGAGTCTTTTCACCGGGGTCGGATTTCGCACGACATCCGGCATTGAAACCAGATGCCCAGCAGTACGTCGAGATTGACCGAATACTAGAAGAGCTCGACCTGATCGGTCAGTAATCCGCCAGGTGCGCCCGATGTTGGGTGACAGTAGAATCCAACCGGTTGCGAACTAGCATTCGAAGAAAAAACTGTGCCTGATCAAGAATCCGACCCCACTGACTGTCCCTCCGGCTGTAGCCCCCGCTCGCGCGTCGCCGGAACGTTCACCCCGATCAGCCTGCTCTCCGACCGAGCTCCCGGCTACAGGGTGGCGATCAATTGACAGAGACGGCAACGACCCTGGCGCTGGTGGGTAGTGACCTGTCGGGGGTGCAACTCACCGGCCTGATCATCATGTCGCTGGTGGTGGGCATCGTCGGTGGGATCGTCGGCATCGCGCTCGGCGTAATACGACTGCCTGTGATGACGGCCGTCGGTCTTGATCCGCTCATCGCTGCAAGCACCAACCTCCTCGTAAGCGTGGTCGGTGCCGTTGCGGGGTCGTGGCCTGCGATTCTGCAAAACAGGATAGTTTTTCGGGTGGTTGTCGTGATCGGCATTCCGGCGGTCATCGGTTCGTTTGTCGGTGGCCTGTACGCAGACCTCGTGTCTCGAGCGGTTCTACTGGCCATCGTTGCATTTTTGCTGCTCTGGTCTTCGGCCGCAATGATTATCCGGGCTCTCGCCGAGCTCCGGAACCGAACTGAATCGAGCGTAGACGATCCGATGGCGGGGCGTGGCGATCTGAATCCAAAAACGGTAGCTCGGGAAAGCGTTCTCGGGCTGGGAATCGGAGTAGTTGGCGGGGCCGTTGGGCTGGCGCTGGGTGTTCTGCGAATGCCTGCTCTCGTTCACGTACTCAAAATGAAGCCCGCCCTGGCCGCAGGGACCAATCTTGCACTTACAATCCTTGTCGGTCTGTCGGGATTTGCGGGCCATCTCATAAGCGGTCGAGTCGACTGGCTGCTTTCAGCTGCGGTGGGAATTCCAGCAATGGTGGGCATGTTCGCGGGCTCGCGAATGGGTGGCGATGTCGATCCCACGAAGCTCCGCCTGGTGGTAGGCATTGTGCTGCTGATCGCTTCACCTCTTGTGTTCTTCGATGCCTTTTGGGGCTAGTTACCGCGGGTCGACGTGCAAAGGCGTTTTGCAGCCGTCACACGAGACCGGTTATGCCCGGGTGGACGCACCTATAATTCGCTAATCATGACCACGATGCCCGGAACAGCATTTCGCACCGCACTGCGCGAAGAATCGCCGCTTCAAGTCGCAGGGACCACCAACGCGTATCACGCGGTGATGGCCAGGGCCGCAGGGTTTCGTGCGCTGTATCTTTCCGGTTCTGGCGTTGCCACCGCTTCCTACGGCCTGCCCGATCTCGGCATAACCACGCTCGACAACGTGCTTGAGGACGTCCGCCGCATCACTGCCGCGGTCGATTTACCGTTGCTGGTCGATGTCGATACCGGCTGGGGTGGCGCTTTCATGATCGCCCGCACGATGACCGAGATGGCCAGGGCCGGGGCTGCCGGGGTTCACATCGAAGACCAGGTGCAGGCCAAACGCTGCGGGCACCGGCCGGGAAAGCAGATCGTTTCGAGCTCGGAGATGTGCGACCGACTGAAAGCCGCCTCCGATGCGAAGACTTACGAGGATTTCGTGCTCATGGCAAGGACCGACGCGATTGCAGCCGAGGGCGTAGATGCCGCGATCAAACGGTCAGTTGCCTACGTCGAAGCCGGAGCCAACATGATCTTTGCTGAAGCAGTCAGCGATCTCGGCGACTATCGCAGGTTCAACGACGCCACCGGGGTACCGGTACTTGCGAACCTGACCGAATT
>Ga0310122_10001145_pt1 | contig 16976 bp, 13 predicted proteins | sample CB6_Bottom_1051__FD_203503 | JGI IMG/M metagenome (GOLD analysis project Ga0310122, IMG submission 203503) | Marine microbial communities from Western Arctic Ocean, Canada - CB6_Bottom_1051 | ecosystem: Environmental > Aquatic > Marine > Oceanic | place: Canada: Western Arctic Ocean | collected...
GTAGTGGGCGCCGACGCGCACCCGCTCGTCGTCCGACTCCGTTGCGGTTGTGAGTTCCAGGCCGGCCTCGGGGCTCCCTAGTCGCAGCAGCGTGGTCCCGAGGTTGTAGTGAAGCCGCTCGGCGGTTGAGTCCTCCGCGGCCCTGTCGACGTAGATCTCGGCGGCCTCCTCGAGCCGGTCGGCGCGGTGGAGGCGATTGGCGCGCGACTCGCTCGCCCGCTCCGCCCTGACGGTGAGCGCGATGCCGACCACCGAGAGGCCGACCAAGAGCAGCGCCCGCCACCCGCTACCGAAGATCGAGTCGGTCATGCGGCCTGGGCCCTCCCGCCGTGGCCGCGGACGGCATCTGGCTCGTCGGTCCTCTGGTTGGTGCCGCCTCCGATGACTCCCCGACGGGCGTCGACGGCGCCCTCCCACAGCAGGAGCGGGATCGCCAAGAGCGCGAAGAGCGCGGTCGTGTCGAACGGCTCGGCCGGACCCTCCCTGGAGTCGCCGCTCAGGTCGCGCAGGTCGTCGACGAGGGAGTCGAGTCCCCCGTCCTCCGTGATGTCCTTGTAGCGACCCTGCCCTGCCTCGGCCATCGCGCTCAGGAGGTCCGCGTTCTGGCTCGTGCGCACGGCTCTGCCGGCTGCATCGAGAACGGGCTCCCCTGCGATCGAGATCGGCGATCCCGCCTCGGAGCCCAACCCGGCGATCCAGACCTCGAAGCCACGGGCGGCTGCGTCTGCGGCCGCGCGCACGAGCACGTCTTCGTCCTCGTACACGTCGCCGTCGGAGATGACCAGGATGGCTTGACGCCCATCCTCTGACGGCCGGGTCTCCAGCGTGCTGCCGGCGAGCTCCAGGGCGCTCCCAAGTGAGTTGCCCCGGTCCAGCTCCTCGACCACCTCGGGCTGGAGCGAGTCGACGAAGTAGCGGATGACGTCCGGGTCGTCGGTGGGAGGCACGAGCACGTACGGCCACCCAGCGAAGACAACGAGGGAGAAGCGGACGGAGGGCAGCTCCTCCGTGAGGCGGCCTATCGCCTCCCGCGCACGCTCGATCCGACTTCCCGTTGCACCCGCGGCGTTCATCGACAGCGATAGGTCGACCGCGATGGCGACGTCGAGCGGAGGCACCGGCTCGGGGGGCTCCGGGTCCCAAAGGACCGGACCGGCGGCGGCCAGGCCGAGGAGCGCCCCCGCGCCGACGAGACACAGGAACCGCTGTGTGGGAAAGCGTCCGGGGCTGGTCGGCAACAGGCGGCGAAGGGCGGTCAGCTCGTAGGCCGTCGCCAACCTCCTGAGGCGACGCCAGTGCGCCCCGACGGTGAACGCGAAGAGGATCGCGGCCAGGGGAGCTAGCGCGAGGAGCTCGGGGCGCTCGAAGATCACGGGAGCACCCCCCAGCGCGAGCCGCGCAGCGCCGCCCCTAGCAGGAGTATGGGCAGCGACGCCAGCAGGACCCAGAGCCCGATCGGGGTGGCCTCCGTCCGCTCGACGATCTCCTCCGAGGGGGCGGCCAGGCGGTCGATCTCCTCGTAGATCTCCTCTAGAGCGTCGAGGTCGGTCGCGCGGAAGTAGCGTCCGTCCGTAATGAAGGCGGCCTGTGTGAGGACCGTTTCCATCTCGACGAGCAGGTCCCTCAGCATGTAATCGGTGCCGATCGCGATCGGGTAGATGCGGATGCCGAACGCGGCCGCGGCCCGCGCCGCACGCGACGGCGCGAGACCCTCGCCGTTGTGGGCGCCGTCGGTCACGAGGATGAGCATTTTCGAGCTGTGGGGCGTGTCGCGGAGGAGCCCGGCCCCGGCCGTGATGGCGGCCGCGATGTCGGTTCCGTCGAGAAGGAGTCGGGAATCCAGGTCTTCGAGCGCGGCGCGCACGACGTAGTGATCGTGCGTCAGGGGCACGCGGGTCAGCGCCTCGCCGCCGAAGGAGACGACGCCGACGTCGTCGGTGCGGCCCTCGATGAAGTCGAGGATGGTCAGCTTGGCGGCCTGCATCCGCGAAGAGCGCCGCGATATGTCGCGCGCGCCCATCGAGGTCGACAGGTCGATCGCGACAGCGATGCCAACGCCCTCGGCTACCGGTTCTTCGAACGTCTCGATGAGCTGTGGCTGCGCGAGCGAGACGATGACGGCCGTGACGCCGAGCCCACGCAGGAGAAGAGGCGCGAGCTCGAGGCCTCGCGCGATCCACGGCCGCAGCGAGACACGTCTCGCCTCGGTCCCGCGCGCCACGAGCATGGCCCCACTCCCTTTCGGGGTGACCCACCACACCCAGACCGGGACGGCCGCAAGGAGGATCAGCCAACCGGGCTGGGCGAACGCGAAGCTCACGAACGGACCTCCGGTTGGCCGGCCAGCCAAGCCCGGAGCACCGTCAGGTGTGCGGCCGTGGGCTCGGCGTGGGGCCGCAGCCGCCCGAACTTCACGGCCTCCGCGGTTCCCATCTCGGCTGCGAGCACCGCGCCCTCGGGCGAGCGGCCCTTCAGCCTGTCCATCAGCTCCGTGCTGGTGAGCTCGGGGCCCCACTCGGGATCGAGCCGCTCGACGTATCCGCGAACGATGCCGCTGCTCTCCTCGTACAGCTCGTGGGCGCGCTCGACCGGGTACGGGCCGGCCTCCAACAGCCGATCGAGCTCGGTGAGCGCCTGCTTCCTGGCCTCGTCCAGGGGGGTGGGGCCGGGCGGCGGTACCGGTGCCGGCGCGGCTCGGTCGGCGAGCCACTCCCGCGTCGTGGTGACGACGCCGCCGCCGATGACCGTCGAGAAGACGAGAAGGAGTGCCATGGAGGGCCAGCTCCAACTGAAGCCGACCACATCCTCGGGCCCCCTCGGCGACATACCCGCCACGACGTCGTCCGCCGAGTAGACCGGCTCCACCCAGATCGTCGGAGGCGTGATGCTGCGCGTATACCGGACGGTCGGCTGGCGCTCTTCCCACACGCCGACGATCGACCCTCCCGGGATGTCCTGCCCGTCGACGTCGTCCTCCAGCGGCATCGTGATCACGTCGACCTGGGGAAGGGCGGTGTTCCCCATGCCGAACGGAATCAGCGCGTACGTGAGCTCGATCGTCGCGCCGCCGTTGGGTCCGCGACGGGCGCGCCAGTCGACCGGGCTGAAGCTCTCGACGTCACCGGTGGAGGGGACGATGTCCGGGAAGTAGACCATGCTGCCACCTGGGACCGGCACCTCCACGCGGAGTTCGAAGACCTCGGCCATCTCCACCGAGTCGGCGGAGAGGACTGTGACCGGTTCTGGGCTCTGCGCCGCCGTCGAGAGCGGTTGGAGTGCCCACACCAGCGCGACGCACCACACAAGCCTCACCGCGACACCCGCTCTCGTTGACGGAAGAAGCGGATGAGGGCGGGCACGTAGTCCTCGGCGGTGCTCACTTCGACGGTATCCATCCGGAGCTCCCGGAAGAGCGCGGTCATCCGGTCCCGCTGTGCCGCCTTTCCTTCGGCGTAACCCCGCCGCTTGGCGGCCGATCCGGTATCGACGATGAGCCGCTCGCCCGTCTCCGGATCGACGAGCGCCAGGAGCCCCACGTTCGGAAGCACCGCGCCCCCCGGGTCGGTGAGTCGGATGGGCACCAGGTCGTGATCGCGCTTCACTAGACGGGCCGCGCGCGCGAACTCGGGGTCGGTGTCGTCGTCGAGCAGAAAGTCGCTCACGAGGAAGATCGCCGAGCGCCGGTGCAGCACTCGGGAAGCGTACTCCAGCGCGGTCGATAGGCGGGTGCCGCGACCGCTCGGGCGGAAGGAGAGCAGCTCCAGGACGAGTCGCATCACGTGGCGGCGACCCGAGTCGGGCGGCACGAACAGCTCCACGTGGTCGGTGACCAACAGGAGACCAACGCGGTCGTTGTTCCCCGCCGCTGCGAATGCGAGGATCGCCGCGATCTCCGACGCGATTAATGCGTTCGACTTCTCTCCGGTGCCGAACTCCTTGGATGCGGAGAGGTCGACGATCAGCAGAGCGGTGAGCTCGCGCTCCTCGACGTACTCCTTCAGGAAGAGGTGACCGCGGCGTGCCGTCACGTTCCAGTCGATCGCGCGCACGTCGTCGCCGGGTTGGTACTCCCGCACGTCCGAGAACTCGAGACCGCGGCCCTTGAAGACCGAGTGGTACTCGCCGTTGAAGAGCGACTCCACCAGACCCTTCGTACGCAGCTCGATGCGGCGCACCTGGGCGGCGATCTCCTTCGAGAAGACGTGTGTCGCGTCGCGGTGCTGTTCGCCGACCGGCAGCTTCTGCTTCATCCTAGTTCGGTGGGGCCTACGGGGCCGGCACAGCGTCCAGGACCCGCCGGACGATCTCGCCCGAGTCGATCCCGCGGGCGTCAGCCTCGTACGTCGTGCGCAGCCGGTGGCGGAATACCGCCGGCGCCATCGCCTTGGCGTCGTCGGGCATGACGTAGTCGCGGCCCCGCAGGTACGCCCTCGCGCGGGAGACGCGGGTCAGGAAGATGGTCGCGCGCGGCGACGTGCCGAACTCGATCAGGTCCTCGAGGTCTGCCAGGCCGACCCCGCTGGGCTCACGCGTCGCGAAGGTCAGCTCGACGATGTAGTCGAGCACCTTCTCCTCCAGATGGACTCTCGCGACGGCCTCACGTGCGCTGGCCAGCTCCTCCACCGTGGCGACCGCCTCGATCGGCTTCTGGCCCGCGGCTGCGACGCGCCGCACGATCGTCTTCTCTTCGTCCTTCGTCGGATACCCGATCTCGAGCTTCAGCGCGAAGCGATCGAGCTGCGCCTCGGCGAGCGGATACGTCCCGTGCAGCTCGACTGGGTTCTGCGTGGCAAGCACCATGAAGGGCTCGTCGAGTGGATACGTCTCGCCCGCGATCGTGACCTGGCCCTCCTCCATCGACTCGAGGAGTGCTGCCTGCACCTTGGGCGGCGCGCGGTTGATCTCGTCGGCAAGGATGATGTTCGAGAAGATGGGCCCCTTCTGGACCCGGAACTGACCGCTCGACTGGTCGAAGATCGGCGTCCCGATGATGTCGGTGGGGAGCAGGTCAGGCGTGAACTGGATCCTGCGGAAGCCCGTGTGGATCGCCTGTGCGAGCGAGCGCACCATCAGTGTCTTGGCGAGGCCAGGCAGACCCTCGAGGAGGACGTGCCCTCCGGTCAGGAGCGCGACGAGCAGCCCCTCCACCGCCTCGTTCTGGCCCACGACCCGGTCGTGCACCGCATCGTTGACCTTCTCCAGCAGTGTGGATCCTGCGGTCACCGTAGCCTGCTCCATGCGTGCTTCCTCGAGCCTCGTGTTTGTGCGTCTCCCGGGCCCGCCCCGGAAGGCGGGATATCATCGGGGGTATGGCGGGATGGCGCCAGAGCAACCGCTTCCCCGAGCGCCATTCGACAACGAAGAGCGCCGGCCGGGGATATCCCGGCCGGCGCTTTGTCCTGATGGCCTTGGCTGGGCCTAAGCCCTCAGTTGCCCGGACGGTAGTCCCTAGTTGGAGGCAGCTGTGCGCCGGACAGATCGTCCGGAACGCCGTCCTCAGCGACGACGGTGTGCCTTAGCGTCCCGATACCCTCGATGGTGGCTTGGATGGTCTCACCATCCTGCAGGTACCCGGAGCCTGTCGCGCGCTCGACGCGACCGGCGCCCGTTCCGCCCGACGTCCCGCTTTGCAGAACGTCACCGGGGAATAGGGTGATGAGCGACGACGCGTACTCGATCAGCTCCGGGATGTTGTGGATCATGTCACCCGCCCTGGCCTCCTGAACGGTCACGCCGTCGATGACCAGACTCTGGTGCAGGCGCTCCATCGGATCGCCGTAGAACTCCTTTGGAACAATCCACGGCCCCTGGGGGGCGAACGTGTCATGGCCCTTACCGACGAACCAGTCCGAACCGGAGCCGTATCCACCCGGCGGACGCCCGCCACGGTCGGATACGTCCATGGCGACTGTGTATCCGAACACGTGGTCGTACGCGCGGCCCGAAGAGATGTACTTGCCCGCGCGGCCGATTACGATAGCCAACTCGACTTCCCATTCGATCCGGTCACGGCCAAAAGGCATTATGATGTCCTCGCCGCTGCCAATGACCGCGCCGCGTGTCGGCTTGAGGAACAGGTACGGCACTCCCCGATTCGCCTGCCGCTCCCGGGTGTTCGCCTGCAGCTCCTCCGGGGTGCAGCCTTCACACGCGTGCGTGTAGAAGTTGACCGCGGCGTTCATGATCTTGCTGGGATACATGATCGGAGGAAGGATGTCCACGTCCTCGACACGGTGAACGTAGGCTGCTCCGAGCAGGTCATTGCCCACCACGTTGTTGACAATCTCGTAGATCCGGTACTTCAGACCGTACTCGTACTGCCCGATCAGCGCGAGCATGTCCGGTGGCGCGTTGATGTGCACGTACGCCGGATCGATCTCGAGCGCCGTGTTCGCCGCCGCGAGGTCGATGATCAGAGCGTCCCTGAGGACGACCCCTACCACCGGCGCGCCGTCGATTTCGAAAGTCCCGACCTTAAATGGCTCGGCTGAGGACATCGCCTGGGCATTGATAAGGGCGGGGCTCGCGAGGGCTACAACCGTCGCGAGGGCCAAAGTTAGTCCTGTAGTGCGTTGCATAGCCTGCTCCGGTGAAACCACGTTAATCCAATGGCTGGTGCGTTCCCCGTCAAAGCGGTGCCTACCCGGGAACAGAGGCAGGCGGTTCAACCGACCAACCGAACCCGCGGGCTCAGAAAGTATGGCCGGGGACGCGCTTTGTCACGCCTCCGGCAGCGCCAGCCCCATGATCTCCATGAGCCTAAGCGCATTCGTCGAGGTCGCGAGTCCAGGGCGGAGTTGATAGTCGAAAGCGATGGGCGGGCCGCCCTCGCTCGCCTCGAGCGACTCACGGAAGTGGACCAGCACGGTGCGGTCTTGGAGATCCTCCGCGTCGGCCAGAGTGAGGTCGTGGGTGGTCACCGCCCCGATGGCGCGTTGATCCAGGAGGTGATGTAGGATACGGCGGGCCGCGATCTGCCGCTCGGCGGTGTTCGTGCCCTGCAGAATCTCGTCGAGGAGGTAGAGAACGGGCCTCTCGTTGGCCGCACTCGCCGCATCACACACCGCCTTGAGGCGCCGGAGCTCGGCCATGAAGTACGAGATCCCTTCCTCGAGTGAGTCACGGATACGCATGCTCGTTCGGAGATCCGCGACAGGGAGGGCCATGGCCTCCGCGCAGACCGGCCCACCCGCGCCGGCCAGGATGACGTTCGCGCCGATGGCCCTGAGCAGCGTGCTCTTGCCGGACATGTTGGAGCCGGTGATGAGCAGTAGGCTGCCCGGCGGTCCGAGGCTGACGTCATTGTGTACAGTGCTCTCCGGGGCGAGCAGGGGATGCCCGAGCGCCCTCGCTTCCAGACTAGGCGGTCCACTGGTCGATCCACCGGGCTGCCCATCCGCGATTTCAGGAAAGGCCCAGTCGGGGTGGGCGTGCGCCAGTCCGGCGAGGGCCGAGAGGGCATCGGTCCGGCCCAGGGCCATCATCCACCCGCGAAGCGCCGCGCCGTGCTTTTCCTTCCAACGCTCCAGACGCACCAGCACATGGATATCCCATAGGGTCAGGAGGTTCCAGGGGTAGTGGATCAGGTCGCTGTATCGGACGTTCGACAAGTCCACAAGCCGAAAGAGACGCGCCAGAGACCTAGCCGGCGCCTCAGACCTGGCCGGGGCATCAGGCGCAGCCGGAGCATCAGACTCAGCCGGGGCTCCACCACCGCCGATGAGACTTTCGCGGAGCTCGGCCAGGAGGGGATCTTCAAACCGCGCCTCCCCGATCCGTGCGACGAGCGTGTGATACCGCCGGAGGCCCGACTCCCCACTGGAGGTTCGGATGAAGTCGTCGTGGATGCGTGGTTTGTAGCGTCGCGTCACACCGACTGCCGCGGCGACCGGAAGGATCCACAGATACGGTACGACGGCGAAGATATGGAGGCCCGCCGTCGCGATCACGAGCGTGGGCAACGCGATGGACAGCCATTTCAGGCCCCGCTTGGGCAACAGCCACGCGGGGCTCTCGGCCCATTCCAGAAGAAGTCGAAGCTGTTTGGGCTCAACGGGTCCTGCGAGGCGGCCCATGGCCTGAAGCTCATCTCGGAACTCGATCTCCGGCGCCAACTCCCGAACGGCGTTCTGGCGCTGCAGTACGGTCTCGGGAGGAGCGGGTCCCAGGAGCCATTCAGTGAGCAGGTCGGCTCCGGGGCGCGTGCACGTGGTGCCCAGAAGCACGTGTAGGGACGCGTGACCGAAAACGTCGAGGTCGTCCGCGTAGGGATGACCCGGCGGTGGCTCGGAGGTCGTCTCCGCAAACTGCTCCCAGCGGCGCAGCCGCCGGTGACCCGCCTCCAGAGCCACCTGCGCCAACTCGCGGTACCAGATCTCCTGGCGCCGGACGCGGGCGTGCTTCACGACCAACACCATGAAGATCACAGAGAGAATCAGGGTGGCCGCGATGAGAAGCGTCCGGGCGCCCGGGACCATGAGGTACCCGACGACCACGGCGGCCAGGGCCAGGGTCACGCCCATCCTTTGGTTGGCCAGGGTGTCGAAGCGGGCTCGCCAGAAGTCGGCTGACCTCGACGCCTCGGCAGCGCGATCCGCGTAAGTCCTGAGGGGGTCGGTCACCTCGTGCGAATCCCTGACCTCCTCGACCTCAGGGCGCACTCGGACTCACGGTCCCGACGGGAAGCAGGTCGAAAGGATCGTCCACACCGTCCACGCCGTCTTTGAGGTACTGGATGGCCCGGCGCAGGTCGCCCTCCCGCTCCATGAGGGCCTGGAAGTCCTGCAGGCGATGGTGGTAACGAATGCGTGTCAACAGTGTGGCGTTGTTGAGCGGAACCACCAGAAAGCTCTGGTACGTGCTCGCTTCGAAGGTGGGCTGCACCTCAGTCGAGAACCTCTCGACGCTTGCGTCGAAAATCCGCTCTCGTTCAGCCAGCTTGGTGTCGTACGCGAGCGTCGAGTCCTGGTATACGACCTGTAGCTCCTCGACGAGGCCCTCGATGAATCCTTCGAAGCGTTGGTGGTCGCGCCAGCGGGCTTGGGCCCGGAGGCACTTCAACGTGTCGTCGTCGCCGCCCTGACGGTTGCAGAAGAACTCGATGGCGCCTGCTCTCCCCACGAACGTCGCGAAGCTCTCGTTGAAGCGGACCTGTCCCTTCACGAAGAGGTGGTTGTGGGACAACTCGTGCAGCACGGTCTCGACCAGGTCGACCTCATCCAGCCGGATGAGGGTGGAGAGAAGCGGATCCGCGAACCACCCGAGCGTACTGAACGCCGCGGTGGGCCGCAGAAAAGTATCGAAGCCATCCTCCTCGAGCTTGACCTGCTCCTTCATCGCGGCGTCTTCATCGAAGTACCCCTTGTAAGGGACCGTCCCGACGATGGGAAACCACCAGGTCTTCGGCGTGAGTTCGTCCTGGAGGGCCGCGGAAAGGACCAGGGCGAGCGTGTCGGACTCCAGCTGTGAAAAGGAGGTGTAGGAACGCCCCACGTCGAGTTCGAACACGTCGATCGCGTAATTCCGCGCCTCCACCACGAAGGTGAGCTTGGTCTTCGTGCGATCATCCGTCGTGGGATCGAGAATCACCTCGGGGATGGGGCGACGGGCACGAAGGATCTTCGCTTCGGCGATGCCCGCCCGGATCACGTACATGGGCGAACACGCCGAAGCGAGGGAGGTGACCAGGACAACCGCGCCCGCCCCCAGCAATAGGCGCATCCAGAACCGTCGGTTCATGGCGTCGGTGACCGCTCTACGAGGTCTTAGTTGGTACCGATGTCGCGCATGAGCGGGATGCCGCCCTCGGTCGGCACGTAGACCACCGATCCCGCCGGAAGTTCGGCGAGTCGCTGGATGTAGTGGAACATCAGGTACTCGGGCGTGAGGCCGGCCGTGATGATGACCTGGGCTTCGGCGAGTCCCCTGGCCGCTGCGATCTCCTGGATCGCCTGCTCTTCGATGATCTCGGTCTGGAATTTTTCGGCCGCCACCTGCTGCTCCCGTTGGAGCTTCTCGTCGATCGCCTCGCGAACGGTAGTGGGCGCCTGGACGTCGCGCAGGAAGACCTCCACGACCTCGATGCGGTCACCCGCTTTAGCCTGGATCGCCATCCTCATATCGGCGGCGACCTGGGCCCGGTTCGGCGAAAAAATGTCGTTGATCGATTTGGTGGCGACAGCGTCGCGGACACCGTTTCGGACGGCGTTCATGACGATGCTCTGCTTGATCAGGTCTTCGGAGCCGATGCGTGCGAAAAGGTCGGGCGCCCGTGCCGGATCGATCCGGTAGAGCAGGGACACCTCCAGCGCGACGTTCATCTGCTCACTGGTCTGTGCCTCGATCTGCTCGACGCCGCCGCTCGCTGGAAAGCTCTGCTCGCGGATCGACATGATCTCGACCGAGGCGAGCGGGTTGATGACGTGTATGCCCTCACCCAGTGGCACTTCGTTGACCTGGCCCAGAAAGTGCCTCACGCCCACCTCGCCGACGTTGACGATCACCACCGTGTTGGCGCCGGCGAGCGCGACACCTCCGAACATCAGGCCGACACCCAGGAGCTTGGCCTTGCCTCGGTTTGCTGCGCCTGCTACGGATGGACCGATCACCCAGGCGGCTGCCCCCGCAACGATGACAACAATGGCCAGCAACATGGATTCCATGACGACCTCCTTATTTTGTTGAGGAGCCTCGGCTCCCGGAAAAGGGGCCTCGATTCCCTATGACGTAAGATAAGCTGCTCTGCAACTCCACTAGGGGTACGAATGACGGTAGACGATTCTTTACAAGAATCGAACCGGATCCACCTTACTGGTCCGCTTTTTCCGAACCTGAAGGGTCGGCCGTCTGGAATCTACCCATATGGTCCGCCCTGAGCAGCCTTGTGGACCGGCCCGTCGAAGGGCCATCGTCCGCCATGGCAGTTTCCCAGGCGCTGTATCGGACCGGTTTGCGGGCGCTTCGCGCTCTCTCTCCGGCGTTGATGAAGGGGGAGTCCAAGCTCGCACGCGGGCTGCGGGGCAGGCGTCATGCCCACGAGCGGTTGATAGCTTGGGCCCGGGGGCTGCGTCCTGATGGCGAGAGCGATCGCGGCGGTCAGGGCGATGACCGGGCCGCCCCCACTGTCCCCGTCGATGGCCCAGTCGTTTGGGTGCACGCCTCGTCGGTGGGCGAATCCATCCAGGCTCGAGCCGTCATCGATGTGCTGCGCGGGCGCACGCCCGGCCTCCAGGTCGTCTTTACGTTCTTTTCGCCATCGGCCGAGGGGGTGTGCGGGGACTTTCCGGCCGACGTCTGTACCTACCTGCCGTGGGACCTTCCCGAGGTGATGGGACCGGTCTTGGACGCTGTTCAGCCCTCCGTGATTGTGTTCACGCAGCGCGAGGTCTGGCCCACCCTGGCCGACGAGGCCGCGGCTCGGGGCGTGGCGACCGTCCTCATCGCAGGCACGCTGCCGGAGGGAGCCGGGAGGATCAGCGGGCCGGGCAGAATCCTGCTGGGCCCCGCGTTTCGGAGCCTTCGGGCGGTCGCCGCCGTCTCCAAAGAGGACGGCCAGAGATTCGGTCTCCTCGGGGTGAGGAGCGATCGCGTGACGGTGACTGGTGACCCGGGGATGGACGCGGCTCGAGAGCGCGTGGCGGAGATCGATCGCGAGGCGCCCCATATGCGCATCTTCGGTGACGGGCGTGGGCCGATTCTAGTGGCGGGCTCGACCTGGCCGTCCGATGAGGACGTGCTCCTCCCGGCGTTGGCCCGGGTGCGCGAGTCGGTGCCTGGTCTACGGATCGTCTTGGCACCCCACGAGCCTGACGGCTGCGACTTCGCTGAACTCGCTCGCAGGTTGGCGGCGGATGGATGGACACCCGCCCTCCTCGGCGAGGCCGAAGGTGTCGCGACGGCTGAAGGTGCCGGGGAGGCGGAAGGGGCCGGGGAGGCCGTCGAGGTCGGGACGGGGCAGGGCCCGGACGCCATTCTCGTGGACCGCGTCGGCGTGCTGGCTGACCTATACACCCTGGCGTCGGTCGCCTACGTGGGCGGGGGATTCCACAGGGCCGGCCTCCACTCTGTGCTCGAACCGGCCGCAGCCGGCGCGCCGGTGCTCATCGGCCCGCGGTACCAGGGCTCCGTTCACGCGACCGGGCTTCTCACGGCCGGGGCTGCCCGTACGGTTGCGGATGCAGAGGCCCTCACCCACGCCCTGGGGGAGTGGCTCGAGGCTCCGGGGGAAAATCAAGAACGCGCCCAGCGTGGTAGGGACTATATTAAGAATCGTCGAGGATCGGCCGGGTGGACCGCCGATATGATCACCCAGTTTTCCCCCCCACAGGCTCGACCGGGGAACCTCTCCAAAGGAGAGACCTGACTTTGCGTTCACCGCTTTTCCGATATTCGCCGCTTTCGACGGCGACCTGTCTCGTCCTCCTGGCCGCGTGCGGTGGGGAATCGGCGCGGCCGGGCCAGGCGTCCGAGCGTGCGGGGACCCTGGCCTCGGCGGCGCTTGCGGCGGAGGCAGTGGCGATTTCTGGGACGAATTCAGGGACGCTTTCGGGGACGAATTCGGACGGGGTTGCTGTGAATCCGGCCCCCCCTTCCAAGGCCCCGAGCACGAGGCCCGTGGTCCAGAGGCGGGCGAGCCCGACGCCCCAGGTCTCGCAGACTCCGCCGGCACCACAGGACGACACCGAGGTGCAGAGAGACACCGCCGTTGTGCACAGCGGTGACGAGACCAATCCCGACGAGCCCGAGGTGAGCGCCCGAGAACGGATGCTGGCCTGGCTCGCCGACGATTCGTTCGGTGAGAACCTTCCCGCGCCGACGGCCCGCACCGGCGGAGGTGGCTCCGTGGCTCGGCTTGTCCTGCCGGAGGAGCCGCTGGAGTTCGTCAGGCCCGTTGCCGTGAAGGGCGTTTATGTGAACGCTTGGGCGGCGGGGTCCAGCACGCGGTCCCAGGCGCTCATCGATCTCGCGACCCGGACAGAGGTCAACACGTTCGTGATCGATCTCAAAGACGCCTCGGGCTACGTGAGCTATCCGACGGAGGTGATGACGGCCCGAGAAGCCGGCGCGGATCAGCAAATCCGCGTTCGGGACTTGGTCGGGCTCCTCGAGCGGCTCCAGGAGGCGGGTATCTATCCGATCGCCCGCATTGTGATGGTCAAGGATCCGCTCCTGATCCGCGCACGGCCGGAGTGGGCGGTGCAGGACTCGGCGGGCGGCGTTTGGGTGGACAGCAGGGGTCTGGTGTGGGCCAACCTCCACGATCGCCGCGTCTGGGATTACCACGTCGAGTTGGCGAGGGAGGTCGCCGCCGTCGGCTTCCCTGAGATCCAGTGGGACTACGTCCGTTTCGCGGACGCCCCCCAGGAGGATCTCGACAGGGCCGTCTTCCCCGGTGCCGAGGGGCGCCGTCGCAGAGACGCGGTCGAGGCCTTTCTAGAGTACGCCCGGGCCGAACTTGAGGATTCTGGCGTCGCCATGACCCTGGACGTCTTCGGGGCTACGACGTCTGCCTCGACCGACGTGGGGATCGGCCAGTATTGGGAACGCTTCATCGGGTCTGTCGACGCGGCACATCCCATGGTCTATCCGTCTCACTATTGGGTAGGAAGCTTCGGCATTCAGGACCCCAACGGACACCCGTATGAAATCGTGCGGGCAGCGCTCGTGTCCGCAGTGCAGCGCTCCAAGGCCGTGGAGGGGGCGGGAGTTACACTACCCTGGCTCCAGGACTTCACCCTGGGACCGCCCCGATACGAAGCGCCGGAGGTCCGGGCACAGATTCAGGCGACGTACGATGCCGGCATCGACGAGTGGTTGCTCTGGAACGCGTCGAGCCGTTATACCGAGGGCGCGCTGGAGCCTGCAGCCGGCTATCCTCCGGGTATGGAGCCGGTGATGCGCGCCGGAGGCAGGATCGTGCCCGTGTCCGAACGGTATTCCGCGATGGCGCTGGAGGCCGAGGAACGGGCGTTGGCCCGGGCCGTGGCGGACAGCATCGCTGCGGCCGCGGTTGCCGACAGCTTGGCCGCCGTTGGGGCCAGTGCTCCTGTTGGGGGCGGTGCTGCCGTCGTGGACAGCTTGGCGACCGGGGGCGGGTAGTCCGAAGGCCGAAGTAGGCGGTGCAGGGGCTGTGGTGGGTAGGCGGGGCTGTGGTTGGGGTTCGCCGCTGATCAAACCGCACCGGCAGCATCCGCAGGGCGCCGATCTTCCGTAAGGAGCTCGAGTCCCTCGATATGCCTGCGGGCGATGAGGTACGTCGACAGGTGGAGCGCATCCAGGGTGCGGAGGGACCTGGTGGGCGCGACCCGCTCCGCAAGGTCACAGGCCTGCGACGTGATCGCCCAGACCTCACAGCGTGCCCAAAGGGCGTCCAACTCCCTCATGGCATCGGCGAGAACGTCCTCAGCCATCTCCCCCTGTGTGCGCACCCGAAGAATTGCACGTGCCGCTTCGACCAGTGCGAGTCGCGAAGTCACAAGGAGCCTGGCCGACCTGATGCGCCCCTCGAGGTCTAGGCTCGTACCTGCTTCCAACAGCGCACGGAGTACGGCGGAGGTATCGAGGTAAAGGGCGACGGTCATGCAGCGGTCATCGGTCGGTCATGGGGCCGTCATGGGTCGGTGGGCGACCAGTCACTGCGTAGCTCGTCGAGCAGGCGGGCGGCGCTGCCCTCTTCGAGCCCGAGCCCGTGCGTATGCCAGCTCCAGTCGCTCTTCGGGGTGCGGGCCCGCTGAAGATCCCCCGACTCGGCCAACCCCTCGAGGATCTCCTCCAGGTAAACAGGAAGTCAGTCCGAAATAGTTTGGCGTCAAGAAGGGTTCTCGAGGTGGCTCTTTCACGCTTGAGCCGAGACGAACTCATGCGGAAGCCCGTCACACGGATAGCGTTGACAACCAGCGTTAACCGGATCGTCAACCGCCGTAGATGCTCCCAAACGCCAGTGACAACATGACTGCCATCAGTAGTCCTCCGACTCCGACAAGGAGCACGTGACGCGTCCGGCGAAGCTCAAACACGCCAACACGGGAAATGAGCAGGTATGCAATGAGCAGATTCAGAGCGGCCCAGAGTACATTGACCAACGCGGAGGACTCGCCCTGACCTGGTGGCGAAGAAAATGGGGTCGGAAATGGACGGCCCGACAGGCCATTGGTGAGGTGTGGAAGCACATTTACGAGAAAGGCCCCGCCAAAAAAATACGCAACGTAGACATACCACCGCATTGCTCTCTCCTTGGTTCATGGAACCGGCACCTGGCCTGAGGCCCACCTCACGCCACCGGCGTCCTCGCGAACTGCAGCTCGTGCAGCCGTGCATAAAGCCCACCATGCTCCAGCAATTCCTCGTGTGTACCCTCCTCGCACAGGGCCCCGTGGTGCAGAACGATAATGTGGTCGACTCCCAGGATCGTCGACAGCCGGTGGGCGATCACCATGGAGGTTCTGCCGGCCATGAGCTCGTTGGTAGCCTGCTCGATCTTGGCCTCGATCTCCGAATCGACCGAGCTCGTGGCTTCGTCGAGCACCAGGACCTGGGGGTCGAACGCGAGCGCCCGCGCGAAGGACACGAGTTGGCGTTCCCCCACCGATAGCGTGGCTCCGCGTTCGCCGAGCTCCTGGTTGTACCCATCCGGCAGGCGCTCAATGAAGGGCGCGGCGCCGATCCGCTCGGCGGCCTCGCGCACCCGATCCTCTGGGATGTCCTGCGCCCCGAGCCGGATGTTGTGGGCGACGTCCTGGCTGAAGAGGAAGACGTCCTGGAGCACGAGGCCGATGTGCTCGCGAAGGTCGTCCAGCCGCAGCCGATCGATCGGCACGCCGTCCAGCAGGATGCGGCCGCGCTGCGGCTGATAAAACCGCATGAGCAGGTGGATGATCGTCGTCTTTCCAGCTCCGGTGTGTCCCACGATCGCCAGTCGCTCGCCCGGCGCCGCTCGGAAGCTGACATCCCTTAGAACCCAGTCCCAATTTTCGTCGTCGCCTCTAACGACGTCGTCCGAACCGATTTCATCCTTGCCGTCGTGGGCGGTGGCGTCGCCCTCGGTCCCGTCCGCGTCACGTTTGCCGTACGCGAACCACACGCCCTGGAACTCGATCTCGCCGCGCACCGGCCGCTCCAGAGACACCGGATCCGCCTGGTCCGCGATCTCGATCTCGCGGTCGATCAGCTCGAAGATCCTCTCGGACGAAGCCATGGCCGACTGAAGGAGGTTGTACTTTTCCGAGAGATCCTGGATGGGCCGAAAAAAACGGCGGGCGTATTGGATAAAGGCGGCCAGCACGCCCACGGTTACCGCGCCCTCGAGCAGCGTGGCGCCCCCTCTCCAGATGATGAGGGCCAGCGCGATGGCGGTGAAGAGCTCGATGACGGGGAAAAAGAGCGCGTAATAGGTGATCGACCGGAGGTGGGCCTCCAGGTAGTCCTGGTTGATTTCGGCGTGACGCCGCGCGTCGTGCTTCTCTCGGTTGAAGAGTTTGACCACCACGATTCCGGTGATGCGTTCGTGGAGGTAAGAGTTGATGCGCGCCAGCCGTACGCGGATGTCGCGGTAGGCGGTGCGGAGCTTCGCCCGAAAGAGGAAGGCCGTGAGCACGACGAACGGCAGAACGCTGAAGGTGATCAGCGCGAGCCTCCAGTCCATGTAGAGCATGGCGCTCAGTATGAAGGCGAGTGTAAAAAGGTCGCCGAAAACCGCGACGACGCCTGAACTGAAGAGCTCGTTCAGCGTCTCGACGTCTCCCGTGATGCGGGTCATGAGGCGGCCCACGGGATTCCTGTCGTAGAAGCCCAGGTCGAGCCGCTGGAGTTTACGAAAGATTTCCGTTCGCAGGTCGTACATGACCCGCTGGCCCAGCCATGTCGTGAGGACGCTCTGAGCATACAGCAGGACGAAGCCAGCCACGACCGACGCGAGGTATGCGGCGGCGAGTGTCGCGAGCAAGGATGTGTTGCGGTTCGGGATCACGTCGTCTATGGCG
>Ga0310122_10001146_pt1 | contig 16975 bp, 14 predicted proteins | sample CB6_Bottom_1051__FD_203503 | JGI IMG/M metagenome (GOLD analysis project Ga0310122, IMG submission 203503) | Marine microbial communities from Western Arctic Ocean, Canada - CB6_Bottom_1051 | ecosystem: Environmental > Aquatic > Marine > Oceanic | place: Canada: Western Arctic Ocean | collected...
GAAATGGGTGACGGTGCCGAGACCGATCCGTGCGGCATCGATCGCGTTCATCTGAGCGACGCCAGATTGTCCGAGATGGGCTGTCGATCCCAGCCCGTGCAGCGTGGCCTCATCGAGCAAGGCGGCCATCACCTCGGGACGACCTGACCCGAGCTTCATCCCGTCGACGTCGTTCCGCGCCGCCCAGCGCACCCAGGCGCGAGCCGACTCCGCTGAATCGACCCGGCCCTGATCCCATCCGCTGCCCGGTCGCTGGTAGTTGAAGATCCGCGGCGCGACGATCTCGTTGCGTGCGCTGCGCGCTTTCTCGTCGACGGCGACCTTCTGCGAGGTCAGCGACACCCCCCGCACCGTGGTGACCCCGTGCGCCATCCAGAGCTTGTAGGCGTACTCGGCCTCAGCGTTCTTGGGCGGACCGCCGGCATGCACGTGCAAGTCGACGAACCCTGGCATCACATACATGCCGGTGGCGTCGAGCTCGTAGTCCGCGTTCTCGGGTGCTCGATCGGACTTCATCGACAGGCCTGGCGTGCCGGCCGAGTTGATCTCTGTGATCCGGTTGCCCTTGACGACGATGTCGACGGGGCCGCGGGGGGGCGCCCCGGTGCCATCGATGAGTGTCGCCCCCCGGATGACCAACGTGTCGTATGGCCCACTGCCCTCGTCCGGCTCGCGGTCTGGCGCCGGAACGAGCGGTGGGCGACTCTCTTCCTGAGCTAGAACGGTGCCGTCGGGGGTGAACTGGGAGCCGAGAGCCAGGATCACGCCAAGCCCGAGCCATCCCAAGAGCCGCCTCGTTCGCATACTGCCTCCCGCAGAGGGTCGTCGGTTACACGAGGGTCGAGGATACCAGATGGGAACGAAGGAGGACTTTGACTAGAATCCTTTCAAGCGTAGCACTAGGCTCGGACGACGGGTCTGTCACGCCACAGCGTGTCGATTAGGTGCTTCGGGTGCGGGGTCTCACCCGAAGCAACACACGCCTTCAGACTCCAAACGTGTGCTTCTCGAACAACGCCTGAAGGGTGCCCTCCGCCTCGCGGTTGTCATCGAGCTCCAGCAGTGGACCGAGTTCCTCGGTGATGGGCAGCGAACAGCGGGTTCACGGATGGGCACCGGCGCTGCGACGGTGCAACCGGTCCTGCAGCTCGACCAGGCCTGACCACACCCGACGACGCTGGGGAAGAGGTATCCGCAACGCCGCCTCGATCAGGACCCCAGAGGTACGTCGTGCGTCGGCACCAGTCATCTCTCTCAGCTCCGCCCAGCGGCGCAACTCGAGCAAGCGGCCGGTCTGGGCCCACTGCTTGACATACGCCCGCTCCGCTTCTGACGTCATGACCTTGGTCTCCGACATCCTGATTATAGTGCCCGGCTTCGGTCGTCCAGGCGGGTCTCGACAGGCATCGGTCCAGGCCGCGGTCGGATGCTCGGGCACGTTCGCGGGTCGATCCGGTCGGTGCCCGAGGCGGCGGCCGCGGTGCTCCGCGATACCAGGCGCCCCCGGCGAGGCTGATGACTCTTTGAAGGGCCGACGGCAGCCAGGACGTCAGATTCGCCGAGACCACCGCTCGACATACTAGAATCACGCCAGCGCGGACGCGAGCAGCACTACGCTCGGACGACGGGTCTGTTGTGGCGCGGAGCCCATCGTGGCGCACGGCTTCAGCCGTGCGATCGCAGGCCTGAATCCTTGCGCGACAGAATCGCTTGGGATCTAACCGATGACTGAGAGGTCCGTGATGAGACGACTGTATGTATTGGGAGCGGGACTGGCCCTGGTCCTTGCAGGGTGCGGAGACAGTACAGCTCCTCAAGAAAGCGCGGTGCCCGGCGGAGAGCCGGGCGGACTCGCGCTCGTCGGGGCGCAGTTGATCGACGGGACCGGCGCGCCGCCGGTCGCGGACTCGGTCGTTGTCATCCGTGACGGACGGATAGTGACTGCCGGCCCTCGCGAGACGACGCCCGTGCCCGCCGGTGCGGAGACGCTCGATGTGACCGGCAAGACCCTCATTCCTGGTCTGGTGAACTTGCACGTGCACTATCGCGACGGACCGGAGGACATCCAGCGCCAGTTCCAGTCGCAGCTCTACTACGGTGTGACCACCGCGCGGAGCATCGGCAGTGATTCACCGGAGCGAGTCGCGTTCCTGCTCGAGGCCAATGCCGGTCGACCCGACGCGCCCCGGACCTACACCGCGGGCCTGGGATTCTCACGTCCCGGCGGATTCAACGCCGCCGGTCGCAATGCACCCGAAACTGAAGAAGAGGCGCGGGGGCTAGTGCGGGACCAGATCGCGCTTGGCGTGCACTTCATCAAGATGTGGGTCAACGCGGTCGCAGAGCCAGGTCTGAAGATCACGCCGGAGATCCGGACCGCCATCATCGACGAGGCGATCCAAAACGGCGCCATACCGGTCGCCCACATCGATGACGAAGCCGATGGTCGCCAGCTGGTCGAGGCCGGCTTGCGCGACCTTCTCCACAGCACCGTGCTGACCTTTGGTCCCGGAGCCGGTGTCCCGGTCGACGATCCCACACCGTCGCAGGAGTTCATCCAGATGTGTCTCGACAACGGCGTCTCCTTCACGCCCACCCTGTCGATCGTCCAGGGCAACTGGCACTTCGCTGAGCATCCGGAACTGTTGGACGACCCGGCGTTGCGTGCTGTGTTCGACGCCTACAACCCGGATGCGCTGGCCGGGTGGGACGACCCGGCACGAAGGGCGGGAGTGGTCGACACACCGGATTTCGAGGACCGCAAGGCCGCGTTCCGACAGGTGCAGGACTTCGTCAAGACGATGCACGACGCCGGGGTCAAGGTGGCCCTTGGGAACGATGCCGGGACGGCGAACGTGCCGTTCGGCTGGGGTATGCACCACGAGATGGAGCTGTATGTCGAGGCTGGTCTGACTCCGATGGACGCGATCGTCGCGGCAACGGCCACCGGCGCCGGTCAGATGCCTCCGGTGGGCGCGGCCGACTTCGGTACCATCGAGGCTGGCCAGGTCGCCGACCTTGTTGTGCTGAACGCCGATCCCCTCGCCGACATTCGAAACACGCTGGAAATTGACCGGGTGATGCGACTCGGCGAGTGGGTGGACCGCTCGGGATTGGTGCCAACTCCGTAGTCAACGAGGGCCGCGGTCAATGGTGATTCCGTCTCACAGCTGATCTCTAAGGCGTCATTCTGCTCGAGTCTCCTCCCCGCCTCCCCCGACCCGGGCGATCACGGCGGTCGCTCCGATGCCGAGGATGACGAGGCCCAGGGCGCCGAGTGCCTGGCCCGGTGTCGGGTCGAAGCCGACCAGGTTCCAGTCCTCGAGGTCGATCTCGGGGGCGGTCGCGGTCGTGACCACGACCCCATTGATGATGTCGCCGGGTTGGGGCGGGACCGGTTCGGAGAACGGCCACAGGCCGACGACGGCGCCGAACAGGAGACCGAGGAGGACACCCAGGGTGGGCTTTTGGTAGCGGGCGAGGAGCCAGCGCAGCAGGTTCGAGACCCCGACAATTCCCACCACGATGCCGATACCCACCGGTACGACGACCCCCATCGACTCGAGGACGAGGCTGACGTCCGGGCCGCCGAGCAGACCCTGCTTGAGGGTGTCGACGGCACCGAGGATCACCTCGTATTGCCCGAGCAACAGGAGCAGATAGGCGCCACTGACGCCGGGCAGGATCATCGCCGAGGCGCCCGCGACCCCCGAGGCGAACAGGAACGCCATACTCGCCTCACCGCCGTTCGCAGCGTCGCCGAGGCCGAGGTTCATCACCACCATGCCGGCGAAGGCGAGTGCGGCGCCCACGAGCACGCCGGTCGTGACCCGGCCAACCAGCTTGAGGACGAGCGGCACGCCACCCAGCGTGAGACCGATGAACAGGCTATACATCACCCAGCGCTGTTCGATCACGAGTGTCCGCATCAGGCCGGCGAACAGCAAGATGCCCAGCACCATCGTGCCCGCGATCGCGGCAAGGAGCACGATTGGCCGCGGTCGCAGCTTCAGGGTCGTGACCTCGGCGATGGCGGTGATGAAGCTCGGATAAACACCCGCGGCAAGCAGCATGGTGCCGCCGCTGATACCGGGGACCAGATTTGCGAGACCCATGAGCATGCCCCCGACCGCCCCACGGATCCCCAGCTGGGGGAGAGGCATCGTGTCGATGGGGTCGCGGTGAAGCGCGTGCGGTGTGGCCGCTGGGCCGGTGCTCATGCTGCGGACTCCTCCTCCGGTCTGGCTCTGGCCAACGGGTCGTGCCTGGGGTGGGGACGCCGAAGATCTGACCGACGGGGCGTGATCATAGCGCATGCAGACGTCGCCGGGGCGCCGCGAGCCTGGTCACACGCGCTGTGGACGCGGTCGTGACGCGGTGGCGAGTAAACGCCTCGTCTGCGCGGGGCGCCATGCAGGTCAGGATGGAGAATGTGAAGACGATGACGAGACATATTGGGTTGCCTGCCGTGCTGACGGTCATTCTTGGGACGGGGCTGCTATCCATACCGGCTGCCGCCCAGGATTGGCCGTCGTGGCATGGCCCCTCCGACACCGGCATGGGACGGGGCGACGCGCCGCTGCACTGGAGCGACAGCGAGGGTGTCACCTGGCGGACGGCCATTCCAGGTCGGGGTCACTCGTCCCCGGTGGTCTGGGGTGACCAGATCTTCGTCACCACCGCCGTGCCTGTGGCGTCCGAGCTCGCCAGCGCGCCGGAGACGACGGCGCCGCCGGCCGGTCGGACGTCGAACCGGCGTGGCGGCGGGGGGCACCCCACGGGTGCGGGCAGACCGGGGAGGCGGCCGAGGGGCGGCGCGTCGTGGCACGGCGGGTCGGGACCGCAGTCCGCGCATCGGTTCGTCCTGCTCAGCATCGACAGAACGACGGGTGAGGTCTTGTGGGAGCGGACCGCGGTCGAGGCGACACCCCACGAGGGGTTTCATCCCCAGTATGGGAGCTTTGCGTCGAATTCGCCCGTGACCGACGGCGAGCGTGTCTATGCCTCTTTTGGTTCGCGCGGCCTCTATTCCTACGGTCTCGACGGCACGCTCATCTGGACGAAGGACCTGGGCCGGATGAGCAAGTTCTTGCAGTTTGGAGAAGGCACGCCCCTCGTGCTGCATGGCGACCGATTGATCGTCAAGTTCGACCACGCGGGTGACTCATTCGTCGTGGCCCTCGACACGGCCACCGGCAAAGAGCGTTGGCGCGTGGACCGCGACGAGATCACGTCGTGGTCACCGCCGCTGGTGGTCGAGCACGATGGGCGGACCGAGGTCGTGGTCGCCGCCACGCAGCGCGTGTGGAGCTACGACTTCGACACAGGCGAGCTGCTCTGGGACGCGACCGGGCTGGGACGCAACCAGATTCCGGCCCCGGTGCATCAGGGCGACCTGGTCTACGTGATGAGTGGAGTCATCGCCCCGAACCTCATGGCGATCCGGCTCGGCGGGCGGGGCGACCTGACCGGGAGCGACGCCATCGTCTGGCAGAACAAACAGGCGAACGCCTACACCCCGTCGCCGGTGCTCTTCGACAACCAGCTCTATGTCCTGACGGATGGCGGTGTGCTCACCAACTTCGACGCGGAGACCGGCGCGGTGCACTACCGGGAGCGGTTGCCCGGACCGAGCAATTTCAAAGCGTCGCCCATCGGGGTGAACGGCAAGCTCTACCTCTCGAGTGAGGAAGGGCAGGTGTTTGTCGTGAAGATGGGCCCCGACTTCGAGTTGCTGGCCACCAACACCCTGGACGACGCGGCGTTCATCGCCACGCCTGCCCTCGCCGGTGGTGAGATCATCCTTCGAAGTCGGGACAGCCTGTATAGCATCGGCGGGGTGGAGTAGCCGTCCGAGGACGCTACCTCAACCTTTGAGCGTCGTCCGTAGCGCCCTGACCGCCTCGACGACTCGGTCGGTGGCGGTGTCGATCTCAGTGGCGGTGTTGAACCGGCCCAGCGAGAACCGCACGCTTCCTCGAGCCCGCGCCTCGTCGCAGCCCAGGGCGCCCAGCACGTAACTCGGCTGGAGCAGCGCGCTCGTACAGGCCGAGCTCGAGGACACCGCCACGTCGGGCATCCGCTTCATCAGCTCCGCGCCGTCCACGCCGGCGAAGCTCAGATTCGTCGTGTTACCGAGCCGTTTCGTGTGATGGCCGTTCACCTCGACCCCGTCCAGGCCGGAGAGAATTCCTCTTTCCAGGCGGTCCCGCAAGACCCGCACGCCCTCGTCCGCCGGCAGCACGGCCGCAGCGCCCATGCCAACAATGCCCGGCACGTTGAGCGTCCCCGATCGCAGACCCCGTTCATGGCCCCCGCCGTGGAGCAGTGCCTGGCAGCGCACCCGGGGGTCCCGTCGACGGACATACAGGACGCCGACCCCCTTGGGCCCGTGCAGCTTGTGGGCGCTGGCGCTCAGCAGATCGATCCCCATCGCGTGTACGTCGATCGGCTCCTTGCCGAACGACTGGGTCGCATCGGTGTGAAACAGCACCCCACGGTCCTTGCAGAGCGCACCGATCTCCGCAATCGGATGGAGCACACCGATCTCGTTGTTGGCGTGCATGATGGAGACCATCAACGTCTGGTCGGTGATCGCTGTCGCCAGCCGATCCAGGTCGAGACAGCCGTCGGCGTCGACACCGAGGTAGGTGACGGTGAAGCCCCGCTTCTCGAGGACCTCGCACGGGTCGAGGACCGCACGGTGTTCGGTCGCGACCGTGACGATGTGTGTCTTCTTGTAGACAGGAGACTGGGCGACGCCTTGGAGTGCCAGGTTATCGGATTCGGTCGCGCCGCTTGTCCAGATGATCTCGCGTGGGTCCGCGCCAATCACGGAGGCCACTTGTTCTCGCGCCCGTTCGACGGTCTTGGCGGCGTCGCACCCGAGGGCGTGATGGCGACTGGCGGGGTTGCCGAACTGCTCGGTGAAGAACGGCGTCATCGCCTCGAGGACCCGTGGGTCGACCGGTGTCGTCGCGTTGTGATCCAGGTAGATCATGAGGGTCCGTAGGCAAGTAGCTGAGGTAACGACATGTTATTTCCGTGGGGGCCCTGACAGCGCTGCCGCTGTGAAAATCAACGGGTAGAGTTTCTCCGAATACCAGAGTTTCGCGAAATAGAGCCCGATCGGCGACGGTGCGAAATCGGCTTGCGCTTCGAGCCAGCGCGTGCCCCGTTCGTCGTCATCCAACACCGCGACGGCCAGCGCCGTGTCCTCGATCGTTCCGAAGCTCCCGTCCTTGTGCTGCGTCGCATACAGGAACTGCTCCCCGCGTCGGCGAGCCTCGGCAGGAAGCAGGTCTCCACACTGGAGCACCCGGGCCGTGCCATACACAGGATTGGTCTGGTCCGTCCTCCAGGGATCCCCGAACCAGAGCGGAATCCAGGACCCGTCGTCGCGCTGGCAGCGCAGCAGGTAGCGGACCGCGCGTTCCATCGCGCGGTCGATGCGAGGGTCGACCGATCGCCAAGCCTGCCAGGCTCTCAAGGCGTGCGCGGTGAGATCAGGGCTGCTCTGGTCGAAGGGGAGTGTGCCCCAGCCCCGGCAGAAGGTGGGGATGCCGCCGTCGTTGTTCTGCAGGTCGACCAGCCACCGGGCGCCGGCCGTGGCGGAGGCCGCGGTCTCGCGGTCACGGTCACCATGGTCACCATCGCCGGCATGGTCACTATCGCCGAGGACCTTCAGCGCCAGGAGTGCCCCGGCGGTGTCGTCGCCGTCTGGCACGCCGCCGGTGAGATCGGTCCATGCCCATCCCCCCGGTGCGGACCGGGTATAGGGATGGACGACCAGGTATTGCTGGTCGAGCAGCCAGCGTCGCAGATAGCTCCGTTCCGCGCCGGAGAACGCCTCCGCGCCCAGGGCGTTGATCGACAGCGTGGTCAGCCAGGTCGCGAGGTTGGTATCGATCGGCCAGCTACCATCCTCCCGCACGGACGCGAGGAGAAACTCGACGCATTTCTGCGTGACCGGATGATCGGTCAAGCCGCTCCCGGCCAGGCTCATCGTCACGAAACTCGTCAACGGCGTGGCTTCGAGGAAACCGCCGGATGCGGGCTGGATCGACTCCAGGACCCGGAGTGTGCGTTGTTGCGCCAGGTCCCGGAGCGCCCGGGCGAGCCGGTGCCGGGTCGGGTGGTGATGGTGCTGAGCTTGCCCGATCGCGATCAGTGCCGGCAGGGCGTAGCTGACGACGGGCAGCCCCACCCACTTGAACCAGGAGTGGGGCAACGCGGCGAGCTCGAAGGGGAGCGTGGGGATGTGCTCCCACCCGAATCGGCCCGCCAGCGCGCAGTGGGTCAGGATTGGGACCGCGAACGTGTGGTCATCACCATACACGTCGGCGATGCCCCTCGCGATCGACTCGGCGGTCAGCGCGCCGACACGCGCCTCGAGCCAGGTTGCGGCGCGGGCCACCGCGGACCCGTCGTGCATGGACAGCGTCGCCCAGACCAGCGTGGTCGTGCTGAGGTTGCTCGGGCAGCCTTCGGCATCGCCGAACCCGCCGTCGTCGTTCTGGTGCGCACCGAGCCAGCGCACGCCGTGTCGCACCAGCGCGTCGTGTCCGCCGACCAGGGTCAGCGCGCTGACCGCGGTCGCTGTCGAGAGCGGGCTCGACGAGAGCTTCCCCTCCCAGTGCCCGGCGGACGTACGCTCGGCGAGCAGACGCTTCGCAACGCGGATGTTCATCACTCGGTCAGGGCCCTTGACGCGCCCGTCGGACACTACGCAAGGCTGAGATGCCCCATGGCGAGGAGCCCGTAGTAGGTGTATTCACAGTCCGGCTCATCATCCGCCCAGGTCCCGCAGAACGCCTTGCCGGTCCACAGCGTGTCGAGAAAATCGAGCGTCTGCTCTTTCAGGTGCGCAACCGACACCTTCTGCCCCGACAACGCGTGGAGCGCGGTCGCGGTGGACAGCAGATCTGGCATCGGCGCGGCTTCACTGGCGCAAAAACCGCCTTCCGGGTGCGCCCGCGCAAGGAGCCACTGCACGGTGTCCGTCGGTACGGGCGACTGCATCTGTCGTAGCAGTGTCACCGTCGCGGCGGTGGTCGGTGTCGTTCTGGCCGGCGAGGTGTCCTGCACCGGAAATGGCGCCAGTGTCCGGCCCAGATCCTGCAGCGCGCCCCAGGCGAGAAAGCTGTGATAGACGTTGTCGCGGTCCCACAGCGCTTCGATGCGTCCGGCCAGGTCTGGAGCCGGCCGCTTCAGCGCCGCCCAGCACCGGGCGAGGCAACAGAGATGCACCAGATCGAGATCGTCGCCGTCTCCGAGACTCTCCAGGAACCGCTGCACATGCGGGGGAAAGTCGCGCTGCAGGGCGATCAACCCCTCCAGCGCGAAGACCGTGTAGTAGAGGTCGCTCTGTCCGGCGCGGTCCATCGCCGCACCATCGTCGTTGAATTGTGACAGGAAGTACTCGGCGACCGGACTAGAGGCGTCCTGAAGCAGACTCGGCGCCAGTCGCGCGACTTGCAGCATTTCGAGCCTCAAACTCACTGCAGTAGCCCTCGATCAGTTTCTCGCCGAAGATCTTGCCGACGATGCGGCGCATCAGTCCCTTGAGCGTTGGGCTCGACAGGAATCGCAGCGACCGGGTCGCCTCCTCCTTGTAGGCTTCGAGGAGGTCATCGGTCTTGTCGATCACGCCCAGTTCCCGCACGATGCGTCGCACCTCGCCCGCATCCTCCGGCGCACCCGAGCGGATGAGCGTCGCGATCCGCTCCTTCTCGGCACCCGAGGCACGTTTGTGCGCGATAGCGAGAATCAGCGACAGACGCACCTGCTCGAGGTCGTTGGAGTCGGCGTCCCCGTTGAAGTCCTCGAGATCGTCCTTGATCTGATAGGCGATACCGAGCGCCTCGCTGTACTTGCAGAGGACGTCGTGCGTCTCCTCGTCGGCGCCACCCAGTATCGCGCCCAGGCGCAGCGCTACCTCGAAGGCGGCCGACGTTTTCTGTCGGAAGATCTCCAGCACCTGTATCGAGGGCAGCGGTTCGGGGTGCCTCACCCACAGCAACTCGCGGCCCTGCCCGCGGCTGAGTGTCACGTGCCCCTCGGCCGCGATCGTCGTCATCGCCGGCATGCCGAGCTCTGCGAGCAGTCGATAGCCCTCGCCCACCAGAAAGTCGCCGATGTTCAGCGCGACCGGTACGCCGACGGCGGTGTGGAGCGTCGGACGCTGATAGCGCTGCGTGTCGCCGTCCTCGATGTCGTCATGGATCAGGGAGGCCTTGTGGAAACACTCGATCGCGACCGCGGCCTTTTTCACCGCCGCAGTGAGCACCGGCTCGTCCTCCTGCCGGTCGCTTTCGAGCGCCATGTAGGTGCACGCGGCGAGATACGGGCGCCACCGCTTGCCGCCTGTGGCCAGGTAGTCTCGCGCGATCTGTTCCGTCTCGTCGTCGTCTCGCACCGCACCCATGATGCGGTCGAGCGCGTCGGTGGCGAACCAGCCGCGGACCTCGGTCTTGAGCGTGTCGAGGTCGAGACGGTAGGTCTTGTCGTCCGAGGTCAGGTGAATCAGGTCCCAGACCCAGTCGAGGTCCACCGTCGTGTTGATACAGTCGTCCTGCAGCAGCGGAATCGCGACACCCGGGACCGCGGCTGCCTCCATGTGCGGGAAGCATTTCTCCAGCACGTTGATACAGCTGACCCCCACGACCGCGTCGATCTTGCCGGTCTCGATCATCGACCGCACGATGGCCGACCCCTCGGCCACGAGCACCGCATAGCCCAGACGCTCGGCTTCGACCGTGAGGTCCTGAATGGAGCAGAGACCGCACTCCTTGCACAACAGCCCGAACTCGTCGAACGGCGCCGGGCACTTGTCCTCGACACGCAAACACTTCGGGATGAGCAGCAGCCGACGGTCGTATGGAATCCGCGCCACCGCGTCGCGCCAGGCGGCGTTGCCGACCAGGATGGCGGCGTAATCCTTGTAGATCGGATCGAGTCCGGCTTCCAGCAAGACCGCGGCGGTGTGCTCCCGCAGCTCGTCCATCGTGAGCGGCGGAATCGCGCCGACCCGCTTGATGTAATCCTCGGCCAGTCGTTTCAGCCGGACCCGCACCTGCTTGTCGTCGGGGATATTCGACTGCGCGCGGCGATAGGTCTGCCGCGGGACTTGGACCGGCAGCTGTAGCGGTACGGTCTGGGTCTCGACCTGCACTTGGTCCAGCGTATCCGAGCTCATACGAGTCACTGTCTTCTATGTATACGCACCGAACCCGAAAAACCAGTGCTTTTTGGCGAAACGATACACCCAGTTCTCCTCCGGGATCTCGTTCCCTGGATTGTACTGGCTCGGCCGCGAGCGCAGGCCCTCCAGCTCGGGCATCGCCGTCTTGCGGAGCGTCGTGTCCCCGGCGCCGTGTCGTTCGACGATCTCCTTGAGGAGATCGGGTCGCTCCAGCACGATGCATCCCTGTGTCGCGCCCGCCGCTGTCCGGCGAAAATCCTTCAAGAGCGGCGACTCGGTCATCGTCTTGTAGATGTCGCCGTCGTTGTCCTGAATCTTCTCGGTGGCGAACTGGATGATCGGACACGGTTCCACATCGCCAAACGGACTGATGTGGTGGCTGATACCGGTGGCCGCCGGACACAGTGCCTCGCCCTTGTCGTCCCAGTAGGCGTCGATGAGCCCGATCGCTTTCCGGTTCCGCATGTCCATGACGAACCGGCGAACCTTCAGCACCTGCTCCGGGCTCAGCGCCAGCTGCGGATTCGACACCGGCCCCACGACGCGGTAGGTGTGGAACCAGCAATAGTGCACACCCATCGCAATCAGCTCATCGATCCATGCTTCCCGTACGAGGTCGTCGATGTTGCTCTGGCAGACACTGGTCGCCACCCCGGTGATCAGCCCGTGTCGGACGCTGGCCCGGATGCCTTCGAGTGTGTGGTTGAGCACGCCTTTGCGACCCCGCCGCGTGTCGCTGATCGAGGCGGTCCCCTCGACGCTGATGAGGGGGGTCGCGTTCCCCGCCTCGTGCAGCTGGCGGGCCATGGTGTCGGTGATCGGATGGCCGTTCGTGAAGATCTGGAAGTAGCAGTCCGGGTGAGTCTTCAGGATCCGGATCAGGTCCGGATGCATGAACGGTTCGCCACCCAGGATGCCGAAGAAGCTGTTCCCGTGCTGCTTGGCGTTGTTGATCAGCGTATTCAGGTCGTCGAAGCTGATCAGATGCTGCGGCTTGTCCACGTCGACCCAGCACCCCTGACACCGGAGGTTGCAGCTGTTGGTGATGGAAATGTAGATGAACGGTGGGAAGGTGATCCCCTGCTTGAGCCGCTTCTTGAAGCGCTGGACCGACCGGACCCCCTTGTAGCCGAAGTTGTAGGCGAACTTCCAGAGCAGACGCGCATCCGTAGAGCGCATCGTCCGATACCCAAGCCCAGCGGTCGCCTTCAGCATGGTCGTTTCGGTGTCAGCGCGCCCAAAGCCGGCAGGCGCGTGTTGTGTCAGCCTGCTAGATCCCCCACTCCGTTTCAGACGGCGCCCGGCGTGAATCGTTTACCGTCTGAGAGCGGGCCTGTCGTTTGGCCAGCTTCGCCCTCGCCCGGGCGGTCCGCGCGTCGATGTCCTCTGCCGACGGGAGGGTCATCAGCACCTCGTCCGGAATATCGAGCTCCTTCTTGAGCTTGCCCAGACAGCGCTTCCGCTCCAGCAACGCCTTCGACTCGTCTCGTTCGGTCGAAAACCGCTTACGTGCCTCGCTCTGCCGGGTGCGGAGCGACCCGTAGAGGTCTCCCCCGAGCAGGGTCGAGATGTCGACCTTCATCGCCTCGCGTTGGATGTCCTGTGCCCGGACCACGTCGCCGTTGATGGGGCCTTTCCCGTACTTGGGGAAGAGAATGGCCACCTCGGGACAGACACGGGAGCACGCCGGGCAGTCCGTCTTGCAGTTGTCCTGGTTCTGGACCGTGATCTGCTGCTTGCTGTCCACGCCGTAGACGTCGAACAGGCAGAACGTCAGACACTGCATGCAGTTGGTGCAGCGATCGTAGTCGATGACTGGAAACCAGGGCTTCCAGGCTTCGAGCTTGCGTGTCCCGGTGGCCTCGCGGACCTCACGGGCGGCGGCAAGTGCATCCACGCTGGCCAGATTGCGGAAGTGCACCTCCTGGCCGTCCGCGACGGGTGGTTCGCCGTCCAGCAGTCCCAGGACGAGGAGCGGTGCCTCGTCCGGCGGCGCCACCTCCTGACCTGCGATCGGTCGGGTCACCTCGAAGCCGTTGTCCAGCAGGGACGAGAGCGCCTGATAGCGAGCCTCGTCGGTGAGCGGTGTGCTCCCGGCGCCCTCATAGAGGACGACGCGCAGGTTCTTGCCCTCCGTGCGACTCACGCGAGCAGCTCCTTGACGACCTGCGCCGCGGAATCCTCACGCATGTTCAAGACCTCGATGCCCTCGTCGGGCAGGGGTGTCCCGGCGGCGTGGAACAGCCATTTCACCGCCCGAGGATAGCAGGCGGCGATCTTGGTGCACCCGCCGTCGGCGATCTTCTTCAAGGCGGGATCCTTGCGGGCCGACATATCGCAGAGGTCGGCTACGGCATCGAAGGCCTGCCCGGAATCGCTGAGCTGCCGCAACACGTCCTGCTTCACGTCCTTCGGGACGACCTTAGCATACGTGCAGTTGCAGTACAGAATCTTCATCAGGTCAACCGGTGCGTCGGCACCGGCCGTCCGGGCCGGAGCTGCTCCAGGTGTTCGATCGTGGCTCGGACACCCCCGAGCGCCGCCACCGCCTCGCGGGTGATCGATTCAAGCACCGCTGGGTCGGCTTCGGCCCGGAGATTAATGACCAGCTCGCCACGATCGGCGCGATCCAACAACGATTCGCGCAGGTCGGGCAGGCCGTCATTCCCGACCACACTGACGACCGAGAGCGTGCCGGTTCCGTCGCGTGCATCCAGGGTCATCTTCAGATGGGCGATCGTGCCACCCTGCGTCACGATGTGGTCGCGGATGCCGCCGGCCAGATCGACCAGCGTCTGATTTCCGTCGAACGGTGTCTCCGACTCCAGCTGCACGGTGCAGTTGAGCCAGCCCAGCAGTGCCTCGCCTTCAGCGTACGTCTCATAGTCTATCTCCAATGGCGGCGAATCGCGACTCTCCATCGTCAGCAGGGCGTCGAACCACGCCTCGACGTTCGTGCCGTCCTTGGCTGAACAGACAAACGTCTGCGCACGGGGGAATGCGTCCTCGATCGCGGACACCAGTGTGTGGAGGAACTCCGGTGCATGCGCGTCGCACTTATTGACCACGATGAGGTCCGCTTCCTCGAGCTGTTTCCGATACACATATGTCACCTTCTCGGAGAAGGTGCGGCCGTCGGCGAGTCCGAGAATCCGTGCGGCGCGCGTCGGGTCGATCAGCACGCTGAGCGGTGCGACCGTAAACTGGTCGCCATAGATACGGCGTAGCGGATAGGAGACGGTTGCGATGAGATCGGTACAGCTCCCGACCGGTTCGGCGAGGAACAGATCGGGTGTTGAGGTCCGTGTGAGATTGTTCGCGGCATCGAGCAGCGAGTTGAAGCGGCAGCAGAAGCAGCCGCCCGTGATTTCCTCGACCGCAAAGCCCTTGGACCGGAGCAGTGTCGTGTCGACGAGGCCGCTGCTCTGGTCGTTACAGATCAGCCCCACCCGCTTGCCCTGATCAGTGAGATAGCGCGCGAGCCGAGCCACCGCCGTGGTTTTGCCTGCGCCGAGAAACCCGCCGATCATGATGTAACGAGCCGGTTCACTCATGACGTTTGCCTAGCATCTTGTCGATCGTCGTGTCCAGCAGGGAGACATAGCCCTGCACGTCGAGGCAGTCGGTATCCGGGTGTCCCTGCACCTTGAACAACCAGCCGCGTGTGTAGGGGGCGGTCGACAGCAGCGTGATCTTTTCGTCCAGCGCGGGATTGCTCCCCTCGAAACGCCCTGACAGGGGTGAGAAAATGTCGGTCACCGCCTTGAAGCCCTCCAGCCAGCCGATGACCTGGCCCGTCTCGACGGTCGAACCCGGTGTCGTCTCGAAACCAAGCTCCACGATGTCCCCCAGCATGCGGACCGCAAACTTCGTGAATCCGATGCGCCATAGATCGCCTTCCTCGCGCTCCAGCCAGCTGTGTCCGGCGGTGTAGAGACGGTTGTCGAGGAGACGCGTCGAGAACCGCGAGCGTGTGTACTGAACCTCTCTAGCCATCATTCTGACCCGTACACCGTGCCTCTTCGGCGTGTGCCGGGTATCGCTCCCCCCGATGATCGTGTCATGGGCCGGAACGGCCCGCAACAGCGGGCCGGGACCCGGCCGGGTCTTGAGACGGTCGGGCCTCAGAAATGTGCGGGCACGTGCGGGGCGGGGTAACGCGTGAGGGTCGGGCCATGAGCCATTCCTTGCCGGGGGTCGGGTGCTACAGGTATGCTCCTTCATCACGCCGTGCATGGGTCCGCGCGGTCGATCGTCACGACCGATGCTTGCACGTTGACGACGGATGGCTGGAAAACACGGCAGTTTGGGGGACACCGACGTTCGGAGAACCGGGCGTCGACAGATAAGGGGAAGTACTGTGCAACTGGTTGAACGAGATCATCTGCTGAAACGGACGGTGTGGTTGGCGCTCGCGGTCTTCGTGGCCGTCGGGGCGGTGGCGTGTGGGGGCGGGGCCGACGAGTCAGACGGCGAGATGGCGTCGGCGGCCGACACGGCGCCCGCCGCCATGCCGCGGGTCTTCTTCGTGTCGCCCATGAATGAAACCGATCACGCGACCGAGATACCGCTCGGGTTTACCTTTGGCATCGAGAACTTCGACATCGGCGCCGTACCCGAAACGGCAACCACGCCGCGGGGCGGCACTGGGCACTTTCATCTTGGCGTCAACGCCGAATGTCTCCCGGCCGGCGAGGTCATCCCGGCTGCCGACCCCTGGGTGCACTTCGGTGACGGTTCGGACGGCATGGAGATGCAGCTGGAGGCAGGCGAGTACAAATTCAGCGTGCAGATCGGTGATGACGAGCACCGGACGCTCGAGGGACTCTGCGAGACCATCACGATTCGGATGGAAGACGGTATTTAATACTGAGACGGGGCTTTGCCCCGAACCCCACGCCGGCCCTGCGCGGGGCCCCAACGCTCCACTTCGGGCCGGCGGGGCGCGGACGTGCGCGCCCTGAACTACTACTGAGACGGGGCTGCGCCGGCCCAGTGCGCCTGTCACGATCTGGGGCGTCGCGGGGGCGGCGGCGGTGGCGGTGGGAGACGTGGAGCCTCGTTCAAAAAGAGTGGTGGTGGTGGCGGCAGCGGCACATCGCGCGCCTGCACACTCGAGACGAGCCAGAAGATCGAGACGAGTAGAACCAGTACCACAGGGCCTGACCACAAGACCGCACGGCCGCTGACCCCGTGTTCGAGTCGCCACGAGAGGTCGTCCGGGGCCGAGGCGTTGCTCGCGGGACGCGAACGCTGACCTCTCTTTTGATCAGGGTCCTTCGTGGTGAGCGCTCAGGAAGGCGTTCACACGGGTCTGCACGTTCTCACGGATGTTCATGTAGAACAGGGCGTAGTCGTAGATGTGGTAGTTGTCTCGCCCGAGCGGCATCAACGAGTAGTTGTCCGAGCGGATCTCTGTCACATACAGACGGCCGTCGCGGCACTGGGCATCGGCGACACCGGGCTCGGGGGCGTTCCGCACATCGAGATTAACCGCGCCGAGGTTGGCGTCATGGTCGGCGTGGGCGCCGTCGCCCCGCCAGGTGAGCGGGTTCACGCAGATGTTGTCTGGGGACGCGAAGAGCGCTCCGGCCGCCGGGCCGACGCTGTTCCACGTGACCTGACAGCCGGTCTGGGTCGGGGTGTCGCACACCGGGACGCCGTTGCTGCCGTCTATCTCAAACCCCACCAGGTAGGCGGCGATCATGCGGTCGGCTAGCTCGGTCCCGACGATATCTTCCGCCATCAGGTAGTCAGCGTGGCGCGACCCCT
>Ga0310122_10001148_pt1 | contig 16962 bp, 13 predicted proteins | sample CB6_Bottom_1051__FD_203503 | JGI IMG/M metagenome (GOLD analysis project Ga0310122, IMG submission 203503) | Marine microbial communities from Western Arctic Ocean, Canada - CB6_Bottom_1051 | ecosystem: Environmental > Aquatic > Marine > Oceanic | place: Canada: Western Arctic Ocean | collected...
GAGGGCGAGGAACCGACCAATGTGGCCAAGGGAGAATGGGCGACCGACACTTCCCCACTCTCCTGGACGGCGAAGGGAATCTTGGTCGCCCAGATCGAAGATGCACGCGAACCTCTCACACGACCAGGTCCGGTACTCGATGCGGATCGAATGATCTCGGATGTGCGCTGGCTTGCCGATCCGCAACGGGAGGGGCGAGAAAACGGTTCCGCCGGACTGGAGCGAGCGACGCAGTGGGTGGCGGATCGGTATGAAGAGATCGGTTTGCAACCAGCGGCCCCCGACGGCAGTTTCTTCGACTCCTGGAGCGAGCAAGCGGGCACAGGTGACGAGACCCGAACCGTTTCGCTGCGCAATGTCATCGGAATGATCCCCGGTACCGATGCTTCGCTGGCGGGGCAGTCGGTGGTGGTGCTGGCCCATGTCGATCATCTTGGACGCGGTTGGCCCGATGTTCGAACGGGAAATGAAGGTGAGATTCACCCGGGAGCCGACGACAACGCTTCCGGCGTGGCGGTGATGCTCGAGACGGCGCGGATCATCGCCGGTACCCATCGTCCGGCACGAAGTGTCATCTTCGTCGCCACCAGTGCCGAGGAGTGGCAGTTGCGCGGTTCCCGTCGGTACATCGAATCGATGAAGAGATGGCCCGCCTCACAGGCGCTGGCGGTGATCAGCATCGATGCCGTCGGTCGGCTCCGGGAGGGTGAATTGCTGGCGCTGGGAACCGGCACCGCGACCGAGTGGGTTCATATCGCCCGCGGGATCGGGTTCACCACCGCGGTACTCTCGACGGCGGTCAAGGATGATCCCGGCGGGTCTGATCAGGTCCCTTTCCACGAGATCGGCATCCCCGGCATCCAGCTCACCACCGGGGCACACTCTGACTACCATCGACCCGGCGACACCGCCGACAAGATCGATGCCCAGGGGTTGGTTTCGGTGGCCACCTGGTTGAGGGAAGCGCTGATGTATCTCTCCGAGCGCCCGGCTGCACTGACCTCCACCCTCGGGGTTGGGCAGGCCAGGGAGACGGATCCGGCTCAGCCCCAGCAGGGACGAAGGGTGATGCTCGGTACCGTTCCCGATTTCACAGACACAGGACCAGGAGTGAGGATCGACGATGTGGTCGAGGGTTCCCCGGCAGCACGGTCCGGTTTGCGTACCGGAGATCGCCTTCTTGCCATCGACGACGAGCTGATCACTGACTTGCGTGGTTACGCGCTACTATTGCGGCAACTGGAACCGGGAGCCGAAGTGGTCGTGAAAATCGAGCGCGACGGGGAGACGCTCAGCATCCGGGTGAAACTGGTGGCCCGTTGATGGTTCGGTGATTCGAAGGCGATCACTCTTCGTTGTTGCCGACTCCGAAATAGCTCGCATCGGGATGATGGAAGACAAGCGCCGAGACGCTTGCCTCCGGGTCCATCATGTACCCTTCCGTGAGTTCGACTCCGAGGTGCTGTTGCGGCTCGAGCAAGCGCCAGATTACTTCCTGGCAGGAGAGATCAGGGCAAGCCGGATAGCCGAAAGAGTATCTCTTGCCCCGATACTGGGCGCGGAATAGATCCATCTTCGTCATCGAATCCGGGTCAGGGTATCCCCAGTTCGAACGAATGATCCGGTGAATCCTCTCTGTCAGTCCCTCTGCCATCTCGACTGCCAGCGCCTGGATGGCATGAGATTTCAGATATTCGCCCTCACGCATCCAGGCCTGAGATTGTTCCCGAACCTTGGATCCCGCCGTGGTGACCAGAATGGCAAGATTATCGACGGGACTACCGTCTTTAGCTGGTGCGAGGAGATAGTCACAGACTGAACGATGGGGCGGCTTCTGCTGGCGCGGGAAGGCGACCCTCTCGAGTGGTTCAAGGGACTCCGGATCGTAAATGGTGATCTCGTCAGAAGTCGAACTGGCCGGGAAGTGCTGCCACATCGCTTTTGGCGACAGCAAATCCCTCGCGCGAACCTCTTCCAGAAGTTCCAGCATCATCTTCTGAAGGCGAGCGGCCTTTACATCTCCGGCAGCGATCTTCTTCTCGAAGTTACCTCGAAGTCCCATGTGCCGTCCGTAAAGCATCTGCGGATTGATGAGGGGAAACACATCTTCTGGTGCGATCTGGGTCTCGATGTGAAGTTCCACATCGGGAATCGCCGGGGCCGTATCGACCACCTGGATCACGGGAGAGCGATCGGGCAGGGTGATCTGTGCCACTGCCGCTCCGGTTTTGGTCGACCCACCGAGAGCGATTCGCTCCTGGTTGCGACGGTTTTCCTCGAGGAATCCGGGTCGAAGTTCCTGATCGAACAGGTCGCTGACGATTGCGAGTCCCCTCATCGCATCCTTGGCGTAGATCACCGGAGAATCGGTGACCTTCTGGATCTTTTTGGCGGTGAACTTCTCCGAGAGAGCCGCACCTCCCACGAGGATAGGGAGATCGATAGAAGCCGCTTGAAGATCTTCGGCGGTAACGACCATCTGCTGGGCGGACTTTACCAGCAACCCAGAAAGGCCGATCGCGTCGGGTTGGTGTTCCTGGACTGCGGCGATCAGCTGGGCTGGCGGAACCTTGATTCCGAGGTCTACCACCGCGAAGCCATTGTTGGAGAGGATGATGTGAACGAGATTCTTTCCAATGTCGTGTACATCCCCCTTCACGGTTGCAAGCAGCACTTTTCCACGACTAATGGATTCAATCTTTTCCATGTGAGGCTCGAGGAAGGAAACGGCCGCCTTCATCGCCTCGGCGCTTTGCAATACTTCCGCCACGATCAATTCGTTGTCGTTGAAAAGCCGCCCTACTTCTGCCATTCCGGTCATCAATGGGCCGTTGATGATTTTAAGCGGGGTCTCGTATTTCTCGAGCGCTTGCGCGAGTGCGTCGTCGAGACCTTCCTTGGTGCCCTCGATGATGTTGCGAGCCAATCTTTCCGGAATGGGAAGCTGGAGGAGGGGAGATTGCCCTTCCATCGCGACCCTCCGGCCACGGAAGTGCTCGGTAAAAGCAGCGATGGGATCCGGGGTTCTCTGCCAGATCAGATCCTCGCAGAGTTCCCGTTCGATGTCAGGGATGCTCGCATAGCGTTGCATCCGTTCGGAGTTGACGATGGCCATCGAGAGTCCGGCCTGAATACAATGATAGAGGAAGACCGAGTTCAGAACCTCTCGACCTGCCGGAGGCAAACCGAAGGAGACGTTGCTGATTCCCAACGTGGTATTGCAATGCGGAAAGGTCTCGGCGATGGCGCGGACTCCATCGATGGTGGCCACAGCGGAAGCGCTGTATTTCTGATCCCCTGTCCCTACCGGGAAGACCAACGGGTCGAATATGAGATCTTGCTCCGGGATCGAGTACTTCTGTGTGAGAAGTTCGTGGGATCTCGTCGCGATTTCGAGTTTTCGTTCGACGGTGACGGCCATTCCATCTTCTGGATCCTCGTCGATACAGCCCACCACCAGAGAGGCACCATATTTTTTTGCAAGAGGCACGACCGTTTCGAATCGATCCTCACCATCCTCCAGGTTGATGGAGTTGATGATGGATTTTCCCTGGCACAGTTTCAGGGCTTCCTCGAGCACGACTGCATCCGTGGAGTCGATCATCAGGGGGATCTTGACCATGCGGGTCAACAATGGAAGGAACCTGAGTATATCATCGAGTTCCTCACGGTCCGGATCTGCCATACACACATCGATGATATGAGCTCCACCGCGGGCTTGCCTTCTTCCGATTTCTGCGGCTTTCTCGAACTCGTCCTGCGCGATCAATTTCTTGAAGCGACGACTTCCGATGACGTTAGTTCTTTCACCAACCACAAGTGGAATTGTGTCTTCGCTGATCTCTATTGTTTCGATGCCCGAGACGATGGAACGTTTTCTGTCTGAGTATGATCTTGGTGAGAAGCGTGAAGCAAGATCGACCATGGCACGGATGTGATCGGGGGTCGTACCACAACATCCACCGATGACGTTGACCCAGTTCTGTTCCAAGAACGGTTCGATGTGCTGCGCCAGGATCTCGGCAGTCTCCTCATAGTTGCCGTCCGAATCGGGCAGTCCAGCATTGGGGTAGACGGAGACCGGGAAGGCAGAGATGCTCGCTAGCGTCCGGAGATGGTCGGTCATGAAGCGAGGCCCTGTAGCGCAATTCAATCCGATGAACAGGGGCTGAAAGTGTTCCACGCTGTTGTAGAAAGCTTCGATGGATTGACCCGCCAGCATCGTCCCCATCGGTTCGATGGTGCAGGAGATTGCGACCGGACGAGAAAAGCCCAGTTCGCTGGCGGCTTCGTCGATGCCATGTATCGCGGCTTTCAGATTGAGGGTGTCCTGGACCGTTTCTACCAGCAGGACGTCACAGCCGCCTCGTAGCAGTCCATGGGCCTGGATCCGAAAGTGGTCTCTCAATTCGTCGAATGTGATTCCTCCGGTGACCGATAGAGTCTTTGTCGTCGGGCCCATCGATCCAAGAACCCATCTGGGGTGCTCTGCAGAGGCAAACCGATCCACTTCCTTCCTGGCCAACTGGGAAGCGATGAAGTTGATCTCTTCTGCCTTGGGCCCCAGCTCATATTCATCGAGTACCAGTTCGGTGGCACCGAAAGTATTGGTCTCGATGCAGTCAGAGCCAGCTTCCAGGTATGACTGGTGGATCGAACGAATCACCTCGGGACGAGTGAGAACGAGGTTCTCATTGCAACCTGCCAGATCTTCACCGCCAAAGTCCTCGGAGCTCAGATTTCGATCCTGGATGGCAGTTCCGGTAGCACCATCGATGACCAGAATCCTCTCCCTCAGCCGGGAGAGAAATTGGTCTCGGATCTGTTCTGCAGTGAAGTCTGAGGGATTCAAGGGTATGCCTAATTTACTTTCGATGCTGACAACTGTATCCACCGAGTATATTTCCAGTTGTGGGTCGCCGATAGCGTAACGGCAAGGGGCCCCGGTTACTTCTCGGGATCGGGTAGTGGGTTCTCGATGCGCTGAATCGCTTTTTCGAGGAGTTGCTGGGTATTGGCCAGATCCTTCAGTACCTCTTCGAGGATGAGGTGGCGGGTTGCCAGTTCGATCCGGTCTTGCCGGGCGACTTCCAGCTGACCCTCGAGAGAGAAGATGCGGTCTTTCAGCGATTGCTGATCGTTATCGGAGCCTTCCAGAGCACTTTTCATCTTCCCCAGTTCTGCAGCCAGTTCTTTCTTGAGGACATCCTGTTTGGTGGCCAGGCCCTCGTTGAGATTTTCAAGATCGGAGGTGATGCCAGCCCTGAGATTTTCGGACTCCAGCGCCACAGTCGCGATGTTCTTCTCGATCTCGACCATCTCCGTCTGGACGCCTTCGAGGCCAGTCCGGATGCCAACCACCTCGGCCCCGAGGCGTATTACTTCATCGGCAAGACGTTCATCTTCACGCTGCATCGTCACCTGGGTTCTCTCCAGGTTGTCGATTTGGCGTTGCTGATAGTTGCCCGTGAACAGGAAGAGAGCCACCAGGATCAGCACGATGATGAGCGGCAGTAATCCGAAACCCTTCATGGGCAGTTCTCCTTCATATCGCAATGGCGGTGGGGGTGGGATTCGAACCCACGAGGGCTGTTACACCCTGCCGGTTTTCAAAACCGGTGCATTAGACCACTCTGCCACCCCACCAGCGATGAACGAATTTGCACGCAGAGAGCAGGTTACTACATCCGTTTCTTTTCATCACCGGACTCGGAGGGGCCACGCAGTACGCGCTCGCTCCGCAATCGTTCGAGACGTTTCTCTCGAAGCCCCTGAGCCAGATCTCGTAGATCTTCAGTCTGGTCATGTTCATCGACGACTTCGATGCCCAGGATCGTTTCGAACAGATCTTCGGTGGTTATCAGCCCGCAGGTACCGCCATGTTCGTCGGCGACCATCGCAATCGGGTCCTTCCCGCTGGTCAAATCCGCGAGTGCCTGGCGAAGGGTTGCGACCTCGGGGACGAAGCGAATGTCACGGCGATATTTCGATAGGGGAGTGGTCTTTGGTGCCCCTTCGATGTGGGCCAGTAGAATTTCCCTCAGAAGAACGTAGCCGGTCACATCATCACGAGTTGATCCATGAATGGGGATCCGGCTCGGAAGTTTCCCACGGTCGATTTCTGCAAGCACATCTCCGATGGTTGCTTCCTGCCATAGATCCCGGACGACCGTTCGGGGTGTCATCACATCACCGACCCGGATCTCATCGAGTCGGAGTATGTTGCGATAGAGAGTTTCTTCGTGTTGGGCGAGGGTGCCCTCGGTTCCCGCCATGTGGATCATCGCTTCCACTTCGCCTCTGGAAACATTTTCAGACGACTTGCTCTTGAATATCCTGGTGATCGAACCGGTGACGAGGAGAGCGGGCTTCATCAGACGAGTGAGCAACATCAGGCAGATTCCGACGAAACCGGATAATTTACGAGAATGTGCTGCCCCGAGCGTCTTCGGGATGATCTCTGCACAGGTGAGGATCAGGAAGGTGAGCAATGCAGAGAAGATGCCAACGGCTGCTGGATAGTTCTCGAACTCCCTGGCAACCAGGAATCCTGCGATCGAGGCTCCGAGTGTATTCGAGATGGTATTGAGGATCAGGATGGAACCGATGGCATCGTCGAGTCTTTCCTTCTTCATCTCCAGCAACCAGCGGATACCGACCCCCTGTTCACGGCGTTCTTCCAGACTCGCGACGGAGACGGTGAGAAATGCTGCTTCAAGGAGAGAGCAAAAAAATGAAGTGATGAGTGTCAGGGAGACGACGGCGATGAGCAGGTTCACAGGCTTCCATCCAGGTGGGAAAGGCCACCTGGGTCCAGCATACCCGCAACGGACCTTTCTGGGAGCAATTCGCAGGATGCAGCCCTCCGCAGGCCGCCCCGGTGTTTTCGGGACGTCTGAGATACATTGCACTTTACAGTTTATAAAGCATATGCCACTCTTTGGCCGGAGATGTTCGGCCCATGGGGGTATTTCCGAACCGAATCGGTTCATCAGGCTCTCGATTCGGTTCGCACACGGGACCTCTGTGCCACTCGGACTTCACTCTGGTGGGGACTGCTGGGTGATCGACGAGAGTTCGATGCCCCTGGCCGGCTCCCTCGATGGTGTCGGGATGATCAGGAGTGGTCATCTCGAGCAGAGCAAGTGTCGAACAGATAGGACTGAGGATGTCTGTGACTGCGATCAGCGCTTTTGCACCGATCTCCAGCACTGCCGTTCCCCTTGGAGGAACCATCGCTTCTTCGGCATTGTCTCCTGCAGGATCCGGCGAGGCGCGATTGCTGGATCAAGCGGCTCTTATCGAGCCTGCACAGGGGTCCAGCGATAAAGAGCAAGTTGTCACTGTTGCGTACGAGACCAGTTCGAATACGCCGCGAACTGCAATTCCTGAATCATGGTTGATGTTGATTGAGCGACTGGATCGGGTGGATCTGGCGCATCAGGCACTGTCCAGGGTGAGAGTCCAACTCACTTCAACCCTGGAAAAAATACAGAAGATGAATGTCTAACTCCGCGGGGCGGAGCCGGAAGGGGAGAGATGGGGAATCAGGATTCGAACCAGAATAGATATGATCACGGTCCGGTGGGGTCGTCCTTCGACCTGGGTAAATTCTGGGAGGGGCTCGGGGCTGGAGGAAGAGCCTTCGCGGTCATCTTCCTCTTTATTGCCGCTTACTTTGGCCTCACAAATCTGGGAGGGACGAACTGGGTGGACATCCCCTTCGCGGAGGGAGAATCGCAACAGCAGGCTCAATTCGTCGAGAATCTCCGAAGTGAGAACCTGGAATTTCGCTTCTCACCTGAAGGGACGGTCCAGGTTTCCAGGAACCACATCGGTCAGGTTCTGTCCATGATTCAGGGGGTTCCTGGTCCCGGGGTGAATGAGGATCCTTTCAGCTGGATTCGCCAGACGGATTCCATTCTGGGCAGTACACGCCAGAGAGAGCAGAGGTGGGAGCGGTCTCAGATCCTGAAACTCGAGGAAGATCTGGCACGACTCGATGGAATTTACTCGGTGAGTGTGACTCTTAGCAGTTCCACGACTAGTGCAGTCATTGGCTCCAATCGCAAGGTCAATGGCGTGAGCGTGCAGATTCAACTCGATGAGGAAATTCGTCGGGATGGAATCAGTCAGCAAGTTGCACGCGTCATCGGGCTCCATGTTTCGGGAGCTTATTCGATCACGCTCGACAAAATCATCCTCACCGATACATACGGTCACTACTACGATCTCGTCAATCCAAAGTTGACCACCGGGGACGTCGCTGACAAGAAGAGAAAGGTAGAGGAGTACGTTTCCAAATACCTTGCATCCATCTTTTCTGAAGAGATGTATCGAGTTGCTGTGGATGTCAGCCTGCAAGAAGCAGTAGAGGATCCTGGGTTCATCGAACCTCGATACCCGGTTGTTCGAGGGGTTTACGACCTCCAGGAACAGGTTGCAAGTCTCGCTCCGATTTCCTCTCAATTTGCAGACACCGTACTCACTCGTGCAACCGCTCAGCAGATCCCCTCGTATGTTGAATCCGATCCAGTAGTGAATGTAGTCGATACGGTTGCCGTCACCGTAATGCTTGATCGCGAGAAGGCGTTGGTACTCGCCACTGATCGCTACAATGGCAAATTCGGACTTGCGGGGAACACCTCGAGTGCTGGCCGTGGATACCAGGAGACTCCCGAAACTCGTCTTGCTCTACGCGGGTTTACCCGTGAGGTTGCCAGCGGGATAGAATCGCATCTGAGGGTTCACCTGGGGTCAGGCACGGACATCGAGGCCCGTGTTTTCCCGGTCAGATTCGATCTTGTCGCTTCCTCTTCTGCTGCGGTTGGCGGGTTCGTTGGCGCTAGCGGTAGTCAGAAGAACAATTTCCCCTTCTTCGTCCTGGTTTTCTTCGGGGTCATCTCGGTTTTCGTCATGCTCCGTGATGGTCCGACGGATACTGCTCGAGAGGCCGCTATCCAGGGCTTCCGGGTCGCCGGAGCCTCTCCGGTTGCCGGGATCCAGGAGGCCATCAGCACCTATGTGAATGAAGAAAATCAGGTCTCCTACGAGCAATCGATGGAGACGATTCGAAATCTCACCGTGACCCAATCGGTCACGATTCTGCGTCAGGTGCTCTCCGACACCAGGGAAGAACTACCAGGTAGTGATGTGCTGGCGTTGTTAATTCTGGATCAGGGTGGAAATCGCGAACAGATCTTCCAGCAACTGGGATCGGACGAACTGGCAGTTCTTGGAGAAGTGATCGAGCAGGTGGGGGTTCTCGATCCAGATATCATCGAGGATGCCATGGCGGCACTCGATCTGTTCAAAAGTTCAAACACTGTTTGCTCGAGTGGAATTTCCCTACCGTCCTTTGTGAGTACCGTTCCCAGTCCAGCGGAAGTGGATCAATCCGTTCTCGAAGATATTCGAACCACGGATCCCAATCTTGCGGACCTGATCGAACGCAATCGCGAGGAAGATCGCTCTCAGGAGGTTCAATCGTCATGAGTGACCCCGTGTTCTCTCAACCCGGTACCGGTAGCACTCACGATGAGTGTTCCGTCGAGTCGGCGCGGCAACAACTGAACGCACTTCAGGCTGCATACTCAGATTTGCGCAAGAAGCTGGTTCAGGAGGGAAACGAATTGACGGCCGCGATCGAGACGGCCAGGAAAGAGACGGATGAGCACGTTCGTGGCAAAATCGCGGAAGCCAACCAGAGAGTGGCAGAGATCGAGCAGGAGGCGCGCCTGCGCGGACTCGCGGCAGGACGCAGGGAAGGTGTTGAATCCGGATTCTCGGAAGGAATGCAAAAAGGTCTCGAGGAGAGCAGGCGTGAAGCGGTTGTTCTCATCCAGGAGCAGGCGAGGACCCTGCTGGGAGATACTTGTGGTTCGGTGCCCCAGTTGCTCGAGAACGTTCTCGAGGAGTTCAACTGTTGCTGGAAACTCACCATCGATGAAATCCGTCGAGATACGGTTGCACTGGCTCGGGGGATTGCCGAACGCGTTCTCAGGAAAGAGATCGTCGAATTCCCCCTACTCGTCACCGAGAACATCGAACTGGCAATCCAGAGAATCGGTGACAGACGCAAGATTCAGATCGAGGTAAATCCTGGCGACTTGAAGGCGGTCATCGAATTTCTTCCGTCACTCGGCCACAAGATACAGGGAGCCGAGGGTGCCGAGGTGATGGGAGTGGAGTCGATCATTCGTGGCGGATGTCGTGTTCGAAGTGCCACAGGAAGTGTGGATCTGGGAATAGAAACACAACTCGATTTGATCGAGGCTGCACTGATCCAGGATACGCAGGAGAAATAGATGAATCTGATCTCCGCGCTGAATACGGTGAATCTGGATGAACTCGTCCGAGTTCGTGGGGCAGTGGTCCGTGTCGTCGGGGTCATCGTCGAGGCCCAAGGGCTTGCACTGCCAGTTGGAGCTGAGTGCACCATCGTGACTCGCGACGGGGATCGTATGTTTGCGGAAGTGGTGGGTTTTGACGAGGGAAGAACGCATCTGCTACCCGAGGATGGAAGCGAAGGAATTGCTCCACGAGATGAAGTGATTCATGACGGTGAGACTCCGTGCGTTGCGGTTTCTCACCATCTGCTCGGGAGGGTCGTGAATGCGCGAGGGGTTCCGATCGATGGACTGGGTCCCATTCCCATCAAAGAAAAAGTGCCCATCAACAATATCCCTGTTCCGGCGCTCAAACGTCAGAAGATCCGCATACCTGTACATACGGGAGTTCGCGCACTCGATTCGATACTGACCGTGGGAATCGGACAACGACTCGGCATCTTCTCGGGTAGTGGAGTGGGGAAATCAATTCTTCTGGGCATGATCGCTCGAAACACCACATTGCCGGTACGAGTGATTGCTCTGGTTGGGGAACGAGGTCGAGAAGTCCGAGAGTTCATCGAGAGAGATCTTGGACCAGAGGGGCTGGCTCGAAGTGTTGTCGTGGTGGCGACCGGAGATGAAGCGGCAGTGATGCGCTTGAGAGCGGCAAGGGTCGCTACAGCCATCGCCGAGTGGTTCCGGGATCGGGGAGAAGATGTGCTGTTACTGGTTGACTCCATAACGCGTGTCGCTCTCGCGCAGCGTGAAGTGGGGCTTTGCGCGGGAGAACCACCGACCACTCGGGGCTACACCCCGAGTGTATTCGCGATGCTCCCGAAACTACTGGAGAGAACCGGGCCAGGAGTGGATGGCAGTATCACGGCATTCTACTCGGTCCTGGTCGAGGGCGATGATCAGCACGATCCCATCGGCGATTCCGTCCGTGGAATCCTCGATGGCCAGATCTGGTTGTCGAGGGATCTCGCCAACAAAGGGTGGTTTCCACCGATCGATCCCTGCTCCAGCACCAGCAGATCCATGAACTCAGTGGTTGACGAAGAACATCTAGAAGCCGCCCGGTCGTTGGTCGAGAAGGTTGCCATACATAGAGAGATCGAAGACATGTTGCGCCTCGGTGCTTATGTCCGTGGCCATGACAAACGATCTGACGACGCCATCGATTCGCTTCCCAAGATTGAACAACTTCTTCGACAGCGACCGGAAGAAACGAGTGACTTTTTAGAGACACGAAATCGGCTCATCGAGATTTCCAGAGGCACCGATTGGAAGGGCAAGTGATGTCAGAATCCGCTTCTCGCCTCGATGCGCTGCTGCGACTCAGGAAATCTGAGATGGATGTAGAACTCTCGAAGTTGTACCGCCGTGTTCGAGAACTTCATTTGCAACAAGAGCGGATACGGGAGTCCGAAATTGAACACCATGCAGTGATCGACTCGATACGTGCATCGGATAACGCTGGAAATGACATCGAGCAGTTGCTGGTACACCGCCATTACCTCTCGAGACTGAGGGATGAAGCGAAGATGAACGCTGAGCTTGCAGATCAACTTGCCGAAGCTGCTGATGAAATTCGAGAGCAGGTCGAGGTGGCAGTAAATCGCTACCGGATTGTCGAAAATCTACGAGATCGAAGGAGAGAAGAGAGTCTTGAACGGATCGTCAAGATGGGGGAGCGAATCGTTGACGACGAAACAACCACTCGATTCGCAAAACGGATCCAGTCGGAAAATGACGATCATCGGGTGGCTTCAGGGTGAGTTTCTTGCAGGGGAAGTGGGTGAGAATGGAATCAAAAAAAGGGTTACAGGTGTCGATATCGATACTTCCAGGGATTCGATTCAGATACTGGATTCAGGTGGGGTTGGCTCTGGCGCTCATATTCTCGATGGCATCTGTTGCGATTGCGTCGCAGATAATTCCACCGGCGAAGACAATTTCATCGGTCACTGCTAATGCTGGGCCCGATGTTCGTCTTGCAAACGGTGGAATAATTGCAACGGATGCAACTGGTGGCTCGGAGTTCATCTGGCGGACACTCCAGGCGATAGGTGCGATCATCGTCATTGCGGGACTTGGCATCGCCGGTTTCATTCTTGTTCGAAAGTATGCTCCTGGGGTCATTCCGGGAACGGATGCGAGGATGAAGGTACTGACGAGGATTCCCATCGGAAACCGCCAGAGCATGATCATCGTCAGGGTTGGAGAGCGAGTACTCGTTGTCGGATCTTCCCCTGGCCGAATCGATTGTCTCAGTGAGATCACCGATATCCAGGAAGTGAAAGATCTCAGTTACGGACTCGAGTTTTCGACCGAAATCAACAAGGCCAGGACAGGCGCCGATGAGGATCCCTTGGAGGTCTCCAGCGGCGAGACATCAGAATCACAAGAGAGTAACGAGATTCAGTGGCTACGGGACCGGCTTGATGGATATGGCGATCGTGTCGAGGAGGGAACACAGGCTTGAAGAATTTCCGCCGCTCTCTGCTACTGGGTATTCTGGGAGCTTTCGTCATCCTCTGGGTGGTGGCACCGGAGGCGATCGCCCAGGGCGACATCGCTACCGAATCGGGCATCATCGAGAAGGTTCTGAGTGGATCTCCCGAGAACATCGGGATCTCGCTGCGGTTGATCCTCATCATGACGGTGTTGTCGATGGCACCTGCCCTTTTACTCCTGACCACCTGTTTCACCAGGATCATCGTGGTGCTCGGATTTGTTCGTCGGGCGATTGGAACCCAGGATTCACCGCCGAATCAGGTTTTGATCGGGCTTTCGTTGATGTTGACCATCGCGGTCATGGGGCCGATCTGGGGTGACATCTACACCAATGCGATCGGGCCCTACGCCGACCAGGTTCCTGCGGCTTCCACAGGTCGAGTCCCGACCGGTGAAGAGGCGTTCCGGTACGCAGAAACGAGGATACGGGAGTTCATGTATCGATCGATCGATGAGAGTGATCTCTTGTTGATGGCTCGCGTTGGTGCCCCCGTAATCGTCGAGAACCAGTTCTCCGACGACGGTTTCATCACGAGCAAGTTTCTCGAAGCTTTGCCGACAACGGTGATCATGCCCGCCTTTGTTCTCAGCGAACTGAGAAGGGCCTTCGAGATGGGATTCATGATCTATCTGCCCTTCGTGGTGATAGATCTGGTGGTCTCGGCAATTCTAGTCTCGATGGGGATGCTGATGCTTCCCCCTGTGATCGTTTCCTTGCCATTCAAGGTCCTCGTGTTCGTTCTGGTCGATGGATGGGGACTGGTCGTGGAGCAATTGATGGTTTCCACGATGGTAACGGCGGCTGGATGATGAGATTCGAAATAGCGATCGACCTGCTTCAGCAAGCCCTGTTCGTGGCTCTGCAACTGGCAGTCCCGATTCTGCTGGTGATGTTGGCAGTTGGTGTGGTGGTGAGCCTGTTCCAGGCCCTGACTCATCTGCAGGATCAGACCCTCACGTTTGTACCCAAGATCATCGCAGTAGCTCTGGTGCTGCTGCTGTTGATGCCGCTACTGCTGGGTTGGGCAACCGACTATGCGAGGAATTCAATCCAGGAGTCATCTCAGGTATTCAGGGGAGGTGATCAGCAGTGAACGATCTGCTGGAATTCTCTGTCAGTACCTGGGCCGGTTGGCTGCTTGTATTTACGAGACTCGCTGGCGCGATGATGGTACTTCCGGTCTTTTCCTCGAAGATGATCCCGGTACGGATCAAGGCTGGGTTCGCAGCGCTGATCGCTCTGTGCGTGGCACCGATCGTTACCGCGGCTCATGCCCAGGTTGGTTCCGGTGACATGGCAACGTTGCTCTCCAGCCCGATCATCGCCGCCTTCTCGATCTGCGGAGAACTCGCTCTCGGCTGGGTGCTGGGAGCCACCGCAGGAATGTTGATGTGGGTTGCTCACCTGGGAGGGCAACTGCTGTCACAGGATTCGGGACTCGCTTTCTCAGACGTGGTGGATCCGGTGACGGGCCAATCCACGACTGCGCTGACGACACTCTTGATGGTATTTGCCGCCCTGGTCTTCCTCGCTCTCGGGGGGCACAGGCTCGTCATCTTGTCGCTGTGTGGTTCTTTTGAAATGGTTCCGCCGGGGATGATGGGCAATATTTTCACCGGTGCGCTAACTGCCGAATCTGCCACAGTGATTACCGGGGAACTGGGTGGACAACTCTGGAAACTTGGATTGCAGATTGCGTTGCCTGCGTGCATCGCTTTGCTGGCCACGACGATCGGTCTTGGAGTGCTGGCTCGAGCAGTGCCGGAGATGAACGTATTCGTCGTAGGATTCTCGATTCGTACCGGAGTCGGGATGTTGGTGCTGTTCATGACGTTGCCGTTCATTGCAGAAATCTATCGATTTGTCATTGGACTGGGTGTTCAGGGTTCGGAGTTGATCCTCCGTGGAATCGGTGGGGTCTGACTCATGAGTGAACGCATCCATCATGATGAACGGACCGAAGCTCCGACTGCCAGAAGGTTGGAGAGAGCCAGAATCGAGGGGGAAACTGCCCTCAGCCGCGACCTGGTGGGATCGGTGGTGATGCTAGCCGGGTTCGGTGGAATCCTTCTCTGCTGCGCGACGATGTACGCTCTCTTGTCGACCACCGTGGAAGGGGTTCTGGGAAACCTCTCGAGCGTGAAACTGGACGGAGCGACAGCAATCCTGCTGCTCGAAGATGCGATCAAAACGGTCATCGTATTATCTGGTCCCATCTTGTTGATTACCTTTGTTGTCGCCGCTCTGTCGACGTGGTTACAGGTGGGATTCCAGATCCGATTAGCAGAAATCACTCCTGATCTGGGGCGAATCGATCCCTTCAGGAACGTGAGAGAAATTTTCGGCCATGTGGGATTTGGCAGATTGGCCTTCGGAATAATAAAAATCTCTGCAGTGATTCTGGTTCTGGTACATGGGGTGCGAGGGATGGTGACGGGCCCCGAGGCAGTTGTGGGTACCGGAATCTCCGATCCTGCAATCATCGTGAGTACTGCAGGATCCCGACTGGTGTGGATCTTTATCAAGATCTCTGGAGTTTTGCTGCTGATTTCTGCTGGCGATTGGGCACATAAGCGCTGGCAGTATCGACAGTCCCTGATGATGAGCCGAACAGAAGTCGAAGACGAGAATCGGGAGGCTCACGGTGATCCGCTGCTGCGGCGCCGTCGCCGCGACCTTCATGAGAAACTGCTCGTGAAAAGTAAAGAACGATGAACGAAGCGCAGATGAACACCCTGGTTGCCCCTTCCCACTGGAAGGACTCCATCGGGAGGAACCGTGATCTCGCACTGGTCGTTGCGCTGGCGGGAATCCTGGTTGCCATCTTGGTGCCACTACCCGGCGTCGTCATGGATGGTCTGCTCGGGCTAAACATCGCTTTTTCAGTGCTGGTCATCCTCACCGTTGTGTATCTGAAAAAGCCACTGGAGTTCGCGGCATTTCCCTCGATGTTGCTGCTAGCAACCCTGTATCGGCTGTCCCTCAACATCGCCACGACTCGACTGATATTGAGCCGGGCAGGTGAAGAAGGGGAGTACGCGGCAGGTGAAGTGGTGCACTTCTTCGGAAATTTCGTATCCGGATCAAATCTCATCGTAGGTGTCATCATCTTCGCTGTACTGGTGGTGATCCAGTTCGTCGTGGTGACGAAGGGTGCGACCAGGATCGCAGAGGTGGCTGCCAGGTTCACACTTGACCGGATGCCAGGTGCACAGATGGCCATCGATGCAAATCTGAACTCAGGATATATTTCGGCAGAAGAGGCAAAGCACGCTCGATTGGATCTTGCCCGTCAGGCGGACTTCTACGGAGCGATGGACGGTGCGTCCAAGTTTGTCCGTGGTGATGCCATCGCTGGAATCATCATCACGGTGATCAATATCATCGGTGGATTTACCATCGGGATTTTTCAGTACTCGATGAGTTTCTCCGAGGCGGGGAGAGTCTTCACAACGCTTACCATCGGAGATGGACTGGCCACTCAATTGCCGGCGCTCTTCATCAGTATTGCGGCCGGGCTGATGCTGACGAGGGCTTCTTCACCTGAACAGATTGGCCATGCAGTAGTCGGACAGGTATTCGCCAATCCCCGGGCGCTCGTGATTACTGCCGGCGTATTGGTGCTGTTGGCTGCGACCGGACTTCCGGCCGTCGTTCTCGGTTTCATCGCCGTGGTATTGCTGGTGATTGCCTACGTGACGAGGTCTCCAAAGAGGTCATTGTCGACAGAACAGTCCAGCGATCATCAACTACAGGAGACTGGTGCGGTGGCTCCGACGTTGTCGAAAGACCAACCCAATCGACCTGCAAGTCGCGATGAGCCGCTGTCGATCGAACTGGGTTACGGCCTCTACCGTTTGCTGGAACCAGGCGGTGCTCAGTTGCCTCTCGGGGACAGAATCGAGCAACTCCGCCAGTCGATTGTGGGAGAACTCGGGTTTCGATTGCCTCCGGTTCGCGCCAGGGTGCTGATCAGCAATATCGATCGTCGGGATTATCGAATCCTGCTGCGTCAGATTCCCTGTGCAAAGGGCACATTGCGCCCGACTCACGCCATGATCATCGAAGAGGATCGTTCGATCAGTGCCATCGAGGGAGAAGAGATCGAGGAAT
>Ga0310122_10001149_pt1 | contig 16951 bp, 14 predicted proteins | sample CB6_Bottom_1051__FD_203503 | JGI IMG/M metagenome (GOLD analysis project Ga0310122, IMG submission 203503) | Marine microbial communities from Western Arctic Ocean, Canada - CB6_Bottom_1051 | ecosystem: Environmental > Aquatic > Marine > Oceanic | place: Canada: Western Arctic Ocean | collected...
GCCCACCACGCGGCGATCAAGGATATGACGTAAGCACGCCACACACCATCTCACAACGTCCCCGTCATAACCTTAGGACAAAGAGCCAATGGCCATCAGATTAGGTGACGAAGCCCCCGATTTTACCGCAGATACATCCGAAGGACCCATAAATTTCCACGAGTGGATCGGGGATGGCTGGGCGATTCTCTTTTCACATCCGGCCGACTACACCCCAGTCTGCACGACGGAGCTGGGAACCGTCGCCAAAACCAAGGGCGAGTTCGACAAGCGCGGGGTTAAGGTCGTCGGCCTGAGCGTCGATCCGGTGGACTCGCACAAAGGCTGGATTCAGGACATCGAGGAGACCCAGAAGACGACCGTCAACTTTCCCATCATCGCGGATCCGGATAGAAAAGTGGCGAATATGTACGACATGATCCACCCCAACGCCATCGACAACCTGACCGTGCGGTCCGTGTTCGTTATTGGACCCGACAAGAAAGTAAAGCTCTCGCTGACCTACCCGGCCTCGACTGGGCGAAATTTCGACGAAATCCTCCGGGTGGTGGATTCCCTCCAACTCACGGCCAATTACAGCGTTGCCACCCCTGCCAATTGGAAGGACGGTGACGACTGTATCATTTCCCCCGCTGTCAGCGACGAAGACGCCGACAAGAAATTCCCCAAGGGGTATACCAGCGTGAGACCGTATCTCAGGATAACGCCGCAGCCCAACAAGTGACCGATAAACCGCGTATAGCCGTCCTGGGAATGGCCCACGACCACCTCTGGGGCAATCTGAAGGATCTGTGTGCCGCCAAGGACGCGGAACTCGTAGGCGGGGCGGATCCGAGTCCGGATCTGCGCAGGTTGTTTTGCGAGAGCTCCGGGTGCTCGAAGACGTTCGAGGATTTCGAAGAACTGCTGGAGGCGGAGAAACCGGACGCAGTGTTCGGCTTCTCCGCCCCTTCCCAGCACGCAGACATCGTCGAGATGTGCGCTGAAAGGGGCGTCCACGTCATGGTGGAAAAGCCCATGGCCGCCACCCTCGCACAGGCAGATCGCATGCTGACGGCTGCGCGCAGCTCAGGGATTCGTCTCATGGTCAACTGGCCGACAGCGTGGCAGCCGAAATTCGCCACCGCTCTCCGACTCGTGCGCGAGGAGCGCCTGGGCCGGTTGTGGCAGATCACCTGGCGCGGAGGACACGGCGGCCCTGAAGAGCTGGGTTGCTCGCCGGAATTCTGCCGCTTCCTCTTCGACCGGGAGCTCAACGGATCGGGCGCCTTTACCGACTATGGCGGCTACGGTGCGAGTCTGTGCCTCCTCTTCCTCAGCGGCAGTCCAAACAGCGTCATGGCTATGGCCGGACGTCTCGTCAAGACTCACCTAGCCGTGGAGGACAACGGAATTCTGCTGATGCGGTATCCTCAGGCGCTGTGCCGGCTGGAAATGACCTGGTCGGAGGCGGTACCCATGAAGTCGGCTCACGATCTGGTACTATACGGCACGGAAGGGACTCTCGCAGTAGGTGAAGAGATCAGGCTGTTCACCCGACAACATCCAGATGGTGAGGCGATCGTCGCCGACCCGCCGCCTCGAGCCAGCGCCAACGCCACCCGTCACTTTGTCAGATGTATTGTGGACGGCCTTGAGCCGGAGGGTCTGACCAGCCCGGACTTGTCCAGAGCAGCGCAGGAGATCGTAGAAGCCGGACTGCGATCGGCCACGAGCGGAGTCGAGATCTCGCTTCCCCTCGAAGACCACCTCTTCCGCCCCTGCTGACTACCCGAATTCCTGGGTCAGAAAGGGAGCCCGTCGGCCTGCGGAACTGCCCCCTGTCGCGACGGCCTGCCCCGTCGTGACGGTCTGCCGCTGGGCTCTGCGGACACCATGGCGTTTTCCCCACCTTCCTCTTCGCGGCCGTACATCATGTCCAGTTCTCCCGGGCCGCCGGCGGCGTCGAGCATCTGCATGTCGGTGACAACTATCTCGGTGACGTAGTGCCTCCGTCCACTCTGATCATCCCAGTTACGGGTCTGCAGTCGCCCCTCCACGTAGATCTTGCTTCCCTTCTTTAGGTATTGCCCGGCAATTTCTGACAATCGCCGCCAGAGTACGAGCCGGTGCCACTCGGTTCTGGCCTGGCGTTCGCCACTCTTGTCCGTCCACATCTCGTCGGTAGCCAGGTTTACAGTTGTGACTTGAGAGCCACTGGGGGTGAATCTGGTTTCCGGGTCGGCCCCCAGGTTGCCAATGAGGATGACCTTGTTGACGCTGTAAGACGCCATGTCACTGCCTCCTGCACGGTAATGTAATCGTTGAGTCGCACGGTGTTGAACGATGCAGACGGTCCGATCAGTCCTCCAGGTGGCCGTGGCGACGGCGTGACTTGGGCGTCTGCACGCCATAGCGCCGACACAGTCTACCGAAACTTCCCGGTGCGATACCCAGTGCCAACCCAGCGTCGCGATTGCTGGAGTATATCCTTGCGGCTCGCTCGATGCGCTTCCTGTCAAATCGTTCCACGATGCCTCCCGAGGTTGATGTGTGCAGACAGCCCGGTCTTTGGTGCACATTAGTATACTATACTAATGTGCACCTGTCAAGACTGTTTTCACTTCCGGGAGATCCGTCGTAGGGGCTTCCTACAGGTGGGTCTTCAATGCCTCGATCAGACAATCCACATCATCGCTGCCATTGTACAGATGACCTGACACCCGCACGCGACCGTGTTCCCCCCACACCAGAACTCCACGCTCTTTCAAGGCCTGCTGGCAGGCCCTGGCGTCGTCGGCGAGGAAACAGGTGTTGCCCGATCTGGCCCGGCGTTGGCGCGGCGAGATAACGGTCATGCCCAGACGATCAAGCCCGGTCGTTACGAGCTCAGACAGATCGAGGGCGTGCTCCTGAATCGCCTCCAGGCCAATATCCAGTATGACCTGCATGGCCCGATCCAGAAACATGACCACCACCATGGCGGGATTACCGGGCTCGAGCCGCTCGGGCATCGACTTGACGGGCGCCTCGGGCAAGCGCTCCGCCCCCTGCGCGGGCCACACCGCCAGGTTGTGCCACCCGAAGCTGCTATCCCCTACCCGCTCCTCGGCGCGCGGACTGAGATAGCAGGGAGCCACCCCATGTGTAGCCAGCATCCATTTGTAACTGCTGCTCACACACAGGTCCGTGACCCCGGCCGGAACCCGCACGACGCCTGAGGCATGAGTGGCATCAACTGCCAGGAGCACCTCCCTGCCGATGGTTCCGACTCGACGCAGACCGGATGCCAGTGCCTCGATATCCAGGCACTGCCCCGTGTAAAAGCTCACCTGACTTACTGCCAGGACTCGCGTCCGGTCATCGACGGCGGCGACCAGATCTTCCTCCGCAACAACCCAGTCGCGGTGCGGGACGAAGCGAATATCGACGCCTCGCGACTTGAGATTGCGCCACGCGTAAGCGACGGAGGGAAACTCGATACTGGTGGTAACCACATTGTCGCCCTGACGCCAGTCGAGTCCTCGCGCCAGCCAGCTCATGCCTTCGGACGCCGAGGGGGTAAAGGCTACGCGATCTGAGCCCACATCCCAGAGACGTCCCATCTTGACTCGACACGACTCGCCGATCCGGTAGATCTCGCGTCTCCCCTCTTCTCCACCGCTTTTCAGGCGGGCGAAATCCTGATAGACATCGGCCTGTGCGCGAAGCCACGGGGCCTCTCCGCCAGTGCACAGATGGGTGACTCCGTCCAGTCCAACGAAGGCATCGGGTGATAGCAGGGGTTTTTGCATTGCTCAATCCATTCGTGAAGAGTCCCTATGGACGATCTCGTGTGCTTTTATCAATCCGGGTGAGGCGGGTGATCAGGGACCGCTTACCCGCGCCCTCCGCCCCGGGCTCTCGTGTCGCAAGAAAACCCCGGCGACAATTCCGGCGAGAACATAAAGCCCGGAGGCGAGGAGAAGGATGGCCCCCGTCGGCAGCTCGAACTGAAACGCCAACCAGCCCAGATTGGGGCCGAGAGCGGATCCCAGATCGGACGCCGTGACGTAGGACGCCACCGCCCGGGGTCCCCTGAGCCCGGCCTGAGCAGAGAGGGTAACGCCGACACCCGTGGCGCAGACATAGAAGAGCAGGACCGCTCCGACCAACGCTGAGGCACCGGGGAGCACACCGGCACACAGCAGCGACACTCCTCCCAGAACAAAGAAGCAGAACGCTCCTGTCCGAACGCCTATCCGGTCGGTCAAAGCCCCCATCAGAGGTGCCGCCAGGTCGGCGACCCAGCGACTGGCGAGCATCATGCCGGTAAGCGTGGCGACGCCGATGCTGAGCCCGCCGATCTCGGCGCTTGCTCCGACCTCTTCCAGGAGCATGAATCCCAGCGTCGACGCCAGGATCCCCTGTCCCACACACCCTACCACGAGACCGCACAGCAGCAAGGGCCAGCTCGCCGATCCCGCCGTGCCAGCGGCTGAGGCAGCGTCTTGACGGCTGGGGTGCCCACGTCTGGAGAGCGGTCCAAGGGGCACCGACAGCAGCGACACGGCGGAAAATATGAGCAGAATGGCGGTGAACCCCACGAGATCGTGGCCCAGGGCCCCAACTAGATTTCCCGATATGGACCCAAGACGGGAAATACCGCTGTAGAAGCCCATAAGGCGCCCCATGTGACCCTCAACCGCGGTGTCGACCACGGTCATGAGCCCAATCTGGCGGATGAAGGACCAGCACATCCCCCAACAGATACGCGCGAGAAGCAGGATGGCGAAGGATGAGGACAAACCGTACACCGCAGTAATACAGGCACCCGCGACGAGGGACAACGTCAACAGGACACCAGCGGCGAGCCGCCGGCACAGGTGTTCCGCCAGATGGTTGGTGACGAGACGGACGATTCGGTTCGCCGACAGGATCAGACCAACCTGGAAGGGCAGCAACCCAAGTTCGGCGAAATGCGATGGCAAAACCGCGTACAGAAGTTGGTCGCCCAGCAGTGACGACGCCGTGGCCAGCGAGACCAGCAGGACCGGTCGAGGCAGCAGCCTCATTGCCTCTCTCCCTCCCCGTGGACAGTCGCGCCCTCGACGCGGACGAGGCGAGTAGCCTCTGCTCTCGCTGCAACCAGGAGATCTTCGTCGCGCAACAGATCGGCTACAGCGAAATACGGCTGACCCGCCTGGCGATGGCCCAGAACCTCCCCCTGGCCTCTGAGTTCGAGATCCCTGCGAGCGATGGCAAAGCCGTCGTCGGTTTCGCCCAGCACCCGCAGGCGCTCCTCTACCGCGCCTCCTCCCTCCTCTCCGCGCTCCCCGCTGTAGGCGATGAGGATGCAGTAGGATTGTGATCCTCCCCTACCCACGCGCCCTCTTAGCTGGTGAAGCTGTGCCAGACCAAAGCGCTCGGCGTGCTCTACCACCATGACGGTGGCATTCGGCACGTCCAGCCCAACCTCTACAACGGTAGTGGCGACCAGCGCTCGAATCTCTCCGCGCGCGTAACGACCCATAGTATCGACTTTCTCCTCGGCCGTCATGCGGCCGTGCAGCAGGCCCACTTCAAATGAGGAGAGCGCGCCCGACGAGAGCTCGTCGAAGGCCGCCACGGCGGATCGAGTGTCGTCGTTTTCTGATTCTTCGATCGAGGGGTAGATGACATACGCCTGCTCGCCCTCGCTCAGCCGCTGGGCGACGAAGGCGAAAATCCGCTCCCTGCGCTCCGGCGTGCGCAGTTCGGTGCGGACCGGCCGCCTGCCTGCCGGCACTTCATCCAACACCGAGACCTCGAGATCACCGTACATGGTCAGGGCGAGAGAGCGTGGTATGGGTGTAGCCGTCATCACCAGCAAGTCGGCCTCCGGCCCCTTGGCCTGAAGCTGTAGCCGTTGCTGGACACCGAACCGATGTTGCTCGTCAATCACCACCAGCCCCAGATTGGGGAGGTCTACCCCCCGCTGAATCAGGGCGTGCGTGCCCACGGCGATGTGGGCGGAACCGTTGTGTATGGCCGTAAGCAGCTCTGCTCGGTGCGCCTGGGACTGCCCTCCCAGGAGGAGTACCGTGCGGATTCCCAGAGGTGCCAACAGCCGATCGAGATTCCGAAAATGCTGGTCGGCCAGAATCTCCGTGGGGGCCATCATGGCCGACAAGTGACCGCTTTCCACCGCCGCCAACATGGCACAGACCGCCACTATCGTCTTTCCAGAGCCAACGTCGCCGTGCACCAGGCGCCGCATGGTGTATCTCTGACCCATATCTACCGAAATCTCGTCGAGAACCCGCTTCTGTGATTTTGTGAACTCAAACGGCAGCGACGCCAGCAGCGCCGGCACCAAACGCTGGCTGCGTGGATGGACCACGCCCCGCTCGAGAGAGAGACGCTCCTGGCGCTGGCGCGCCAGCTCCATCTGGAGCTTGAACAGTTCATCGAAGGCAAGTCGTCGGCGCGCCTGATCGGCCTCATCCAGGGTCGCCGGGAAGTGCACCGAGCGCAGGCACAGCTGGAGTTCCATCAGGCCGAGACGGCGCCTGATCCCGCTGTCCAGGTCTTCCGCTACGCGGTCGGCGAAGCCGTCCAGCGCGGCCCGGATGACTCGACGGAACCCACGGCTCTGGAGTCCCCTTTCCTTCATCTGTGCCGTACTGCCGTACAGCGGTACGATCGCACTCGTGTGGAGCGGTGCCGTGCCCCCTTCCTCGAGAAGGAACTCGTACTCCGGATGCGCCATCTGCCGGCGCCCCCGGTAGGAGTCTATCTTGCCGCTGATCGCCAGCGTGTCTCCCACCTGCAGTCCCAGGTATTGGCCCCCCTGGAACCAGATACAGTCGAGGACACCCGAATCGTCCTGCATCGCAACCGTGGTAGGCGTCCCCCCGCGGCCACCGCCGCGGCCCCACCTCCCGCCAGCGGAGGCGGAAACACTGCGGACACTGCAGATGAGGGTTACATCCCGGCCCAGAGGGGCATCGGCGACGGATGCGACCAGGGAACGATCCAGATACCTGCGGGGCAGACACAGCAGGAGATCGCCCACCGTATCGATTCCGCTCTCTCGAAGCGCAGCCCCCCTGCGAGCTCCAATTCCAGCGACCTCCTCCACCGGCACATCCGGGAGCAAGGGGAGGCGCTGGACCGTGATTCCGGCTGCGGCTGTCCGGCTCGAACGAGGTGTCTGCCTGTCCTCTCGCTTTTCCTGGGGCTTTTTCTTCGGCCTCGCGTATTTCCTCAGCATTACCCTGGGCTGGGACTTGGGGGCACTGAGTGGCAAGAACCCCTAATCATCATTAATTACCACTACGTGATACCAAATACTATTAAAGTATTTCCTCTCGCATTCCGATGCATAGGTAACACGAGAGGTAGGTAGGAATGACAAAAGCCACTCACTCACTCACCCGCGGTGAGAAAAAAGGGAATCAAGAGATGAACGGCGGACGCGATCGCTCCAAGCCCGAGCTCCCCAAGTATCTGAAAATCGGCCAGCGGCTTCTCGTCTCTTTTGAGAGCCCGGAATGGGCGACCGCCCAGTACCGGGGCCGCCTGCACAACATGAGCAAGGACGGTCTTCTCTGTATAGACGCTCCCATCGACCTGCGTCCGCCTGCGGGCACGGCCGTCAAGGTCAGCTCCATTCAGCGGGCGGGCGGTAGGCAATACTCCTTCTTGAGCGAGATCCAGGCGCGCGGTAGACTAAAGGGGCACTTGCCCATTTTCCTCCTGAGGACGCCATCCCGGGTGGAACGAATACACCAGCGCTCCGCATACCGAATCACCGTCGCCCTCGGGGCTAAGCTGGAATGGGCCGGAGTGAAAAGTGATGCCCAAGAAAGAGAATCCAGACCTGCCGTCGTCACCAACCTCAGTGGAGGCGGTGCTCAGGTATTCCTGCGACAGCTACCCCCAAGGGATCTTCTCGAGCTCACCCTCACCACCCCCGCCGACTTCGTCGAAGAGCAGGCCAAGCGGCGACAGCCCGGCCGCGACACCACCTGGCTTCCGGCCGCTCGAGAGCCCTACCTGCAGAGCTGCGATGAGACCCAGAGCCATCTGTCGGGCATCCGGGCGGCCGTCGTTGAAACACGGGTACACCTGGAAGATGACCGCGGCACTATCTACGCCGTTTCCCTCGCCTTCCGCGAACCTCAGGAGCATTGCTACCAGCTGGTGCGATACCTGGAGCGTCAGGCCATCAGAAGAGGCGTCGGCAACAGCAGACCACAGGATGCTGACAGGTCCCTGCTGCCGTGTGCGGCCACGCGCCGCACGACCGCAGCTCGCAGCTGGGAACAGTGGCGGCTTGAGCATCCACTAATCCACAAGATGTAGGGGGCTGGCTGCTTGACACGGATGACAGCCAGCAAGTATACTTTATCTATTCCACACGCGTTTTATCTAAGACTCGTCACATTATACAAGCGCATGCCGCGGCGACAGTCGTTCTCCCTGTTTCTCATTGGCTCGGCAGATCTAGATCGCCCCTCTTTCTTCTATGCCTATTCGGGCATGTGGCTGCACCTCATTGTCACCGTGCCGCTCCTCGTTTTTTTCCTCCAGGTACCCTTCCTCGACTCGCTGAGCTCCATGGCCATCAGTTCTCTGAGCCTGGGGGTCATCGTCTACAGTATACTGACCCGCGAATACGGTCTGCTCATCAATCTGGCCTCCTACGGCATGAGCATGGTTCGGGCGATCGACGCCGATCTCCTGGGGTACGGCTTCCTCATTGTCGCCATCATCATCGCTACGGCTTCGTGCTACATGCTCCTGGCCAGTGAGTATCGTCGCTACACCAAGGAAGTCTACCATGGCGATGAGACCGTTCTTCCCCTGTGGATAACCGTTTCCATAGGCTCTTCCTTGATGCTGCTCTTCATGTACGGCGTCTACCTGCTCTAGCACCCGTTATCCCATTGGGGCTGCGTCCGAGCCTTCGCCGCCCATCAGCGTATTTTCAACGTGGCCAGCCCGCACAGGGCCAGGATGCCGGCCACGATCCAGAATCTGATAACGATCTTGGTATCTGCCAGTCCCCGGGACTGATAGTGGTGGTGGATGGGCGCACTGTAAAAGAAGCGCCTCCCCAGCCGCTTGATACCGAGTTTTTCCTGTATCAGGACCGAAACCGCCTCGCCGACGAAGATCCCCCCCACGATGAGGAACAGGAATTCCTGCTTGACCAGCACCACGACGGTTCCGATGAGCCCGCCCAGCGCCATGGATCCAGTATCCCCCATGATGACATTGGCCGGGTAAGAATTAAACCACAGAAATCCCAAACAAGCGCCAAAGACAATAGAGCAGATGACCGCGACCTCACCGACACCGGGCACAAAGGGAAAAATGAGAAAGTCTGAGATCCGGGCGTGACTGGAGACGTAGGCGAACACACCGTACACCCCGATCACGAAGGAGACGGGGACCACCGCCAGACCGTCGATTCCATCGGCGATGTTGACGGAGTTGGCGATAGCGATGACGGTGAAGATGATGAAAGGGATATAGCCCCATGACAGATCCACGATCGGGGTCTTCAGAAACGGAATGTACAGCTGCGTGGCCAACCCCGGCGGCAGCGGCGACAACTCCTCGAAAACAAAGACCACCGCGAAAGCCAGGCCATAGGCGAACTGCAGGATGAGCTTGGCGCTCTCGGAGAGCCCCCGATCGCTGGAGCCGTGGCGCATTTTCAGATAATCGTCGATATATCCCAGAACTGCGAACCACACCACCGCGGCCAGACACAGGAGCACAAAGCGGTTGTGTAGCTGACACCAGAGAAGGATACCCAGTAGGATACCCGTCACCAGCAGCCCGCCTCCATAGGTCTTGGACTGGTGGTCGCCGCCGGGAAAGTGGGCGTAGCCGCGCGACGCGTCCCGCTGTCCCGTGCGATAGAAATAGAGGATGATCCTGCCGCCGAAGAGGATAATGAACATCAGGGACGTCATAGCTCCGCCGATGGCGCGGAAACTGATCGAGTCGAGGAGTCGCAGATACGACATGGCCTCGACCGTATCCCTGAGATGGTTACCTATGTAGTAAAGCACGCGATTACCTGCCTCTTGCCTGCCGCCGTGCCGCGCGGGGCAGTCGGGGGCCGCCATCTGTCGCGGCAGTGACCTCCTCGGCGAGCTCGCGCAGGCTATCCTTCAAGGGAAACGCCGGCTCGAAGCCCGGCGAAGCGTCCAGGACCCGGTCGACGTCCTCAGCCACCAGCGACGGGTCGAGAACACGACGTTCGAGAAGCCTCCGAATAGCACTGACCACCTCGTGGCGAAATTGCCAGTCGGGGTGGAGATAGAACGACCTGAAACAGCTCAACACGGCGGGCCCCCTGCCGATACGGCCCAGCGCCTTGATGACCTGAATAGTGACTCTGGAGGACCGTTCGGACTCGAGTGCCCGCAGTAGCGCTGCCTCTATCTGATCACATGATTCGAAAAAGCGCCGCCCCAGCTCGCAGGCGGCGGCCGCGCGAACTTCGAAATACGGATCCGTGGCCAGCGCCTGCAGGAGCACATCCCGGATGGAGTCGTCCACCTCCTCCTGCAACCGAATTCCTAATTCGACGGCATTGCGCCGGAGGATGCCGGGATGGTGGAAATCGCCCCCGCAGATTCTCCGGACCCAGCTTGTTTTGGTCGTGTCCTGGAGAATGGACAGGATTACATCGACGCGTTCGCTGTATTGGAGAAGCCCGACCAGCTTTACTCCCACGTTCCGCCTGCCCAGAGGAATCTCGTACCACGCCTCGGAGGCCAGATAGCAGTCTGCCCGGTAACGCAGATAGGAGAGCTCGAGCGGATCGAGACCAGCCACGCCGCCGGCGTCGGCGATGCGGCCTTTGACGGCGCGCAGGAGGGCGTTGGGATCGCTGGGAAGCCCCTCCTGACGCAGCGGAAACTCGAGAGTGAGGGGTGGAGGTCGGCGACCGACAACGAGGCTGGAGATCTCGCCCAGTATCAGTTCCAGACTGTCGCGCCGCGGTACCGCCTGAGAGGCTGTCGCCATCTCCCCCAAGACCCGCGGCGAATCCAGTAGCTCGGACACCAGATCGGCCAGCCTGGTTGGGGACACGATCGACTGAACCCGCCCCTCGACCCAGCTCGCCTCCTGATACAGGACCCGAGCGGCACCGCGCTTTGCCAACTCGCGGGCGTTGAAGGCCTGGTGATCCTCGGCTGCCGTGGCCAACGGCACGATAATGGAGGGCCGCCCGCAAACACTGACTTCGGTGAGCGTGCCGGCGCCACCTCGGCAGATGATGAGATCGGCGGCGCCATAAGCGTCCTGAAGATCCTCCATGTAGTCGTAACGCCGATACCACGACGATGTGTCCCCGGTAATTCCCAGTCGCTCCAGGTGTCTGGCCGTGTTGGCCACGGCGTCGTATTCAGCATCGTTGTAGCGACCGGTTACGTGGAGAATCATGATGTTCTTCAGCCGGCGAAGGCGCGGCAGGGACGCAACCAGGGCTTCGTTGATAACTCGGGCCCCGCTTGACCCTCCGACCGCCACGACAACTTGCCGATCGGCCGGGATTCCGAGCCGTTGTCGGGCGCCCTCCCGGTCAACTTCCAGGAACTCCCGACGCACCGGGTACCCAACTATAGCCACCCGTTTCATGTCAAACCAGCGTCCGGCCTGCTCGAAGGCCAGTCCTATGCGGTCCGCCAATCGACCCACGGCGTGGTTCAGCAGCCCGGGATGTGCATTGGGTTCGTACAGGAACACTTTGGCGCGGGACAGCCCCAGCTTTCGCAGGATACCGAAAGCGAACATCACCGGCGCGCTTACGAACCCCCCTGTACAGATGATGACGTCGGGACGGAACCGCATGAGAATGAGCATGGCGCTCATAACCCCCACAACCAGCGTCAGGCCGAAGAGGGCAAATCCAGCGAGGGAGACGGTGCGCGGAAAGGGTCGCGACCTCACGAACCTGAGCGGGTACCCCTTACCCGGCACGACCCGGGACTCCAGCCGGCGGCGGACGCCTACGTACAAAAAGCGCGACTCGGGCTCCTGCCTGCGGATCTCGTCGGCAATAGCCAGAGCCGGGTACACGTGGCCGCCGGTCCCCCCCCCTGTCAGCAGGTATTTCACTTCACCACCTTGAGAATGCAGGCTGCCAGCGACGCGGGCTCGAAGTGACAGTGGGTGAGGACACTGGACGGGCGGACTTGTGACAGCACCGGTAATCAACTCGAGGCCGGGGAAGTAAGCCGGAAGAGAAGCGCCGGCTCGAAGATGGTCGTAAACTCTGAATTATCCTTAAGATAGGGAGATTTCAGCAGAGCGACAAGCGGCTCTCCTAGTGTCCTGTCCGATAAATAAGCGTTAGCACCGAGGGGGCCGAGGCGCCCGGCCAGCAAGGCGCGCGACCGAGGAGGGTTTTTGGACCCTCCGAGGGAGCGCAACGCAGCTGGTCGGGATGGCTCGGCAGCCGAATGCAGCGTATTTGTCGGACAGGACACTAGTGTCCTCAGACGACGGTGGCATTCTCCGCCAGGATCCAACCCCAAAGCCCGCTGGACAGACGGATGAGGAGCCAGGTCCCCTCGCTTCGGTCCACCCGCACCCTGGTGCCTTCGTGAATGACGAAGACCGCCGTTTCCTCAGCATCGGGAGCCGTGCGGGCGGTGGCCTCCCTGGCGGTGACGATGGCGTAGGTGTCAGTCTCGAGTTGATGTATTCGCATCGCGCCGAAGAGGCCAGTCAAGGTCGTTAGAACGGCACCGGCAACAAGCAGGGAGACCCAGAGGGCACCCTCCTTTCTCCTCCCGCTCCACAGCCGTCGGATTCCCATGGCGAAAAGAGCAGACAGCAGAAAGGTGAAGGTCACACTGATCTCGTTCGGGCTGGGCAGTTCGTACAGGCCCACCAGAAAACGCCACACTGGGTCTTCCCCCACACCGGATTCGCGATCCTTTCTGATCCGGGAAGCGAAGCGCAGGTTGGCGCCGATATCTTCATCCCTTGGGCTCAACAGCCTGGCTCTCTCGTACCAGAGGATAGCTTCACCCAGTCTGTCCGACTTGAAGCAGGCATTTCCGAGATTGTAGAACAACCGCGCGTCGACCACATCGGCACCCACAACTTCGAGGTATTTCCTCCGGGCGTCCTCGTAGGCGCCGTCTCGATATTGCTGATTCGCCTCCGCGAAGAGTCCAACCGCAGCCGCCTGCGCTACGCCTTCCGCCTGAGCGGCGAGGACGCTGAACAGCGCAGCCCAGAGTATACCCGCCCTCATCTCAGGGCTTCCTCCAGGCGGACGATGGTCTCCTCTGCCTGGGCCTGAAGTTCCTTCATTTCAGCGTCGCCGGTGGCGACGGATGAGAAGCGCGCAAAATCACACCGCCCCAGAAGCTGGTCGGTCGCGCGCAGGAGGCCTGCTGGCGCACCCCGCAGGGCCAGCAACTCTCTGCGCTCGTGTGCGGTCAGCCCCGACGCAGAGCGGTTCAGGTGATCGGCGATAAACGCCAGGACCAACTGTTGGACCTCGCTGCAGAAAGCCCTGCAGTCGCCCTCCTCCCTGAATACCTCAGCCTGTCTCAAGCGCCTGCGCCCCTCGCCGCGGGCGCGGCGTCGCCGCGCATAGGCCTCGTCTCCCTGGAGACGCCGTCGGTGGCGATGGAAAAGCATGGCGCCTGCGTAGGCCAACGGCATCAGCGCCTGGAGCGCCCAGAACCAGACCTTCTGGTGCAAGTACGCGTCCCCTCCAGCCAGCTGGGTCACATCCGGCTTGATATGGCGGATGTCCTCGCCGAGCTCTTCGATTTCCTGGCGAGTCAACTGATACCTGCTGGACTGGATCGCGGGACCCTCGCCCCAGATCTCGACGCGCAGCTCCTCGGTGCGCACGGTCTGGTACACGGCGGCCAGTGGATCGAAGAAGGCATACTCTACCGCTGGAATCACCAGGTTGCCGCTGGTTTCTGGCAGTAGGATGTACTCAAATGACTTCGTCCCGACATAAAGGCCGTCGTGAGATTCCTCATGGATGTCGATCTTCGGCTTGTACACCTTGAATCCCAACATCTCGCCGAGGTCGGGCGCAGCGATAGCCTCGATATTGCCCTTACCTGATATTTCGAGGCGCATGGTCACTGGATCTCCCAGGGGAAGAGTCACCGGCGCGGCCGAGGCACTTATGGTGTAGGATCCCACCGCTCCGTTGAAGATCCCAGGCCGACCTGCCAGAGGCAGAGGCAGCACCTCTACCGTCACTCCGGGGCTGTGAATCTCCACGGTCTGTTTCCGTCTGGAGAAGGAGCTGCCAAGCAGGTCGGAGCGACGGCGCTGAAGGCCCCTGTCCCGAGGAAGCGCGGCGGATATCGTCAGCGGCTGGATCTCGTGGCGCCCCGAGCTGGTGGGAAAAAGGGCGTGGCGCCGCAAGGGCCAGACGAGAAACTGGACGTGCCCTATCTCCTCCTGATGGAGATCGAGACGCTCGGCCACGAAGAGGTCCTTGGCCCAGAACCCGGAAAAAGACGGTAGCTTCTGCCAGGCGACATCGCGAATCTGGAAACGCGAGCACAGATCGTACTCCAGCGTGAGTTGCTGGCCCACGTACAGTCGCTGTGGATACGGCACAGCGCGAATGAAGAGATTTTCCTCCAGCTTCTCATCCGGCGGGTCAGATCTCTTTTTGCCCGACGCCGTCGCCGAGCGCGAGCCCCGGACAAATTCGATCGTGACCGCCTCAGTCTCGTAGACCTTCCCCCCCAGCTCGATGCGTGCCGGGCCAACTTGATACCTTCCCGCCCGGCGGGCAGACAGGTCATAGCTCCACGAGTTGACTATCGCCCCTTGCTCGTCGATCTCAATCGGATTGACCCTCTGGTCGCGGACTTCTAGTTCTCGCAGGTCGATAATGGGAGAGGGTATATGGTAGATATCGTGGATGTGGGTGAGACTCAGGGTCAGTTCAATCTGTGTCGTCGTCGTCGCGCTGGTCCGGTTGACGACGGCCTTGAAGTCGATATCAGCAGCAGCCGACGCCCTGGAGCTGGCGGCGATCGCTATGGAGACAGCGCCGATAATCGGCACCCAAAGTGCCCCCGTCTTCATCTCCCTCTCCCCTACCAATCCTTCCGCTGATTCTGCCCGCTGGCTCGGTAGCGCAGCCTTTGCGCCTCCAGTTCGCGGTCCTCAAAGGCATCCAGGAGCTGTTCGGCCTCCCACAGCGCCATCGCCTCCGCCCCGGACCTCGAAGCGTCTTGTGCCAGGTCGGAGGGCTGGTCGTCTGGATCTAGCTCCTCGTCGGAATTCTGCTGTTCCACTTCCTGCTGGCGCTCGCCTTCCTTCTGATCCTCTCCCTGCTTCCGTCCCTGATTCTCGGTGGGCTCAGCTTCCCCCTCCTCCTCGGATTTCTCCCCCTCCTCTGGGCGTGGCTGCTGCTGTTGTTTCACCCGCAACAGAGCCAGCTCCAGATTCGCCCTGGCCTCATCGTCCTGCCAGTCGTATGCCAAGGCATGTCGGAAGGCCTCGACCGCGCGGGCATACTGTTCCTGTTGAAAATACACATTCCCCACATTGTACAGGCTACCCGCTTTGAGAGCGTCAGGCCCGTTTTCGCTGGCATCCTGGAACTGGTTCAACGCCCGTTCGAGGTCGCCTGTCTTGTACAGCGCAGCGCCAATATTGAATTTCAACAGAGCCGATTTCGGGTCCTCCAACTGGGCGTCTCGATAGGCATTGAGGGCTTGCTGATAGCGCCCCTGCTGATAGTACTTCTCCCCTGCGGCAGCCTTTGTTGCGGCAGCGTCCCCAACCGTCCTGGGCAGTGCCCCAGCAGGACTCAGCAGGGCCACGACCCAGACGAGGCTGGCGCACGTAGCGCTGAAAGTGCTCATGCGAATCTGCCTTTCCACTCACGCCTCCGGCCTCGCCTGCCATCCGAAAGGAATCCCCCTACTGCGAAGCAGATGAAGGCAAGGACAAGGGGAATCTGGAATCTTTCTTCGTATCTGCTAAAACGCCTTGATTCGAACTCCTTCTGATCCATGTTGGCGATCTGGTCGCCGATGACTGCGATCTCTGCATCGTAAAGGCTGCTCCGGTAGTAGCCGGCCCCGCTGGCGAGGGCCATGTCTCTCAGAGAGCGCTCGTCAAGTCTGGTCATGACGGGAACTCCCGCTGCATCGCGGTGGTAATCCACCTGATCCCCGTCTCTGACGGGGATCAGATCCCCTTCGGGCGTACCTACCCCGACGGTGTATATACGCACCCCTTCAGCTGCGGATCTCTCGCCTTGGTCGACGGGATCGGCGATGTGGTCCTCGCCGTCGGTGAACAGAACTACGACCTTGTGTTGCTGGTCGCCGGCTTCAAAGCAGCGCGTGGCGGTGGCCACAGCGTCGCCGATTGACGTGCCCTGAACTGGAAAGCTGCCCGCGTCTACCGAGGCGAGCAGCAGGCGGAAGGCGCCGTAGTCAAGGGTCAGAGGACACTGTACGAATGCCTCTCCGGCAAAGACTACAAGGCCAATGCGGTCTCCCTGGAGACGGTCGACGAGCTCACCGATCTGGTGTTTCGCCCGCTGCAGCCGGTTCGGTTTCACATCTTCGGCGAGCATGCTCCGCGAGACGTCAAGGGCGACGACGACATCGACGCCGCGGCGATGCGCCATCGCCGGCTCGGCGCCGAACTGCGGCCCGGAGAGGGCGGCGACGAGGAACGCCATCCCCATCAGGAACAGGGAGTACTTCCAGTGTTGACGCGAGGCGCTGGCGGTCTGGGTGAGTCTCGCTTCGGTCGCAGCGCTAACAAACCGTCGCAAGGCCCGCCGCTTTGCTGCCAGCGACCAGATCGAGAACAGCATCAGGGGGGAAAGAGCGAGAAGGAGCCAGAGGTTTTCAGGTGAGCTGAAGCGCATTGATCGACCCCTTCACTATCCAATCGCGATAAGTCTACCAAACGATCGGGTCAGCATCATCGGGCGAGAAGGACGAAGTCGTTCTCGCAT
>Ga0310122_10001151_pt1 | contig 16942 bp, 12 predicted proteins | sample CB6_Bottom_1051__FD_203503 | JGI IMG/M metagenome (GOLD analysis project Ga0310122, IMG submission 203503) | Marine microbial communities from Western Arctic Ocean, Canada - CB6_Bottom_1051 | ecosystem: Environmental > Aquatic > Marine > Oceanic | place: Canada: Western Arctic Ocean | collected...
TGGTCGAGAAATGGCACACCCGAAGAGCACTCGCAGTGAATCCCCTCCCGACCGGCCAAAGCGATCGACACGTCCCGTCTCTTCGGCCCGACAGCGGATCGACTTCACCCGAGATCAGGTGAAATGCCCGGCAAATGGCTCGCAAGGCTGGATTTCGGAAGCTCGCGCGGGCGGGGGTCCAAGGCGGTCCGGGGGCTTCTCAGGCCGGGGAGGCCAGCGGGACTCCGAGCAGCGAGTGGGGCGTCGCCTCGTGAATTCGAACGGCAACGATCGTTCCCGGCGCGATCTCGCGACCGGGATCGGGCTCGAGGTTGACGACGCGATGGTGCAGATCGCGACCGGAAATCTGACGGCCACCATGACGGCTAGCGCCGTCGATGAGAACGAGGATCTCCTGTCCTACGCGCGATTGGTGGTACGCGAGGGTCTGAGCGCTCTGAAGTTCCTGGAGGCGCACCAGCCGTTCCTGGGCCACCTCAGCGGGGACGCGTTCGCCGAGCTCCTCGGCGGTGGTCCCAGGTCGCGGCGAATACTTGAAGCTGAAACTGTCGATCAAGCCGGCCTCCCGGACCAGCTCGAGAGTCTGCTCGAAATCGATCTCGGTCTCTCCGGGGAAGCCCACGATGAGATCCGAAGTGAGGGCGAGATCCGGACGCGCCTGGCGCAGATCCGCCACGATTTCCAGGTATCGAGCTCGCGTATATCGTCGACGCATCGCTTCGAGGATGCGATCGGAGCCGCTCTGCGCAGGCAGGTGAACGTGCGGGCAGAGGCTCTCCAGATCGCGGTGTGCCGCGATCAGCTCGTCATCGAAGAAGAGCGGATGCGGACTCGTGTAGCGGATTCGTTCAATTCCCGGGATCTCATCCAGTCGCGCCAGGAGATCAGCAAAGGGCATCGTTCCGGCCGCTGCCGCGTTCCCCCGGCGGACGTCGTGACGGCCGTACGCGTTGACGGTCTGACCGAGCAAGGTGATCTCGACGACGCCGTCCTGCGCCAGCTTTCGCACTTCGGCCTCGATCTCTCTGGCCGTTCGGCTGATCTCGCGGCCGCGCGTCGACGGAACGATGCAGAAGCTGCAGAACATGTCGCAGCCCTCCATCACCGTGACGAAGGCCCTGCGCCGGGGAGCCTTCGCGTCCGGCCTGCGCATCGGCAAGTCGAAACGCGCGGGACTCGGGTCCTCGGCCACCCAGGCGGCTCTTCGTCCCGCCGCCGCCGCGTCGAGCATGGCGGGGACGCGTCGCAAGTTGTGGGTACCGAACACGAAATCGAGATGGTCGAAGCGGCTGAGAAGTTTGTCCCCCACCTGCTGGGCGACGCAGCCCCCTACGCCGACCATGCGACCCGGTTTCTCGGATTTCCACTCCCGAAGCCGCCCCAGATCGCTGTAGAGCTGGTGCTCTGCTTTATCGCGAATCGAGCAGGTGTTGATGATCAGGACGTCCGCTTCGCCCTCACTCGAAGCGGCGACCAGTCCCCGGTCCTCCAGAAGGGTCGTCACCTTCTCGGAGTCGTGGATATTCATCTGACAGCCGTACGTACGAATTGCGAAGTGCTTGGGATCCAAGGGATTTCCATGTCGGAGCAGAAAAGTGGACCGCGGTGTCGATCGGAGGGCGAACTTACCGGAGTGGCGCTCTCGAGTCGATCGTGGCGAGGGCACAGTCAGGAATATTCTCGAAAACTCACAAAAAAGGTTGTTTTTGCAGCATTTATAGATTCTGGTCGACGCGTGCCCGAATCGTGATTGACAACACATCATGGGCCGCCATAATGCAAATCAGTCATAGGGTTTCGGAGTGGCGGTGGATTGGTCATTTCTTCGGAAATGTCCAACCTCTCACCCCCCATTGAATGAGTCCACCGCCCCTCCCCCTGACCACGCCTCGTCGGCCGCAACCGACGGGGCGTTTTTCTTTTTGTGCGCTCACTGCGCTCGCTTGGGCTGAAGGCGCCTGCTTTGCGCAGAGCGTGCGCTTGGGCTGTGGGTGCGATGAGTGGCCCGACGGGGGGACCGGCGGTCGGCGAGGCTGTGGTGGAGGTTGGAAGCTAGAGGATGACGAAGGCGGCGAAGGCGGCCGCGATTCCCCAGCGGGTGTAGCGGCGGGCGAAGCCCTTCGGGATCGTGCGAAGGGCCTGGGTGGGTGGCATACCGGCGCGAGCCTTTTGGATGACGGGGAATTCAATGGCGCCGGCGAAGACGGCGAAGCCGAAGGCGCCAGCGACCAGAGCCTCGGTTCCCGGGCTCGTGAGCGGTAGTGCAAAGAAGAGGAGCAGGACCACACCGATGTCAGCGAGATTCCCTCCGATGCCCATCCAATCGAAGGCGCGGGCGTCATTTTTCTCGTAGTCGAAGTCGAAGACCGGAAGGAAACCACCGATCGGCTTGAGAGGCGCGTGGCCGCCGGCTAGCCGGACTCCGACAAAATGTCCCCATTCGTGAAGCATCGCGCCGATCGCGGCGCCCACCAGCAGGCCGTCCACCGCAGAGAGCACGGAGGCCAGGGCGAGACCCGAGACGGTGGCCCAGGTCTCCGCCGCGGCGAAGATCGAGAGTAGAGCCGCGAGCAATGCCACGTCGCGCAGCACGACCAACGACAGCGTCGCCTCGTCGCTTTCGGCAGCCTTCGGAAAGCCACGCGTCGACGAGGCATCGGATTTCGCCGTCTCCCTCGAGCGCTCGCGGCTCGAGGGATCAACGGTCGGGGGCTGAATCGGTTTGTCGGCTGCGGAAGGAATGGCGGAAGCCTCCTCTAGAGCACGATCTGGTCAACGACCTTCGACAACTGTCGCAAGTTCCGGCATTCCTCGACGACGTCGCAATACGGCAGATAGCGGTCCATCACGGAATCGCCAAATCCCCAAGCGCTCGGGCTCTCTGGATTCAACCAGACCACATTCTTGGCCTTGTTCTGGATGTCGCGAACACACCAGGCGCGCGCATCATTGTAGTTGTTGCGCGCGTCGCCGAGAATGATCACCGTAGTCTTGTTGTCCACTGCCGACAGGTGGTTCTTCCAGAACTCATGAAAGGCGAAGCCGAAATTGCTTCGCGTGTAGACGTTGATGACGTCCCCACCGTCGAGTGCTTTTTCGACAGCGCTACTGACATCGCCATCGTGGAACACGTCGGTCACTTCACCCAATTCGGCTACGAAGACGTAGCAGCGGATCTTGGTGAAGGCTTCCTGAAGGCTGTACATGAACTGCAGCATGAAGCGCGAAACGTTGGCGACGGAGGAGGACACGTCGCACATGATGACGAGCTTCGGACGTTCCTTTCGTCGCGTCTTGTAGATCACCTCGAAGGGAATTCCACCACGCGCCATGTTGCGGCGCAGCGTCTGGTGAAGATCGAGTTTCCCTTTTTTGAGCCTCTTCTTCCGAATCGACAGGATGTTCTTGATGCGTTGAGCCAGTCGTGTGACGACTTCACGCATGCGAAGAATCTCATCTTCGGTCAGATGGTAGAAGCTCTTTTCCGTCAGCATTTCGCGACGAAACTTCTCCATATAGTTGTGATTTTGCTGCTGGAGCTCACGCTCCGTGAAGTTCCGCACCGAGCGACGAACAGTCTCCATCAATTTCCGAATCAGTTCCTGCATCTGAGCGATGGCTTCGTCGCCCATACCCTGCGCGCGCATGCGCTCGGCGAGTGCCTCGAGCTCCTGCGCCGCGCCTTCCATCCCAAGCTGCTCGGTCGTTCGTCGACTGAAAAAGCCGACTTGAAGCATGTTCTCGATCCGTTCGGTACCCGCCTGTTCGGCAGCCTGCCGAATCATGTTCTCCAGATCCGCGAGATTCTGCGTAAGCAAGGCCTTGGCAAGATCGCCGAGTTCGAAATCGCCGTCCATGTTCTCGAGCATCTCGGCAAGCTTCGCGAGCAACTCTTCGAGATCGATGCCCATCTCGCCCAGGTCGCCTTCCATGTCGCCGAAGGCACTCTTCAAATTGTCATAGAAGCCAGACCAGAAGAGCTCGAAGAGTTCATCGTAGGTCGCAATCTCGTCCCCACGCTTGACCATTGCCGCACGCAGCGCGTCGCGAAAGATGTCGCGATCGTCGAGCGAAAGCTCATCGAGCGCATTGAATGCGTCGATGCCTTCCGCGACCGAGACTCGGATTCCGCTCTTGCGAAGCAGGTTCGTGAATTCGATGATCTTCTTCTGCATCTTGAGTGACTCCGCAGGACTAGTGCAGGATTCCCTTCTTGGCTGCCGGCTGCTCGGGCGCCTGCTGCGGCTTCTCCGCCGCGACTTCAGCGGTCTTCTTCTGGATCAGCTTCGACAACTCGTTCTGTGCCTTCTGAACATCACCCTCATATTTGAGAATCACGTTCAACGTATCGCTGACGATCTGGTGCTCGAGCTCGTCGGCATTCAAGGCCAACAACGCCCGCGCCCAGTCAAGGGTTTCCGAAATCGACGGTGTCTTCTTCAAGTCGAGATCGCGAATCCGATTCATCAGCTGAACGACTTCCTCAGCGAGTCGCTTGTCGATATTCGGGACCTTTCGATCCAGAATGCGGACCTCGAGCTCTTCATCGGGGTAATCGATCCAGAGATGCAGACAGCGACGCTTGAGCGCGTCACTCAGTTCACGCGAATCGTTGGACGTCAGGAAGACCAGCGGCTGTGAGGTCGCTTTGACCGTTCCGATCTCTGGAATCGTCACCTGGAAGTCCGACAGGATCTCGAGCAGGAACGCTTCGAATTCCGGATCCGATTTGTCGACTTCGTCGATCAGCAACAAAGAAGGCTCGTCGGAAGTAATCGCCTTCATGAGTGGTCTTGGAACAATGAATCGCTCGGAGAAGAACACCGAATCCTCCGCGCCCACGCGCTCAGCGGCCTCGGCGAGACTCTCGGCGCCCGAAATCGTCTCGGAAACCTTGTCCTTCAGAATCTGCGTATAGAGCAGTTGCTTCGAGTACTCCCACTCATAGAGGGCCTTGGCCTCATCGAGACCCTCGTAACACTGGAGGCGAATCAGCTCGCGGCCGAGTGCACTGGCGACCACCTTCGCCAGCTCCGTCTTGCCAACTCCAGCCGGCCCTTCGACCAGCACGGGTTTGTCGAGCTGTTGTGCCAGGTAGACGACCGTCGCAATCTGCTTGTTGCAGAGATAATCCTCGTCACCCAGCTGCTGAATTACATCTTCCACCGACTTGAACATTTATTCCTCTCGTTCTCTCATTCTTTTCGAGCGCCGGCCGTCTCCGCGTTCGGGCGCATTCGTTCGAACGCGAGGTGACCGGTACGATATGGGATCGCGCCGATAGCGCCTCTTATGACATCAGGTGCAAAACGTGGCCGAGCTTTTCCTTCTTGGTCCGTAGATATTCCACGTTATTGGCGTTCGGTTCGACCTCGAGCGGTACGCGCTCGACGATCTCGACACCATACCCACTGATGCCTGCCCGCTTGCCCGGATTATTCGTCAGGATACGAATCTTGTGTACGCCGAGAGCCGCGAGGATTTGAGCACCCACACCATAGTCTCGCAAGTCTGCGGCAAAGCCAAGCTTGTTGTTCGCCTCGACAGTATCGAGGCCCTCTTGATCCTGAAGCTCATAGGCCTTGATCTTGTTCTTGAGTCCGATGCCTCGGCCCTCTTGGCGCATATAGAGGACGATGCCAGCGCCTTCCTCGGAGATCATGCGCATGGCCGCGTCGAGCTGCTCACCGCAATCACACCGCAGCGAACCAAACGCGTCGCCGGTGAGGCATTCGCTATGAACGCGAATCAGGACCGGCTCGTCCGTTTCGATCTCACCCAGCACCAACGCCATGTGGTCGACGTGGTCTATGTCGTTTTCGAATACGATCGCTTCGAAGTCACCGTATCGTGTCGGCATCTTTGCGACCGCGGATCGATGGACCAATTGCTCCGTGCGCAATCGATAGGAAACGAGATCCTTGATCGTGACGATCTTGAGATCATGCTCCAAACCGAATTTGATCAGATCCGGCAGGCGCGCCATCGTACCGTCGTCGTTCATGATCTCGCAGATCACGCCCGCCGGTTTGCAACCCGCGAGACGAGCCAGATCCACCGATCCCTCCGTCTGACCCACCCGGCGAAGCACACCCCCCTCGCGCGCGCAGATCGGAAAGACATGGCCGGGACGAACGATGTCGATCGGCTTCGCATCTTCGGCGACAGCGGCCTGAATCGTGCGCGCCCGATCGGCGGCTGAGATTCCAGTCGTCACCCCCTCGCGCGCTTCGATTGAAATCGTGAACGCCGTCCCGAAGGATGCGGTGTTTTCGTAGTCGGGAACCATCTTGTTCAGATGGAGCCGCGTCATGCGCTCTTCATCGAGAGGCAAGCAGATGAGGCCGCGGCCGAACTTGGCCATGAAGTTGATCGCTTCGGGAGTGACCTTGTCAGCGGCCATACACAGGTCGCCTTCGTTTTCGCGATCTTCATCGTCGACGAGGATGACCATCTTGCCCGCGGCGATTTCGCGGATCGCCTCCGAGACCTTCGACAGACCCTGACCGGGTTCCGGCTCCGGAACGGCAGCTCGCGTCGCCCGCTTGGTGTCTCCACTTACGGGAGCCTTGCGAGACTTCGCATTGTCGTTGTTTGAATCGGATGAATTGGACATGGATGGCCGTTCACCTTCCGTACGGACCGCGGGTGCGGGTGCGGTTCCGGCGGGCGCGCTCCGAGTGGAATACCCGGGGGTGATAGGCAACGACGATATCTATGGTTGACTGGGGTGTCAATCTCGCTCGGAGTGTCCGATCGAGACTGTGCGTCTACTTGCCGGGCGGCTGGCCGTGGCGCAGCGGACGAAAATTCTTCATCACGCCCTTCAGGAAATCCTCTTCCGAGACCGCGAATTTGGCCGAGAAATCGTGGCGCTCCTCGAGGCCGCGGTAGAGCACGCGCATCAACTCGTGGAAGGTCTCGAGGACTCCCTCTCCGCGGTTGGCAACGGCCGGAAAGGTCGGCGTGTCGCCCCACTGTTCCTTGATTTCGGTCAGCGACTTCACGTCGGGCATGTCGCGCTTGTTGAATTGCACGACCGTGGGGAGATTGTCGAAGTCGATCCCATGCGCTTTCAAGTTGGCTTCCATGTCGCGCCAGGAATAGGCATTCGCACTGGCCGCCGAGCGCTGTGAATCCGCGACGAACGCGATCGCATCGGCCCCTGCGAGAACGACCTTGCGGGTCGATTTGTGCATGACCTGACCCGGCACCGTGAACAGCTTCATCTTGATCGAGAATCCGCCCACGGTATCGAACTCGACGGGCAGGAAGTCGAAATAGAGAGTGCGATCGTCCTTGGTATCGAGCGTCAGCATGTGACTTCGCGTCGCTGGATCCATCATTTCGTGCAGCTGCTGCAGATTACTCGTCTTGCCCGACAGGGCCGGGCCGTAGTAGACCACCTTGAGGGTGATCTCTTTGCTGCCGATATTGATCTGCACCATCGATCGACTCCAATTCTTCCGCCTGCAGTGCGCATCGGTCGAAACGGGTCCCGGATCAAGAGGGAATACACCCCAACAGGGTTTCAGCCGCCTCGAGACTTGCGGAATGCGGCGAGCAGGGAGCGTGCCGCGGCGGCCGGGGTGGTCTTCTGACCCGCGACGGCGGCCTCTTCGCGCGCGATCGCTTCGGCCATTCCCGGCTCCTGGCGGAACGCGCGGTCGATACCCTCTTCGAGCAGCTTTCGGAGCCAGGCGCGAGATTGCTCGGTCCGCCGATCTTCGAATTCCCCGGTCGATTGCATCAGCTCGTGATGGTCACAAATCGCCTGCCAGACCTCCTCGATGCCTTCCGACCGCGTCGAACTCGCGAGCATCGCCCGAGTGCGCCATGAATCGCTGGTCCCGCGGATCAGGTCGAGTGCGCCGGCATAGTCGACGCGCGTGCGCTCCGCGACGCTCTGCATCGCACCGTCGGCCTTGTTCACGACCAGGGCATCGGCGAGTTCGATGACCCCCTTCTTGATTCCCTGAAGTTGGTCGCCGCCCGCCGGGAGCAGCAGGACGAGAAAGAAGTCCACCATCGAGGAGACCGCCACTTCGGACTGGCCGATGCCAACGGTTTCGATGAGCACGACGTCGTAGCCGGCCGCCTCGCATAACAACATGACTTCTCGCGTTCGGTTCGCAACCCCGCCCAGAGACCCGCTCGAGGGTGACGGGCGAATGAACGCTTCAGAACAGAGGGCGAGCTTCTCCATTCGCGTCTTGTCGCCGAGAATGCTGCCGCCCGAGACCGGACTACTCGGATCGACTGCGAGCACCGCGACACGCTTGCCCTTTTCGACGAGGCGAAGGCCGAGCGCTTCGATGAACGTGCTCTTGCCAACACCGGGTGGACCCGTAATCCCGACGCGAATCGCGTGGCCTCTCTCTGCCACGAGGGCTTCGAGAACGGCCTGGCCGATCGATCGATCCTCGTCACGCGTACTCTCGATTCGCGTAATCGCCTGGGCCATCGCTCGACGATCGCCTCCGCGAATCGCCTCAGCCATTTCGCGCGCCTGGACATCGCTACTCGCAGAGGTGTCGTTCCCCGCCGCGCTTCCGCTCACGCTCTCGTCGCTCACACCGCCTCCCAAGGCTTCCGTCCTCGGATCACCGATTTCGCGCGTCGCGGCCCGTACCCGACACCCGGGTCAGGCCACCGCCATGGTCCGCAGCACTTCGAGAACTTCGGCGGCGGCTTCGGGAACCGGCGTGCCCGGTCCGAAGATGGCGGCGACACCCTCTTTGCGAAGAAAGTCGTAGTCCTGGGGTGGGATGATGCCACCCACGACGACCGCGATCTCGCCGGCACCCGCTTCCCGAAGCGCATGGACGAGTTCCGGGACCAGTGTCTTGTGTCCGGCCGCCTGGCTCGACACACCCACGACATGAACGTCGTTGTCGATGGCTTGCTGCGCCGCTTCGGCCGGCGTCTGGAAGAGCGGCCCGATGTCGACATCGAAGCCGAGATCCGCGAAGGAGGTCGCGATGACCTTCATTCCACGGTCATGCCCGTCCTGGCCGAGCTTGACGACGAGCATTCGAGGTCGGCGGCCAGTCTCGGTCGCAAACGCCTCGACCGACTGGTTGACGCGAGCAAATTCATCTTCATCGCGATACATCGATCGATACACCCCCGAGACGGACCGAATATCCGCGCGGTGACGAGAATAGGCCACCTCCATCGCATCCGAGATCTCGCCAACCGTCGCCCGTGCGCGAGCGGCGTCTACGGCAGCCTCGAGCAGGTTGCCTTGTCCGTTCTTGGCCAGTTCCGTGATCGTTGCGAGTGCCTTGTCGACGGCCGCGCCATCGCGACTGGCGCGAATGGTCTCCAGTCGTCTGATCTGCGCGTCGCGAACCGCCGAGTTGTCGATGTCGCGGACCTCGAGCTGATCTTCCGTGTCGAGGCGATATTTGTTCACGCCGACGATCACGTCTTCGCCACTGTCGACGCGTGCTTGCCGACGTGTCGCCGCCTCCTCGATCTTGAGCTTGGGCATGCCGGCTTCGATCGCCTCGGTCATCCCGCCGAGTTCCTCGACCTCGTCGATGAGTTCGTTCGCCGCGTGGTAGACACTCTCGGTGAGCGACTCCATGAAATACGACCCACCCCACGGATCGACGACGGCGGGAATGCCGGATTCCTCCTGAAGGATCAGTTGGGTATTGCGCGCAATACGGGCCGCCGTATCCGTCGGGAGACTGACCGCTTCGTCGTAACCATTCGTATGCAGGGACTGAGTACCGCCAAAGACCGCGGCCATCGCTTCGATCGTCGTCCGAACCACATTGTTCATCGGGTCCTGCTCGGTCAGACTCGCACCCGAAGTCTGACAATGAGTTCGCAGCATCAAGGACCGGGGATTCTTCGGATTGAATTCCTTCTGCATTCTCTCCGCCCAGATCCGGCGAGCGGCTCGCATCTTGGCGATCTCGAGATAGAAGTTCATTCCGATACACCAGAAGAACGACAGACGACCCGCGAATTGATCGACGTCCATTCCCTTGGACAGTGCGGCGCGCGCATATTCGAGGCCGTCCGCGATCGTGAAGGCCAACTCCTGAACCGTCGTCGCTCCAGCTTCTTGCATGTGGTAACCGGAAATCGAAATTGAATTGAATTTCGGCATTTCCTTCGCCGTGTACTCGATGATATCGGCGACGAGGCGCATGCTGGGCGTCGGCGGATAGATGTAGGTGTTGCGAACCATGAATTCTTTGAGGATGTCGTTCTGGATCGTTCCCGCGAGCTGATCTCGCGGCACACCCTGCTCCTCGCCAGCCACGATGAACGATGCGAGGACCGGAATGACCGCTCCGTTCATGGTCATCGATACGGTCACGTCCGCGAGCGGGATTCCCTCGAAGAGGATCTTCATGTCCTCGACGGAATCGATCGCCACGCCGGCTTTGCCGACATCGCCCGACACGCGTGGGTGGTCGGAGTCGTAGCCACGATGCGTGGCTAGATCGAAGGCGACCGAAAGCCCCTGTTGTCCGCCGGCAAGATTGTCCTTGTAGAACGCGTTCGATTCTTCGGCGGTCGAGAAGCCCGCGTACTGTCGGAGCGTCCACGGTCGATTCGCATACATCGTCGCGCGCGGACCGCGCAAGAATGGAAAGAGCCCGGGAATGGTATCGGTCTGCTCCAGCCCTTCGAGATCTGCAGCGGTGTAGAGCGGGCGGATCGGCAGTCCATCCGGGCTCGACGTCGTGAGGTCCTCGATCGCCTTACCGCGAAGTTCCTTTTGCGCGAGAGCGTCCCAGGTGGACTCAGCGTCGCTGGCTGCTTCTGGGCCCTGCTTCTGGGATGATCTCGCCATCGATGCTCTCGACCTTTCTACCGTGGTTGCCGCGTGTTGCACGTCTGCGGTGCTCGAACTTTGGGGGCGGCGAGTCTAGCAGGCCGCTCGTTCGGAACGGTCTCTATACGGCGCGCCGATACTTTCCGCCCACTTCGAAGAGCGTGTCGCTGATTTGACCGAGACTGGCGACTTTCACCGTCTCGAGGAGCAGGTCGAAAAGATTGTCCCCGCGACGCGTGGCGGCCTTCAAGTCCGCCAGCGCGTCCTCGACATCCCCCGACCAACGCGCATGAAAATCAGCCAGCGAATCGAGCTGTGCACGCTTCTCCTCATCCGAGGAGCGAATCAAGTTTTCGGCGGCGACCTCGACTTCCTCTTCCGATTCGGAAAGGAATGTATTCACGCCAATGATCTCGAGCTCACCCGAATGCTTCAACGTTTCGTAGTGCATGCTCTCGTCCTGGATGCGCCCACGCTGATAAAGCGTTTCCATTGCGCCGAGCACACCGCCGCGCTCACTCAGCCGCTCGAACTCGGCCAGTACGGCCTCCTCGACCAGGTCGGTCAGTTCGTCGATGACGAACGCCCCTTGAATCGAATTTTCGTTGCGCATGAGTCCGGCCTCACGATTGATGATCAGTTGAATCGCCAGAGCCCGGCGAACCGAGGCTTCCGTCGGCGTCGTCACCGCTTCATCGTAGGCATTCGTATGCAGGCTATTGCAGGAATCCTGTAGGGCCGTCAGCGCTTGAAGTGTCGTACGGATGTCATTGAAATCCATTTCCTGCGCATGCAGCGAACGACCTGAGGTCTGAATGTGATATTTCAGTTTCTGACTTCGTTCGCTGGCGCCATAACGCTCACGCATGGCGACGGCCCAGATGCGTCGAGCGACTCGTCCGAGCACGGAATACTCTGCGTCGAGTCCGTTGCTGAAGAAGAACGAGAAATTTGGGGCGAATTCGTCGACCGACATGCCGCGCGCCAGGAAGTACTCGCAGAAGGTGAAGCCGTTGGCCAGGGTGAAGGCGAGTTGGGTAATCGGGTTCGCACCCGCCTCGGCCATGTGGTAGCCGGAAATCGAAATCGAGTAGAAATTGCGGATCCCCTCGCGGCAGAAGGTCTCCTGGATATCACCCTGCATCTTGAGTGAAAACTCGGTCGAAAAAATGCAGGTGTTCTGAGCCTGGTCCTCCTTCAGGATATCGGCCTGGACGGTTCCGCGAACACGACCGAGGACTTCGGCACGGAGCCTTTCATAGACGGGGGCGGGCACTGCGCGGTTCCCCGGTATACCCAACAATCCCAATCCGAGTCCATCGTGATCGGGTGGCCGCTCGCCTTCGTAGGTCGGCAGCGAGAGCCCCTTCTTTCTTAGAGCGGCTTCCGCCTGCGAGCGAACCTCGTCGAGCTGACCCTCTTCGATCAGGTATCGCTCGACGCGCTGGTCGATGGCTGTGTTCAGGAAAAAGGCCAACACGGTGGGTGCCGGGCCATTGATCGTGAGCGAAACGGATGTCGTCGGTGCCGATAGATCGAAACCCGAATAGAGCTTCTTGGCATCGTCGAGCGTGCAGATTGAAACGCCCGAGTTTCCGACCTTGCCGAAAATATCGGGGGCCGCCGCCGGGTTGTTGCCATAGAGCGTCACGCTATCGAAGGCGGTCGAGAGGCGTGCCGTCGGCTGTCCTGAACTCAAATAGTGAAAACGTCGATTGGTTTGCTCCGGGCCGCCTTCGCCAGCGAACATTCGCGCCGGGTCTTCTTCTTTTCGCTTGAACGGGAAGACGCCCGCCGTGAACGGGAATCGACCCGGAAGGTTCTCCAACCCGAAATAGCGGACCAGTTCGCCCCAATCTCGGGTCCGCGGCAGCGCGACGACCGGAAGGGACGTTCCCGAAATCGATGCCGTGAAGTTCTCGACTTCGACCGTGCGGTCGCGGACCTGATAGCTCTGTTGTTCGGCGCCGTATTGGCGGCGAACCTCTGGCCAACTACGAAGCTCTGCGGCAAGCGTCTCATCGACGGCACCCAACGCCTCGTTGTATCCCTCGACGAGAACTGCCAGCGACGGCCCAGAAACCTCGGGTAGCGCACCGAGCGGGCGTTCCGGGCCGCAATCCGTTGCAGAGAGTACTCGCGCGTAGCCATCGGCGAGGGCGGCCTGGTCGGCGGCCGCGCCGAGGGCGACTCGATAATCGCGGTGGGCTTCCGCGATCTCGGCCAGATAACGCTGGCGAGACGCGGGTACGAGAGACGACGGGATCTCAGCTGTTTGCGAATCGAGGGTCTCCTCGTTCAGCGCGTCCCCTGAATAATCTGGGAAGAAAGCGCCCAGTCCAAGCTGAACGAGCTTTCTCTCTAGCGCTTGGGCGAGTCTTTCGGTGCCCCGATCATTCCAATTTCGCGCAATGGTCGGAAAGACGGGCACTTCGGCATCGGGAACCGACATGGCCTGGTGGTTTCGGCGCCACTGTTTTCGGATGTCGCGCAGCGAATCCAGCGCGCCGCGACGATCGAACTTGTTCAGTACGATCATGTCGGCAAAGTCGATCATGTCGATCTTCTCGAGCTGCGAGGGCGCACCATACTCTGGCGTCATCACGTAAAGGGAAAGATCAACCTGGTCGACGATTTCGGAATCGCTCTGGCCGATCCCCGCCGTCTCGAGCAGGACGAGATCGAATCCCGCGGATCGCAAGACCTTCAGTCCATCACCGACGGCGGCCGCCAGGGAGAGATTCGCGCGGCGGGTGGCCATCGAGCGTACGAAGACCTGCGGGCCGCCGATCGCGTTCATACGAATCCGGTCCCCGAGGAGCGCGCCACCGCTTCGTCTGCGAGTCGGATCGACGAGCAGAAGCGCGATTCGCAGGCTCGGTGCATCGCGGCGAATACGCATCACGAGTTCGTCGACCACACTCGACTTGCCCGCGCCCCCGGTGCCTGTAACCCCGATCACGGGAGCCAGATGCTCGGTTCGATCGGAGATCTTCTCACGAAGGGCAGCGGCCCGTTCCTTGTGGCTCTCGGCGTGATTCTCGAAGAAGCTGATCAGCTTCGCGATCTGCGCGGCGCTTGCTGAGTCAAGGGAATCGACCACTTCGTCGAGGCCCGCGGCGGGATCCGCCTCGACACTGCATCGCGCTTCGAGGCATTCATCGACGATACTCCCGATCATTCCCTCGAGGCCCATCACACGACCGTCTTCGGGACTGAAAATGCGCGAGACCCCGGCGCGATGAAGTCGCTCGATTTCGTCCTTGGTAATCGTGCCGCCCCCGCCACCGTAGATCCGCACGTCCGCCAGGCCCTCTTCGGCCAGGCGACGAACCAGGTACTCGAAATACTCGAGATGTCCTCCCTGATAGGAGGAGATGGCAATCGCGTCGGGCGCCTCTTCAACGGCCGCCTCGACGACCTCTTCGACGCTGCGGTCGTGGCCGAGATGAATGACCTCAGCGCCACGGGCCTGCAAGAGTCTTCGCATGATATTGATCGCCGCATCATGGCCATCGAAGAGCGACGTGGCCGTCACCACGCGAACGGGCGCTCGATCTCTTTCGATTGGCGAACGGTCGGCCGTGCTCATTCGTCAGCCCCTTCATTCTGATTCTCGCGCGTAGCGTCGTTCGATTGCGCGGTGGCGCGGGCGTCCACGTGATCCCGATAGCGAACGAGCTCAGCGCGCAGATCGCCGAGTTCAGCCATCCGTCGGTCGACGTCATGGAGATGAGCCTCGAGAAGGTCTTGCAGCCGACCCAGCATCGCCTGCGTCGAGCCGCCGATTCCGTATACGGCGTTCAGCTCGCGAATTTCGGCAAGCGAAAGACCGAGGCCTTTCAAACGACTGATGAAACCGAGTCGTTCGAGTTCGTCCGCGCCGTAGACCCGCCGTCCACTCGAGCGCCTTCGAACGCCGGGCAAGAGCCCGATTTCTTCGTAGTAGCGAACGGTGCGAGGACTCAGCCCCGTCCGGTCACAGACTTCCGAAATCGCCCACATGTCGCCGAAGATGCCTCGCTTTGCCAGTTCACGTCAACTGTGAGAACTATTCGGACATCCAGGCCTCGTCTGTGATCAATTTCGCTTTCCCGAGGGGCCCGCAGGGTCGGACTCCTACTGTCGGAGCCGGACGTTCAGGAGCTTCGAGCCGGAGCTCACTGATATCCGAGTTGCTCGATTCGGCGACCGCTCTTCAGCCAGGTCGGATCCACTTTCACAAAGAGCTCCAGATGAACCTTGCAGCCGACCCATTCCTCGATTGCCCGGCGCGCGCGAATTCCAATCTTCTTGACCATGCTGCCGCCCTTTCCGACCACGATTCGCTTCTGAGAATCGCGCTCGACCAGGAGATTCGCGCCAATCTTCAAGATCTTGGGGTTCGACTCGTCATAGCGAAGCACCTCGACGGCCATTGAATAGGGCAGCTCCTGATCAAGCAGCTCGAAAACACCCTCTCGAATCATTTCGGCACACAACCATCGCATGGGCCGGTCCGTGAGTTCGTCCTCACCATAGAGGGGCGGCGAGACCGGCAGCGTCTCCGAGATCGCGGTCAATAATTCCTCGACGCCCTCCCCGGTTCGCGCTGAAACCGCCGTGGCCGGCCATTCGCCAGGAGCCTCCGCGATCGGCCAATCGTTCTGGCGAGCCCGCGGCAGATCACTCTTCGTCCCCACGATCAGGGAGGGTCGCCGCTGCGCCCTCAAGGCCGTGGCCAGCTCATCGTGGATCTCGGTCCAGCCCACCGTGCGATCGACGAGCAGACAGGCCACGTCACAATCGCGCGCCACGTTTTCGACGATCGAATTGAGCGCTTCATTCAATTTCTTGGGGCTGTGATGTCGCCCGGGTGTATCGAGGAAGAGAAGCTGCGCGCCCTCCCGCGGAAGGATTCCGAGAATTCGACTTCTCGTTGTCTGTGGCTTCGCGCTCACGATCGCCAGCTTTTGCCCGAGGAAGGAATTGAGCAGCGACGACTTTCCAACGTTGGGCGGACCGAGCAGCGCCACGAAACCGGCTCGAAAATCGCCGCCGGAATCTCGCGCAGGCTGGCCCGCGCGATCTGGGGAGGGTTGAGAATCGGCTGACGATTGCGAACTCGACATCGACGGAGGCCTACGTCCCAACCGGCGACGGGGTCGCGGAAGCCGCACGCCAGACCGCCAGCGCGTCTTGGGCCGCCAACCGCTCGGCCGCTCGCTTTGTTCGACCGACGCCTCGGGCGAGCGCACGCTTTTGAACGACGACTTCGACCGTGAAGCGCTTTTCGTCCCCTTCGATCTCGCTATCTGCCACCAGGCGATAGGAAGGGAATTCGCCCTCGACGGCCATGACGCGCTCCTGCAATTCGGTCTTCGGATCTCGCCCCACGAGTGGTGCATCGGCGGCCAGGGATTCGCCGAAGGCCTCCCCGACGAAGCGCACGACCGCCTCGAGCCCTCGATCGAGAAAGATCGCCCCGATCAACGCCTCCATCGCATCCGCCAGGATCGAGGGCTTGTCCAGGCCGCCCGACTGCTCTTCCGTACGGCCCAGTCGAATCAACGGCCCCAACTCGTATTGGCGAGCCAGTTCCGTCAGGGATCGCCCCTCGACCACGGCGTGGAGCGCGCGACTGAGATCACCCTCCCGCCAATCGGGTTTGGCCTCGAAGAGGGCATGAGCCACCACCAGCCCGAGGACCGAGTCGCCCAGGAACTCGAGTCGTTCGTTGCTCGCCGGCATCGAGCCCTCGCCCAGGCCCTGTTCATGCGCATAGGAGGAATGGCGCAAAGCCTCTTCGAGCAATTCGCGGTTCAGAAAGGACTGCCCGAGCGCGGCCTCGAGCCGATCCAGCGCGAGTCGACGACTTACTACTTCTTCGCTTTCAAGCCCATCGATCACCGGATGCCCTCGACAATCCAACCGCCCCCGATGACTTCTTCATCGTTGTCCGAATCGTAGAAGACGGCGGCCTGCCCTGGCGCGACGGCGCGAACCGGCTCGTCGAATCGCACGAGGGTCTCGCCCCCGCCGACCGCCTCGACCTTCGCCGGCTGTGCTGCGTGGCGATGGCGCACCTGAACTCGAACGCCAATGGGCCCCTCGGGCGGGCTCCCGGAAATCCAGTTCACGTTTTTGACTCGGGCAGCGGCA
>Ga0310122_10001152_pt1 | contig 16929 bp, 15 predicted proteins | sample CB6_Bottom_1051__FD_203503 | JGI IMG/M metagenome (GOLD analysis project Ga0310122, IMG submission 203503) | Marine microbial communities from Western Arctic Ocean, Canada - CB6_Bottom_1051 | ecosystem: Environmental > Aquatic > Marine > Oceanic | place: Canada: Western Arctic Ocean | collected...
TCCTTTGTCACGCCACTCTGAAGCCACGTATTCTCTAAGGGTCGTACGATGTCCTACCGCTGACATGCGCCACCTCCGACATAGGCCTTTATTGCCGATAGAGTCACCTGTTCCGGATGATTTCCTGCCTTAATGGCCATAGCCATTCCTCCTTGTAAAGAATCTGCACGCAGAATATCAGCAAGTTGATTTTTTGTCAAGTCATAAGCGCCTCTCTGCCGCCAATTCGCCTTTCCCAGGTGTCGGTTTTCTGGTATAGTATGAGCTATGGCTTTTACTGCATATTTTGAAAAAGGCAAGGCGTTATACCAAAAATACGAGCGCTATGTCACCCCAATAGCTTTTGGGGGAGGTTTTGTGTGGGACAATTTTACCTTGCGGATTGATTTGTGGCTCCAAAATTTACAATTTCTTGCCTATCTCATCTTTGCGGGTTGTGCCATATTGTTTATCAATGCCTACGATACGGGCCGTATACACGGGCATCTTGCCGAAAAAGCAAGCCGCTTTACGCCCTTATTTCTCCAATTTATTTTTGGAGGGCTGTTCAGCGCATTCCTCGTATTCTATTCCCGCAGCGGCTCTCTTGCGGCTGCATGGCCGTTTCTTTTGATGCTCGTAATTTTTTTCGCCGGCAACGAATTTTTTCGCAAAGGATACCTCCGGCTGACATTTCAGATGAGCGTCTTTTTTATCGCTCTTTTTTCTTACGCCGTATTCGCATTGCCGCTTGTAGTCGGCAAAATAGGCGACATAGTATTTATAGCAAGCGGCACCGCAGCGCTCCTTGGCATCGGGATTATTGCGTATCTTTTCTCGCGCGTAATGCCGGAGCGCCTTCATCAAAATCGCCATGCTCTCGCTTTGAGCATCAGCAGTATTTATATCTTTTTTCAAATTTTGTACTTTGCCAATATCATACCGCCCATACCGCTTGTCCTCAAAGAAAGCGGTATATATCACTCCATTGAGCCGACGCGAGGAGAGGGTTATATTTATCAAGTGTCGTACGAGCCGGCCCCCTGGTATCTTTTCTTTAAAGAGCAGAGCGACACATTTCATCGGACAGGGGATCAGCCGGTATATAGCTACAGCGCGATTTTCGCGCCCGCCAAATTCAACATGCCCATATTTCACCGCTGGCAATATTTCGATGAAGCAGCCGATGAATGGACCGAGAGAGCGCGCATCCAATTTGCGATTACAGGCGGCCGGGATGGAGGGTACAGGGGATATACCTTCAAAGAAAATATCCAGCCGGGCAAATGGCGGGTTGAGGTGATTACCGAAAGCGATCAAATTTTGGGACGAAGAACCTTTAAGGTACTTGAAGCAGAAGCACCTCCGAGGATAGAATTCAAAAGAAAATAGAAGGATTATTTCCGCATGATAGAGAAGTTGTGGGTCTTGTATATATAGGCGGGATGAAATTTTTGCTTAAAATTGAGAAGGGGTTTATCGCTGCCGCCAAAATCAAGAAGTTTATAGCCACTCTTTTTTGCTTCAGTAAAATGATCTAGAGTTATAAATTCGCCAAGATACTCGTCGGAATAGTCGTGTATATCCATATAGATGTAGTAATTTTCGGAGTTAGCTATTCTCCAGCCGGCCACAAGGCCGCAAAGCGTGCCGTCTATAAATATCGCGCGCGCGATATCGCACCCGGGAAATTTGTTTTTTATAAATTTCGCGTAATCTGGTCCCCATACTTTGTCTTTAGCGGTTCTATTTTTCTCCCAAACCGATAAAAGCTCCAGCATGAAATCGGGAGAGATTTCTGCCGCGTTTTTTATCTCTACTTCGTGATTTTTCAAAAATCTGTTCTTAACATAGCGCAATCCTTTGAGTTTTCCGCCTGCAAGATTTTCATCGAAATCTTCAAGGTTAATCACGGGACAATATAATGTATAAGACGGTTTTACCATGCGATAAGGCATTGGCGATAACACCCGGGCAAGTGCTTGTCGAGAATCATTTGTCCATTCCTCCAGGGATATCTTTTTTACTCCGGCATCCTTGAATATGCACTTAGCGGTTTTCAAAAATAAAGGGAGCCGCTTATCGGGGGGTGTCAGCGGTTCGTCAATAATATACCACCGTTTGCCTTTGTTATTCGCGAAAATTCCGCCGTCTTTGCCGAAGTCAAAATAAACAAAGTCGTATCCGGGGTCTATATCATACAGATAAAGATACAAATGATGCTCCGGCCTATGGCCGAATTTTTTGATATGCGCCTTTAGGGCAATTTGGATTTCGTGCTGCGTGTTTAGAATTTTCATCACAGATAACCCCATTTCTTTAGCAAGGGCGCATCTTGCTTCCAATGATCGCCGATGTCTATGCGATATACGCCATTTGGGATAATTATTTGATTGACAACATTATACGCGTTTTTTTGCGCCTCTTTTATACTCTTGCCGCGGCCATTAATAACAAGGGGATAGCCGGCGCCGGTTGTATAGAGCTTGCCATCTTTTTTATAGACCTCAAGCAGTTTTACCTGCGTGCGATTCTCATCATTTATGCCCAAAATCGGCAAATGCTTGCCGTACTTTCTATACGCAATTTCAAACGGCATACCCGCACCCCCTATTATTACACCTATCGCAAATCCCGAACGCACTTTAAATTTTTTAAGTTTTCCGTGGGCAAGATCATACAACAGTTCTCCCCATGGGGTAATGTGAAGCTCCTGCTGAATGTCCACTTGGGGATAGCCGAATCTTGAGGTAAACTCGATGGCATAGGCGCCTTTCTCGGTTACCATGCTGTTTAAGTCAATAGAGCCCCTATAATTTACGCGCGCAAGATACGGCTTCATTTTAAGAAGCGTTTCTCGGAAGAGCTTTCCGCCGTCTTTACTGTAATATATAGTCGTACCCATCTCGCCGGTAAACGGCCCAACGCCTCCGGCCATAAAACGCTTGTGTTCAAAAGTTACATTTATCGGATATGCAAAATCAGTGCCGTTGAAAAACCCCGACACGCTCATTTCTACGCCGTCAATCACTTCCTGAAGTATAAAATCAATCTTATCTTTTTTAAGCCAGACTCTGGGATAGTGATTCAATAGATCAGTCATATCACTGCCGTCGGGAAACTTCCCTACATAGCAAAGAAACCTGTCCAGCTGGCCATTGAACTTTATGACATATCTCCCCGGATTTTTTTGAATAAATTTTATCCCGCTTGCAAAACTTTTAAAGCGCCATGAGCGGGGGAATCTTATACCCGCTTCACGCATTATTTTTACTCCAAAAATCCTGTCGTTTTCTATGCGGTCGCCGAATACATTTCCCCCTATCACGGGATACCCTCGCTCCCGCAGCCACTCCGCGTCCTTTGCCATCTCAACGTCATCAAACACAATTATATCCGCCCAGTCGCGATGCTTTTTCCAATCGCGCACATGAGGAACAAGGCCGCGCGCGACATCGCGCCATTTTTTATCTTTTATATAAAACCGCACCGCGTGCCCTTCTTCCTGAACTTTCTGCACGAGGGACGCACTCTCGGCAAGCGGTGTGACAAATAAGAATTTCATATATATCCCCACTTCTTTAATTTTAATCTTTCATGTACCCAATGATCGCCGATATCTGTGCGGTAAAGAGAATTCGGCACCACAATCTGATCGACAGTATTGTAGGCGGCTTGCTGGGCAGAGACCATGCTCTTGCCACGGCCGGTAACAGTTATTGGATACCCAGACCCTGCGCAATAGTACGCGCCATTTTTTTTAAACACTTCACTGAGGCGAATCTGGTGTTTATTATTTTCATTTATGCCCAGGATCGGAAGTCCTCTGCCATATTTATTATATGAAACTTCAAATGGAACGCCGGCACCCGCAATTACCACGCCAATCGCAAAGCCCCTATGGACATCAAATTTCTTAAGCGCCCCAAGAGCAAGCTTGTGCAGAAGCTCTCCCCAGGGCGTTTTATGCAATGCAAGCTGTATATCGAGCTGGGGATACCCGAATCGCGAACTAAACTCCAAAGCATACGCCCCCCCTTCTGTAACCATGCAGTTTATATCAATAAATCCCCGGTAATTGGTCCGCGCAAGATACGGCTTCATTTTAAGAAGCGTTTCGCGGAAGAGTTTTCCGCCGTCTTTGCTGTAATACATACTCGTACCCATTTCGGGAGTCAAGGGCCCTACGCCGCCAGCCAAAAAATGCTTATGCTCAAAGGTGATATTTATAGGATAGACGAAGTCCATGCCGTTGAAGAAAGCGCCCACGCCCATTTCAATCCCGTCAACGTATTTTTGAACAATGAAATCAACTTTTTTATTTTTGTTCCAAATTCCCAGATAATGCTCCAGGATATCAACAACATCGCTGCCGTCACCAAATCGCCCTATATACGATAGATACCTTGCAAGCTGGCCGTTAAATTTGAGCACATACCTTGCCGGACGTTTTCCGACAAATTTAATAGCGCTTCTAAAACTTTTAAAGCGCCGTGATTTTGGAATTTTTATTCCCACCTCTTCCAGGATTTTCTGTCCAAACAATCTTTGATTCTCAAGATTGTCGCCAAAACTATTTCCTCCTACGCAAGGGTATCCGCGGGACCGCATATTCTCACAGTCCCTTCCCAAATCCGCGTCGTCAAATACAATAACATCCGCCCATTTAGCGTAGGGCTTCCATTTTCGCACGCGGGAGATAACCCCCCGGCCTACATCCTGAAATTGTGGATCTTTAACAAAACACTTTACGCGATGCCCCTCATCTTCGAGAGTCCGCATCAACGCCAAACTTTCGCCAAACACAGTAACAAATAAAAATTTCATTTCCGGAACCCTCCATCCTTTGCTTATTTTCGCAATACATGATTTAAATTGTAGTCGCTCGCTTCAAAAAAATTTTTCGCAAATTCGGCTACTTCTTTTGGGTTGTAGTACTTGCACGAAAAAATATCCAGATAAACATTGTTGGTCTTATTCGCGAAATGACCCGATACCAAAGATGACTCAATAAGCTGCGCCATTGAAAATCCCTGTATATCTTCTCGCTCGCCAAAGTGGACAATTATACACTCTCCAAATCTTTTTGCGCCTATAAGATCACAAAGTTCTACGACAAAAGTTTTAATTTTTTCGGCATCGCGGATAAAATCAGGGTTGCACTCGTGTAGATCTACGTTAGTTGCGATTCCCCAACTGTTATTTTTTTGGTACTCTGAATGTATATTATCGGTTATTTCCATCTTACTAATTTATACCAATTTATATGAAATTACTAGTGGCTTTTTGGTAGAAAATAATTCGCCACTTTTATAATCGCGGTATAAAAAATATTTGTAAATGTGGATAAGTTATTAAGTGTATTAACTACACAACTAACCATGAAAAAAGTGCTGATTTTTGGCATATTTGATGGCGTGCATCCGGGGCACATCGATTTTTTACGCCAGGCGAAAGAGCATGGCGATATCCTCGTTGTCGCGGTAGGCAGGCCATCGGCATCAAAAAAATTTAAGGATAAATTACCCAAGCATTCGCTCGCGGAGCGGATTAAGTTTGTGCAGGATGCCGAACATGTAGACAAAGCAGTTCCGGGTGATAGAGAGCAGGGGAGTTATGAAATTATCCTGCGGGAGAAACCCGATATAATTTGCCTAGGTTATGACCAAAAAGAGCTCGGAAAAAATTTGAAACATTGGACAAAAAAAAATAACCCCGCAATAGCCATTCAAACTCTTAAGCCGTATGTGCCTAAAAAATACCATACTTCGGTTATTGACAGCATGTAAAAGAGAAATTATTCCCATAATAGCCGTTGCAAAACGGCTTTTTTTATGGTAATTTAAGCATATATGGAGTCGAAAATCATAGATGTATCCGGCCTCAAGGTACGGTATCTGGAAACAAGCGCGCGAGGAGATATTCCGCTCATAATTTTGCACGGCTGGGGAAGTTCTATAGATTCCTGGAAAAATGTTGCGTCAGCGCTAGGCGAGAGCGACATAAAAGTCTTCATTTTGGATTTACCGGGGTTTGGCCAAACGCCGGAACCACCCAGCGCTTGGAACACGAGCGACTACGTAGAATTTGTCAAAAAGTTTGCTTGGGAACTCGGCTTGCAAAAGTTTGATCTTGCCGGCCATTCGTTCGGCGGACAACTCGCTATTACGTATGCCACTCAATACCCCCAAGATATCCGCAAGCTCATCCTGATCGCCGCCGCACGAATCATGAAGCGAAGAAAATTGCGCGTAAAATTATTTTTGGTTGTGACAAAGATTGGAAATTTGATATTCGCTTTGCCGCCCCTTGCACTTTTGCGCCCCCTTGTTCAAAAAATTTGGTATAAAATTACAGGAGAACGGGATTATTACCGCGCATCAAACCGCATGCGAGAAGTATTTAAGCTCGTCGGAGAGGAAGTCGGCTCACGCCTTGAATCGGTAAGCGTCCCCACGCTTATACTATGGGGCGATCAAGACGAGGCAACGCCCGTTGCCGATGCGCGCATCATCCATGAAAAAATCCGAAATTCGCAATTGTATATTTTTCCCGGCGAGGGGCACGATCTAAACCTAAAAAAACCCCGTGATTTAGCTCAAAAAATTATTGAGTTTATAGGATAATGCTGATAAAAATCATTTTATTAATAATACTTATCTTCTGGCTCATTAAGATATCTAGGGATATCTTGTTTTGGGTATATTTATGGCAACTCAAAGAATACCGACGCGACAGAATGCGCGCGCATTTTGAGCTTCAGAGCGCAAAACGTATCTTCCTAAACAAATTATATGCGGGCAAGCTTCTGCTTCTTTTGAGCTCACCACTTTTGTTTCTTGGGATATGGCAATTCTTTTTTCAAATTTTTGTAGGCACTCTATACTCTATATTGGGGACACGAAGTATCTATGCTGCGTATAGAAGATATGTCAAAGAGCCCGTTTTTACTAAAAAGGCAATTCTCCTATGCGCAATTTCCGCAATCCCAATGGCGATCCTGGCAATTTTAATATACGCGAAAGCATCTCCCGCGACTTTCCTCTTTAGTGTTCTTTTGCTGGACATGCTAATACCGCTTGCTGTGGCGGGAGTTGTGGGCCTTTTGAAATTCCCCAGTGAATTTATGAAAAACCGCATCATCGCGCGCGCTATGGCAAAACGCACCCAATTCAAAGATGTTCTGGTAATAGGGATTACGGGGAGCTACGGCAAAACAAGCATGAAAGAATTTCTTGCCCATATTCTTTCTCAAAAACTGAAGGTTCTTGCGACCACGGAAAATCATAATAGCGAAATTGGCGTCGCGCAATTAGTACTTGATAAATTAAACGGCGACTACGATGTTTTTATTGTTGAAATGGGCGCTTACAAGCAAGGGGAGATAAAGAGAATATGCGATATAGTGCGTCCGCAAATAGGCATCCTAACCGGAATAAATGATCAGCATATCTCGCTTTTCGGGTCGCTTGAGAAAACAATCAAGGCAAAGTACGAGCTTATAGAATCGCTCCCCAAAAACGGCCTTGCGATTTTTAATGGAGAAAATGACCATGTCTTTGCTCTATACGAAAAAACCGCCATCCCAAAGCGCATGTACGCGCTAAGAAGTTTTAGCGTAAGCTCAAAACCGGATATAACCGCGGAGAAAGTGGATATCGCGAAAAACGGTACACATTTCTATGTGAAGATCGGAGAAAATAGAGAGTCGTTCGAAACCCCGGTACTCGGAAGGCATAATGTGCTGAACATTCTCGGAGCGGCGCTTGCGGCACAGGCGCTGGGAATGACTATTGAGGAAATACAAAAACGCATAAAAACCCTAAAGCCGCTCCCGCATACTCTTAATGCCGAATCCGGCATTAATGGGTCCACAATAATCGACGATACCTATTCGGCAAATCCCAGGGGCGTTATGGCGGCCCTCGACCTTCTGGATAATCTCAAAGGCAATAAAAAAATAGTCGTAATGTATCCATTGATTGAGCTAGGCGAAGCGGCTTCCGACATTCATCGCAGAATTGCCATGAAACTGAATAAAATATGCGATGTGTGCATACTTACGAATATGGACTTTGCCCGCGAAATCAAAAACAATGCGCTAAACACTGATGTATTTGTAATACAAGATCCGAAAATGGTTATCCAAAAGCTTGAAAAAATTGTAAAGAGCGGAGATATTGTACTTTTGGAAAATCGAATCCCTGAAAAAATAAAAAATGCTCTTATTTCGTCTTAGGCCTATTTCTATTTCTCTATCCCCAAACGTGCAAAGGGATGATGTTTGGCTGACTTTGAAATCAGTGTTAAAAATCTTGGCAACTCCTAGAGCAATCCCCTCAGCAGTAGCCAATCTTGAAAATGCTTTCAAAGAATATCTTGGCGCAAAGTACGCTTTTAGCTTTAATTCCGGCCGCTCTGCGCTTTATACGATAATGAAAGCGCTTGATATTAAGGAGGGCGATGAGGTGCTGCTGCAGGCATTTACCTGTAATGCCGTGCCGAATCCGGTGCTCTGGGCCGGCGGTAAGCCAGTTTATGTCGACGTTGATTCGACGTTAAACGTCGATCCATCCGATTTGGAAAAAAAAATCTCAGACAAAAGTCGCGCGATAATAGTTCAGCATACTCTTGGAGTTCCCGCGCAAATAGACAAAATTTTGGAAATTGCACGCAGACATAATCTTATCGTAATTGAGGACTGCGCGCACGCGCTTGGAGCGAAATATAACGGAACTTTGGTAGGCACCTTTGGCGATATTGCCTTTTTTAGTTTTGGCCGCGATAAAGTAATCTCATCGGTGTGGGGCGGAATGGTGACGACAAATAGCGAAAATCTGGCCAATAAAATAGGGGGGATATACAAGGACTTGCCCAAACCTTCCCGATCCTGGACACTCAAACAGCTCCTGCACCCCTTACTTTTTTCCGTTATAATTCCCACATATTATATTTTTGGAAAATATCTGCTCGCGTTTTTGCGAATAGTGCGAGGCGTAGGCCTTGCCGTAAGTAAAATCGAGCGAATGGGGGAGCAACCAACAATGTTTCCCGCGCGTATGCCGGATGCGCTTGCGGAGCTTGCCCTGCACCAATTCGGAAAACTTGAAAAATACAATACTCACAGAAAAGAAATCGCTGAATTATATTTTGAGAATATTAATCCAGCGTACGCTAGGTTGCCTGCAAGATACGAAGGTGCTATTTATCTCCGCTTTAATATTCGCCACCCCAATGCCAAAGAAGTTATACAGGACGCAAAAAGAAAACACATTCTGCTAGGGGATTGGTATAAAAATATTATAGACCCCATCGGCACGGATTTCAGCAAAATGCATTACACCCCCGGCTCCTGCCCCAATGCCGAGCGTGCAGCGCGAGAAATTATAAACCTCCCGACGCATATTAATATTTCAAGCAAAAATGCAAAGCGAATCGTACAATATATCAGAGATTAAGGATAGGAAAATCTGGGATAATTTTACTGCATCCCGGCAAAATCATACCTTCCTCCATTCCTGGGCGTGGGGGGAATTTAATGAGGTTATGGGGGATAAGATATGGCGGCTTGCACTCTATAATGGTGCAACAGTGAAGGCAGTAGTTTTGATAATAAAAGTTCACGCGCGGAGAGGAGACTTCTTGTTCATCCCCCATGGACCAATAGGCGATAGGGAAGCTTTTCCTGCCATTGCCCGCAAAGCTAAAGAGTTAGCCAATCAAGCAGGAGCAAATTTCATACGCATAAGCCCTCTCGTAAAAGACAGTGGAGCGAATCGTAAAATATTTCAAGCATTAGGTTTTCGGCCCGCACCCATCCACATGCATGCGGAAACCACGTGGACGCTTGACCTAACGCCCACAGAAGACGAGCTATTGATCGCTATGCGAAAGACCACGAGGAATCTTATACGCCGTGCTCAAAGGGAGGGCGTAGAGATAAAAACGGGTACAAGCGACAAAGATGTTGAAATTTTCTATGATTTATACAAAGAAACGGTGAAAAAGCATAATTTCACGCCATTCTCGCTAACATATATCAAAAACCAAGTTAAAATATTCTCACAGAATAATAGTGTACGCGTGTTTACTGCCCGGCATAATGGCCAGCCGCTTGCTTCGTCTATTATAATGTTTTATGGGGACAGCGCTTTCTATCATCATGGCGCAAGCATACAGAGCAAAATTCCCGCGGCTTATTTACTGCAATGGGAAGCAATCCGCGAGGCAAAACGCCGCGGGCACAAATTTTATAATTTCTGGGGCATTATCAAGGAAGATGTTTCTCTCAGCCATCCGTGGCAGGGGATTACTCTTTTTAAAAAAGGGTTTGGGGGATTTCAGTCGGACTATCTACACGCCCAAGATATGCCGCTCTCATGGAGGTATTGGATAAACTGGGCTATCGAAACTATCCGCAAAAAAGTCCGTCATCTTTAGTATGCTGGATAAGATATTCAAAAATTATAGTGCCTGGAATGTGGACGAAGAGCGATTCTATAAACTTCCCACAATGGAGGCTCGATTAAAATTTATCCTGCGATACGCGATATTGGCGCCGTCAAGCCATAATACGCAGCCGTGGAAATTTCACGTTGCGGATAATTATATTGATATCTATGCGGATTTATCCCGAAGGCTTGCGCATTCCGACCCCTCCGGCCGCATGCTTTATACCGCCCTTGGCTGCGCTGTAGAAAATATAAAAATTACGGCTGCACACTTCGATCTGTCGTTTCATATCGAATATAACTCGGAGCTAGAAACGTCTCTACCCGAGCATATTTTACGAATCCATTTCTCCGGTGCGGAGCTTGGGGCTGCAGATGAAATCCGGCACTTATTCCCATTTATTACCCGGCGCGCATCGTGCCGTAGCCAATACAATGCTGATAAGATTCCTGTAAATATATTAAGCTGGCTTGGGAATTTATCCGATGAGCAAACTATAGGATTATGTATAATTACCGATAGGGAGGTAATATCCGCAATTGCGCCTTCCGTGGGAAGAGCGATGAAAGCAAAGATGTCAATCGCTGACTTCCGAAATGAACTTGCCCAATGGCTGCGCGCAAACCTGACGCTGAAGCGCGACGGCATGCCCGGATCGGGCCATGGCATGTCTCTCGCGTTATCGCTTATCGCTCCGTTTGTGCTCCGGCACAAGGATGTTTCTGACTTCGAACAGTCAAAGGCGGTAAAAAGGGTCAATAACTTTCCCGCCGTATGCATTATCAGCTCCGAGAATGACAATGCCCTTTCTTGGATAAAAAGCGGAGAGCTTTTAGAACGGCTGCTTCTTGGAATATGCGCGAACAAAATGTCCGCGTCTATCATGGCGGCTCCGATAGAAGCGGAAGGCGAGCGCGAAAAACTACAGGCAATAATTGGCACGCAAAACAAAAAAGCGCGAAACTCATTTCCGCAAGCGTTTATCGGTTTTGGATTTTCAACCAAGACCTTCCCGCATAGTCCGAGAAGGAAATTGGAACAAGTACTCGTATGAAGTCGACAGTAATAAATCCCCAAATGCAGAAACTACTAATGCCCAACGCAAAGGCCGGGGGCATTTCGGATTTGTACGGTATGCGTCTCGACTTCGTATCTCGCACAATGCGAAGTAAAAACGGAGAATTCTGGCAAAAGGAAGGTGAAAAAATGGCCCTCGGACTATTCCGGAAAGCAGCTGAAAAAATTCCCGCGTATAAGGACTTCTTAAAGGGGAATAACGTCAAACCCTCGCTTATAAAATCAATCAAGGACTTTTCAAATGTGCCTTTTGTTGACAAAGAAAATTACTTACGGAAGTACCCCTTGGAGAAGTTGTGCTGGGAAGGAAAATTGGAAAACAATACACTACTCTCCGTAAGCTCCGGCTCTTCGGGAAAACCGTTTTTTTGGCCGCGAGGAGACAATCTTGAGATTGAAACAACTATTACACACGCAATGATTTTTAAAGAGTTTTTCACAGCCGCGGACAAATCTACCCTCGTCATAAACAGCTTCTCAATGGGTATCTATATAGCGGGAATCATTACCCAAAACTCTGCACTGCGCGCCTCGCAGCTTGGCATGCCCATTACTGTTATTTCCCCAGGGATTGAAGTTGAGGATATCCTTCGGATAATCATCGAAGTGGGAGGCAAATACGAACAGATAATTCTCGCCGGATATCCTCCGTTTATCAAAGACATTATTGATTCGGGAATACGGCGCGGAATCCGCTGGAAAAAATATAATATAAAATTTCTTTTTGCTACAGAAAATTTTAGCGAAGAATTCCGCGATTACGTGGTAAAAAATAGCGGGGGCTCGGATGTGATTCATTCCGCAATTAATATATACGGATCAGCAGACGCGGGAATTTTGGCACACGAAACGCCTATTTCAATAGCGATACGCCGCGCGCTTTCCAAGAGCAGCGCACTGTCTTCCGCCCTCTATGGATCTTCTCCGTTTTTGCCGACTTTTGGCCAATACAACCCCATTTATAAATTCTTTGAAGTAGCGGATGAAGAACTTTTGTTTTCCGCATACGGCGGCATCCCATTAATCCGCTATAACATACACGATTCGGGCAAAGTTCTTCCCTTTAGGGATGTGCTGTCTATCCCGGAACTTACCCAACACACGGCCGTAACCAACCTGCGAAAGGGCGCGTGGAAACTTCCCTTTGTGGGCGTATTTGGAAAGAGCGACCTTACTATTTCATTCTACGGCCTCAAAATTTATCCGGAAAATATTAAGGCGGGCCTGGAAAATGACGACATCACCAAACTTGTAAGCGGGAGGTTTATAATGGAGCAAAAAAGTCGCGCGGATCAAAGTCAGTACTGGGAAATCAACATTGAGCTCAAGGAGGGAGCCAGGCCGACAAATAAAATTCGGAAAACAGTTGCCGACTCTGTGATCCGCGAGCTGAAGGCAAAAAATCTCGAATACAATAGGCTACATTCGGCCCTTGGAAAACGTTCGTTGCCACGAATCCGCTTATTTGAAAAAGGGGATAAGCGATATGTTGACACAAGATCTGCAAAGCATCGCTGGACAAAGGGCCAACGCTAAACAGCTCCATATATGGATAAAATAAAAATTTACAAAAATAAAGCTAGCCTGCCTCGCAATACCCGGATAATAGATACGGTTGACGGCTCTCTGCGCGAGCTGCTCATCATACGCAATCCCAAGCTCAAATCAAGTACCGAAAAAGTCATCGCGGATAAACTTCGCCGGTTTACTTACGGACAAAAAAACGCCAAAACACTCTTCGTATATTATCCCTGGAAAAAAGTCGCCGTGCGCACAGTGAGCGAGGATATCTATTTTGAGCTTAGAACTGCACGAAATAAAAATATAATAACCAAAAACGAGCAGCGCAAATACCGGAATATCCGCGTGGGAATCGTCGGCCTTTCTGTGGGTTCAAATGTTATCTCCGCGCTTGTGTTTAGCGGGGGCCCCAGATTTCTACGAATATCGGATTTCGACGTTATTGAAATATCAAATCTCAACCGGCTGCGCGCCCCGCTTTACTCTGTGGGCGAAAATAAAGCGGAACAAGCCGCGAAACAAATTTGGGAACTGGACCCCTTTGCCAAAGTTGATATATGGCCCAAGGGCGTTTCCGCAAGCACAATTGAAGGGTTTATACGCAACGCGCCTCGTCTAAATATTTTCATTGATGAAATGGACAATCTGAGCTTAAAAATATTTTCCCGGACAATTTGTCGCAAGCATAAAATACCGGTTATTATGGTAACTGATAACGGAGATAATGTTATACTGGATGTAGAGAGATTTGACCTGGAGCCTCACCGCCCCCTGCTGCACGGCTTGGTAGAAGAACTCGACACCGACGCGCTGGACAATATTACATATTCGGAATGGGTAAAAATAGCGACAAAAATAGTTGATCCAAAGAACTTAACCAAGCGGATGCGCGAATCCGTAAAAGAGGTGGGGAAGTCAATTGCCGCTGTTCCACAGCTTGGCACAACGGCAACTATTGCCGGCGCTGTCGCGGCATACGCTGTGCGTAAGATTGCTATAGGCGAAAATATGAAATCCGGACGATATTTTATTAATTTGGATAAATCTATACAATAAAAATATGACGGAGGGATTTTTAAACATCACACTCGCAGTTACGCTCGGAGCAATTATTCCAAGTATAATTCTTGGCGCAATTGTTTTATTCAGGGGAAGAGCGAAGTTAAATCAGAAAATTTTTACCCTTTCTGCGCTCTGTATTATACTTTGGGCTATCGCAAATTATCTCTCCCTGCAGCCCACGCTGAACGTTCTCTTTTGGGTACGCATTGTCATGCTCTTCGCTGTATTGCTGCAATACATATTCTTGTTGTTGGTCCGGACATTCTCCAAGGAAACCATCAATCTAAAACGCTTCAGGTTTTGGGGGCCGGCCCTGCTGGGAGTTGCCGCGATGATTGCAACGCAAACTCCTTATCTATTTACTCATACCGAAATGCTAGAGGGTGAAGCCGTACCGGTACCGGGCCCCCTTATGCCTCTCTTTGCGTTTGCCATCCTTTTATTTTTCGCGCTCGGAGGGGCAAATCTAGTGAGAAATATCCGGAATTCTTCCGGCGACAAGAGAGCCCAGCTCATGTTTTCGGCGGTGGGATACTTTAGTATGTTTATATTGCTTATTTTTACGCAATTCTTGGCGGTCGCAGTATTTCAAAATACCTCGTTCATAAAATTTGGCCCGATATTTACACTGCCCTTTCTGTTGCTTACAACCTACGCCATCTTTAAGCACAATTTATTTAATATACGAGTCATTGCTACAGAGGTATTTACCCTAATCATTATATTAATAGTTTCTATTAATATCTTTCTGTCCGGCAGCATCGGTGAACTCGCTTTAAATATCTTACTCTTTATACTTGTGACTATCTTTGGATTTTTGCTGATTCGCGGAACACTTCGCGAAATCACAGAGCTTGAAAGATTATCAAAGGCAAAATCCGATTTTGTATCTATCGTATCTCATCAGCTACGCACGCCGCTTACCGCAATAAAGGGATTTACATCAATGATAAAAGAGGGGAGCGGGTCCGAAGGGGACAGGCGCGATTGGGTTGACAAGACATACGAGATAAACGAGCGCATGATACGCCTTGTCAACGATATTTTGAATATCTCCCGGATAGAGCGGGGAAAATTACAGTATAATTTCCAGGATACGAATATTATTAACCTGATAGAGGGTGTAGTAACCGAAACGCACATACAATCGGAAGAGAGGGGGCTTATACTCAATTGGGAAAAACCAACCGCGGATGTGCCGCTCATTCGCGCCGATGAAGCGAAGCTGCGACAGGTCATTCTTAATTTAGTTGATAACGCTATACATTATACCGAAAAAGGCCATATAAATGTGCGTCTTTTATATCTTTCGGAATTAAACCGCATAAAAATTACGGTTCAGGATACCGGCATTGGCATAAGCAAAGAGGACTTGAAAAACCTCTTTGATCGATTTTCGAGAGGGGAGGGGGGGCAAAAAATTAATTCGGAGGGTCTCGGCCTGGGCCTATATGTCGCCCAAAGCATTATAAAGGCCCACAATGGCACGATATGGGCCGAGAGCGAAGGCATTAATAAGGGTAGCAGATTCTATATAGAATTGCCGGTACACTAGCTATTCCTTGAGGGGATGGAATTTTTTGTGCGACTGCTCGGCATATTTGTGAGAGGCGCGCACATACCTTGTTGTAGTATCTAATGACTCGTGGCCCAGAAGTAATTGTATTGCCACGGGACTTGCGCCGCTCTCCGCAAGATAGGTTGCAAATGCCCGACGAATGCCATGGGCGGATATAGGCACATTAAGCCCTAAAAGCTCTCTATACCGCTTTATTTTGTATTCCAAATAATTTGGGGACAGTTTTTTATCCTTTTTATGAACACCTCTTCCCCTGTAGGGGATAAAGAGATACGGGGAATCTATATCTCCGCGAACTTCCATATAGCTCTCTATGTATTTTTCGGCCCTGGGAGTAAGATATACAAATCTCTCTTTTTTGCCTTTTCCCATGATAAAAATTCTGCCCTTTTTATCAATTTGATTCATTTTTAAATTTATAAGTTCGGATATTCTCATCCCTGTAGCAAACAATGTTTCCAACATAGCTCTGTTCCGCAAAGCAACCGTTTTATCTTTTTCAAAGCCGGTGGGGGACTCGATCAACTTTATAACTTCGTCCATTTCGGAGACCCTTGGATACTTTTTTTCGGTCTTAACAAGTTTAATAACCTGCGGGGTTACGGGCACATCGTAATCCATATCTATCAGATAGTTTAGATACGCACGAAATGCGGAGAGCATCCGGTTTATAGAAAAACTGCTAAGTTTCTTCTGGGGTTCGGCAATTTTTGCGGTTTTTCGATCGCGCGAAGTAAGATATGCCTTGTAGTTGAGAATTGTCTTCTTGTCAACATTAACAAAAGGGATGGATGCCTCGTCCAAAAAATTACGGAGTACATCCAGATCCCTTTCGTAGTTATATATAGTTTCTTCTGAATAATTATTAGTTTGCAAATTCAGAAGAAAATCATCTATATGGGGCAGGGGAGTTGATTTCATATTTTTAAGAATTTATTACTGAGTGTAAGAAGGATTATACTCAGTTCTTATTTATATAATATAAAAGCCAAAAACGGCTGTCAACGCCTCTATCTGTGGATTAAAGGCCCTCTATGGTCTCTTTTGCGACATCCTTAGCGGCTTCTTTCGCCTCTTTCTTTAATTGCTCTGTCCCGGCATCCAATTTTTCTTTCGCGGATTTCTCAAGCGCGTCCAGTTCCGCAGGTTTCTCTCCGGTGACGGCAAAATCAGTGACAATATTTTTAACTTTTAACCCCGTATCGCGCAGCGTATGTTTTATCTTCAGCAACCCTTTATACTCCCCTATCATTGACTCA
>Ga0310122_10001154_pt1 | contig 16891 bp, 11 predicted proteins | sample CB6_Bottom_1051__FD_203503 | JGI IMG/M metagenome (GOLD analysis project Ga0310122, IMG submission 203503) | Marine microbial communities from Western Arctic Ocean, Canada - CB6_Bottom_1051 | ecosystem: Environmental > Aquatic > Marine > Oceanic | place: Canada: Western Arctic Ocean | collected...
CGATGACTCACATCATGCTCCGCCGTCTGACCCGAACTTCAAAACCCCAGCACCCAAACGAACATCTCCTCGCCCATGCTGCGTGACTTACCAGATGCCCTCTAAGTGACGGAGTGCGCGCATGTTGACTGTTTGCAGTGCAGGCGGACGATCTCAATTCGTCTTGTCATTTTTCTGCGCGGATCGTTTGGTGCGTTCGAATTTGTAGATTCCGCGGCCGGTGGCGGATTCCATCAGGTAATAGACTTCGCCGGCCTCGTCTTCTCCGAAAGCAAGTACGGGGATTCCGCCGGAGACGATCCCCAGATTCTTCACGACCTTGCCGGCGACTTCGTCGTATTGCAGAGCCCAGATCTTGCCCGTGACGAAATCAGCGTAGAGGTATTTGCCGTGCAGTTCCGGCAGCCGGCTCCCTCGATACACAATCCCACCCGTGATTGACTTTCCGACTTGATGGTCGTATTCCCAGATTGGTTCGATCGGCTGTTCTTTGTTGGTCGCCGGATTGTTGTTGAACGCATGCGTTGATTCGCGGATGCTCCAACCATAATTCCCGCCGGGTTTGACGATGTTTATTTCTTCCCACAGGTCTTGACCGACGTCACCAACCCACAGCGTGCCGGTCTTGCGATCGACCGACAGCCGCCAGATATTGCGGAACCCGAATGCAAAGATTTCCGGCTTCGCGTCGTCTCGGTCCTTGAACGGATTGTCATCCGGGATCGCATAATTTCGGCCGCCTTCTTTCTTGTTGACGTCGATTCGCAGGACACTGCCCATCCAAGTCTTTAGGTTTTGGCCGTGTTGCACGGGATCATTGCGTCCGCCGCCGTCACCCAGCGCGATGTACAGGTATCCGTCGTGGCCGAATGCGATCGAGCCGCCGTTGTGATTCGAGAACGGCTGCGGGATCTTCATGATGATTTCTTCGCTGTCCGCGTCCGCTCGATTGGGATCATCTTTGGACGTACGAAATCGGGACACGATCGATGTGCGCGGTTCTCGCGACGAACTGTAATAGAGGTAGACTTCGCCGTTTTCCTTGTAATTGGGATGCAGAGCCATGCCGAGCAGTCCTTCCTCGTTGTCCTTGGCCCAGTCTTGGACTTTCGATCGGAGATCGAGGAACAACTTTGCTTTTGTCACAGCCGAGTCGTTCTTGAAGACGTGCAACATTCCAATCTGCGACGCCACGAAAACTCGATTGCTGTCGTCATTGGCGTGAGTCAGAATCATCGGCCGAATCGGTTTGACTTTGCCTTCTTCGCTGACCGCCGACCAACCTTCCCATTTCAGATCGGGGAATGCCGGGACTCCTTTCAATGGCAGTTTGCCGTCGATCGGATCGGCCACCGAGCCATCGTCGCCCAGCACGCGCAGTTTGATGTTGCGGAACGAGACCAAATTGCCGTGGTCCTGCAGGCAGATGTGTCCTTTTCCGGCCTTTCCGAATCCGTCCCATCGCGCGAATTTGCTCTTCGCGACGCGTTTGTTCCATTCCTCGTCACCGACCCGGAAGTAGTAATAGCTGACTCCGTTCATGGCCGTTTCGCATTGCTTGGGTGAGATGCGCAAGTAAACGTGGTTCCATTCGCCGACGGGACGCGTGGCGTCGTCCATCTCGATGCCTTTGAAGCCGACTTGGGACTCGAACTTCTTCGCCCATTCGGGTTTGGTGGGCTGGTAGAGTTGATACAGCCAACCGGCTTTCTGTGGGTCGTGACCGTCGACATTGTCTTGAATCTGAATTTCCGGGCCGGTGTGATACGACGCGCCGCCTTCTTCCGTCACGTGGAACATGATCCCACTGTTGCCGCCCTTCGAGATGCGATATTCAATCGACAATTCGAAGTACTTGAATTGATCGGTCGTGATGATGTCGCCGGCTCCGCCTTTCGCACGGCTCAGCACTCCATCTTCCACGACCCAGCCATCGCCGATTCCATCCTTGCGATAATTCCGCCAGCCGTTGGTTGTTTTACCGTCGAAGAGCAATTTCCAGCCGCCGCGTTTCTCGGCTTCGGTCAGCCCGTTCATCGGCACGCCGGCGAGACAACGTGCCGAAACCGCGATCGCAAAAACCATTAGTGTTGAGAAACAGACAACTCTCGGCGGAAACATCATTGCAGCAATTCCTTTGAAATCGAAAAACAAGGAGTGTCAACACTTACGATTGCAGTTGCCACACATGGACGATCCCGGCGATGTCCGCCGCGGCGACGGTTTTCTCGTCGGGTGAAATCGCGAGGGCGTGCAGCCAGTCTTTGAACTGTCCGCCGCGCTGCTTGCCCAACGCGGCGACCTCTTTCCCATCCGAGACCTGACAGATGCGAACCATCGTGTCACGTCCGCTGGAAAGCACGTATTGGCCGTCGGCCGAGAACTTCACGTCGCAAACGCCGTAGCGATGTCCCGAGACCGTGCGGACCAGTTTGCCTGACTCGACGTCGAACAAATGCACTTTGCCCGTGTCGGTTTCGCCACCTTGCCCGACGGCAATCAGCTTTCCGTCCGGTGAAAAGTCGGCGGCAATCAAACCACCCTTGATGAATTTTCGCCAGACTTGTGCCGTGCCGTACGATGAAGATTTCGCGTCGAGTTTGGGAAGGTGGACTTTGAGGATGTCCAGCTTCTCGGTACCGTCGGCGACGTTCCAAAGTTTCAGCGCAGCAGCCGGGATGTCGAAGTCGTCGCGTTTGTAACGGTACTCGGAAACCAAAGCGGTCTGGCCGTCGGGCGACAACGCGGTTGCGACGGCCCAATTCCACGGATGCCCGCTCCAACGCGAGACTTTCTTGCGGCTTTCGAGATCCCAAGCGATGACCAACGACCCGACATCGCCGCTGATCAACCGCTTTCCATCGCGGCTGATTCCCAGACTGCCGACCCAATCCCGATGACCTTCCAGAATATGGCTGGCCTTCACCGTTTCCACGGACGTGCCGGGCGTGCTGAGGATCTCTTCCTTTTCTTCTTTCGATTTGCCCCGCGCTTTTCGTTTGCGGTCTTTGGCATCGAATACGACCTCGGCGTTTCCGTTTGGCGCGGCGCTGACGTCCCACAGACGGACCGTGTGGTCGAGGCTCGAAGAGATGAGCATCTTGCCATCGGTGGTTGAGAGCAAATGGCTGATGCCGTTTGTGTGACCGTCGAGTCGCCGGGCAGGTGCAAAGTCCGGCGCCGTTTCATCCTTCGCGTCTTTGTCCACTTCGGGCGGTGTTTCCGGAAGATCCCAAAAATAGATCTGCCCCGCTCGATTCCCGGCGGCAATGCGGCGGCCATTGCCCAGAAAGGCAACCGAGGTCGGCCACTCGCCTTCGAACAACAGTCGCCAGTGTTGGATCGGCTTATTGATTTCCATGATTTCGATTCGACTATGGATAACTCGTTTAACGGCAAGCCGAAGGCGACGGCTTTGGCGTACGCCATTCACTTCCGCCAAAGCCGTCGCCTTCGGCTTGCGTTTAAACGAATTAAAGCAACACGCCTTTCACAACGCTTGAACCAAATGGCGCGATGGGGATGGGTCGCACGCCTGTGAAGTGTTCTGTTTCCGGATCGATGCCCAACGCTTGATAGATCGTGGCAAAGAAATCGCCTTCGGTGACGGGATTGTTTTTGACATCGACGCCGTCCTCGTCGGATTCGCCGTAGACGAGGCCGCCTTTCACTCCGCAACCCGCCAACGCGGTACTCCACGAGCGGACATAGTGGTCCCGGCCGCTGCGGTTGTTGACCCGAGGGGTGCGACCGATCTCGCCCATCCAGACAATCAGCGTGTCCTGCAAAAGTCCGCGCTGTTCGAGGTCGGTGATCAGACCGACCCAAGCGTGTTCCATGGGCGGAACCAAACCGCGGTGCCAGACAAAATTGTCAGCGTGCGAGTCGTAACTACTCTGCCCAACCTCGACAAACGGCACGCCTCGCTCGACCAGCCGCCGCGCCATCAGACAGCGACGGCCGAACGCGGTGTCGCCGTACAGTTCGCGATACTTGTCCCATTCCTCATCAATCTTGAACACCGCATGAACTTTCTGCAGCCGCCGCGCAGCTTCGTAGGCTTCGCGGTGCATGCGTGCCGTTTCCACTTTGCGATCGCGCGCGTAGAGGTCTTCGACAAAGTTGCGCAGCTCGTTACGGCGAGACTCAAGCTCAGGCTTCAGGTTGGATGTTGAGAACGTCGGCAGCCTGCCGTCCGGGCTGAGCGAGAACGGCTGGTACTTCGGTCCGAGGAAGCCACCGCCGGTATTTCCATGCGAGAAGATCTTGATGAAGTTTGGCAGGTCGGAGCCTTCGCGACCGAGGTACTTGGCGACGACCGCTCCGATTTCCGGAAAGCGAATATTGGCGGCGGTCGAGTATCCCGTGTGCATCAGGTGAATGCCGCTAGGATGATCAATTTGCGACGTGTGCATCGAGCGGATCACGGCCAGCTTGTCCATGTTCTGAGCGATTTTCGGCATCAGTTCGCAGACGCGAGATCCCGGCACGTTGGTGGAAATCTCACGAAACAGACCGCCCGTCGGCCGCCCGATTTTCATGTCGAACGTTTCAAACTGGCTGGCTCCGCCATTCATCCACAACAGGATGCAACGTTTTTGCCCCTTCTTCACTTCGTCGGCAATCGCCTGTGAATTGAACAGGCTGCCCCAGTTCATCAGCGAACCACCCGCGGCAGTGGCAACCGTTCCTTTCAGCAGAGTACGGCGGCTAAGGTGTTCGTGTCGAGGACAAAATGTATGCATCGTCACACTCCGTCTTTTTGTTTTCGTTTAACGGCAAGCCAAAGGCGACAGTTTGGCGCATCGGACAAAGTCGCCTTCGGCTTGCCGTTAAACGACTAATATCTTACCTCAATGATTGAATCGAAATTCACTGCACGTCATCAAAACCCAAATGGCCTCGCCCAATCTCGTTCGAGGATCTTTCTCGGCGGAAAGGAAGGCGACGAAGCGTTCACGCTCTTCCGTCTTAGGCCGACGACTCAGCATCGACAGATAAAGCCGATCGATACGTTCTTCCCACGGTGCGTCGGATTTCAACAGCGAGTCGTACAGCCCGCCCTTTGCCGAGGTCAACAGCTTGCCGATGCCACCGTTGTTCAAGTACAAGTGCTCGTGAAGCCCGCCTTGAAAATCGCCGACTCCGTTGCTCGGCGTGCCGAAGAACCGCATCAAGTATCCCGATCCCAGGGGCGAGTAGCGGTCGCCAGACGGCTTCTTTCCCGATGCCTTTTCGATGGCGTCGTAACCGACAGCGACCTTCCAGGCGTCGAGCAATTCCTCGGCGGAAAGCGGTCGCGTGCGAGCCCGTTCAAACCAGCGTGGCATCGCAAGTTCCACCGTGCCGGTGCCTGCCAGTTGATACGTCCGGCTGTTAACCAGCTCGCGGATGTACGACTTCAAGTCGAACTTGTACTCGACCATCGCAGCAGCCAACGCATCCAACAGTTCCGGATGACTGGGCTTGTTCGATTTGCTCATGTTGTCAACCGGATGCACGATTCCACGCCCCATGAACTGAGCCCAAATGCGGTTCGACACGGCACGGGCAAAGTACGGATTGTCGGGCCGCGTGATCCAGTCGGCCAATTGGTTCTTGCGTGAGAACTTCGGCTTGGGTGGCACCTTGCCGCTTTTGAAGTTGCGGTCCTCTTTGAAATCCTTGGGCAGTTCCGGTTCGACGAGCGGATCGCCCTGCAAAAACTTTGGCTTGACCGGCTCGCCCTTCTTGCCGACCTCTTGCTCGGTCACAGTCCCGGTGAATAACACGTCTCCCGTGTTCCTTTCGCCGATGGCGTACATCGTCAGCTTGTCTTTCTTGCCAACGTCGACGACTCGCAGTCGCGCGAAGAACGCCGCCGTGCCATAGAAGTCCAATTGCGTCCACGATTCAAACGGGTGGTCGTGACATCTCGCGCATTGCAATTGGACACCGAGGAATCTCTGCGTAACGGCTTCGGTCGCGTCTTCGGGCTTGTTCTTGTATTGCACGAAGAACATCGGCGCGCCTTGCTCGACCGTGTTGCCTTCGGCGAGCAGGATCGTCTTGACCCATTTGTCGTAAGGCGTGTTGCTGGCGAACTGCTCACGCAGCCACGATTGAAAACCGCCACGCTTGTTCGTGCCATATCCCGGCGGCTTGCGGCCAAAGAGCACCAAATCCCACACCTCGCCCTGATGACTGGCGAACCGAGAATCGTCCAGCAACCGATCAATCAGCTCCTTACGCTTGTCGGGATTCATGTCATCGAGAAACGCGACTGCTTCGTCGTGCGTTGGAATCGTGCCAAGCAGGTCGAGATAGACGCGACGCAGAAACTCGGAATCCGATGACGAGCCGACTGGTGTGACGTTGTTCGCCTTCCACGCCGTCTCAATGTGCTGGTCGATCAAGTCGCGCAAACGGTCCTCGCTGCGAGAAACCAGCGGGCTGGCGCAGACAAAGAAGAATGCCATCAGTCGGAAACGTCGTGCGTTCATTGGAAACGGTGTTTTTCTTGCGCGATGTTTGTAGCCAAACTCGTGAGAGTTCAGGGCGGACGTCTCACGGTTGCGCGTCGGGCGATCGGATTTGCCGAAACCATAATAACATGGTTCAAACTCGTACGGAATCGGACGACAGCCTATGAAACTGTTGATTCGACGATGCGATAATTGACAGTCCCAAAGCAGGCTCTACAATCGGGGGTTTCCCATTTTTCAGGAACATCGATTTGTAGTGCGGTTGATGTTTCTGATTTGACAGCTCTGAGTAGGTCCCGCGAGCCGAGCGGGACGCCGAAATTGGGCTGATGCCGTGATATTTGGAATTCTCGTTCGGCTCGCGAGAACTACTTTTGCACTGGCGTCTCAGCAGCCAGCGAATCACCTATGGACGAAGCCATTCGGAAAGCGGAAGTGTTGATCGAAGCCTTGGGCTGGATCAGGCGGTTCCGCGACCGATACGTTGTCATCAAGCTCGGCGGCAGTGCTCTGGATGATGCCGAATCGGTCCGCAGTTTTCTGTTGGACGTTGTTTTCATGGAAACCGTCGGCATGCGGCCGATTTTGGTGCATGGTGGTGGAAAGGCCATCAGCCGAGCGATGAGCGACGCCGGCATCGAACCGCGTTTTGTTCACGGCCGGCGATACACCGACGACGCCACGCTCGAAATTGCCACGCGCGTGTTGGCCGAGGACATTTGCCAATCGCTGGTTTCGGAAATCCGTAAGCAGGGCGGCATGGCAACGGCTTTGGATCACTTGACCGACAACTGCCTGATCGGCGAAAAGCTGTTCTTGAAAGATGAACACGGCGAATCCGTTGATCTTGGCCGAGTTGGACAGGTTGTCGACATCAATCGCGAGCTGCTGGAAAGCACTTGTAGCGCCGGCACAATTCCCGTGATCCCCTGTGTCGCTCTTGATCGGGACGGAAACAAATTGAACGTCAACGCCGACACGGCCGCCGCCGCGGTCGCCCGATTGCTGCGAGCGGAAAAACTGGTCTTCGTCAGCGACGTTCCGGGAATCTACTTGGACGTCGACGACCCCGGCAGCCTGCAATCGCATTTGGATGTCGGCCGGTGCCGTCAATTGATCGCCGAAGGCGTGATCGATTCAGGCATGTTGCCCAAAGTTGACGCCGCACTCGATGCACTCGACGCGGGCGTCAGCAAAGTTCACATCGTCGATGGCCGCATGCCTCACTCGGTGTTGCTGGAAATATATTCCGATACCGGGGTCGGCACCGAGATTGTCGTCTAGTACTTTTCAGTGAACCTCGCTTCGTTTTATGTGTCACGTTCTTTTTCGCGAAATGATGTTTGTCGTCTTGAATTGATTTTTTGGAGCCGGAAGGAAGCCACCGTGAGTGCCATAGAAACCCGCAGCAGCGAACAGACGATCGAGATTTTCAACAAATACGTGATCCCGAACTACGGCCGGTATCCCATCTGCTTGGTTCGTGGTGAAGGTTCCAACGTCTGGGACGCCGAGGGAAAGCGGTATCTGGATCTGTTTCCCGGTTGGGGTTGCGACATTCTTGGACATTGCCCGCCGCCGGTCGTCAAGGCGATTCAAGAGCAAGTCGAAAAGCTGATCCACATTCCCAACACGTGGTACACCGAGGCTCAAGGCGATTTCGCCGAGATGCTTTGCACGCGAAGTTTCGGGCAAGCGTTCTTCTGCAACAGCGGCGCCGAAGCGATTGAAGGAGCGATCAAGTTGGCGCGGCTGCACACTCCCGCGGGACGTCACAAGATCATCACCTTCGAAAACGGCTTCCACGGACGGACGTTCGCCGCCGTCACCGCGACCGCTCAGCCGAAATACCACGAAGACATCGGCCCCTTGATGGCGGGTTTCCGCTACGCTCCGCACAACGATCTCGATGCCGTCGCCGAATTGATCGACGACGAAACGTGTGCCATTCTGGTTGAACCAGTCCAAGGAGAAGGCGGAGTCAACACGCCGGCGGACGGATATCTGGCGGGACTTCGACAACTGGCCGACGACAACGGCGTGCTACTGATCTTCGACGAAGTGCAAACCGGCATGGGCCGCACGGGAACGTGGTTCGGTTACCAACAATGGAACGTCCAGCCCGACATCATGACGATGGCCAAAGGCATCGCTGGCGGAGTCGCCTGTGGTGCTATCATCGCCACGAAAGAAGTGGCTCCCAGTCTGCGTCCGGGAATGCACGCCAGCACTTTCGGCGGCAATCCGCTGGCGATGGCGGCCGGTTGTGCCACGTTGCAGATGATCGAGGACGACGGATTGCTCGACAATGTCAAGGTCATGTCCGATCGTTACCGTTCGCACTTCGAACAACTCAAGAACGAATTGTCGATCATCGCCGAGCTGCGGATTTGCGGCATGATGATCGGCGTCGACTTGACGATCCCCTCGACGCCGGCGGTTGGAAAGTGCATGGAACGGGGCGTTCTGATCAACGCAACTCACGACACGGTGGTCCGATTGTTGCCGGCTTTGAACGTGACGGAAGAGCAAGTTGATGAGGGATTCGCCGTCATTTCCGATGTCCTGCGAGAAATGGATGAGGAGGCGTCATGACCAGTTTGTGTCTGCAACCGATTGCCAGCGCCAACGAAACAACAAACCAAGAAATAGGATCGCGTAAAAACGAGGGACGAATCATGCAACACGTCATCTCGCTCATCGATTTAACCACGGAAGATATCGAAGGCATTCTCGACCGCTCGCTGGAACTAAAGTCGGGGTTTCAACTTGGCGAACGCCCCCCATTGTTGCAGGGAAACGTGGTCGCTCAGTTGTTCGAGAAACCGTCACTGCGAACGCGCAACAGTTTTGAATCGGCCATGATTCAATTGGGCGGTGGCGGTATCTTCCTGACGACCGACGAGGTCGGATTGAAAGGCCGCGAAGCACTGTCGGATGTCGCCCGTGTGCTGAGCAGCTATTCCGACGTCATCGTCATGCGGACTTTCTCGCACGACTTGATCCGCGAGTTTGCCGGATTCTCGGAATGTCCCGTCATCAACGGCCTGTCCGACGAGTTGCATCCTTGTCAGGCGTTGACCGACATGATGACGATCAAGGAAGTCTTCGGGGAATTAAACGGACAGCGGGTCGTGTACGTCGGAGACGGCAACAATGTCGCTCGTTCGTTGGCCGTGGCGACGTCGTTGCTGCGTTTGCCGCTGACGGTGTGTGCTCCAACGGATTATCAACTGACGGATGAGTTTCTAACGGAACTAAAACTAAGAGTCCCCTCTGCCGACGTTATTCAAACCGACGACCCGGCCGCTGCCGTCAAAGATGCGGATGTCGTCTACACCGACGTGTGGGCCAGCATGGGGCAAGAAGCGGAAGCCGATGACCGGAAGGAGGCTTTTGCGGGATTCCAAGTCAACGAGTCTCTGATGGCACAGGCACCGCCCCATTGCCGATTCATGCACGACATGCCCGCCCGCCGCGGATTGGAAGTTACCGACGGAGTTCTGGATGGGCCGCAGAGTATCGCATTTATCCAGGCAGAAAACCGCATGCATCTAGCCAAAGGACTTTTTGTCTGGCTCTTGCAAAATCGTTGATTGGAGATACGCGTGGATCATGTTCGTTTAACCGCGACCCAGAGGAAGTTGCCGCGAAAGATCCCGCAACGTCGCTGCGCGGCCAGCAACTTCCGGCGGGGAGCGCGGCACGGCATTCGCTTTGCAACGCTCGCCACAACGACTCAAGGCCGTCCCGATGTTTCCCTGTCTCGATCCCCAAGACCACTCGAATCCACCAGAATGATCGAGCTGCCGCTTTGGAGAAACAACCATGGCTGAACCTCCGTTTGACATCCAACAGGCACACCGATGGTTTGCGGTTGAATTCAACAACACAACCTGGGATTTGCTCGAATCCAACAGCCGCACACCAGCAGATGATTCTCGCATGACCGATCTGGCCCATGCCGCCAGTCTGCACTGGCATGAAGTGGGAACACCTCTGAACGATCAGCGCGCCGAGTATTTGCTCGCCAAAGTTTACTTGGCGTTGAAGCAATCTGAACTCGCATTGCGTCATGCAGCGCGAAGTTTAGAACTCAGCGAATCGAACGGCGACGAGCAGTCAAGTTTTGATCGGGCCACGACCTACGAAGCCATCGCGCGAGCCCACTCGGCCCGAGGCGACAGCGAACAGGCAGCGCACTACAAACAACTCGCACTCGACGCAGCCGATAAAATGGAAGACGCCGACGATCGCAAAGTTTTCGATAATCTCTTTCAAGGTGGTGACTGGAATTAAGCATGAGACACGACAACCGAAAGCCGGACGAGCTTCGTCCGATCAAGATTCAGCGCAGCTTTACTGGTGTTGCATCCGGTAGCGTCTACATCAAAGCGGGAAAGACCACTGTGCTGTGCACGGCCAGCATCGATGAAGGCGTCCCGCCCTGGAAAAAGCACGAAGAAGATCCCAGCGGTTGGGTCACCGGCGAGTACGCGATGCTGCCCGGCAGCACGTCGCCACGCAAACACCGCGAGCGAGGCAAAGTCGATGGCCGCTCGAACGAAATCCAACGTCTGATCGGCCGCAGTCTGCGTGCGGTCGTCGACATGCAGGCGCTGGGACCGCGGACAATCACCATTGACTGCGATGTGCTGGAAGCTGACGGCGGGACGCGAACGTTGAGCATTACAGGAGGCTTCATCGCATTAGTCGATGCCTTGGCCTCGATCAAATCGGAACTGACTTCTGAGAATCCGGTTCTGTTAACCAGTGTTGCCGCCATCAGTGTCGGCGTCAGCGATGGCCGGGCGATTCTTGATCTCGATTACGTTGAAGACAGTCAGGCCGATGTCGATATGAATGTTGTCATGACGGGAAAGGGCAAATTCGTTGAAGTGCAAGGTACCGCCGAAGGCCAGACATTTAACCGTGGCTTGCTTAACGAACAACTCGACCTTGCCGAACACGGGATCGCACGCCTAACCGCGCTTCAAAAGGAGGCACTTGGAACGGAGTGGCCGTTCGATTAAGCGGACGGCTCGTCTGATTTCAATCGAGTCATCAGTTCGCGTGCTGCCGTGTAAGGATCATCGGCACGACAGATTGATCCGCTGACGGCAATGCGTGACGCGCCCGCCCTTTTGACTTGCTCGATGTTGTCGCGGCCGATTCCACCAATTGCGAACCAAGGTAGAGTAATCTCGGCCGCAACTTGTTGCACGAATTCCAGTCCCGCGAATTCCTGAAACGACTTTGTCGACGAGGGAAAGACGGGACCGACGCCGATGTAGTTGGCTCCGTCAACGACCGCCTGCCGCGCCTGTTCGATTGTGTGAGTTGAAACGCCAACCATCCGGTTCGTACCCAGGATTCTGCGTGCGTCGCGAACCGACAATTCGTCCTGTCCAACGTGAACTCCATCGGCGTCAACCGCGACGGCAAGATCAGGCCGATCGTTCATAATGAACAATGCGTCAGATTCACGAGCCCATGCGCGGACCTTTTTCCCCAGCGATACGATTTCTTGATCGGTCTTCGATTTCTCGCGTAACTGAATCATGCCGACTCCAGCAGCCAGCGCCGCGCGGACGGCCGGTTCGAGGCCATTCGTGCAATGGGCTTCCGTTACCAGAAAACAGAGATCGCGGCCTTGCAGTTGTTTCCGATTGGCATCAGTCAGAACCACTGCCTTTTCCAGCGCATAAACTCGGTATCGCAATTGCTCGAACTGGCGAGACATTGTTTGGCGGTCGCACGACGAATCTTGATCGGCGGTTTCGATCAACTTTGCATATTCTTCCAGGGTTCTGGTGGCTTCTTCAGTACGTTTGAAACTTGCCGTGATGATATCGGATGGTGTGGCCCGAATACCTTCTGACGGTGTCGAGATCCGAGTGCCGACATCTTGTGGCGTATCGCGAGCTTCCAATAGTTTTCGCCCGTCAATCGGTTCCAGCGCGGCCGTCAAATCGTGGCGGCAACTTTTCAATTCTTCGACTAAGAAACTGTCGTCCAAAACAAAGCGGACATAGTCTTCAACAACGCGCAGTCCTTCGCGGGCCCGATTGGCGGCGGCATCGATCACTCGTAGTGAAGCGATCGAATTTGAAGCTCGGATGCCGCCGCAAGTGTCCCATCGATTTGGCTCTGTTCGACCAGCCCCCGGATAAGCGATCGTGAAATCAATTTCGATCGGTGCGCCGACAGCGGCATCGCTTTCTTTGACCAATCTGCTAAGCGAATCGCGGTTGATGCCATGTTCATTTAAGAATCTGGCTTCCGCGGAATCGACAACGGCCAGGCCCCACAGCAGATGCTCGCTGCCAATCTCGTCCGGCTGTGAGTTCATAACGGCCACGTCTTGTGCTTTGATCAAGATTTCTTGAACGACGTTGTCGGGACAAAGTACGTTTGGATTGAAAACCATGGAGTGGTGAAATTCGAGTGATTCAGTGTTGACACGAGACGCAACCGGATCGTCGCCAGCGTCACGGTGCGCGTCAGTCAAGCCAAACCGCGCCATGATTTCGCTGGCATGGGATTCGTCCGACAGAAGAGCAGACAAGAGGTGCGACGGCCCCATTTCCGATTCGTCACACCTTGCAATCATGGCAGCCAGCCGCAGTGACCGTTGTGCTGCTTCGGTAAATGAGTTTCTTGTCATGGGGCGATATTGGAACGGTCGGTTAGTGGCTGTCTTTGGGAACGTTGCAAAGTCCGCGTTCGTTCTTACTGTCCAACATATCGTGATCACTGAATTTCCGAAATTGGAACGCTGATCCCTTTCGCATGATTGGGTTGCATCATGCGGATTGCGATTAAGCCTGATATGGTTGCGTAGTAGGAAAAAGGCCAATCTCTCCCGATTTCCTGACGAGAATTCGTCACCAGTAACAGTGCCGGGGCCTATCTTGCCTCATTCTCGGGCGCGCACTAGAATTCGCGTGAACGGGTGAGGAAGATTGCGTCAACTTTAATGGTTGTCGTGATTCGGAATGGTTGTCGTGATTCCGCGGCACACCGTTCCGATGGCTCACTGCAATCGTTCTGAGCGCAAAGGTCCTTTCGACGACTTGGTGGCTGTTTTCGAAATCCTTCCGGACTTCGAACTTGTGTGATGTATTTTGTTATGAGCACACTGCCGACACAAACACCGACTGACAAACTTGGCCGAGTACGCGGATTTTGAGCCTCGGCATCGATAACCGGAGAAAACCGAATGTACGAGCGATTTACTGATCGAGCTCGCAAGGTGATGCAACTGGCCAATCAAGAGGCACAGCGATTCAACCACGAATACATTGGCACCGAACACGTGCTGCTGGGCTTGGTCAAGGAAGGATCGGGCGTCGCGGCCAACGTCTTGAAAAACCTTGACGTCGACCTACGCAAGATTCGGCTGGAAGTCGAGAAAATCGTGCAGTCGGGTCCCGACATGGTCACGATGGGAAAATTGCCGCAAACTCCGCGTGCAAAGAAAGTTATCGAGTACGCGATGGAGGAAGCGCGCAACCTGAACCACAACTACGTGGGCACCGAGCATCTGTTGCTGGGCCTGTTGCGCGAACAAGAGGGCGTTGCCGCTCAAGTCTTGATGAATCTGGGATTGAAGCTGGAAGACGTCCGCGACGAAGTCTTGAATTTGCTCGGCCATGGATTGGAAGGCGCCGAGACCGAACGTTCGGGCGGCGGATCTCCGTCGGGCAAAAGTGGCAAGAGCAAGACACCGGCACTCGATAGTTTCGGCCGCGACCTGACTGAACTTGCCAAGCAGGGCAAGCTCGATCCCGTGATCGGACGGGAAGATGAAATTGAGCGTGTGACACAGATTCTCAGCCGTCGCCAAAAGAACAATCCCGTTCTGTTGGGCGAAGCGGGCGTTGGCAAGACAGCCATCGTCGAAGGATTCGCTCAGATGGTTATCGAAGGCAACGTTCCCGAACTGTTGCGTGAGCGCCGGATCGTGGTGCTCGACTTGGCCATGATGGTGGCCGGCACGAAATACCGCGGCCAGTTTGAAGAACGCATCAAAGCCGTCATGAACGAAGTTCGGCGTGCCAAGAACACAATTCTGTTTATCGACGAACTGCACACTCTGGTCGGAGCCGGCGGGGCCGAAGGTGCGATCGACGCATCGAACGTGCTGAAACCGGCACTCAGCCGCGGCGAATTGCAGTGCATCGGCGCGACGACTCTGGATGAATACCGCAAGTACATCGAGAAAGACGGAGCGTTGGAACGCCGATTCCAAACAGTCATGGTTGAACCGCCAACCCCTAAACAGACCGTCAAGATTCTCGAGGGACTGCGCGATCGTTACGAAGACCACCACAAAGTTCAAATCACTGACGACGCCTTGGAAAAGGCCGTCGAGCTATCGTCGCGATATATCACCGGGCGGTGCCTACCTGACAAAGCGATCGATGTGATCGACGAATCGGGGGCTCGTATCCGGCTGAAGTCAATGGTGCGGCCGCCTGACTTGAAGGAACTGGAAGAAGAAGCCGAACGGCTGAATCAGTCCAAGGAAGAAGCGGTCGCCAATCAGGACTTTGAAAAAGCCGCCAGCCTGCGCGACCAGGCGGATAAAATCCGCAAGAAGAAGGAACAGCTCACGCGTGACTGGCGCGAGAAGGCCAAGGAAACCGACGGCGTTGTTGACGCGGAAGTCATCGCCGAAGTCGTTGCCAAGATGACCGGCATCCCACTGACACGCTTGTCGAGCGAAGACGCCGTGCGGCTGTTGCAGATGGAGGAAGAGCTGCATCATCGCGTCATCAGCCAACACGAGGCGATCAAACAGGTCGCCAAGGCCGTTCGCCGCAGCCGCAGTGGCCTGAAGGATCCGAAACGTCCGACGGGTGTGTTTCTGTTTTCCGGTCCGACGGGTGTCGGAAAAACATTACTGGCTAAGACGTTGGCCGAGTTTATGTTTGGTGACGAGGATGCGTTGATTCAGATCGACATGAGCGAGTACATGGAGAAACACAACGTCAGCCGTCTGATTGGTGCGCCTCCAGGCTACGTTGGATACGAAGAAGGCGGCCAATTGACCGAAAAAATCCGACGCCGGCCTTACGCCGTCGTTCTGTTGGACGAAATTGAAAAAGCCCATCAAGATGTGTTCAACATGCTGTTGCAAATCATGGAAGAGGGGCATTTGACTGACAGCTTTGGCCGCAAGGTTGACTTCAAGAACGTCGTTTTGATCATGACGACAAACGTCGGCGCCAAAGCGATCGCACATGGATCGGGATTTGGCTTTGCTCCGAAAAATGAAGATGCCAGTTACGACCGCATGAAAAAAGACTTGATGGCCGAAGTCGAGAAGGATTTCCAACCGGAATTCCTGGGCCGGCTTGATGAAGTCGTTGTGTTCCGCAAGCTGAACGAAGAAAACTTAAAGCAGATCGTCGACATCGAGCTTGAGAAGGTGCGCGAACGGCTGCTGGAACGCGGGCTCAAGATAGAATTATCGGACGCCGCCAAGGAATTGATCATCGAAGAGGGCCAAGAGGGCGATTCGCTCGACTATGGTGCTCGTCCGTTACGTCGTTCTGTTGAACGGTTCATCGAGGATCCTCTGTCCGAAGAATTGCTGCGAGGCGTTTTTGAAGGCAAGAATCTGATCAAAGTTGACGTCAAGAAGGTTGGCGACCAGAAGCAGCTCGACTTCGAAGGTCTGGCCGAAGAGATTCCCGTCCAAGAGGACGAAGGCATCTCGTTGGCTGCCGTTGGTTCCGCCGAAGGTGAAGGAGAGCCGGTGGAAGCCAGCGGCGACTGATCATCATCAAACTGAACAGCGAAGCTGAAGCCCTGACAATTCGTCAGGGCTTTTTTTCGAGACATGTTGCAACGAATTCTTGAACCGGAAGTGATGGACACGCTCGAGGAGGCCGTCGATTACGATTCGATGGACCACGGCGGCGTCAATCGAGTCTTTGTCGACGATCTGTTGGCCGCTCTGGGCGAGCAGGAAACACCACGGCACGGCCGATGGGACATCCTGGATGTTGGAACCGGAACAGCTCAGATTCCGATCGAACTTTGTCGCCGCGGAATTGACTGCCGGGTCGACGCCATCGATCTCTCGGAACAGATGCTGAACGTTGGACGTCGGAACGTCGGCAGAACTGGACTCACCGGTACGATTATCTTAACCAAAGCCGACGCCAAGCAGACGACATTCGGCGACGCGAGTTTCGACGTTGTTATGTCGAACAGCATTATCCATCACATTCCTGAACCGATCATGGTCTTGCGCGAAATGGTCCGTGTCCTGCGGCCCGGAGGGCTGCTTTTTGTACGCGATTTGATGAGGCCGGAAAACTCGCAAGTTGTTGACGTATTGGTATCTACGTACGCGGGTGACGAGAACGATCACCAGCGTCAGATGTTCCAAGATTCTCTGCATGCCGCACTGA
>Ga0310122_10001155_pt1 | contig 16885 bp, 9 predicted proteins | sample CB6_Bottom_1051__FD_203503 | JGI IMG/M metagenome (GOLD analysis project Ga0310122, IMG submission 203503) | Marine microbial communities from Western Arctic Ocean, Canada - CB6_Bottom_1051 | ecosystem: Environmental > Aquatic > Marine > Oceanic | place: Canada: Western Arctic Ocean | collected...
AATGAATGGGGAATTAATTATAGAAGATATAATAGTTGGCGATGGCGCCGAAGCTGAAAATAATAGTGTTATTACCGTTAATTACACAGGATGGTTGAGAGATGGCACAAAATTTGATTCTTCATTAAACCCAGGACGAGAACCTTTTCGTTTTACTCTTGGTGCAGGGCAAGTTATCAAGGGTTGGGATGAAGGAGTGGCAGGAATGAAAGTTGGCGGTAAAAGAAAATTAACAATACCACCAATAATGGGGTATGGTAATCGAGACATGCACGTAATTCCAGCAAACGCTACTCTAGTTTTTGAAGTTGAATTATTAGTTGTAGAATAAATACGGTAGGAGCTACTCAGCACGTTGAGCGTATGCAATGGGCTCAAAGTGAAATATCATCGAATAAGAATGAACCTGTCGATCCAGGATTGTATGCCAAAACTGAAGTAAATAAATAACGACCTCTGCTCTCCAATAGTTGTAGATCGTGAAAAGTAAAAAGCCTTCATTTATTTGCAGGCTTTTTGCTTTATATAACCATAATATAAAATAGGCCTACTATGGAAATATATATAATTCACCTCGTTTTTGTCGTTGGTTTAACGAGCCAATCAATTACGACTGATCAACTGAGTCAATTGGCGCTCCGCAATATTGGACCCTCCGTCACGGGAGGCCGAATTCATGATGTTGAATCGTTACCTGATAATCCTTCGGTTGTTTTTATTGCAACCGCTTCCGGGGGAATCTGGAAATCAAGCAAAGGAAAGACAATTTTAAATTCTGTTTCCATAAGGAAAATAATTAACGGAGTTAATTTAAATGCAAAAATATTTGACAAATATAATTCATAGAGTCCTTCTAAATAAAAGGGCCGTATTTGCGTCATTAATCATCCTTCCTATTTTATCTTGTGATTTAAATAAAGATACGATTAGAACTCTCAAGAATTTCGAACTAGAAGACATTAACCCTCGTTCAAGTACATTTAAGAAGAAGATTGGGCCACTATTTTATAAAGGGAACGTGTCGGGGTATTACTTCGGCGATGCTGGATGAGGGTTGTGTATGAGCCGGTTCGGTTCACTCAATACAATGTTTAAGGAATTAATAGATGAAGGATATATCGATTTTAACATAGTTGGCATTAATGGGATATCAACAAAGGATAGGGACAATTCAGGCATGATAAATGGTAGAGTTTTGCCATGGACACAGGATAACAACGATGAAAATGTTTGGGCCTCTTGGGAAGTAATCATCAGAGATTTTATCATTCTCGATAGAGAAGGTAATTATTATGATTCTATAAATTTAACAAATTTTGACTTGGGGGTTGAGTCAAATTACATTTACTTAAAGGAAAAAATAATTGATATAATCGAATCAAGCAAAGATTGAATTGTTAATTTTAGATGCAAATTGTCCTAATATGATTTTAGGAATTGGTTCGGTAAAGACAAAGGATGAAGCAACCATTTTTGTTAATAATGGCGCTGAGTTTGTGGTGTCACCTTTAATTTCAGGTTGTATTTTATTTTGATAGATCGTGTTAGTGTTAAAGGAATGATATACTTGAATACAGTACTTGTAGTATTCTTTTATTATTAATTATGATTGCAATTAATTGAAAGGTGTTTATAATATCATGTTGCACTGAATAATGATTGTTGGCCAATATAAGTTGAAATATTTACTAAGGTAGGAGGAATATAATGAAACGGTTACAGTTAATGAGGATAATTAGTCCAATTAATATTGTGATAACACTACTCTCTATGGGCAGTCTTCTTTTTTCGCAGGGAACTGTGTTAGGGACAATTACAGATCAGAAAAGTGGTGAACCCCTTGCTGGAGCCAATATCTTAATTGAAGGTTTAGGTATAGGAACAACTTCAGAGATAGATGGAAGTTTTGAGGTAGCTAACGTCTCTGAAGGCATTCAGTCTGTTGTCGTTAGCTATATTGGATATAAGTCAATGACTCAAAGTGTTTCTGTTGTTTCTGGACAACCTGTTAATATTAATTTTTCACTTAAAAGTAGCCCTTTAGCGCTTGATGAAGTTTTTGTAACTGGTAACGCTGGTGGCGTTAGAAAAAGAGAAATAGGAAATAGTGTTGGTCAGATTAATATGGCTGACGTTGATCAACCTGTAGCTAATGTAGAAGAATTGCTTTCTGCCAGAATTCCTGGCCTGAATTTCCAGAACTCTTCTGGAGCATCTGGTGCTGGAGGTGTTATTCGATTAAGAGGTAACTCCAGTGTTGCAATGAGTAATGCACCATTAATTTATATTGATGGTATTCGTGTACGTTCAGATCCATATCCAAAAAATGTTCCTGCAACTGGTTATTCTGGAAGGGGACATAATACACTTTCTAGTCCTCTAAATGATATTAATCCTAACGATATTGAAAGAGTTGAGGTAATTAAAGGAGCGGCTGCTACAACGCTATATGGCACTGAAGCTGGTGGAGGTGTTATTCAAATTTTTACTAAAAGAGGTAAGGCCGGCGGTGGTGCTAAATGGGATTTACAAATTGATCAAGGTACATCTGTTTTACCAGAGTTTGGTACTAAAGCAAGACCTTATTTTGGCTTAGGTCCTTTCGTCAAAGATGGTACAACAAAAAATTATTCTATTTCCACGATAGGTGGAGGTGCTGATCTAAGATACTTTGTATCAGCCAATTGGTCTGATAATACAGGTGTTCTTCCTGATGCCTGGGATGATCGTCTTAATGTTAGAGGTAATTTTGGTTTTAGCCCAAATGATAATCTTCAAATTAATTATAACACAATGGTCTCTAAATCTCGCAATCAAAATCCACCTCAAGGGAATAATGCGCATGGTTTAACATTAAATGCCTACAGGGGTCGTGCTAGTTACTTTGGAACTGATTGGTCAGATCCAAAATTTAAAGAAGAGTTGGAACTCCTATTAGTTTATGACATCACTTCTGAGTTTACTAGATACACAACGGGTGGTGAAATCATTTGGAGTCCAATTGAAAACTTTACAAATACTTTTAAGTTAGGCTATGATCGTTCTCATGCTGATCATAGAAATTATCGTCCTTACGGCTTTGTCCGTGCGAAATATGGTATTCTAGCTGACTTAGATTGGACTGGCGAGTTAATCAATTCAGAATACATTGGTAGTTATGACTTAAGACTTGGTGGTGATTTAAATGTTGATCTTTCATTTGGTGGGCAAAGAACAATATCTAAAGATCATAATATAACTGCGCATGGAGAAAATTTGCCTCCAGGTGATGCTACGGTTGCTGGTGCTGCTTCTCAGCAGGCTCGTGAGTACAGAACCAAGATTATCAATGCTGGATATTTTGGACAAACTGTAGTTGGTTTTAAAGATAGATATTTCCTTACTTTAGGTATGAGGGCAGATGGTTTCAGTGCTTTTGGTGAAGAAACCGGTTTTCAAAATTTGCCTAAAGTGAGTGGTTCATATATTCTATCAGATGAAAGTTTTTGGCCACAATCTTCTGTTCTTGGTACAATGAAGTTACGTGCAGCCTGGGGTAGGTCAGGTCGCGCACCTGGAGCTTTTGACGCTGTTAGAACTTGGAACCCTGTTGGTTGGGGTGGTGAAGTTGCTTTCTTTCCATTAAATGTTGGTAATGAGAAGCTTGGCCCAGAAGTAACAACTGAAACTGAGTTTGGATTTGACGCGACTTTCTTTGATGATAAGATTAGTGTTGAGTTTACCTCTTATAATCAAAGAACTAAAGATGCACTTTTTAATGTTTCACAAATCCCATCATTAGGATTTGGTGGTTCACAATTAGAAAATGTTGGAGAGATTAGTAACAAAGGTATTGAATTAGCTGTACAAGCTGATATCTTGAGAACTAGTACCTTTAGCTTGAGTGGTGGTTTTACACTGGCAACAAATGAGAGCGAAGTCATTAGTCTTGGTGGAGCAGCTCCTTTTAGTTATGGAGGCTGGATTACAGAAGGTGGGTCAGTCCCAGGTGTAATTGGTAGAAATATTACTAATCCTAATGCTTATGCTGATCCTGAATTCTCTAAAGATGCCAATGGAAATACTGATAGTCGATACATGTTTGGTCCAAATTTACCAACAGATGTTTATAGTGGTTTTCTTGAGCTAAGTCTTCCTAAAGGAATTAAAGTATTTACACGCGGAGAGTTTATGGGTGGTCACTATATTTCTGATGGCGCAAGTAGTAATGTTGCGCGACGTGGTGCTTATACAGTTTGCGATGAAATCGTAGTTGGTGGAAAAAATGCATATGAGTTAGTTACCGCAGGTACAGTTGATGGATTAACTGCTAAGCAAAGAGCCATGTGTACTCGCAGCACAGTTGGAGGATCGGGGAATATATTCATCTACCCAGGTGATTTTTTCAAGTTAAGAGATTTTACTGTCAGCATTCCTGTCCCTGTCAAGTTTAATAATATTAATTCAATGACGTTGAAACTCTCTGCTAAGAATGCTTATAGATGGTTGAATGATGATTTCCCTCTATTTGACCCAGAAATGGTAAGTGGTGGAGGTCGTTTGACTGGTGGAAGCACTTCTGGTTATCATAATGTACGTGCAATTTCAGAGCACATTCCTTCAACCGCAACTTATACTCTTAGTTTAAGAGTAAGCTTCTAACCAATCGAAAGTATAAAGGAGTAAATAATGAAAAAATTAAGTTTAATCGTATTTGGATTGCTTTTGGTTGCTTGTAATTTAGATGTTACAAATCCGGGCCCAGTACAAGATTCATTTTTAGTAACTGAAGATGCACAGTTAGGTGTTGTTAATGGCACTGGTCGTGCTTTGTCTGAAGCTATGAATTATGTCTCTTACACAGGTGCTGCTATTTCAAGGGAAATCACCCCTTCTGGTTCAATCGGTAGTTTTGGGATTTCTTTAAGACAGCAAGAGGGTAATCTTGATGCTAATGAGACCAGTACACACTGGAGTTTATCAAGTAGAGCGAGATGGATGGCTGAGGATGGCGCTACACGAATGGCAACAGTATATGGTTCGAATTCATCTTCTAATGCAAATTATGCTAAAATATTACTTTATGCAGGATATGCAAATCGTTTAATGGGAGAGAACTTTTGTTGTGCCGTGATTGATGGTGGAGCTGCAACTGCTGGTTCTACATATTTTGATAGAGCGTTGACTAATTTCAATGAAGCTATAACGGTTGCAACCTCTGCTGGTGAAACAGCTTTAGTAACTGCCGCTAAGGCTGGTAGAGCTTCTGTGTATGTTTCTCAAGGTAAATGGTCAGATGCTGTTTCAGAAGCTAACGAAGTATTGAGTGCAGGAGGTGACAACTTCAAGTATGAATTACCTTACTTTGATGGGTATGGTACAGATGTTTATAATCGTATTTATTATGCGACCAGTGGTGATGGACCTTATAGAGCCGGAACTGTATGGCGCACAGCCTATGAAGAGTATACTCAAACAGCAAGTGATGCTAGAGTTGGATTTATTTACAAAGAGAAAGCTGGTGGCGCAGCATGGACACCAGCCGGTGGTGCAGAATTAGAAATTGAATCTGGAGATGCAACAGTTAATGGAAAAATTATTCCATGGTTAGCTCAGCAAAAGCATGCAAATCGTAATTCTCCTATTCGCTTATCAAGCTCCCAAGAGATGTATTTAATAAAAGCTGAGGCTGCTTTAAATAGTGGAAGTGTTTCAGATGCGGTTACAAACATCAATGCTGTTAGAACTTTAGCTGGTGTAGATCCAATCGCAGCTGCAGATGCAACTGCTGGCTGGACAATGCTGAAAAGAGAGCGTGGAATTGAACTTTGGTTAGAAGCAAGAAGACTCGGAGATATGAGAAGATGGAAATCAACATCAGCTCCTGGTACTTATCATGCGTATGAAACCACGAATTGGGAAGGTGCTGCATATGCGCCAGCCTATCTTTCTTTTCCGATCTCTCAAGGAGAAATGGATACGAATCCGAATATTCCTTTAGGCGATGGGCGTCCATATTAAAAAATAAATAATAAACTGCTCTCCATGTGGTTTGGCTCACTTTTGATTTTTTTATTAGGATTAAAAGTGAGCTTTTTTTTGTTAATTAAAAATGTATAATTATCTTTTATATTGGAAATTCTATGTGGTTAACGGATAAATGCTTAAAACAATGAATAGACGGAAGTTTATCCATGGTTATAGCCGACTTATAGTGGCTTTCTCCTTTTTTCCAATTCAGACTATTTATCAACAATCTATTGGAGTAAATAATTCCCAAATTGAGGTATTGGTAGATGGTCACCGTCTTAACGATACTTTATCTCACCTTAAAAAGTTTGGTCGTAATGTTTACGGTGGTATTGATCGTATTGCATTTAGTGAAGCAGACAGAGAAGCGCGATGGTATGTAATAAATCTTATGAAAAAAGCTGGACTCGTAATGAGCATTGATCAAGCAGCTAACATCATAGGTCGACGGAATGGAACAGAAAAAGATTTAAGTCCTTTGATTCTCGGTTCCCATATTGATTCGGTACCGGGTGGTGGAAACTATGATGGACAGATAGGATCTTTGTGTGCCATTGAAGTGGCTCAAATTTTAGCAGATAATAATATATCGACTCGGCATGCAATTGAGGTTGTTATTTTTACGAATGAAGAGGGTGGAAAAACAGGAAGTCGTTGCATGGCAAATGGCATTGAACCATTTGAACTTGATCTAATAACCGCCAGTGGTCTGACTATTGGAGAGGGAATTCTTGCTAATGGTGGTGATCCATATAAATTAGAGGAAGTTAAAAGGAAAGAAGGAAGTGTAGCAGGATACTTAGAATTACATATTGAACAAGGTTCAATATTAGATCACAAAAAAATCCAAATAGGTGTTGTCGAAGGAATTGTTGGTATTAGAAGATGGAATGTGACTGTTGTTGGAAAAACGAATCATGCAGGTACTACACCCATGGCTGACCGGAAAGATTCATTGGTTGCGGCGGCTGTGTTTATCCAAGAAGTTAATAAGATCACCAGAAAGATGGTTGGTAAGCAAGTAGCGACTATAGGAAAAATTGAATCTAAACCCGGGGTGCCAAATGTTATTCCTGGAAAAACTTTACTGACTTTAGAGATTCGAGATTTGGAAATGGGGAAAATTAACAAATTGTTCAAAGAAATAGTTAATAAGAGTAAAGAAATTAGCAAAGATTATGGGCCTAAATTTTCGTTTGATCAATTTTATATTAGTCATGCTGCACCCACGGATAAACAATTTCGAAATGTAATCGAACAAACAGCAACCGGCCTTGGTTTAAGTGTGTTGAGAATGCCGAGCGGAGCTGGACACGATGCCCAGAGTATTGCGTTATTTGCTCCTGTAGGAATGATTTTCGTTCCAAGTGTAGATGGTATTAGTCATTCACCAAAAGAATTTACGCGCCCAAAGGATATCGAAGCGGGGGCAAATGTTCTTCTTCATTCTCTATTGAAGTTAGATGCCATTTTACGTTAAACTATTGTGAGTATTTCCTTCGTATCTAGATTAGAAGCATATGCCATATTTCGTATAGCAACTGGGTATTCGGCCAATAGCTTTTATTATTTAATTTCCTTCACCTTATTTATGATGTTTAGTACTCAATTTTCTTACGCTCAAAAAGAGTTAAATAAAGGTATAACTCAGCCAATTGATGTTAATACAACTCCAAGGCCGGTGGCTTATGCGAACCAAACTGATCAAAAGATTAAAATTGATGGATTATTTAATGAAGCGGCATGGGAGACAACAGATTCAATCAGTGGTTTTATCCAAGCAGTACTACATGAAGGTTATCCTGCAACAGAACCGACAGTTGTCAGAATACTCTTTGATGAAACGAATATATATATTGGAGCTATTTGCTATGATTCTGAATCAGGTAAAATTGTAATAGAAAGTCTTATTCAGGATTTTGAAACCCATAATAGCGACGTTTTTGCAGTTACTTTTGATACATTTTTTGATCGCAGTAATGCATTCATGTTCTTATTTAATCCTATGGGCGCAATTAAGGATGGCCAAGTTTTTAATGATAGTAGAAATCCGAATTTAGCATGGGAAGGTGTTATCGATGTAAAAACAAAAATTCATGATCAAGGATGGAATATTGAAATTGCAATTCCCTTCTCAACTCTCCGATTTGACTCATCGATTGATGAGCAAAAATGGGGAATGAACTTTTTAAGAAGAGTTCGTCGTAAAAATGAAGATTCTTATTGGGCTCCTTTGCCACGTAGAGGTAGGGTTCACAAAATGTCAAAGGCAGGTACCTTATTAGGTATAAAAGGGATCAAATCAGGTAAAAATCTAAATGTTAAGCCATTCACTTCATTTTCTAAAACTTCTTCGAATAAAAGCGATTTTGGAGGAGATATAAAGTGGGGAATAACGCCAAGTTTAACGCTCGATCTAACAATTAATACTGATTTTTCTCAAGTTGAATCCGATAAACAACAAATTAACCTTGATCGTTTTCCATTGTTTTTTCCAGAAAAAAGAGATTTTTTTATTGAGAATGCTGGGTTGTTTACTTTTGGAGATATTTCTGAACGAAATTATAGAATGGGATCTTCTCTTAGACAATTCTCCTTGTTTCACTCAAGGCGAATTGGCTTAGATAGTGGATATCCTGTCCCAATTAATGGTGGTGGTAGGTTGACAGGAAAATTTGGCAAATATGAATTAGGTTTAATAGGTATTAGCAGTAGAGGTGATAATCAGATTCCAGATGAGAATTTTAATGTTTTTAGATTAAGACGATCTTTATTTGGTAACTCAGATATGGGATTAATGTATATTAATAGAGCGAGCGACTTTGATGGTAATATAAATAATAACAATAGTTATGGTGTTGATGCGAATTTAAAATTTTTTAAAAACCTAGTGGTTAGTTCATATTATGCTGTTTCCGATGATAGTCAATCTAAAAGTGATAATAGTATTTCTCGTTTATCAGTAGGCTGGAGAGGTGACATTTGGGATATTTCTGGATTTTATAAAAATGTTGGTAAAAACTTTAATCCTGGTGTTGGATTTATTAATCGTAAAGGTGTTAATCATGCTTACGCAACCATTGGTGGTCATCCTCCTGTTGTTTACGGTAAGTTATTTAAATTAAATCCATATATTGAATCACATTACGTAACAGATAACTCTTCGTCTTTAGTTACTCAGACTAATGTTGCATCAATCAATTTTCATTTTAAAGATGGGAGTGTTTTTGGCATTAAGGGCGTAAGTCGATTTGAGGTTGTAAGTACGCCTTTTTCAGTAGGAGAGGACCTACAGGTTTTAGCTGGAAATTATAATTTCAGTGAGTTTGTTGTTTCTTTCAGATCAAATGCCTCTTTACCATTTTTTGCAAATATTAACCTTTTTAATGGATCTTACTTTGCAGGTCGAAAGAAGACTATCTTTCTAAATCTTGCAGTAAGGGCTGGTTACAAGCTTACCAGTGAGTTAACTTCGAGTTATAATGAAATTACATATAGTGGCCAAAAAGTTTATGCAAACCTCTATGGTTTAAAAGTAAAATATTCTTATTCAACTAATTTACATGGACTTTTGTATTATCAGTTCAATGCCATCACAGATGAAAGTTCAACAAATATTCATTTTAACTTTATGCATTCACCATTAAGCGACCTATTTATTATTTTCTCTGAACGACGTATTGGTATAGATGGTGACCAACTAGATCAAGGTATTGCAATAAAGTTCACAAAGTTATTTTCACTTTAAAAAAAAAATATAAAAATTAAAAAGTACAAAAAATATTAATAAATATCATTTAATATTGCTTTGTAGCTAAAATAATGCTGTTCTTAAGCTAATTGTATCAATATTTACAGTTAGCTGTCTTTTTTTAATAGGAGGTTGTATGAAGTACTTTCTACTATTTCTTAGTTCTTTTTCGTTTTTAATTGGTTCTGATGGCTCAGATTCTTTTTATGGTGCGTTTAAGTATCGCAATATTGGACCAACAAGAGGAGGCCGTGTTACAGCTATTGAAGGGGTTAATAAAAATCCAGGAATATTTTATATGGGTGCCACTGGCGGGGGAGTATATAAAACTGAGGATTATGGTATCACCTGGACAAACATTTCGGATGGTTATTTTGAATCTCCATCCATTGGTGCGATTTCAGTTTATCAAGAAAACCCTAAAATTATTTATGTTGGAACCGGATCTGATGGAATACGATCTAATGTAATAAATGGTAAGGGTGTATATAAAAGTAAAGATGGTGGTAAATCATGGGAGAATATTGGTTTACAAAATGTAGGACTTATTGGTGCAGTTGAAATTCATCCGTCAAATCCAAATCTTGTATATGTCGCTGCTATTGGACAACCATTCCAGCCCAACAATGAAAGAGGAGTTTTTAGATCAAAGAATGGCGGTAAATCATGGGAAAAAATATTATTTATTGCTGATACTGTTGGTGTAGTTGATATTGAATTTGCCCCAGATGATCCGAAAACTATCTATGCTGCAGCTTGGCGTACAGAGCGAAAACCGTGGACAATTATTAGTGGTGGCCTAAATGGGGGGATTTACAAATCAACAAATGGTGGTACCACATGGAAGAAAAAATCCACGGGACTTCCAAATGGTTTGATTGGTAAAATTGACTTGGCCGTATCACCTGATGATCCAAATAGACTTTATGCGCTGGTTGAAGCACCGGAAGGTGAGGGTGGTCTTTATCGATCCAATAATCGTGGAGATTCTTTTAAATTAATTTCAACAAAAACTGAAATAATAAATCGTCCTTTTTATTATATTAATATTACTGCCAATCCAAAAGATGCAGATGTTATTTTTTCATCTGCAAATCGGTTTATGAGATCCGATGACGGCGGCGAAAATTGGAAAAATCTATCAACCCCCCATGGTGACAATCATGGCGTTTGGATCCATCCTAAGGATACTTCGCTTTGGGTTCAGTCCAATGACGGCGGTGTTAATGTCACCTTTAATTCTGGAACAACCTGGACAACGCAGTCAAATCAGTCTACTGCAGAACTATACCAAGTTGAAGTAGATGATCAATACCCCTATTGGCTATATGCCGGCCAGCAAGATAACTCTACAATCTCGTTACCAAGTTTGCCACCGTATAATTCAGCGGGAGGAGGAGTGGGCTTTTGGACCGCCGTAGGTGGTTGTGAAACAGGGCCGGCAGTTCCAAAACCTGGAAATGCAAATATTGTTTATGCGAACTGTAAAGGTCGTTTTGGTGTTTTTAATAAACTGACAGGGCAAGAAAAACAATATTATGTGGGCGCCGCCAATATTTATGGCCATAATCCCAAAGATATGAAATTTCGTTTTCAACGTGTAGCTCCGATCCATGTTTCACCACACAATCCAAACAAGATTTACCATGCATCTCAATATGTGCACCAAACAACTAACGATGGTAAGACCTGGAAAATAATTTCTCCGGACCTAACTGCATTTGAGCCGGAAAAACAGGTTTTTTCCGGTGGACCCATCACTCGTGATATAACAGGGGAAGAAAATTATAGTACAATTTATTCTATTCAAGAATCTAAGATAAAGCGCGGTTTAATATGGGTAGGTGCTAACGATGGCCCCATTCATGTAACTAAAAATGGTGGCCGTAATTGGAAAAAGGTCACACCAAATGGGTTGCCATCGGGTGGCCGTGTAGATTGCGTGGAGCCATCACCCCACAATAAAGCAAAAGCCTATGTAGCTGTATTACGATACCAATTGGGTGATTGGAAACCCTATATCTATCGAACAAATGACTATGGGGAATCTTGGGATTTATTAACAACAGGAATTAATGGTATTCCTTCTGATTTTCCTACAAGAGTGGTGCGGGAGGACCCACTTAAAGAGGGTGTTCTCTATGCAGGCACAGAATACGGTATGTTTATTTCATTAGATGATGGTATTACCTGGGAACCGTTTCAACAAAATTTACCTGTAACCCCAGTCACAGATATAAAAATATTTCGAGGTAATCTTGCTCTTTCTACTATGGGGCGCGGGTTTTGGATCCTCGATAATATTACCTCAATACATCATAGAAAAAAGGCTAAAGGTAAAAACTACCTATTTAAACCTAAAGATACCTACCGGTTCAGGTATCGCGGCACAAAAGACAATAAGATTCCTTATTATCCAGGGCCCTCTGTTATCATTGATTATAATTTGACAGATTCATTAGATCAAAGTATTACCCTTAACATTCTTGATGATGATAAGCGAGTGGTTTTTTTTGCAACTAGTGAAAAAAGAGATACTACTATAGAAGTCACTGATATGGCCACAGGATTCAGTGAGCAAATATCTGGAAATTCTTTAACTAAAAAAGTGGGTACTAATCGGTTCCATTGGCATATGCGACATGGGGGCCCTTGGGATAAAGATCCTAAAAAAGCTTTTTTAAATGGACCAATGGTAAGGCCTGGGAAATACAGAGCTGAATTAAATATAAATGGCAGAATATATTCAACTGGATTTCAGATTTTAATGGATCCAAAAATAGTTAAATCAGGATTAAGTATCCACAATCTTCAGGCCCAAGAGACATTAGCATTGAAGGTAAGGTCACTATTGAATGAGAGTAAAATTATGGCTTACCAGTTGCGAGATGAAAAGGTTGGACCGATGTTAGAGGTGAAAACAGCACTTGTTACGGTAAAAGGACCCTATCCCCAACCAATGCTGATTGATCAAGCCAAATATTTAGGTTCTATGATTGATCGTGTAGATCAGCTACCTGGAAAAGATGCCTTCGTTCGGTATGATGAATTAAGATTGCAGTTTGAATTGTTGAAAAAATCATACAATGAGTTTACTCTTAATAGTAATAAATAATAAGTTTGAAAGGAAAATGTTATGAAATTCATTAAATACGTTTTTTTAGTATTAATTATTAGCACTTCTTATGGTCAGCTAAAATCGCCTGAGCAAGTGTTTGGTTTTAAAGTAGGCAGTGATTATAAATTAGCGGATTATTCCCAGATGTTAGAATTTTATCGGCAACTTGCTGATAAGTCAGATCGTGTCATTCTTGAAGAAATTGGGACTTCTTCAGAAGGACAGCCAATGCTTTTACTTTATATATCTTCTTCTGAAAATTTGGCACAATTAGATAAATGGAAAAAAATAAGTAGTGAGCTTGCTCGAGCGCGTATTGATGAAAAGACAGCTAAAAGTCATGCGAAGAATGGTAAAGCTATACTTTGGATAGATGGTGGAATGCATGCAACTGAGCGTGCCCATGGTCAAATGACATCAGAGCTTGCTTATAGAGTGGCAACTGAAGAATCTTCAGAAATGCAAAAGATTAGAGAAAATGTAATTCTATTGCTTATGCCTGTTATGAATCCTGATGGAATGAGACTTGTTGTGGATTGGTATAAGAAAAACCTTGGAACACCTTATGAAACTACTGGGCCACCAGTTTTGTATCAAAAATATGTTGGTCATGATAATAATCGTGACTGGTTTATGAATAACATGTTAGAGACTCAAGCAGTATCTAATAAGCTATATAATGAATGGTATCCGCAAATAATATACAATCATCACCAAACTGGCCCAGCCTGGGCAAGAATATTTATGCCCCCATTCTCAGATCCCGTTAACCCTAATATTCATCCAGGTGTAACTACAGGGGTAAATCTAGTGGGAACCGCGATGGCAAATCGATTTGCCATTAAAAAAATGGGCGGTGTTGTTTCTGATTTTCAATACAGTATGTGGTGGAATGGTGGTATGCGTACGGCTCCTTATTTCCATAATCAAATTGGCATATTAACCGAAACAAGTCATTCTACGCCAACACCTAGGTTTTATGATCGCGATTCAATTCCAAAAACGATTGGTAGCAGTAGAAGTAAAATGGTAAATACAGGTACAGATATTTTTTTACCCCTTCCTTGGGAAGCAGGCGAGTCACATTTTCGCGATGCCGTTGATTATATGTTAACTGCTTCAATGGGTGTAATGAATATTGCGGCAGACTTAAGAGAAAAATGGTTGTTTAATATCTATGTAATGGGAAGAGATGCGATAGAAGATAGAGTTGAAAATGATGCCTTTGCCTATATTATTCCGAATGACCAATGGGATACTTATGAGACTGGTAAATTATTAAGTGTATTAAGAATGTCTGGTATAGAAGTTAACCAGTCAACAAAATCATTTAAGGCTAATAAAAAAAAATATCCAAAAGGTACTTATGTAGTCTATACAGCTCAAGCGTTTCGTCCTCATCTTGTTGATATGATGGAGCCACAATTATATCCAGAGTTGAAAGATGCAAATGGAAATCCTAAAGTGCCTTATGACTTAGCTGGCTGGACTTTACCTCTGCAAATGGGTATTAAAGTTGATAAAATAAATGAATCATTTGAAGTAAGTACAAAGTCGGTAGATAATTTATCTGTAACTATGCCAAAAGGAATTGTATCGGGTAGCGGAAAGAAAGGATATACATTAAGTGCTAACTCTAATGCTTCTCGAATTGCAATAAATCAATTACTTGCTGAAGGTTCTGATGTTTATAGACAAAAAAATGGCTCTTTTTATATTAAAAATAAAAAGAAGAATGAGTTGAACGATCTAGCTGCGAAATACAGTCTAAACTTTCAATCTTCATCTAGTGATTTATCAAGTAGTAGCACTAAACTAACTTTACCAAAAGTAGGCCTTTATAAATCTTGGCAAGCAAATATGGATGAAGGCTGGACTCGTTGGGTTTTAGAGCAATATGGTTTTCCTGTCGATACGCTTCATAATACAGATATCAACGAAAGAGATCTAACTCAATATTCGGCTATTATCTTTCCATCGCAGAGTGGTAATGGCATATTAAATGGACATATGCCAAATACCATGCCTAAAGAGTATACAGGTGGAATCGGTTTGTCGGGTACTTTAGCTTTGAAAGAGTATGTAGAAAATGGCGGGCGTTTAGTTGCATTAGATGCAGCTAGCGATTTTTTCATTCAACAATTTGGATTGCCAATGCGCAATGTGGTTGGAAAGACCCCCTCTTCCAAATTTTTTATACCTGGGTCTCTTGTTAGTATTAACGTCGAAACTGGCAATGAATTAACGTTTGGGATGCCAAAAGAATCGGTTGCTTATTTTGTTCGTAGTCGTGCTTTTGAAATTATAAAATTAAAGGATAAAGGAGAGGGGGGTAAAGAGACATTAAAAAAACGTCCACCTGATCAACCTGTTACTGTCTTAGCGAGGTATGCAAAAGAAAAAATCCTCTTGAGCGGTTGGGCGATGGGTGAGAAAAAAAATATTGGTGGGAAAATTGCAATGGCAGAAGTTGAATTGGGTAAAGGTAGTATTGTTTTAATTGGTTTTCGTCCACAATTTCGAGGCCAGTCGAGAGGAACTTTCAAATTCTTATTCAACGCATTATATTAATAAACATATCATGTGGCTTATCCTCTAAAAAGTATTCTAACACTTACGAAAATTAAAATTACGCTTATCAGTAGGATTATAGTACGGCAAACTTTCCCTTAATAAAAAAATTGGCACTTATCCTGGGCTGGGGCATTTTCAGTTATTTCATCAGTAGTATTATGGTGGATGCTGACTTAACTCAAAAAGGGTTATTTATCTTATTCGTTTGTGCGGGATTGTGGATGACAGAAATTATTCCTTTACCTGCAACAGCATTACTTGTGCCTCTTCTTGCATATTTTACTCAAATTCTTGGTCCGAAAGCAGCATTAGCCCCCTTTTCAAATTCAATCGTGTATTTATTTATGGGTGGATTCACCTTAGCTGCTTTATTAAATAAATATAAAATTGATATTTGGTTAGCAAAAAAAGTAACCACCGCATCCGGTGGACATCTTTGGTGGTCGGTAATTGGATTTTTTGGAGTCACCAGCTTTTTATCCATGTGGATGAGCAATACATCCACCACGGCCATGATGCTACCCATTGCCATTGCGTTGGTGGGGAAAGAATATCCCAGAATGCGGGCCTATGTCGTTTTAGGTACAGCGTACGCCGCAAATATTGGAGGATTGGCCACTGCGGTGGGGTCTCCACCTAATGGGATTGCTGTTTCTGCATTGGATATCGATTTCTTTACCTGGTTTAAAGTGGGTTTCCCATCAGCCATTATGATGTTTCCCCTCGTTATATTAGCTATGTGGGTTGTCATTCGACCTGAAAAGAATGCAATGGTTAACCAACCGGGAGGAAATAATAATTTCTCTATGGAATGGAATGCCCATGCCAAGGGAAGTGTCGCGTTATTTATTTTTACTGTTTTCTGTTGGATATTCTCCAGTCAAATCGGGCATTTTCTCGGGTTAAAACAATTTGACCGAATGATTGCGATATTCATTACAGCCCTTGCACCCATTCTGGGTTTAATCTCTTGGAAAGATTTGGAGAAGAAAATTGAATGGGGCATCCTCATTTTATTTGGTGGGGGGCTATGTCTTTCAGTCATTTTGAGCGAAACGGGTACCTCGAAATGGCTTGCGACTCAAATGATTCAAACCATTGCCGGGTCTCCCGATTGGGTTGTCATCATAGCAAGTATTACATTAATGATATTTTTAACTGAACTGGCATCGAATACAGGATCCGCCGCTATTTTAATCCCTGTCATGATGGCATTGTCAAATCAATTTAACCCAGCGATTACTTATGCATTGGTATTCGGGGTTGGGGTAGCAGCCACATGTGCCTTTATGCTACCCGTGGCAACGCCACCAAACGCACTTGCATATGGTACAGGAATTATCAATCAGCGACAAATGTTAAGGGCGGGACTTATTCTTAATATTTTTGGCATTATCGTCGTTTTTACTGCAGTCAGTCTTTTCGCATAAACG
>Ga0310122_10001157_pt1 | contig 16882 bp, 15 predicted proteins | sample CB6_Bottom_1051__FD_203503 | JGI IMG/M metagenome (GOLD analysis project Ga0310122, IMG submission 203503) | Marine microbial communities from Western Arctic Ocean, Canada - CB6_Bottom_1051 | ecosystem: Environmental > Aquatic > Marine > Oceanic | place: Canada: Western Arctic Ocean | collected...
TTTCTTGAAATTTCCTGCAGATATTTGCGCTTTTCTTGCGCCGATTGCAATATTTGTAGTGCGATTTCAGCAGAACCCACCTGAGCCGGAGATAAAAATGTAGAATAGATGAATTCTCCTGCCCGGTTCACAAGGAAATCAATGATGGTTGACGAGTCTGAAAGTACATACGCACCCATACTTGCCAATGATTTCCCCAATGTGCCTATAAGAATATCCACCCGATCCTGTACCTGCATTTCCTCCGCAAGTCCGCCGCCAGTTTTCCCAAAAACACCCGTACCGTGAGCTTCGTCCAATATAAGTATAAAAGGGTAGTCTTTCTTCAGTTCCACAAGCTTTTTTAAGTCTGGATAATCCCCATCCATGCTAAAAACACTTTCCGTAACAACAAAAACTGTCTCATAATCTTTAAAATTGGCCTCCAGCAGTTCTCGCAAATGTTCCAAATCAAGATGATGGTAACGCTTGAATCGGGCGGAACCTTGAACAAGGGCTTGGGCAATGGAATGATGAATCAACTTGTCTGCAAGCACGAGATCATTTTCCCCAGGCAAATGTTTTAAAACCGCTTGATTGGCCATAAAACCGGCATTAAAGAGTAAACCATAAGATTTATGCTTCCATTTGCGCAGTTGGTTGAGCAAACTCTGATGACAGGGAAGAAATCCTGAGAGGAGGGGAGAGGCACCACTTCCGGTTCCATACGTCTCACAGGCTTTTTTAGCGCCCTCAATAACCCGGGGATCATGGCGCAACTGAAAATAATCATTGGCACAAAGGTTAAACCGACATTCAGGAAAAAGCCGTACCTCACGATAAAGATTCTTATCTCGGCTGGAGTTTAATTCATCTTCAAGACGGTTAAAAAATTGTTCGCTCAATGAGTTTCATGCCTTGCAGAAAGGTCAACAATTTTAAAATTATGGTATAAATCAGTCCACAAGTCCAGCGTGACGCTGGACTCAATGGGCAAACCTTATCTGGCGGCAAAGAGTTATCTCGGCCTAAAAAACTCTTGCCAGTTCCCTTAACAACAACACTCTCGGCCCGATGGAAGAGATTCAGGATTCAGGAAAAGTCTGGTGCAAGGGTTCCAACCGCCCGGTTCATGCCGTGCGAACTGGGAATAAGATATTTGCCACTGGTAAAGAGGAAGACCAATCCATTGAGTGCTGGGTAGATAGGGATGTACTCTATGTTGACCTGCATGAACCGCAACGGGAAATCAGGATTGCCAGGAAGTTCCCCCTTGGTCTTGAACCCACACTCACGGGAACGCTGTTCAATGGTTTCACTCGCACCAAACATGCGGACGTATCCATCGTTAGTTCAGATCAAGAAAGTGTCGAAGAAATAATAATTTCTGGAGAAACTTACAGAGCAGGCCAATACAATAGTATGAGTTCCAGAGAATTTTGGAACAAAGTCCACTAGGCGTAGCCAGCGTGACGCTGGACTCAATGAGCCTTAGCTCTTCTGACGGGCAAAGAGTTATCCCGGCTGAAAAAGCTCTGCCTCATTTCCTTTTCTGGAAAGGGGCTAGTGGGATTTGATATCCCGCACCAGCCTTGCCGACTGATGGTCCCGGGTATTGCGGTCGACCCATTCCACTTCACCATTTCTGAGATTGATCCGGCAGACTTCACGTTTGTCATTCGTTTCGCTGGTCCACATGAAATGGGCACATCGGGTAACAAATAATGGATCAATGTGGACAACTTCTTCGTCCCAGTCTTTTTGATTCAATTCCGGCTCGTATAAATTCTCAACCTCTTCCCGGGTTGGAAGCCGCCAATCGCTGAACCCTCCAGCATAAACCTGGTTCATTGTCTGGACATATCCCCTTGCCTCGTCAAAGGTTCTCCACTGACCCAAATCTCCCCATGAATCCTTGGGAAGCCAACACTTTTTGAATTTGGTGTCGGTAATTATCCCGGAAGAGTTATCCTGAAAACGGTTTTGTTGGCTCATAGCAATATCCAAAAAAATGCGGAGTACCTCCGCTGGCAAATAGCAACATCTTTATTTCACAGGCAAACTTTTACTCGGCTCAACGGGCCATTGCCCATTGCCCCCACGGCACGAGGTGAAAAAAATACCATGTTTAACGGGTATCTTCAATACTTTTTAAAAATTCATCCTGTAAAAAGCAGGTTAAGATACCGGGCTTTTTATTTCCAATATATGTGTCGTCCACACGAATCACGGGAACAATATCAATTCCGGAATTGGTAATGAACACCTCATCTGCAGTCAGGATATCTTCTGGCATCAGTGAACCTTCTTCTACAGGGATTTTATGATCCCTTGCTATATCAAGAACAACTCGACGGGTGATTCCTTCTAGCACCAAATTATTTACAGCAGGAGTTTTAAGCACACCCTGTTTTACAATAAACAGGTTGCTGGTTGCCCCTTCCGTCACACCCAGATCCGGATCGACAATTATCCCTTCCATACTTCCCCTTCGCATGGAAATTTCTCGGACTAGAATATTTGCAAGAAAGTTGCAAGTCTTCAGGCCCCGTTTCACATTTGGCAAACCAGATGCCCTCATGGTAAGTAAAGTGACCCGGACTCCTTTCCGATATATGACCTTAGGCAAAAAATGATGAGGTCTTGCATGAACCACCAAAGTAGGAGGAACCTCGGAGTCTATCTGAAAATTTGATGAACCGATACCTCGGGTGACTGTCAGTCTGATAATTGCATTTTTATATTTGTTGCGGACCAGGGTTTCCTGTACTACAGCTTTAACTTCTTTTGGTGTCATGGGCAAATCAATAAAAATTAAGGGCAAGGACCTGAATAGCCTTTCGATATGTTGATCAAACCTGAAAACCTTCCCGTTGCAGACACGCATGGTTTCAAACAGACCATCTCCGTAGCAGAAACCCCGATCCAATATGGAAACTTTTGCATTTTCAAGAGGGGTGAATAGTCCGTTTAAATAGACAATGGAATCTTGCATACCTTCCTCAATCTGCGGAGAACCTCCGCTGGCCAGCGTAACGCTGGACTCAAATGAGCAACAAATCTTTGCAACACTCAAAAGGCCTTTCGGCTTAAAACATCACTGTCAAATTCCCACCGGGCGTGGCCCGGCGGCTAGTGCGGAGAACCTCCGCTGGTGACTGCAATAACTTTTTACCGCTAGTAATTATATTCTCGGCTTAACGAGTTCTTGCTCATTGCCTCCACGGCTAGGGGTGTGATAAAGCTTGCATCATTGCCGAAGCCTTATCCAAGGTTTCCTGATACTCTTTTTGAGGATCAGAATCAGCCACAATGCCTGCTCCCACATGGAAACTAGCAGTCTCATCGTAGATCACTATGGAACGTATGATGATGTTTAAATCCATATATGGGGCGAATCCGATATATCCAAATGAGCCGGAATAGGGTCCCCTCATAACCGGTTCCAGCTCAGAAATGATTTCCATGCACCGAATTTTGGGACAACCCGTGATAGTTCCTCCAGGAAAAACAGACTTTAAAATATCATAAACACGAGTTCCAGGGACAAGATTTCCAGTTATATTGGAGACGATATGACTCACATGGGAATATTTTTCCAGAAACATGAAATCGGTAACACAAACCGATCCATCCTGGCAGATGCGTCCTAAATCATTTCGTTCTAAATCAACCAACATCAAATGTTCGGCACGTTCCTTTGGGTTCGACAACAATTCCACCGAGAGAGCCTGGTCTTCTTCCTCCTTTTGTCCACGAGGCCGGGTGCCCGCTATGGGTCGTGTCTCAATACGGTGTTCGTGAACTTTCACCAACCGTTCGGGAGATGAGCTGACCAATGAAAGGTTGCGAAAATTTAAATACCCTGAAAAAGGAGCAGGATTTACCTGCATGAGCTTCCTATATAATTGGAACGAATTACCTTCAAAAGGGGTCTCAAATTTTTGCGCAAGGTTGGCCTGATAGATATCGCCCTCACGGATATAATTTTTAGCCTTTTCCACCCTTTCTATATAATCCACCTGACTTAAATTAGATCTCAGCCCGTTAGAAGACAAGGAGTTTGATTTAGGACAGGGGCTTTCTGAATTCGATTTTTTTCCAATGTCTGCCAAAATTTGATAAAGATTTTTCCAGACTTTCTTGGTTTCCCTGCAGAGATCATCATAATGGCAAGCTGTTTCCTCTATCTTTGGGGAAAGAATGAATTTCAATTCTTCAGTCAAATGGTCATATAAAAATAACCGTTCAATTTGCATGAACAATAGGTCGGGTAAATTGCTTTCGGGAAATTTTCTGACGGGTAAAGATTCGAACCAGCCACCTGCTTCGTAACCAATAAATCCCACCCATCCGCCCCAAAAATGGGGAAGATATTCCACCGGCCGGACGTTTTTTTCAAAATTCAGAAGGTCCAGAGCCGAGTCGGGCTGATCCCATTCTGAAATCAACGCATCTTTATGAAATAACCTTGCCCGCTGCCCTTTGATCTCTAAAATTTTAGAACTGGCACTGCCCATTAAAGAATAACGAGCTGTCTCCTCCGGACCTTTTCCGCTTTCAAACAAGAAGGTATTCTCTGTATCTAGTAAAAGCTTCTGGAATAAATTGGACAGGGCCAGGCCAGGAATTTTTTGCTGGCCACAGACAGGAACACGCGGTGAGCATGCCGCCAATCGGTCAAATGTATTTCTATCAGGTAGAATATCCATATTTTAAGACCCGCTCCGCCACACTCACTCAGATATTGCCTGGGAGGTTGTAAATTACCCCAGCCCCTCTTTAAAAAAAGAGGGCTCCATGAAAAGCTTCCCCTTCCACGAAGGGGGGACTGGCAAGGGCTCTTTAGGCCGAGACAACTCTTTGTTAGCAGACGTGATATTTAACCTAAGCTGTCGTGTCCCGAAGGGGTAAAAAAACTATTGCTAGCTGGCCCCACGCCTAATGTTTATTCGTAGCGGAGTGCTTCAATAGGGTTCAAGTTTGCGGCTTTATTGGCAGGATAGAATCCAAAAAATACACCAATTGCCACAGAAAATCCAAAGGACAGGATAATGGATTGGGTAGAGACTATGGTTTCCCAACCACCAATATTAGAAACAATACGCGATATTCCTATGCCTAACAAAATACCTATGCCACCACCCAGAAAACTGATTAAAACGGATTCTATCAGGAATTGTTGTAGAATCTCCCTTTTCTTGGCACCTATAGCTTTACGGATACCTATTTCCCGGGTTCGTTCCGTGACAGAAACCAACATGATATTCATAATACCAATGCCCCCAACCATTAAGGAAATACCGGCAATACCCCCCAATAAATAAGTGAAAGTTTTGGCCGCGTCTCCCCAGCTATTCAGCCACTGAGCAGAATTCTGCACATAAAAGTCGTCTTCCTTTCCTTCCAGAATATTATGCCTTTGCCTGAGAAGCCGGGAAATATCCTCTTTAATAATTTCCAGGTCCTCAATTTTTTCGGCCTTAACATCGATGGATTGTACATGTTTCATCCCGAAAACACGTTTCTGCGCCGTGGTGACCGGGATGAATACCTGATCGTCAGGATCATACCAGCTCAGTGCACCTTTCGGAACCGTAGTTCCGATGACCAGGAAATTTTTTCCGTCCACTTTAACGATTTTACCCATGGGATTAATACCTTCAAAAAGATTCTTCAATACTGTAGCACCCACGACACAAACCCTTTGTGCAGACCTTATTTCTTCTTTATTGAAAAACCGCCCACGATCCATCTCAAAGTTGGCTAAACGTGCGTAACTGGCCCCCGTCCCTCGAACGGTTGTATTGGTATTTTTATTTTCAAATTTAAGTTGGGCAGACCTGTAAACCTGTGCCGCGACACCCGTAATAAGGGGAATATTTTCTTCGACGAACTCCGCGTCTTCCAAGGTGAGGGTATCGACCCTACCCGTTGTCACATGCCGGGATTTCTTTTGCCCGGGCTTTATGGTGATGATGTTTGTACCAAACTTTGAAATCGTATTCAGAGTCTGGCGTTTGGCCCCTTCGCCAATAGAAATCATCGAAATCACCGATGCCACGCCGATTATAATTCCCAGAGCCGTTAAAAATGTCCTGAGTTTATGGGTCATGAGGCTTCTAAGCGCCATTTTAAACATAACCCATATCAGCATGACACCACTCCTTTAATCCTGTCGGCTATGATTTTTCCATCTCTCATTTGCATGATTCTCTTTGCTTGTTGCGCGATTTCCTGTTCATGGGTAACCAGAATCAGGGTCACCCCTTCCTGGTTCAACTCCAGGAAAAGGTTCAATATCTCCTTACCCGTTGTGGAATCAAGATTTCCCGTAGGTTCATCTGCCAATATGATAGCAGGGCCATTCACCAAAGCTCTCGCAATAGCAACTCTCTGGCGTTCTCCTCCAGATAATTCGGTGGGTTTATGTTTGGCCCGGTGAGCCAGACCAACCCGTTCAAGGGCCTGAAACGCGATTTCAGTGGATTTAGGAACCCGACCATAGAGGAGCGGCAATTCGGTATTTTCCAGTGCGGTGGCACGAGGCAGAAGGTTGAAACTCTGAAAAACAAAACCGATTCTACGGTTGCGGACTTCTGCCAATTGGTCGGGTTTCAAGTCCTGAATATCAAGGTTTTCCAGGCGATAAATACCGGAAGAGGGCAGATCCAGGCATCCCAATAGATTCATAAGGGTAGATTTTCCGCTCCCCGAAGGTCCCATGATGGCAACAAACTCCCCTTTTTCGATCCTGAAATCGACACCATCCAAGGCAGATACCTTTTGCTCGCCCATTTGATAGATTTTAGAAAGCCTTTCGACCTCAATCAAAGCAACCTCACTTCGAGCGTATCATCCAAAGAATTTTCCTTAAAGAAGAGCTCTTCTTTTCCTTAGCTTCCTGGAGAATTTTTTCCCAGTTCCCCAATATAACCTCATCATCCGGATTCAATCCGCTAATGATCTGGACATGAATTGGATTCTTGATACCGGTCTTTACTCGGACTTTTTCTGGTTGATCGTTTTTTAATATCACGGCAAATTCCCCTTCTTCATCTTTACGAATTCCAGCCCGGGTGACATAAACTGTATCCTTGATCTGACGGGTAACTATATCAATATTTGCCGACATCATGGGTTTGAGCAGGGTTTTCCCTGTCCCCTGAACCTCGATCTTAGCTTTGAAAATGGTAATGCTGTTATCAATCACTCCCTGTGGAGCAATACGGGTAACCTTGCCCTTAAAAATCTTATTGGGGAAAGCATCGGCCGTTATCCGGACGGCATGGCCTATTTTAACGGACCCGATATCCGTTTCGTCAATATCTGCAATGATGAACAACCGCGACATATCGGCAATGGTCGCGATGGCTGTCCCGCCACTCACATTAGAAATCCCAGAGGCAATTATCTGCCCTTCTTCCACCAGTTTTTCAATGATGACCCCATCAATGGGAGCGAAGATTTCCGTTTCATCAAGCCTTTCTTCCACCTCAGCCATGGCAATCCCCGACCGTATGACTTCAGACTGGACCAACTCAATCTCATTTTTCTTCATCGTGATATCGTGGATGGAATCCTTGGCCGTTTGGAGCCGGGTTTGCGCTTGAATAAGATTCTCCTGGTTTACCTTGAAAAGGGTTTTAGCCCTATCCAAAGACTCTTGTGAGACAAACTTTTTTCCAAACAATTCACTTTGGCGTTTCAGTTTATCCTCCGATTCCTTGAGGTTGGCAAGAGCGGTTTCAATTTCTGATTGGGAGGATTTTATATCGGAATCGTATTTAGTTTTTTGTAACAGGAGAGCAGTTTCTGCTTTTTTAAGTTTTGCGGACGAACTGGACAATTCTGTACGGGCTTTGGCAACATTTCGCTTTTCATCCGATTTGTCCAATTGCAGGAGAAGCGCCCCTTTTTTCACATGGTCCCCCTCTTCAAAAGGGAAGGACAAGACCTCACCACTGGCTTTGGATTTAACCTCTACTTTAAAATTTGGTTCAACAATGCCAGTGGCCGAAATTTTTATCGACAAGTCCCCGCGTAGTATTTCAGAGGTTTTAAATACAGGTTTTGGGGGTTCCTCTGAACCGTTGGAGGGAAATAAATATAACCAGGTCAGGAGAAGAGCCACCCCAACAAAAACCAGGGTTTTTTTCATGAGTCTTCTTTGGAGAATAGTTTTATATCATGCTCTTCCAAAGTCCGGGCCATTACCTGATTCAGCCGGTTAAGGGATTTGTTGTAATCGATGACAGCTTTAATCTCATTGCTCTGTTTTTCGGCAAGATCTTCCTGGAATTCCAAAACATTGAAGCTGGTTGACAATCCGACCTTGAATTTTTTCTCCTCGGCATTCAATTTTTCTTCAGCAAGTTTTCGGGCAACTCTTGTGGCTTGAACCCTTTTGATGTCCGTTTTAATTTGCCGGTGGGCCTCGCGGACCTCCACAACGATGTTTTTTTCCAATTCCTTAATATCCAAAAGCAACTGGGCCACTTCCAGTCGTTTTGCCGCCAGCTTGCTCTTTGCGGCGCGGTTTCCAAGCGGGTAACTCAAGTTGAGGCCAAACTCCCATAAACCAAACTTTGTTGAAAACGCTTCAGACAGAGCCGTATCGTAGGCACCGTTTGTTGTTGCAGAATCGCCGCTTAATCCGTTCAGACCCAGGCTGCCAATCAGATCCAGAGTCGGGAGCATTTGATTTTCATTATATTTAGTCTCAATATTCCTGTTATCCAGTTCCTTTTTTTTGGCCAGCAGATCGGGCCGGTGGATCAGAGCAGTCTGTAATGCTTCTTCCAAAGAATTTTCACTACCCGGTTCAAAGACAGGACTGTCTGCGGGAATAATTTTTATCAAACCCTCTTCTGAATCAAATGAAAAATTAAGGATACTTTTTAAATTATCCCCATTATCATCAATTAAGTTTTGCGCGTTTAAAAGTCGTTCCTCCCTCGATGCCACATCCGATTTAGCCTGAAGAATTTCCAACTCTGCAAGAGTTCCCACATCGACCTGGGCCTTCACCTGCTTTTCCAGATCCCGAGCTCTTTGCAAGGAGGTTTCTTTGACCTTCAGGTCTTCAATGCTGAAAACCAGGTCCCAATAAATATTTTCAGCATCCGTGACAGTATCAATTACTTTTTCTGTGAATTGATGGTCGGAAATCTTTTGATCATTTTTGGCTATATAGATTTCTCTTTTATTTAGATCTATTCCAAAATCCTTGAGCAGAGGCTGGGTTACTGTCAGGGCCAAATCTGTTGAATATACCGGATTGAGAGAGGATAAAGACGAGCTGGTCTCACTCTTATTACTGTCGAAAGAAAATTCATAATCCCCGCCAGTGATAAATTTCTGGGTAACAGATAAATCCCAGTCGTAATCCTTGTTTCTGCTTTTGGGGTCAGATAGGGTTGATACCGTTGTACTCTGCCGGGTTTCTTCAGCAATCGTAAACTCAAAATCAATAGTAGGATCAAAAACAGCTTCCTTTTCGAAAATAAACTGTGCGTTAATTTTTGAGTTATAACTTTGAACAGAGATGCTGATATTATTTTTTAAAACTCTCTCAATAGTTTCCTTCAAAGTCAGAGACAAAGGCTCATTGGCATTTGCAACGGAAACAGGGATAAAAAATAGTGCGAAAAAATATAGGGAGAGTTTGAAAAACAAAATATTCTTCATGAACCGCCGCACTCCAAAAGGTGAAAGGGTAGAAACTATTTTATAGGGAATCTCTATTTATCCGGTAATTATCTCTAAGGCAACTCGCGGCCCCTTATTTCACAAGGGCCACTCATGGCCAAAAACATTTTTTAGAGATACCTTTTAAAGGGTCCTTCAAAAGAAACGGCAAAGAGGGACCATTTTATGGAGATTTACCCCCAAGTTTCAGCAAACCCAACGGTCTTATAAAACAGTTATTTTACAATATTTTATCGGATAATCTGGAGAGAGGCTTGACAAGTATTTGCTGATGAAAAAAATGCATGAGAGATAGAATATATTAAAAAAATCCATAGTCTATATAATACTTTAAATAATATCATATAAACCAATATATATTAATAGTTTTACTAATTTTATTGATCCATATTGGGGTAATTTGACCATCTGATTGGCTTCTGAAAATTTACATTTACTGTGGTATAATATTGCAAGCTGATGTATTATTACAAAACTTTAATTGCATTGGCTGGGTTAAAACCCCTTATAAAAACCTATTTTCAGAAAGTGGACTATGTCAAGAATTACAGCGGCTGATATTTTAAAAGTAGTGCCCATCACACGCAAAACTCTTTGGTTGTGGCAGAAAAAATATCGTTTTTTCCCAGATCCTCAAAAAGAGGGGCATCCAGGAGGCAAAGGTATTGTCGGCTATTATCCCGCATGGGTGAAGGAAAGGTGTAAGCGGGTTTATGCCCTGCAAAAAAAGGGGTACACCATATCGATGATCAAAGAAATTCTTGAAAAAGAAGAAAAAGAAAAATCTACCCGCAAAGTGCTTGTGGTTGATGATGAAAGAAAGTTTTGTGATCTTCTTAAAAAGATATTTCAAAAAAATGATTTCATTGTTGAAACCGCATATGACGGTTGGGAAGCCGGTAAAAAAGCCGCTCAATTTCAACCCACGATAATGATTCTAGATATTACGCTTCCCGGCATAAATGGCCTTGAGGTATGTAAAGACCTACGCAATGATGAAAAAACAAAAAATATCAAGATCATCGCTATTTCCGGGGACCTGAGATATTCTGAAACCGAGGTTCTTGAAGCCGGGGCCAATGCGTTCTTTGCGAAACCGGTTAATTTTGAGAACCTTTTATCTCTTTCCAGTGATTTTCTTGAACCACCCAAAGAGCTTTAGTTTTTTTGCAACCACGTAGTTTTACTTTTCCGCAATTTGAGTTTTCTCCGCGCTGATTAATTATTCTTTTTTCAATTCGCAAAACTAAAAGGGTTGTGATATAAGCAAGACCACATTTTTTTTACCCGCAAAATATTTTTATGAATGAAAGTCAATTGACCATCCCAGACATCACCAAACTCGAAAAACTTGCTCTGAAATTAAGAAGGCTTGCCCTGAAAATTATTTTTCAGGCAGGATCGGGGCACCCGGGAGGGAGTTTTTCCGCGACAGATTTGATGACCGCCCTGTTTTTTGGTGGAATTTTAAATTACGACGCAAGCAATCCGAAGGCCCCCAAAAGAGACCGGTTTTTACTCAGCAAAGGCCATGCATCCGGCATTTATTATGCCGTGCTTGCCAAAGCCGGGTTTTTTTCCGAGTCCGACCTGGATAGTTATCGCAAAATTAATAGCGAACGTTTTCTATCCGGACATGCTCACCCTAAAACTCCCGGAGTCGAAATTGCCTCAGGAAGTTTGGGGCAGGGGCTGAGTGTGGCTCACGGAATAGCCCTGGGAACCAAACTGGATGGTTATGACTCCAAAGTCTACGTCATTCTGGGTGATGGAGAACTACAGGAAGGACAAATTTGGGAAGCCGCCATGTCCGCCGATAAATTCAAATCCAATAACCTGATTGCCATCGTCGACTATAACAAGGTTGCGCAAGACAATATCACCAAAGACCTGAAAGACCTGGAGCCTCTGGAAGATAAGTGGAATTCTTTCAACTGGGACGTTCATCGAATAGACGGACATAATATGGAAGCCATCATGAAAGTGCTGCAACTCCCTCTCCATGCAGAAAAACCCCGCGTGATCATTGCAGACACCATCAAAGGCAAAGGGGTTAGTTTTATGGAAGGCAAGACCGCCTGGCACGGTGTAGCTCCATCGGCGGAAGATTATGAAAAAGCTTTAAAGGAACTGGAATGAAAGACGCCGCCACACGCGATAGTTATGGGGAAACCCTGGTAGAATTAGGTGCCGCCGACCCACGCATTGTGGTTCTTGATGCCGGAGTGAGTGACAGCACCCGCTCGAAAAAGTTCGGCGATAAATTTCCCGACCGGTTTTTTAATATGGGGATCGCCGAGGCAGATATGGTCTGCACGGCAGCGGGGCTGGCCACCACGGGAAAAATCCCCTTTGCCACCAGTTTTGCCTGTTTTCTGCTGGGTAGAACCATGGACCAGGTCCTGGTCAGCATCGCTTATTCCAACACCAATGTAAAATTAGTCGGTACCCACACAGGCCTTGCCGTGGGTGAAGACGGACCCAGCGCCCAAATGATTGTAGATATTGCCTACACCAGGGCTATACCCAATATGATTGTGGTGCAACCGGCGGATTGGGAAGAAACCAGGCAAGCCACCCGCGCTCTAGCTGAATATGAAGGTCCCGCCTATTTCCGCTTGGGAAGGCCCAAAGTAAAAGCTATTTTTGACAGTTCCTATAAATTTGAGATCGGTAAGGGCAGGTTGGTAAAAAAAGGCTCTGATCTGGTGATTTTTGCCACGGGGATCATGGTTCAGGAAAGCCTGAAAGCCATGGAAATGCTAGAAAAAGAAAATATCAGGGTAACCCTGGTAAATATATCGACCCTCAAACCCATCGACCGGGAACTCATTATAGAATTGTCCACCAGCCATGGTGCCATTATCACGGCCGAGGACCACAACTATATCGGCGGTTTGGGCGACGCTGTTGGCGAGGTTCTTCTGGATACACAGATATCCAAGCCCTTCAAGCGCATTGCAGTAAGAGACCATTTTGCCGAGACCGGCAAAGGACCCGAGCTATTTGAAAAATATGGATTGTCTGCCAACCATATCGCTCAAGCCGTAAAAGACAGCCTCCGCTAGGCGTGGCCAGCGTAACGTTGGACCGTGATATTCTTCCTCAAGAGATAGGGCATTAACCCTTATATTCCTCAAGATATCAGGCTTGAAAGCCTTTAGGTCCCGCCTTATACAGCCTACGTTTCCAAGTTGACATAATATATGTTATGGGAACCCAGCAAAATCGCAAGTTAGCCTTGGAATTAGATTGACTTGCATTTTTACACTCAATCTCCAGCCTCCACCCAACAGCTTCACTCATCCATTCCCCTTCGTTTTTCTTGAATCAAGAAATTTTTCAATAACTCAATTTTTCATCCAAAGTCCTATCCTCAACAGAAAAAATTACCCGTAAAGGGGAAGTGTTGAGATAGAGGGAACACTGCCCATCCTCCTGGCGGACAAACTCCAAATGCACCAGTTGTTTCAAAATCTGATTGGCAATTCCCTTAAGTTTCATGAAGAAGGAGAACCTCCCCTCATCCAAATTTCTTGCCTCCTGACACCTAAAGAAAACTGGGAAATCAAACTACGAGACAACGGGATCGGTTTTGACATAAAATATTTAAACCGTATATTGAGACCTTTTCAGCGCTTGCATAGCCGCGAGAAATTTAAAGGTAGCGGCATGGGACTAGCCATTTGCCAAAAGATTATTTTGCGTCACGGCGGTACCCTCACCGCTATAAGCTCCCATGAACAGGGTTCCACATTCATCATAATACTGCCGGATAAACAACCCGCAAAAGAAGAATCTGAATCACTATATTAATAGAAAAGTGAAAACACTTGACTATTTGACTTCATACTCCGATAGTATATTTGTCTAATTTAGAGCCGGAAAGTCGATTTTGGAGCCTCATACAGCATCTGAAAAGCTCAGTCGGCCTTTTTTGCCTTTGATTTAATTTTCCTCTGAATAACCATCCTCAAAACCACCATTTATGTGCGGTATCGCTGGCTTAATCACTTTTGACCCTACCGGCCAAGCAGAAAATCCGGGTAAAGTCCTGCGCAATATGTTGGACCATTTGCGCCACCGGGGACCAGACGACCGGGGTGAAGAAAGAATCCAGTCTAATAACGGACCAACCCTCCATTTAGGTCACCAACGATTTTCTATTATTGATCTCACACTAGGCGGGCACCAGCCGATGTCAAATGACGACAAATCGGTTTGGATATCGACCAATAGCGAAATCTACAATTACAAGGAGCTAAGAAATGAACTGCGTGACAAATTCCAGTTCCATTCCGAATCCGATACCGAGGTTTTATTAAGAGCTTATGAACACTGGGGCATCCCGTGTCTGGACAAGCTTTTAGGCATGTTCTCCTTTGCCATTTGGGATAACAAAAAAGAAGCGTTATTTATTGCCCGGGACCGGCTAGGCATCAAACCTCTTTATTACAATATTAAGGGCAAACAGTTTGCCTTTGCTTCTGAACTACGCCCCCTCCTCGCCTCCGGCTTGATTGATAAGAGCATAAACCCTACCGGACTCTATCATTACCTGTCATTTGGACATTTCATTGCTCCCATTATGCAATCGGTTCGCGAGTTGAAACCGGGACATTATTTATGGATTGATAAAAATGGCAATTGGCAGGAAAAGGAATATTGGCATCCCTTTGGTGGCAAACAATCCCCAGTTACCAGCCCGGAAATCCAAGAACAAATCAAAAATAGTATTGAAGACTCCATTCGATGCCGCCGTGTCAGCGATGTACCACTGGGAGCTTTCTTAAGCGGCGGTATCGATTCCAGTGTCTTGGTGGGCAACCTGGCCAAAGTTTCTGAAGACCCCATCACCACTCTGACAATTGGGTTTGCAGAAAAACCATTTGATGAGTCTGAATATGCCCAGAAAATTGCTGACCGATTCCAAACGCGTCATCATTTATTGCGTTTGAATGAAAAACAACTTTTGCAGTCCCTTCCCTCTGCCTTGTCGGCCATGGATCAACCCACCATGGATGGCATCAACACCTACCTCATATCCCGTTCGGCCCATGAAATTGGGCTGAAAGTGGTTTTGAGTGGTTTGGGAGGGGATGAACTGTTTGGAGGTTATCCCTCTTTTCAGTTGATCCCCAAACTACGAAAAAAATGGCTGAAAACCATTCCAAAGGTATTCATGAAATGGGGAATTGGTTTGAGCAAAGGCCTATTTGCTGCAGACCCGGCGACAAAACTGGAACACTGGGTGCAGGGGAAATTGAGCGGAGCCCATGAATATTTTCTCATTCGCGCCCTATTCTGCCAGGATCAAGTCTTAAATTTATTTGCCGACCGGGAGCGGGCACAAACAGAAATTGAAAAAGACTATCAGCGCACTCAACGCCTCATCGCAAAATGTCCAGCAAATGATTTATTCAACCAAATTTCTTATCTGGAAACATTCCATTACCTACAAAATATGCTTTTGCGTGATGTCGACATGATGAGCATGGCGCACCCTCTGGAAGTCCGGGTCCCTTTTATGGACCATCGCCTGGTCGAAGTGATGTTCCGGCTACCTGGAAAAGAAAAGAACTCGGGCGTTGCCAAATCTCTCCTGACAAGTTCCATGAAGTCCTTGCTTCCAGAATCCGTTCAACGTAGAAAAAAGATGGGTTTCACCTTCCCCTTTGAAATATGGATGCGTGGTGCCCTGCGTTCGGAAATCGAGCCGGTGTTATTATCCAGTATGAAACAACTCGATGGTCTCCTATCTAAAAATAGTGTAGAAAAGGTCTGGAACGATTTTCTAGCCAGGAAAATATCCTGGTCGAGACCCTGGGCACTTTATGTTTTGAAATCCTGGATCAACAAAAACCTTTCTTAAAGCGCAGAACCGCAAATGGCAATAACTTTCGTTGGCGAGCAAACATTCCTCAAGGATGCCCTTGCTAGTTGTACCGCTTCGGGGCATGAATGCTTAGGAAAAATATCACACCTACACGGCTAGTGGTATGGAAACCCCTTTTTATCAGGTAGATGTTTTTACCAACCATATTTTTGGAGGAAACCCTTTAGCCGTTTTTACAAAGGGGCAAGATTTAAAGGAAGAGTATTTGCAAAAGGTGGCTCGTGAAATGAATCTATCCGAGACCACCTTCGTTTTTCCCTCCACCAAGGATGAAGCTGATTTCGATGTGCGCATATTCACCCCCACCCGGGAAATTCCTTTTGCCGGGCACCCTACTCTTGGCACCGCATATGTTCTCCGGAAAAATGGATGGGTGACAAAGGATAAAAACCCGATTCGTTTAAATTTAAAAGCGGGAATCATTCCTGTGTGGGCCGAAAAAGATAAGGATTTTATGCAACACCCTGCCGCAAAAACGCTGTACGAACTAGACCATTCAGAGAAAATCGCCAAGGCGTTGGGGCTTTCCCTAACCCATTTAGACGGTACCCTGCCTGTTCAAGTGGTTTCTACGGGGTTTCCCGCATTATTGGTACCGGTGGGTTCCTTGCAAGCAATGAAGGAGATAACCTTAAATTCCCAGACTTTACATGAAATACTGGAGCCACTGGAAATCGATATGATTTACCCGTTTTGCCGTGAAACGGTGAGAACGGAAAACACGGTTCATTCCCGCGCCTTTGCGCCAGGGCTAGGTATAACAGAAGACCCTGCAACGGGAAGTGTAGCCGGAGCCATGGGCGCCTATTGGGCTAGCCTGGAAAATAATCAGGACATCGAAATTGCTATGGTCATCGAGCAAGGATACGAAATGGAACGCCCGTCAATAATTAACGTGGAGGTCTCAAAACAGGGGGGTAAGGTTCAAAAAATTCGTGTGGGGGGACAAACTCAACCAGTATTTACCGGCCGGATGAATCTATGAGCGGGCTATTTTAAGCCCGCTTTTTTTCCTGATCCTGACTTTCTTTGGGAACATGCGTACAATTTGAGCAAATGTGGCCCTTTTCCCGGCCACACATCAGGCATGTCTCAATATCCTCAGATCCCCTGAACGCACCACTGCAATGGTAACAACGGCCTTCAGTTGCCGCTTTTTTCTTTATCCAGCGTTTCACCCGCCTTTTATTGAGTAAAAGTTGGCTATAGGAGAGTTTCATCCAGTTTTGTTTGTCCAGGCTATACGTATAATGGGAAAACTACTGTTCAGCAATATGATGACAACTTTGAGAAAAA
>Ga0310122_10001158_pt1 | contig 16882 bp, 9 predicted proteins | sample CB6_Bottom_1051__FD_203503 | JGI IMG/M metagenome (GOLD analysis project Ga0310122, IMG submission 203503) | Marine microbial communities from Western Arctic Ocean, Canada - CB6_Bottom_1051 | ecosystem: Environmental > Aquatic > Marine > Oceanic | place: Canada: Western Arctic Ocean | collected...
GGTCGAGCGATGTGGTCTTCTTCGATCGCGATCGATTCGAGCAACTCGCGAGTCGCACGCGTGTCGACCAAGCCGAGAATGCGGGCTGTCGCGATCGTTGCTACCAGACGGTCTTGACCCTTGGTACTACCCTTGGCACGACAGCCGGCCAGCACATGCAGCACAACACTCTCCATATCAGGATAGCCGGTCAGGTGAGCCTGATATGCGAGTGCGGCTGCAAATGGTCCGCCGCCTCCATAGTTGGACCAGCCTTGGTACGCATCGTTGGCATCGCGGTGGACGGCTAACGCCTCGTCAATCAATTTCCATGCTTTCTTCTTGTCGATCGCGGCTACCTTGACCGCCAACCAACCCAGAGCTTGTGCGCGATTCGATGGTTGCTCGGATGACTGGACGAGTTGAATCGCCGTATCGAGATCGTCAGCCACGAATTCGAGAGAGATCCGCAATCGGGTACGATCACGATAATTCCGGCTGTCGCGATCTCCTTTCAGTTCGTCGAGAATCTTCATGCAACCAGCGGGGTCGCTTCGCGCGATCGCGACCGCCACAGCCGCACGAGTTCTTGACCGGTAGACTTCATTCAGCCGGCCAAGCAAAGTCTCCGCCTTCTTGATGTCATACGGAGCAATCGCGACCGCCACGTCTTTCAGGGTCGGCTGCAAGCTGTCTCCCGTTGGCTCCAACCATTTCCAGGTTCGCTCCGCGAGTTGCTCTGCCCGTTCATGCTCTCCAAGCAACGTCAGCAGCCGAGTTGCACTGGGAGCATACCGCAGCGATCGGCGCTCGGCTGTTTCCACCGCGAGATCGGCCAGTTGCAGGGCGGTTTTGCGATGGGCTTCTTCCGTCGACTGAGCCAACTCGCGCCCTAACGCGATCGTGGCCGCGAACGAGCGTCTCCGCGATTTACTCAGTAACTGTAATGCGCGATCTGGATCGTTGTAGATGATGTTCTTGGCCCATTTGGTACGCACCACACCATCAAACGTACCGCCCACCGACTGTGACATGATCAAAGAAAACTCCGGATCGACTTGCACCATTGCTTCGAGCTGAGCAATGCGGGCCGTGCTGCGGGGTGAGGTCGGCAATGCCCAAGCGCGTTCGATCAACTGACGTACCACCTTCAATTGATGCACCCTGTCAGGCACCCGCGCCACGTTGATTCCCCGCGGTGGTTCATCGTTTCGACGCAGAACGATCTTCAGCTCGCCAGCCTTGAGACCGAAGCGAACGCCTCCCAAGCGAAAGCCATTCAGGTCGGCAAACAGATAGTGAAGATCTGCCGCCAGGTCTTCGAGCCGGAACTTACCTGCTGTGTCCGTCTGCGACGTTGCCATGCGCCAATTCTTGCCGGCCGCGAACACTCGAACGTTTGCCAGCGGCTTGCCTTTGATGTCAACAACGACTCCGACAAGAGGCGGCTGAGAACGCGCGAGTACCAGCGGGGCTAGCTCGAAGAGCTTACCGCGCATGCCACGCGATCGAGGCGCTTCGGCCTCGCCATATCCGTCGGCCTTGGCCCTTACAGAGTAATTCCTTTCCGGCCACAGCGGTCCTGTTCGGAAAAATCCACGGCTGTCGGTCCGACAACTTCCCGCAGCGCCGGAAATCTCCAGGCCGCTATCGACCCACTTCGAGACATAGGGGTACGACGTTCCCAGGCCGATGGTTGCATTCGCAATCGGTTGCCCCTTGGTGTCAACGACTTTGCCGTGAAATCGAAATCCGTGATCGGCCGACAGTTTGATTTTCACGGGACCTTCAAGCTTGCCGGGCTGCACGACCAAAGTCGGATCGCTGATCGCTTCGGGAGAATAAACGCGAATCGGCAACGTGTCGTTGGCCGCCACACGACGAATCAAATACTTGCCGTTTGCGTCGGTCAGTTTCTTGACGCCATACTTGTGCTGTGCATCGTACCCAGCCGGCGTGACCACTTTGACGACCGCGTCTGGAACCGGGTTTCCCTGCTCGTCTACAACTTCGATTTCGACGTCGACCGCTGGATCAAGCAACAAGTCTGGCCACGTTGTATCGTCTTGCACATCTCGCGTCGGCCGCCGTGAATCGAGTGTTTTCGATTCCCCCATGTATGCATTCAATGGAACGTATCGTTTTGGTGCTGTTTCGACTTGGATCCGAATGTTACCTGGCGGCGAATGAGCCACATAGTTGCCGTTTTCGTCCGTCGTTACACGTTGATCATAACGCCGCGATCCTTCGTGGATGCGATAGAGTTGAATTGTGGCGCCCGCGACAGGTTGCTTGTCGACCAACCCCAGGACACGACCCTTGATCCGAAACGCTCGTGCGGCGAGCAACGCTAAGTCTGCAATCGTTTGTCCCGGTTCTGCGCCGATCTGGACAATTTCTTTCTTGGCTCTGAGGGGGACAGTCGTCGCGTACACAACACGTATGGAATGATCACCGGGAGGAAGCTCGTTAAACACGAATTCGCTCTTGCTGTTGATCGGAGCCGACTCGTTGACGCTGATCCTGTACGCGGGTCGTTGGCCGTTGGATACCGGATTTCCTTCACCGTCAAACAGAGCCGTCCCATAAATCGTCACTTGCCCCAGCTCTTGATCGACGTCGAAATCGGGCCGCTTCAAGCCCTTGGGCCAGTCGACATGACCTGAAACTTGCGCGGATTCCTGGAGCCGAAGCGTGGTCATTTCACTGAGGTTAAGAGTTACGCGAGGTCTCCCGAAGCCTTTCACGGTGACAGTTGTATGCAAACAACCACTGACTGGAAGTTCGGTCATCACAAACCGTCCCTTCTGATCGGTCGTTGCCGTGAGGCGGCGACGCATCTCCGGAGACAATTGCCCAAAGTTGGAGTCGCTGACACCAACTCGTTTGCTCGACAGGACGTCTGGACGAACCGTCGCCCCGCTAATTGGCCGCCCCTTGCCATCGACAAGCCGACCACGAAACTCGGCCGTTTGTTGCAGTCGCAGTGTGAATCGTTTGCGTTTGTGCTTCCGCAACCCCCTGAACCAGCCGAGTTGCTTGTCGGCAGTCACCCAAAGAGTCACCACTTGCGTTAACGTAAACAACTTGTTCTCGTCGAGATCCGTAAATGCAAACCGCCCGGCTTTGTCGGTTTTCGTCTCTGCAAGCATTTTGGGTGCTCGGTAGTTGCCGCCCACGAGCCACACGGTTGCGTCGGCCGCTTGACTTCCGTCTGCATTCTCAGCGACACCCATCACGAGGGGAATTTCCGCGGCGTCGACGTGCAGTCCGAATCCGATGGGCGCATGGAACAGCGACAAGACAACTGAGAGGCGAAAGATATATTTGTACATATTGTCTGGCCCCACAATAATCATAGGTGGCTACCTACGTAGAGATTGCTCCATTGAAACCGGTGCCAACCAAGAACTCAACATCTTCGGGATCTTCTTCGTGAACAATCTGCAACTCGATGCGAGACTTCAGATTCTCGTCGATGCGGCCAGTGATCATTGCAGCCGCGCACGCACTGCGTGCTGGTTCTGAACCGTTCTTCGGACTCTTCGCGTCAACGAGCACTTTCGGTGTTCAGAACCAATCAAGCATGGTTGTGCGTTGAACACAGCGTGGCTTGCGGACATTATGGGTGACAATCATCATCACGCAAACTGTCAACCTTGTCCCCCTCCCAAGAGCCTTTGGAGCTGCAATGATGCAATCGACCTTTCCCATCGGGCGTCATCTTTTTGCCATCATCCTGTTTGAATTGACAGTTCAAGCGGCCGTGGCCGCCGAGCCGCTTGAGTCGGTGGATTCTGGGATCATCCCAGCCGACTCGAAGTTGGAAACGCTGTGGGAAGAAGGTGGATTCACCGAAGGAGCGGCCGTCGGACCCGATGGAGCCATGTATTTCAGCGATTTCGCTCAGCCGTTTGACGCGCGGCCGGCACGGATCATGAAATTCGATCCAAAGACAAAGAAGACGACGATTCATTGTGCCGACAGCAAGATGGCCAACGGGCTGATGTTCAACGCCGAAGGCCGGTTGTTCGCCTGTTGTGCCTCACCCCTCGGCGGACGTCGGGCGCTGGTCGAAATCCTGCCGGACGGGAATGTCAAAACGATCGTCGGCAAGTATCAAGGCAAACGATTCAATTCACCCAACGACATCGTGATCGACCGCAAGGGCCGCGTCTATTTCAGTGACCCGAAATATGTTGGGCCGGAAAAGATGGAGCTGCCGTCAATGGATGTCTATCGTTACGACCCCAATGGTTCCGTGCATCGCGTCACGACCGATATCGACAAACCCAACGGCGTGATGCTCTCACCTAGCGGAAAAACTCTCTACGTGGCCGAAACCGACAACGGATCGGCTCAGGCCGAAACCGCGAAGAATCCCAAGATGGGCCGGATGAGATTGAATGCGTTCCCCGTCAAACCGGATGGCTCGCTGGGCAAGAAAAAGGTTCTTATCGACTTCGGCAATAATGTCGGTATCGACGGAATGACGGTTGATCGCCGGGGCCACATCTATGCGGCCGTCCGTTCGGCCAAACGATTCGGCATCGTCGCATTCGATCCCAACGGCAAAGAGCGGGCATACATCAAGACTCCGGCTTTGCCCACCAACTGTTGTTTTGGAAACGGATTGGAATCACACAGGCTTTACGTCACGGCTGGCAAAGGCTTCTACCGCATGCGTCTGTCCATCGCCGGACATCATTCGACCGAGTGAATCGGTTGGCACCAAGACATTTACGAAACAGCCTTGCAGCCGGCTTTCGAAATACTCTCAATGTACTTATGATTCTGCTCGCCGAGACTCGCGAAATCAGCGATTCTCTGGGCTAGCGCCCAATGGCACTCACTTTACCGACGGTCTCGTTTCGTCAAGTTAAACGACGAGTCGCACAGTTATCCGTTTTGCCAGGAACCTCACAGTTCCCGCTAGCCAAGAGCGATGAAGCTCAAAATACCAGGCTAGCGGGAACCGTAAGGTTCCTGGCCCCATCAACGGTTTCCCGAATGTTGCATCTAAAGTGAGTGCCATTGGGCTAACGCCCAGGGCTATTTGCTGTCGCCGCTCCGCGGCTTCCGAAATGTGCAACTTCAAGACTTGCGCGTCGGGTTAGTGTGTTCGCGGTCGGTTGTTGCAGAAAGTTTTTGGTTGAGCCATATATTCCTGTTCTTTCATTTTTCGTTCTTCACACTATGGAATAGTCTATTGCATGCGTGATCCAGAAAAAGTTTTTAAGATCGAGCGTCTGGACGATACGCTCGTCGTGATGCCTCAAGGCCCCACGTTGGAGTTTGCCTACAACGAAGTGCATCTTGAATCGAACGCGCTGGTGCAGATCGCGGACGAACCCGGCTTGACTAATCTTGTCGTCGACTTGCGTGACGTGGATTATATTGACTCGGTGATTATCAGTTCGGTGTTGCGGCTGTTGACACGCACGAAGCAAAACGGTGGAAAATCCGTGTTCTGCCATGCCTCGAGCGCCATGAAAGAGATTCTGCAATGCATCAGGCTCGGCAAGCTGTGGCCGCACTTTGACACGCGTGAGGAAGCACTGCAATCTCTGGCAAATTAAGCAGTAACGTTTGCGAACCGACTCACGCGATGCCGGCGGGAAGAGTGCTCCATATCAATTCAGACTCCGGCAAACGATGGACGATGTCGTGCGCACGCCAAGCGTGTTTGTTCCGAACGGTTTTTCGGACATTCGGTGCCGATCGGCGTTTTCGGCGTCCAGATCAATCAACGAATGTTGCGCAACGCAGGCTATTTCCCGGCCGAGTCAGCCTTTGCCGAATCGTCGGCTGTCGAATCGGACAAAGTCACTCGTACGCGTATTGCTCGTGCGTGTTTGACTTCCAGGACTTCAGCGGTCGCTCCGTCGAGTTCGATGCGGTCGCCGGCTTCCAGAATCTCGCCTTCACGCGTCATCAGCAAGCCGGAAAATGTGTCGTCGTCTTTGTCGTCCAGGTTGAGATTCAGGACACGACCGACCACGTCGATGCCGGCACTTCCCTGGACGATGTATTGGCCGGGTCCGTCGGGGACGATGTCGGGCGTTTCCAAGTCGAATTCATCTTCGACCGGTCCGACAATTTGTTCGAGCACGTTTTCGAGCGTCACGATGCCGCTAGTCGTTCCGTATTCATCAACCACGAACGCCAAGTGTTGCCGGGACGCCTGAAAGTGGCGCAACAGCCGGCTGATGGGAATCGTTTCAGGGACTTGCTTCGGCGGACGTGCCAACGACTTGATATCGAGTTCGTCTTTGCTGGAATAACCGATCAAATCCTTGATGTGAATGACGCCGACAACCTTATCGAGTGACCCGTCGCACAAGGGAAACCGCGTGTGGCGGCTGTGCTTCGCACGATCCAGGCATTCAGGCAATGACTGCGATGTGTCGAAGTACTCGACATCGTTCCGCGGCACCATCACTCGGCGGCAAATAGTGTCGTCGAATTCAAACACGGCGTTGATCAGCCGGTGTTCGCTGCCGGTCACATCGCCGTGGATGTGAGCCTCGCGCAACAGGGCTTTGATTTCTTCTTCTGTGTGAGGCGTGTCGTGTTCGCCCGTTGCCTTCACGCCGAAACACCGCAATACCACCGACGTCGACCAGTTCAAACTGATCACCAACGGATACGACATTACGTAAAAGACCTTCAGCAGCCCGGCGCACCATAGGATCATGTTCTCGGGACGCCGAATGGCGAATATCTTGGGAGCTTGCTCGCCGATCACCAGATGCAGCGCACTGATCGTCGTGAATGCGAGCGTTATGGCAATGAACTGCCGCGTCGCCTCGGAATGAATTCCTATCCATTCAAAGAAGCCGCTCAACAGATGCTCGAACGCGGGTTCGCCGATCCACCCGAGCCCCAACGAAGCCATCGTGATGCCCAACTGGCAGGTGGACAACGACCCCTCCAGACGGTCTGTCAGCCATTGGGCGGTTTGTGAAAACGGACGGCGTTGCCGGACAAGTTTCTCGACCTGGCTGCCACGCACTTTCACGAGCGCGAATTCGGCCGCTACAAAGAATCCATTCAGGGCAACCAGAGCTATTGCAAATCCAATTTTAAGAACGTCATCCAGCCACGGAGACATGTTTGGCACACTCAATTCAGTATTCGAACTCAATTGCCGATCAATGCGTGATCATCGTAATGGTCTGGAACGTCCGAGGTCAACACGTTGTGAAGCCTTTGATCGTTGCATCCAGAACGACCAGCGGTTCGTCGCCGGTTTGGCGGATCGTTCCCGTCAGTCCGCTAGGGATTCCGAAATGATCGTGAGCCGACACGGAACGCTCGACTCCTTCGATCGAGACGATACCTTGCCCCCGCGCAATCGATACGGCGCGGAATTCGTCGACATCGTATGAGAAACCTGCTGGATTGATGCGAGTCAGACTCAATTCCAATCCGCCGCTGTCTTGACGGTTCGTGACGGTAAAGGGGATCAACGTTTTTCGAAACACGGTTCTCATGCGGGCGGCTTGGTCGATTTCTCTTTCGAGATAAATCATTTGGTTGAATGTGGGACTATCCCGCCCAACGAGTTTCAGTTCTTCGATCGGGCGGATACGGGGTTCGACATCCAGGAACACTCCCCAACCCGCGTGCGGCAGCGAGCCGAAAATGAAAGGGACGTGATGCGGTTCTTCGCTTGTGTTGACCCAACCGTGATCGGTCTCGGGCGGGATCGGCATGGCATAGCCTTCGTCGACTGCGGCACGGCAATCACCCAGCACGGTCATGCCGTGAGCCGGATTGTAACCCAGGTGAATCTCGACGCCGTGCTGATGCCGATGAGTCGGCACGTCACGGGCGTCGCCGGCCAGCCAAGCGAGATTCCACGAATGATGATCTCCGTAAATCAACGGCACGATGATGATGCCCAGTCCGGGAACAACGAAACTGGCTTGCTCGGGCGCGTGCGTGTCCTGAGTCAGATGAATGCCACACTCGCCCGTGATTTGTTCGACGATCTCGCGAAACCGGCCGGCAATCTTGCGGACGTGTTCGTTTCGCGTGTGATGGTACTCGGCTTCCAGGCTGCCGAGTGCCCTTAGAATTCCGCGGTGGTAGCGGGCGAGTGTTGTAATCACAACGCGAAAGTCGGTGGGAACGACTTCCATCGATTGATTCGCAAGGTCCTCGAGCATCTCGACCGCACGCAACCGCAACGCTTCGCTCAAGGGATCGGGCGGCGGAAATTCTTGCAGAGCGATTCGCGTTGCGTTGAAAACGCCAATGATGTGCAGCCGAAACGCATAGCAGTACAAGCGGGCGATCGCAACGTCTTCGCCGCCGATCTCACCGGGATTGCGATTCTGCTCGTGGCTTTGTTTGGCCTTCTCGATGACCCGGCGATAGTTGTCGTGCATTCGGATATTCACGTTGCATCCTTAGCAAGTGCAATTCATCCGTTCCCACCGACCTCGCGGCGGAGATGATTCTCGCCCCACCGACCCCGTGTCGGTGGATGAGTGACTCAGATGCTACACAAATCGAGTAGCTCTCAAATCACTTTGCCACCGACGCGGGGTCGGTGGGGATTCTATCAGACTGCCAGTGTTGGTGGGTATTTCTATTCCAGGTTCTTCCAAATGGCGCGCATGTCATATCGGCCAACTGTTCCGCTGTAGTAACCAAATGCGAATACGTGTGTCATGGCGTGAGCAAATGCCAATTTAATCATGTAACCGAACGCAACCTCCTGCGGCGATTCGCTGGGATAGCAGCCGAGCAGAATATGCACATGATCCGGCAGCAGTCCAAGACGTGACAGCAAGTTGCCTTTACGGTCACTGGCCTGCCGGACCATCCGGCGAGTTGTTTCCCAATTCTCCCTCTCAAGTGCGCTCCAGCATTTCTGATGTACAAACACCAGATGTAGGTTGTAGATGTATCGGCCGTGCGCGCTGAAGCGGGGCTGATTCAGGTCGACGCCTGGATTGTTCCATTGGAAATCGCACAATTCCGCTACCAGCCGCACATCTTTGATTCCATGATGAGCCAGTTGCTTATCGATGTAGCCCGCCACCGAGTCGGCAGTCGGGTCGCCGACGCTGGAAATCGAGAAGTTGCGCTGAAAGGCGTTCGAGTGCGATGGACGCAGCAAATGCTGCCATCGACCTTTCACGGACTTCACAATGTTCGACGGCGAAATGCTTGGGGCGCTGCTGAGGAGAAATAGCCAAGATTTCGGCGATCGAAACTGAGCTTCGAGAATGCGGACACCGTCCTTTTCGACGACCTGCTTGAGCGGTTCCAGCCAGTCGCCCGGTTCCGGCAGCGTTTGGTGTTGAAACAATGCCAGCGACCAACGGAGCTGAAACGCAGGCGTGCAATTCGCGGCTGTGTAGATTGGATCAACCATTCCAGGCTCTTATCCTCTTTGCCGTCGTCATCTTGCTCGCCCCGATTGAATCCCCACCGACGCGGGGTCGGTGGGGGTGCTTCCTAAGCTCCACGCAACAGAAACGCGAGGATGTCACGTAGCTCTTCCGGTTTCTTGATCACTCCGGCTGGCATGGGTGAAGTTTTCTGTTGTTTGCGTTCTTCGATATCCGACTTTTGGATTTCAATTCGTTTGGCTTCGGTCGTCAGCATGTTTATTTTGTCGGCCGATTCGCTGATGATCAGACCGGTTTGTACTTTTCCGTCTTTGGTCACGATCAACGTGGCACGGAACACTGGCGAAATCTTCTTGTTCGGCAACAGAACCGACTCGACGAGATACGGAATCGTGAATCGTTTGCCGGCTCCGGCCAAACTAGGGCCTCCCGTTGGCGCCGCCTGATTTGTTGCGGCGTGGCATTTCGCGCAGCCGATGCCGTCGGCACTAAACAGTTTGCGGCCGCGTTCGACGTTTCCTTCTTTGGCGGCCTTGACCCAGTCAACTTCGAGAAACTCTGCGCCGATTTTGTTCTTGCCGCCCGCCGCGGCCGCGGAACGCAATCGTTCGGCCAATCCTTCAACATCGAGTTTTTCGGGCAGCGTCGCTTTGACCGATCGGCCCACCGAGCTGAAGTGCAGGTACAAATTGTGTTCATTGGCAACATTGCGGATTCGAATCAAAACATCGTTGCTGCCGGCTTGCAGATCGAGGTAAACGACATCCTGCAATGGAAGCCCGCCGCGGACGACGTCGTTTGTGAAGACTTGTTTTCCGTTGAGCCAAATGCGGATGCCGTCGTCGGAACCCGGATTCAACATCGCCTGCTGCCGGCGCGGGCTTTCCAGTCGGAAGTAGGCATAGCACGACGAGCGATCGGTGTTTCCGAATCGTTTGCGGAAGTCGAACATCCGCGTGCCTTGCCGTAACTTCTCCCAAGTGATGACCGCATCGTCAACCGGAAACTTGGCGCCCAGATCGACCGCGCCGCTTTCGGGCGGATGCGTTCTGTCGAAACCGTCATCTCCGTCGAGAAATGGGCCGGCGATCCAAACTTCGCCGATACCGCTTCTCGGTGCCTTTGCCAGACGTTGGCGTGCCGTCGCGATGCGAACCTTTTGGATCAACGGCTCGGAACGATCGTCTTTTAACACTGACAGGAATTGCGCCGCCTGCAACCGTACTCGCTCGTCGGAATCGTCGAATTTCGAATCCAGCAGCATGAAAAGTGCCTCTTGCTGGTCGCTGTGTTTGGCGGCGCGCCAGTGCTCGGCAACCGTGAATTGTCCCAGCCGGCCGAATTTGCGGACGTCGATCGTTTCGGTTGCGTAAACAACCTTGTAGACGTTTTCGTTGGGCCACGGTTGCAGCGGAAGCCCTTCCGGAATGGGCTTTGTCGGATGCGGGATCGTCAATCGAAATCCAGTGGCGAGAACTCCGGCCAGCCGCGTGCGTGCGTCATCGTTCGCGCACAGTTTGACGAGTTGCTCGTGTGTTGCTTTGCGAGAAATCAGGAGCGTTGCCGCCTGCCGCAAATAGGAATCGTCGCTACGAGCGGGGCCGGAAATCAAAGCATCGGGAATCGGCTCTCGAAAATTCAGTAAACCTACAATGGCCGCATGCCGCACTTGCGGATTTGCGTCACGCAAGAATTGATCAAGCCAGAATGACGGAGTAGAACGAGGTTTCGGTTGCGTATTCGCATACGCCCTGGCGAATGCGAGTCGGAGTACAACGTGTTTCGATTTCGCCATTCGAATGAGCCCGGCCCACTTGGGGAAGTTGTCGGCAAAGGTGTTCAATGGCCAATCAGATCGACTATTGGCGGTAAGCCAAATCAAGTGGACGGTGTTCGATATCTTCTTTGATTGCTCGATTCTCTTCGTAAACTCTTGCGATTCGACCCCGCCGCGTCGTAGAAGTTCATTGTGTGCTCGCCGCGCTCGCCAAGACGAAGCGCTGCCGAGTTCCGCAAACAACTTTTCTCGCGTTGCCTTAACGGCATCATACGCGTCAAACGGATGCGTCTCCGGATCATCCGCTCGGGTGATCATGATCAGATCGCTCTTGTAAACCGGCGAGCCTTCGTTGTGAGCCATGTAGGCCAGCGTCACGAAGATGCGGCCGCCACGGCCAACGGCAACTCCGACGGGTCGCGTCAGGTTGTGGCCTTGCAACAGCACATGTTCTTCGGCCTCGAAGCTGGCTCCGCGTGGTTTGATGGGATACCGCGCCAGCGTGCGGTTTCCCCAGCGGGCGACCAATAGGTTGTGCCGGTACTTCTTCGGAAGGAATTCCTCGTTGTAGTAAGTTTGTCCAACAGGAACGCCGCGGCCCATGCCTGTGTACATGGTTTGCAACAGGTCGTAGCGGTCGGGAGTTTTGCTGGGCATCCATCCGCGTGGCCATCCAAAATCGGCGTGTGGAGTCACGTGCAACAAACGTCCGGGGACGAATTCCGTGGGCGCTCCTTCATGGTCGTTGTCGTTGGTGAACAGGTTCCAATGGTTGTCGAAGACCAGTCCGCAACTGTTGCGAGTGCCGCGGGCCACGACCTGGAAATTGCTGCCATCGGGCCGACAGCGGAAGACGCCGCCGACTCCCGTGTAGGGCGTGCGAATCCATCCGTCTCCGGCGACGCGGTCGTCTTTGCCGGGTCGGCTGAAAAACGTCCAATGTCCCCAATGATCGGGCCGGTTGAAGTCTCCGTAGGGAACCAGAATGTCACCCATCGACAGATACAAGTCGCCTTCCGGACCCCAAGCCAGTCCGTGGAAACATTGATGCGGATGCCAATACGGATGTCCCCAGATCAGCCGTTTCGGTTTGATGTCGGTTCGTTTCGTACGGGCGTCGGGTAGAAGGTACAACGCTGCGTTTGTCATCGCGTACAGGTCGTTGCCGCGAATCTCGATGTCGTACACCCACGAGTCTTTTGGGAAACGATACAGCTCTTGCCGAGGTTGGTAACCGCCGGTCTTGTTGGGTTCGTAAACGAAGACGGCTTCGCGACCGCCGACGAACAACCGGCCATTCGTGTCCGCGCGGATGGAAAGAAAAGACTCGTCGGGCGATGAGTCGATTTGGACAACTTTGAGATCGGGGTCGGTCAATTCATAGTCGCGAGCCTCGGCGTCGGTGTTGCATACTGTTATGCAAATGAAGGTGAAAACTAACCGTATTCTCGATGTTGTTTGACGTGTGGCGTGCATACTCAGAGGACCCTCGAATCAAATCATGAAATCAACGCGAAATACCTGCGTGGGCCAAAGTCCATTTCAGACTCTACATTAACCAACGAATTCAGTGAGACGACGAATAAAGAATTCGGTATTCGTCGTCTCCCTAAATTCGTTGGACTTTTTGGTAACCAACACGTCAGGCCGACACACCGCTCGCCTGAATAATCTGGGATAGTCATTACTTTGGTTTTGAAAACTTGACGCGAGCCTTTCCCGCCGCTGCGGTCATCGCTTGGAAACACGAATCGCAGGCTTCTTCGAACTTCATATCGGTGAAACATTCCACCGTGACGGCTGCATCGAAACTTATTTCTTTCAACGCGCGAAACACTCGTGCGTAGTCCATGTCACCTTTTCCGGGCAGCAGATGCTCCCACTTGGGGTACTTACCGACATGGTCTTTCAAGTGCGCGTGTACGATTCGCTTAGAAAACCGCCGGCAGAATTTGGCCGGGTCGACGCCGATCAATGTCAGATAACACGGATCAAAGTTGACCCCAAAGTTGGGCGAATCGACATCATCGAACAACCGTTGCAGAGCGTCAGGAGAATCGTCGATCCACTTCGGCCAGATGCCATCGACAGCCAGCGCCACATGTTTCATTTCACCGTAGATCGCGGCTTCGCGGATCACTCGCGCGGTACGTTTCCATTCATCCTCGCGCGAGATGCCTTCGTGATAGCCGCCCATGTGAAACGTCACGGCCGGTGCACCTAGATCATCGGCCAGATCAATTGAACCCTTGAGATCGAGTGTCGGTCGCTTCGAATCGGCCAGTGTGTCGGTCAGTTGCGCGTGCGTGATCACCGCCTCAATCTTCAAGTCCAGCCGCTCGGCCGTTCCCCGCATCAGCCGACGCCGGTTGGCATCGTACGATTTCGGATCGTCCGACTTGCCGTACGTTCCGGAAACATCAATACCCGAATACCCAGTCTTTGCAATGCGTTCCAAACACGCGGGAATCGGCATGTCCAGACGGTCGGTATAACTGTATGTGTAGAATGCGAGTCGCATGCGGTGTGCTCCTAATTCGCCTCTTGCCAGTTACTCGTTAATCGCCAACGAAACGGCTTTTGTTTCCAGATAGACATCCATGCCTTCGATCGCGTTTTCGCGGCCGATGCCGGATTCTTTCAGGCCTCCGAACGGCGACTGCGGAGCCGCTGGAACCGTGTCGTTGATTCCGATCGTGCCGAACTCCAATCCTTCGGCCATTTTGAACGCGGCCGAAATGTCGTTGGTCATGACGTAGGCCGCCAGGCCGAAGTTGGTGTCGTTGGCCTTGGCGATGGCTTCGTCGATCGTGTCGAAGTTCATGATCGGCATCACCGGAGCGAACGGTTCCTCGGTCATTAACGCCATGTCGTTATTGATGTTGTGCAAGACCGTCGGCTCGTAAAAGTACCCGCGTTCGAAGCGGTTGGATCGTTGGCCGCCCAGCAAACAATTGGCTCCTTTGCCGACAGCGTCTTGGATCAACACGTCGGTTTTGTCCAAAGCCCGCGCCTCGAACATCGGGCCGATGTTGGTTTCGGGATCCAGACCATTGCCGAGCACCAGCTTTTTCGTTTCCTCAACACATGCTTCCAGATAATCGTCTTCAATCGTCTTGTGTGCGTAAAACCGGGTCGGACAAATGCAGACCTGACCGTTGTTTCGAAACTTGCCGATGACCGATACCTTGGCCACCGCTTCGATATCGACGTCGGGAAAGACAATGACCGGTGCGTGTCCGCCGAGTTCCAAGCTGAGACGTTTGACTTGATCGGCCGAGCGGCGGATCAGTTCTTTCCCGACCTCGGTCGAACCCGTGAAAGAAATCTTTCGACAAATCCGATTTTCCATGAACTCGTCCATGATTTCCGCCGGCGGACCCATGACTAAGTTGGCAACTCCGGGCGGCAGGTCGATTTCCTGGATGAGTTCGAACAACCTGATCAAACACAGTGGCGTTTGGCTGGACGGGCGCGACACGGTCGTGCAACCCACCGCCAAAGCCGGTCCCATTTTGCGGGCTTGCAGCAACAGTGGGAAATTCCATGGCGACACCGACGCGCAGACTCCGACCGGATGCCGTACAGTGAAGAGCCGCTTGTGAGAAAAACTGGCTGGGATCGTGCGTCCGTAGGCACGTTTGGCTTCCTCGGCAAACCATTCGAACGTTGCCGCCGACGCCATCGTTTCGGCACGCGCTTCGGCCAGCGGCTTGCCCTGTTCCATCGTCATGGGAATCGCCATGTCGTCGACGTTGTCTCGCATCAGATCAGCCAGCTTCTTTAATTTGGCCGAGCGTTCGTAGACCGTCGTTTTTTTCCAACCCGGCAGAGCCGCTTGAGCCGCTTCGAGAGCCCGGCGCGCGTCGCCTCGCGTGCCGTAAGAAACGGCGATGATCGGTTCTTCCGTCGCCGGATTGATGACGTCGACCGAATCGCCGTTCTCGCCGTCGATCCATTTCCCGTTGATGAAGAGCCGTGTGTGATCCATGTTCAACGCGGGAGCTTCTGCGGTCGCCATGATGTTGTTCCTTGTTGCGCACGCGATGCGTGTTTGTTCTGGAAGATTCATTCGGACTTTCGGCGCCGATCCACGATTTCGGCGTTCAGAACAATCAACCATCGGTTGCGCTGGGTTGCTCGGGACCATTGCCGGGATTCTAACCAGTGAGACGGAACGAAACGACGCTACGTGCCAAATTCCCGAGCCCAGGAATTGCCGTCACAGCAGTGCTCTTGCTTTTGAGAAACTCGCGTGGAGTTGTGGATTGCTGTTGTCACGCCCTAGGCCTCCCGGACAATGAAGATAGCGGGGATTTTCGGAATTTCGTTCAAATTTGCCCACTCAGCAAGCGAGGAGAAGTTCTTCACTTGTTTAACGGCAAGCCGCAGGCGACTGTGTTTCGAGCACCGGTCATGCTGACGAAACGCAGTCGCCTGCGGCTTGCCGTTAAACGAAGCTCTCCAAGTTGGTTTCTCCGTTGGAGACGCAGCAGCGATGGATTTTGATCGACAACCAAAACGATTCTCGAAATGGCTGCGTTTTGCCGCGTTGGCAATTGTCGGCATTGGCGCAATCGTTGGTGTTTCCATCGGGTTGGGCCATCTGGTGTCGACGAATCCAAGTATCGATCGTCGCACGGTTTTGATCGACACGGTTAAGCGAGCGGTGTTGGTGCATCAGGTGCGCGGCGTGGGCACTCTGACGGCGGAGGAATTCCTCTGGATCCCCGCTCAAACCGAAGGACGCATCGTCAACATCGTGGTTCAGGCGGGTGCGGCCGTCGACGAGACGACAGTCCTGCTCGAATTGTCTAATCCCGATTTGGAACTGGCCGTGATCAATGCCGACTCTGATGTCAAGGCGGCCGTGGCCAATTTTGAAGCGACGAAGGCCCGATTGCAAAAAGAGCTTTACACGTTGCAGGCGAAGGTCGTCAAACTGGAGACCGAATTCGAAGTGGCTCAATTCACGGTCGAGATCGACGAGAAGCTGCTGCTGCAAAATGTCGTCACCAAGAACACCGTCAAATTGGATCGCCTGAAGGCCGACGGCTTGAAACGGTTGCTGAAAGTCGAACAACAGGGACTCGAAGTGTTTGAGAAATTATTGCCGTCTGAATATGGAATCCCCGAAGCCGAGATCGCGAAGGCTAAGGCGATCTTGAAGCGCGCCCAAGACGAACTCGCCGCATTGAAAGTCGTGGCCAGTCTGGATGGAATACTCGAACAGTTGGAAGTTGAAATTGGCCAGCATGTGACTCCGGGAGTCATGTTGGCGAAGGTCAGCAAACCGCGCCCGCTGAAGGCCGAGTTGAAAATCCCCGAAGTGCAGGCCCGGTTCCTGCAACTCGGCCAGCGTGCCAACATCGACACTCATCATGGAATCGCCGTCGGCATGGTTGATCGTATCGATCCGGCAGTCACTGACGGCAGTGTCACGGTCGAAGTCACATTCGACGGGCCGTTGCCCGAGGGCGCCCGACCCGACCTATCAATTGTCGGAACCGTCGAAATCGAACGCCGCGACGACGTATTGCAGGTCGGCCGGCCTGTGTTTGCCTCGGCGAATAGCACGCTGAAGTTGTTTAAGCTGGGCCCCAACGGGAAGTTCGCCATTCCCGTCCCCGTGAAGATTGGCATTGCATCGGTTAGCGCTGTCGAGATTCTGGATGGACTTGAACCGGACGACCGAGTGATTCTGACGGACATGTCGCGGTGGGATGATGTTGACCGGATTGAATTGGAGTGACTCTTC
>Ga0310122_10001159_pt1 | contig 16868 bp, 16 predicted proteins | sample CB6_Bottom_1051__FD_203503 | JGI IMG/M metagenome (GOLD analysis project Ga0310122, IMG submission 203503) | Marine microbial communities from Western Arctic Ocean, Canada - CB6_Bottom_1051 | ecosystem: Environmental > Aquatic > Marine > Oceanic | place: Canada: Western Arctic Ocean | collected...
ACTGTATGTTCATACAAAAATGCTGCTGATGTCGTGAGTGACATCAATGTAAAAAACATATAAAAAACTTTACCCCAATTCATACTACTCCCTTATTTCTTTCATGTATTATAACGTAAATTATAACGTTCCATTTTCGTACATCGCACGCATTTTTTCTTTCTCTTTATCTCTTTTAAGTTTAATCGCTTCTTTTTCTCTGAAGCCTCCCACAGAGAAACCAAGCCACATCAAGATAGGTGAGGCAACAAAGATAGAAGAGTACGTACCGACGATAATACCTACAAGTAAGGTAAATGAGAAACCATGAATAATCTCTCCACCAAAGGCAAAGAGTGTCAGGACCACAAAGAATGTGGTGAGTGACGTTAATGTTGTACGTGAAAGTGTACGTGTCACTGACTCATCAATGATGTGTCCTAAGTCTGGGTCTTTAATGGTTCTTACACCTTCACGAATACGGTCAAAGACAATAATCGTATCGTTTAGAGAGTACCCAAGTATGGTGAGAAGTGCTGCTAAGATGTCAAGGTTTACTTCCACACCAACCAGTACAATCATTCCCATGGCAATGGTCACATCATGCATCAAAGCCAAGACAGAAGCAATGGCAAAACGCCACTCAAATCTAAAAGAAACATAGATTAAAATACCAATAATGGCTAAAAACATAGCCATAAGCCCTTGCTCACGAAGCTCAGAACCTACTTTAGCACCGACCATGTCTACCCTACGGACTTCAAACTTACCCGTATCTTTAAGTAAAACACGTATTTTGTCACCCACATCTTCACCTAGGCTTTTTGAAGACATTTTTGTCTTAATGACAATTTCATCTTCACCACCAAAGTAAGTCACTGTGGCACCTTCATAAGTATTATCGGTAGCAATCACTTCTCTTACTTTTTGAATAGGTGCTTTACCCTCATACTGCACTTGTATGAGTGTTCCACCAGCAAAGTCAATACCATAGTTAAAGCCCTTGGTCACAATTAGCCCAATCGCTAAAATGAGCACCACAAGTGAAAGTGCACCAAAACGTTTACTCTTGCTCATAAGAGAGAGAGGTTTTTTGTATTTAAAAACTTCCATTACTTTTTCCCCTCTTTAATCCCAAACCAGAATCCTAGTTTGTTTTTGTCTATTTTTGGAAGTATCCATTGGTAAATACCATGGGTTCCTACAATGGCTGTCAGCATAGAAGCCATAATACCAATACTCATCGTCAAGGCAAAACCTTTAATGGCACCTGTTCCATACGCATACAAGACAGTTGCCGCAATCAAAGTCGTTACGTTGGCATCCCAAATGGCTGTAAATGCATTGGCATAACCATCTTCTATAGACTTTCCTATAGACTTTCCTTGATGTAAAAGCTCACGTATACGCTCGTTAATGATGACGTTGGCATCTACTGCCATCCCCACCGTTAGGACAATCCCTGCCATACCTGGAAGGGTTAATGTTGCGCCAAAAAGTGACATAATCGCCAAGATAAGGAAAAGGTTTCCTACCAAAGCAACGTTGGCAATGGCACCCGCCATTCCATAGTAAAGGAACATAAAGAGGATAACCATCACAAAACCTAACATGAGTGCCAGTGAAGAAGAACGAATGCTGTCTGCACCCAAACTTGGTCCCACTGAACGTTTTTCCATCACATACACAGGTGCAAGAAGTGCTCCTGAACGTAAAGCAATGGCAAGGTCAGAGGCTTCAGAGAGTTCAAATCTACCAGAAATTTGTACACGTCCCCCACCAATACGCTCATTGATATTTGGTGCAGAGTACACTTTATTATCTAAAACAACTGCCATACGTTTACCCACATATTTACCAGTAAAGTCACCAAATATTTTGGCACCTTGAGAGTTGAGTGTAAAATTAATGACAGGTTGGTTGTTTTCATCAAAGCCTACTTTTGCGTCTGTAAGCATAGAACCATCAAGCACAGGAATGGCACGTACAAGGTACTTCTCCGGGCTCTTCACATCTGTTAAAATCACATCACCAAAACTTTTTGCTTCAGCTTCAGACATCGTCTGTACCCGCATATTTCTCTCTTCATCCACTGCCATAAGCTGTAAATGTGCCGAGCGCGCAATGAGTTCACGTATACGTTGTTCATCTTCTTGCGTTTTAATGCCTGGGACTTCTACAAGGATTTTATCTTCACCTTGTTTGGCAACCGTTGGTTCAGCCAAACCAAACTCATTAAGTCTGTTTCTAATGGTATCTACCGCTTGTTGAATGGCATTGAGTTTGGTACGTTCTATCTCTTCTTCGGTCATTACAATTGAAAACTTCAAACCATTTTGACTCAGTACCGTACCCTCTAACTCTTTTTTAAGTAAAGTTCTTGCATTGTTTACATCATCGCTGTCAAGCAGTTCAAAAGTAATCTTTTCGCCATCAATCATACGAAGATCATCAAAAATGATCTCTTCATCATCAAACATGTATTTGACAGAAGCGGCCATAGACTTAATGCGTGACTCAATGGCTATTTCAGACTTAATCCCAAGAAGCATATGTAATCCACCTTGAAGGTCAAGCCCTAAAGTAATCTTTTTGCCTTCGTCACTTTGCGTCAAAGAAGGAATAGAAAAAACGATCCCAAAAATAAGCGCAAAAATAAAAAGTATAACTCTAAAGTTAAGCGTTTTCACCAGTTTCAACCTTTTTCGCAACATAGGCTTTGTCTAATTTCACAATAGTGTCATCATTTAGTTTGATTTTGATAAACTCTTCTTCAGTTTTCACGATTACAGCTATAAGTCCACCTGTAGTTATGATATTATCACCTTTACTTAAGCTCTCAAGCATCGTTTTGTGAGTCTTTTGGGCTTTTTGTTGTGGTCTGATAATCAGAAAATAAAAAATTGCGAATAAAATGAGAAGTGGTAAAAATTGAAACATACCGTTAGCTTGTTCTTCCATGAGGGATCCCTTTGAATAAAATTAGACATTATTTTAGCACTTTGGAACTAACAACAGGCTTGGGTATAGCTTTGTTAAGCTCTGCATTCATCTACCTCGATTTTTTTCATTTTTCACATCCTCTGTTTACGACCATTTTCGGTCTTCTTACCCTCTACTTTCTTTTAAACGCTTCTACAAAAACATGGTTTATAGCCGGCGCTGGTATTGGCCTCTTTTGGTTTTGGTGGATTTCTCTTAGTTTTATTCACTATGAAATGCTCTGGGCCATTCCTCTGGTTGTCATAATTATGGCTCTGCTTTATGCTGTGCCTTTTGGCGCAATCGCTTGGACCAGTGAAAAAATCACGTCACTCTCCACTCTCCACTCTCCACTCCTCACTTTAACACTAAAAGCTCTAGGGCTTTTAGTGTTAAGTTATGTCCACCCATTTGGCTTTGACTGGTTCAAACCTGAGCTGATGTTTGTTAGCTCTTATTTAGGTATTGAAAAGTGGCAATTTGCGTTGATTTTAGTAGCTACTGTATTGAGCTTATGGAGAAAAAACCTTCTATTCTTAATACTTGTACTTTTTGCCTATGTACCCACGTCTTCACCTACACCTTCACTTAAAGGAAGTATTACGCTGGTTGGCACCCACATTTCAGTTGAAGACAAATGGAATGAAACCTTACACCCCAAACATTTTAAAACTGTCTTTGCAAAGATTGACCAAGCCATAGAAGAGAAAAAATCATTGATTATTTTGCCTGAGTCTGTTTTTCCTATTTTCCTTAACCGTTCAAAAAAGACAGTTCTCAAACTCAAAGAAAAAGCCAAAAAGATTTCCATTGTCACAGGTGCACTTTACTGGGATGGTAAAACCCCTAGAAACTCTACCTACATTTTTAACAATGGTAAAATTACCGTAGCCAACAAAGTACTTTTGGTACCTTTTGGAGAGAGTAACCCTCTGCCAGATTTTCTTTCTGACTGGGTCAATGAAGTCTTTTATGATGGCGCAGTAGATTATGTAGCAAGTTCTAATGTGACGGACTACAGAATAGATGGGATTACGTACAGAAATGCCATCTGTTTTGAAGGCACAAGTGAAAAGCTTTATGAAAAAAATGCAGAGGGTAAAAGACCAGAGAACATGATACTGCTCAGTAACAACGGATGGTTCACCCCATCCATTGAACCTACTTTGCAAAAGTTACTTTTGCAGTACTACTCTAAAAAATACGGTACAAACATTTACCATTCTGTCAATATGTCAGCCTCTTACCTCATCAAGAATGGCATGGTTTTCTACCCTTAACATAGGTCTTAGTTGCGTAGCTAAATTTAAATTGGCTGTGTAATCATTACACTCTTAATGGGTTATTAGAGCTGGCCATCCGTTGATAGATTGTTTTAAAGAGAGGCCGTTGTTCATTGTTTACATTTAAACAATCATCTCTAAGTGCTTCCAGTTTCTCTCTTCGCTGGGGGTCTGATCTGTCATATTGAGAAAGTAAGAGCATCTCTTCGACCAGACAGCCAAAAGCACGCACTTCTAAACGCTCCAGAGTATTACGTACTTTTACTTCTTTAGGCTCATAGTACGAAGCGCCACCAAAATCGCCGAGTATGTTGTTCGCCTCTTTGTCTATCATGATGTTATGTGCATAAAAATCACCATGCATGATGCCTCTTTCGTGCATATGTACAGCTGCATCTGCCATGCCCTGGAGTATCTTTATGCTTTGTGAAAGTGTAAGGCTAAAGTCTTCAGGGTAAACATCACGTGAACATGTCTCAAGCGTAGGTGCTAGACCCAGGTTGAAAAATGAAGAAGGTATGAGTTCCAGCATTAAGACATCTTTCCCTTCAGGGTGTCCTGTCACACGTGCAAGTACATCCACAAGGTGCTCATGATGTCCCATAGAAATGTTAATGTCCATCTCCTCTTCAGGCAGACCATCGGAAGTGATGTCACCCTTAAAGACCTTTACAGCTACTTCTTTACTATCATAAATGGCTTTAGAGATGAGCCCTGAGGCACCTTCTCCAAGTACTTCTCTCAACTCCAAGTCATTCCATGTCAACTCTTTTAGAGGCGTATCACAGGCAGGATGCTTTGCACAAAATGGATTGCCTCCATAAGCAAGCCATGAGAGTTTTGGTAGTTCCAAAAGCATTTTGGGTAACTCTGTAAATGCATTAACTGCGATGCGTAAGAGCTCTAAGTTTTCGCAGTGATTCATGCTTGCTGGCAGATGGGTAAGTTGATTGCCGGAGAGCATACACTTTTGTAAGTACTTCAACTCTCCCATAGACTTTGGCAGTTTTGTGAGAGCATTGTCAGTCAGTATGAGCCAACGTGTGCTAAGAGGAAGTGCATCTTCAAGCAGAGTATTTATGTTGTTATTGCGAAAGCCTATCATGGAGAGTTTCGGGCAGTGTGAAAGTACAGTAGGTACTTCTGTAAAGAAGTTGTTCGACAAAAAAAGTATTTTGAGATTTTTTAGTTGTCCAAAGTCATCTGGCAGTGTGTTTAGATGATTATCCGTCATATCTAAAACCTCTAAGGTTTCTGCCAAAGTAAAAATCTCTCTAGGAAATTCTGTTAACCCACAAGCTAATTTGAGCCTTTTAGTCCCTATGAGTTGTCCTGATCTGAGTTGCTCTAGTGTATTCATAGTGGTATTGTATCTCAATATTTTAAATGAGTGAATGGGTTAGTGAGCATTTTTACTTGATACAACAGGATTAGTTTCTGTCACAATATAATCCACAAAATAGAGATATATTAATTTTTGTTAAATTTACTTTTTCCAAAAAACTTTCTCACTCAAATAAAAATCTTTCTTCTTCCGAGAGTTAAATAATATTATGTACCTATTTTCTAATAATCTCGTTTCTTATATATAAAAACTAGAAGTCCGCAATAACTTCAAAGCATTGGCTATCTTTTCGTCTAAGACTGCTTCGTGTTCACACAAGAGAGTCGCGGTGTCTAGTGTTTTTGTCTGTGATTCATCTTTTATGTTAGAGAGTATGAGTGCTCTTTCTTTACAGTTTCTGTACTCACGTAAAGGTTTAAAAAGAATGTTCAATTCATCTATAATGATTTGAACCTCTTTCTCTCCTATGATGTGGAAAAAATCTTCCATCAATGTTTGAAGGGAATCTATGGAAACATAGATCTCTTCAAGTAAGCTATCATCATAGCCCTCTTTTGTTTTAGCAAAAAGCATTTCAATGTTAGCGAGCTTCTCTCTTACAATACTTTTAACCTCTTTTTGCAAAGAGCTGCACTTTGGATTGTCTTGTACCTTTATCTCTCTTGTAAGTATCTGCATCATTTGTACAAACGCTTGTGAGTAAAGCATCTGTGTCACGGCTACTTCTTCTTGTGATATGAGGGTTTTTAATTCGCTGTACAGTGTGAGCTTTGCATCTTCACGTGTGGCACAAAGTTCATTTAAAAAGTAAAGATACCGCAACACTTTTGTCTCTTCATAATAACGCAAAAGAAGATCCATACAAAAACGCTGTACATTGGGGTTGAAAAGGTCTGGAAAAGTTTCTAACATGCTGGCAGTACGGCGTAAAAGTACACGTAAACGATGCAGTGTTGAAGAAAAATGTTTCTTTTGAAAACTCATCTTGTAGTGATTTAACAAACGAATGTTTCTATAAAGTACCAAGGAGACACCATCATTCACATAAACGTGTGCTGGCACTCGCCAGAAGAAAAGATTGGGTGATTCAAAAGCGTCTATCTTTTCAAAATATTTATGAAGTTCGTATTCCATAGGTTTAACACAGAGTGCCAATGCCTTGTCTGTATATTTTTTATCTTCGTTTATTTCTTTAAGGACAAAAGGTTCCAATGTTTGGATAGTTGCAGAGTTTCTCACTGCTTTTTCATCTTGAAAATACCCAATGACTACATACAAGCCTTTAAGCTTTTTTAAGTACTTTTCAACAACAAAAGTATCTTCACCTATAGTCATGTTATACGATTTTTTAACAAGTACTCTACCTTTACGCTTTTTACGCTGACTCTCATACTCTTCTTCTGAGATAGCTACGCTCTCTTCTTTTGTACTTTTACTCACTGTTACTTTCGTATAGGTATCTGGAAAATATTTACGGTAGTATGTTGTATCTGAACCCACATAAAACTGTTCTGTTTTATGCTCTATAGAGGGGTACTTTGTATGCCAATGTTGGATGTTTTCTGTTACTAAAAATTTGCGTTGTATGTTACTCATAATCGTGATTATATCACAATAAAAATGCTAATTTTTAAGCCTGCTTCCTTTTAGAAAGGGGAAGTGTTGTTGCAAGCACATAAAATGCATTCTTTTGATTGACACAAAAGCCATTTTTGACTATAATCAAACACTTAATATGAAACTAAAAAAAATTTACATCGCCCCCATCAAAGGTTACCAATACATTTCCAAAATGTTACCTGCTTCTTGTCGTTATTACCCCTCTTGTTCGGAGTATGCTTCTTGGCAATTTGAATTTTCTGCCCCTCACAAAGCTTTGTCGATGAGTACCTTACGTATTTTACGATGTAACCAGTTTTTTAAAGGGGGCATCGACTACCCTTTGGTTGACTACACCCCACCAAAGCTTCTTGCTTTACTCCCTTTTAATGCCTTTTGTGGCAATATAGATATACACTATTGGCTGGTACCACAAAGTACACAGACCAAACAAACAAAATATTATGTACTAAAGGATTTTGATGCAATTAAACGCACCACTTGACATGCACTTACACCTCCGTGATGGAGAAATGTTAGAGAAAATCGCGAAGTCTTCTGCGGAGACATTTTCAGGGGCTATTATCATGCCTAACCTTGTGCCTCCTGTGAGCACAAAAGAAGAAGTTGTTGCTTATAAAGAACGTATCAAAAAAGCCATAGGTGACGAGACATTTACCCCGTATATGACTCTGTTTTTTAAACCCACCTATGACAAGGCTTTTTTAGAATCTCTCAAAGATGAAATCACGGCTATAAAACTCTACCCAGCAGGCATTACCACCAACTCAGAAGGCGGAGTCAGTGGTTTTGACGTAGAAGAGTTACGTCCAGCACTTGAAGCAATGAGTGATTTGAATATTCCGCTTTGTGTACATGGCGAAACCAATGGCTTTGTCATGGACAGAGAAGCAGAATTTGCCTCTATTTATGAACGTTTAGCCACAGCTTTTCCAAAACTCAAAATCATCATGGAACACATCACGACAAAAACCTCTGTGGACTTGTTAGATAAATTTGAAAACCTCTATGCAACGATCACCATACACCACCTACTCATCACCCTAGATGATGTGGCAGGGGGTATGTTAAAACCGCACCTCTTTTGTAAACCTATTGCCAAACGTCCAGAAGACAGAGATGCACTGCTTGAAGTAGCCCTTTCTGCCCACCCTAAAGTGATGTTTGGTTCTGACTCTGCTCCACACCCTAAACATGCCAAAGAGGCATGTGGTTGTGCCGCAGGTGTCTTTACTGCGCCTATTGCTTTGCAACTTTTAGCAGAGCTTTTTGAAAATAATAATGCTTCTGTTGAAAACTTACAAGCTTTTGTTTCAGGTAATGCCCAAAATATCTACGATATTGCCGTGCCTAAGAAAACTGTTACCTTAGAAAAAACACCATTTAAAGTACCTTCAGACTACAATGGCGTCGTACCTATGTATGCGGATGAAACGATAGCCTATAGCATCAAAGAAATTTTATAGTTAAACCCTCAGCATAACTTAGGTAAAATGGATATATAAGTAAATCCATAGGAAAAGTATATGATTGCAAATAATGTTGAAGACTTGATAGGAAACACACCTCTCATAAAGATAAATAACCTTTCAAAAGAGACCCAAACAAATATTTTGGGGAAATGTGAGTTTATGAATCCTACCTCTTCTGTAAAAGATAGAATTGCCTTTAGTATGATCAATGAAGCTTTGGCTTCTGGACAAATTGATTTAGAGACGACCATCATCGAACCAACTTCAGGAAACACAGGCATAGGTCTGGCAGCTGTATGTGCAGCAAAGGGATTAAAACTCATTTTAACCATGCCAGACTCCATGAGTATAGAACGCCGAAAAATCCTTACACACTTAGGTGCAGAACTTGTTTTAACACCGGGGGATAAAGGTATGAGTGGTGCCGTAGAACAAGCAGACAGGCTAGCCAGCGAGCTACCCAATGCAAAAGTACTACAGCAGTTTCAAAATCCTAACAATCCAGAAATACACAGAAAAACCACTGCTGTGGAAATACTCAAAGACACAAACAATCAAGTAGATATTTTTGTGGCATCCGTAGGTACAGGTGGTACACTCACCGGTACAGGCGAAGTACTCAAGTCTGAAATACCTAACATTGAGATAGTGGCCATAGAACCCACAAACTCTCAAGTATTGGCTGGTGGATCTGCGGGTCCACACAAAATACAAGGTATAGGTGCAGGATTCATCCCCCTCATACTCAATACTGAAATTTATGGTGAGATTATTGCCGTGAGTAATGAAGATGCTTTTTCGATGGCAAAAAAAGTTGCGCGTGAAGAGGGTCTACTTATAGGCGTCTCATCTGGTGCCAACTTACATGCAGCCAAGCTACTTGCAGAGCGTCCTGAAAATAAAGGTAAAACCATTGTGACCATACTCTGTGATACAGCAGAACGTTACCTCTCAACGGAACTCTTTGACAGCTAATGTCACCTTTAACTTCTAACACACCTCTTCTTCTTGAAAGCATCAAGATAGAAGATGGGATTATCTCCAATTTATCTTATCATCAAAAACGCTGTGACAAAAGCCGAAAAACACTCTACAACAGTACAGACAGACTTGTCTTAGAAGAGGTCATTCATCCTCCTAAAAAAGGTTTATACCGTTGTCGTATCCTCTACAATACCCAGGTACAAAAAGTAGAATATCTGCCTTACAAAGTCAAAAAGATACAAAGTCTTAAAGTAGTCTCTTCAAACCTAGACTATGCCCTCAAATATGCCAATAGAGATACACTGAATGCTCTCTTAGCAGCACATCCAGAGACAGATGATATCCTTATAGAAAAAGAGGGCTATCTTACAGACACAAGCATAGCAAACATCGCTTTTTATGATGGGAAACAATGGTTTACGCCTCATAAACCTCTGCTTGAAGGTACAATGCGTCAAAAGTTACTGGATGAAGGCTTTTTACAAACAAGAAAAGTAAAAAAAGAAGACTTAGGTCTCTATACACAAGTAGCTCTAATGAATGCTATGATAGGATTTAAGATAATAAAAGATATAAATATAATAAAAAATATAAATATATTAAAATAACAAATAACAAATAATTATAGGTTAGGGTAAAAATATGACAGAAAAACTTTTTCAAACAGCACAATATAAAACACTCATTCAAACACATATTTTGCAAAGTATTGAGTATCTGTTTCAACAGAACCAAGCGTTTGCTTTAGCCTGTGACATTAAACACCTTAGCTTTAACCCTGAATTACCAAGAGAGATTAAAGACTCATTTGATGATACTGTTTTGTTTGTCTTAAGTGGCTATACCTTTGAGAGTGCGAGTATAGACAAAAATTATTTTTCTTTTGAAGCAGGTTTTGGTGCGGACAATTTTGGTTCAACCGTGACTCTACCACTTTTAGCCATTCAACAAGTCTTTGTAGGCGATAATCCTATTGTATTTAATTGGGCAAAATATGAGGGGGAAGAGGCAGATAAGTCTAGTGGAACAAGTACCTCTAGACATTCATCTATGGAGGCACTTCTAAAGAATCCTGAGAATAAAAAACTTCTCAAGAAACATAAATCTTAACAGCGACCTGCTAAGATATAGTTTACAACGTTATCTACATACGCGTTGTGTTTATTTGCTTTTGAGTAAACAATGTAGAATTTACGTGTCATTGTGTACCCTCTAAGTCTCGCTTCAAAAAGCTCACCGCTAGCAACTTCATCTGCGACTGCATGTCTAGACAAGACTGAAACCACTGGTTTATCTGGATTTCTCTCACTCTTCTTGAGTGTTTGAAGAATAGTTGTTGTGTTAGATACTTCTGAAAGTACATTAAAATTTTTACAAGAAACACCTAAATCTTCAAATACTTCTGTCACAACACGTCTTGTGTAAGATCCTTCATTACGACAGATCCAGTTAAAGTCATAAAGTTCTTCTGTTTTTAACAGTTTAGAGATAGGCACATTAGAAACAATCATCAATTCATCTTCAATCCACTCTCTGTAGATTAAGTCATTGTCCATCACTGGTGACTCAATAAGACCCACATCAAGTTTTCTGTCTTTTAGTTTTGCAACAATCGCACTACTGTGATCAATATCTAGATTCACATCATTATTGATAGCGCTACCCATACTGTTCAGACATTGTCCTGGGATAATATAAGTACCAATGGTATACGAAGCACCTAATCTAAATGTGATTTTTTTATCAATGATTTTTAAAATGTCTTGCTCTGAAGCGATAATCTCTTTTTCAATACGTGTAGCAACTTTATAAAGTTCTTCACCTTCAGATGTTAGTTTAATACCATTCTTCTTACGCTCAATCACCTTACATCCCAGATACTTCTCAATAAATTTAATTTGTTGTGTTACGGCTGGTTGTGAGATCCCTAATTTCGCAGATGCTTTAGAGAAACTTCTTTCTCTAGCAACTGTCAGAAAAGTTTCTAATTTCACAAAATCTTTTAACATTGCTGTTCCTTAATATAATATATAACTTAATAGAATAAGATTATTTTAATTATTATATCTTATAATTCTTAAAGTAAGCATAAGTTGTTCTTATTATATTTTTAATTTAGTGTTTGTAAGAAATTTGTAACATTTTTGCTGTAGCTAAAATCTAATCAATTAAACGGTATAATGAATATACTAAAGAAGTTAGGAAAGTATGGAAACAATTTTAAATGCACTGAATCCCTCACAAAAAGAAGCTGCTATGCACATTGATGGGCCTATGCTCATTTTAGCAGGTGCAGGCTCAGGTAAAACAAAAACCCTTACCGCTCGATTGGCCTACCTTGTAGGAGAAGTGGGCATAGACCCTGCCAATACTTTAACCCTAACTTTTACCAACAAAGCAGCAGCAGAAATGAGGGAGAGAGCTTTAGGGCTTATGCCACATACCGTCTCTTACCCTCCCCTACTTTGTACCTTCCATAAATTTGGACTGCTATTTTTAAAATTCCATATAGAAAAACTTGGGAGAAGTAATGCCTTTGTCATTATAGACTCAGATGACAAAAAACGTCTTATACGTAGTATTGCCAAAGAGTTAAAAATTGATTTAAACATTGCCTTTATTGCTTCGGAAATTTCCAAATACAAGAACTCCATCCTCTCTCCTGAACTGGTACTTGAAAAAGCCGAACTTCCAGACTACAAAAAGATAGCCAACATTTACGTGAAGTACCAAGCCAATATTGAAGAGAACAATCTCGTAGACTTCGATGACTTACTCATGCTGACTTACAAGATACTGGCAGAAAATGATGACTTAAGAAAAGAGACCTCTAACCGTTACAAGTACATCATGGTCGATGAGTACCAAGATACCAATGAGTTACAGTTCCAACTGCTTGAACTACTCTCTTCTGAACACAAGAACCTTTGTGTGGTAGGAGACGATGACCAGAGTATTTATGGTTGGAGAGGTGCAAATATACGGAATATTTTAGAATTTGCTTCTAACTTTGAGAGCTGTAAAACGGTGAAACTAGAGACCAATTACCGTTCAACTGAGCCTATTTTAAAAGCTGCCAATACCCTCATTGAACACAACTCTACACGTTTAGGGAAAAAGCTGACTTCCCATAAAGGTGTAGGACAAGAGGTCAAACTCTTGCACTCTCTTGATGAGTCTATGGAAGCCAAAGCCATTGCCCATGCCATACAAAAACTTCTTGATGAAGGGGCAGACCCAGATGAGATTGCTGTACTCTACCGCATAAATGCGCTTTCACGTTCTCTTGAAGAAGGTTTTTCTAAATCTGGACTCTCTTTTAAACTCATAGGTGGTATGCGTTTTTACGAACGCGCAGAAATTAAAGACATGATCTCTTACCTTAGGGTTATTTCCAATCCTCATGATGATTTTTCTTTTATTCGTATTATCAACAAACCTAAACGAGGCATAGGAAAAGCGTCTATAGAGAAACTACAAAAAGCGGCTTTTGAAGCACATCTTTCTCTCTTTGCCTACATTGAAACATCTTTAAAAGGTGACTTACCTTTAGTCGTCTCTAAAAAAGTAGCCACAGCCCTTGGTACTTTGCTAGAAGATATCTTATTTTTACAACAGGAAGCAACAAAAACATTAGGAAACTTTATCACAGATTTTGATGCACGTATTAAGATCAAGGACCATTATGCAGGTATGGTAGATGGTATGGAGCGTATCCTCAACATCGATGAATTTTACGGCTATTTTAGAGATGCTGTCATTCACACCCCAGACCTCAGTCTTGATGAATTTCTAAATGACGTCTCCCTACAAAGTGACCAAGACCAAATAGAAGAAAATGCCATTACCATTATGAGCATCCATGCTGCCAAAGGTTTAGAGTTTGAACATCTTTTTGTCATTGGCTTAGAAGAAGAATTCTTTCCTCTGTTGGGTGAAGGTACAAACATGGAAGAAGAGCGTCGTTTGGGCTACGTGGCCATCACCAGAGCCAAGTCTGACCTTACCCTCTGTTATGTAGACAGCCGTTTCTACAAAGGCCGCCGGAAAATGATAGACAAAAGTAGATTTTTAGGTGAAGCAGGACTCATTCAAGACATGAGCCTCAAAATCACTAAGTCTTCTGCCTTTAAAAAAGGGGATTTGGTCAAACACAAAATCTTTGGTATAGGCCGTGTACAAGCAGCCAACAAATCAGGAAAAGAGTACAAGTTACTCATAAACTTTGGTGGAAATAAAAAAGAGATTTTAAGCTCTTTTGTACAATCTATCTAACGTACCCTACAGGAAAAAAATGAACCGTCTTTTTGTCGTCAACAAACCTATTTTCAGAACATCCAATGGCTACATGGGTTACGTTAAACGTAAGTATGGCACTAAAAAAGTAGGTTTTTCAGGCACACTTGACCCTTTTGCTACAGGCTGTCTTATTGTGGCCACCGGCCAATACACCAAACTTTTCCAATACTTAGACAAAACACCCAAGTCTTATAAAGCCACCTTATGGCTTGGAGCAAACTCCCCTAGCCTTGACATTGAAAAAGTAGACAGCATCAAAGAGGTAGAGACATTTTCCCAAACACGTATTGAAAAAGAACTTGCTTCACTTCAAGGAGAACTCACGTACTACCCACCAAAATTTTGTGCCAAGAAAATAAATGGAAAACGTGCTTATGAACTTGCACGAGAAGGAAAAGAGGTAAATCTTAAAACCATTACCTCAACCATCTACGACATCAAACTGCTTAACTACAACCACCCATTTGTACACTTTGAAGCCAAAGTGAGTGAAGGTACTTACATTCGAAGTCTTGGCGCATTACTTGCCGATAAACTAGGTGTAGATGGCACACTTTCAAGTCTGCATCGTATCAATGAGGGAAAGTTTAAATACGACAATGAAAAAGCCCTTGACCCTTTTAAATACTTAGCCCTATCTAGCAATATTTATACGGGAGATGAAGACTTTATGGAATTAGGAAAAAAACTTGGTCTTGAATATTTTGAAAATCAAAACGAAGGGGTGTATCTTATAGAAACCACTTCATTTTTCTCCATTATAGAAATCATTGAAGGTGTTGTCAAATATAGATTTAACCGTATTCCAAAATTTAACGCCTCTTAGTATACGCTACAAAAAAGTGTGGCACAGGGGGTTCTTGTTCATCCTGGTAGGCTAAAAAATGCACTTCTCTTAAACCCATCTCTTTAAAACTGTCTATCTCAACTTTATCGAGAGGTAGAGGTATGTCTTCTTTTTGTTCGTCACTCTTTCTGCTTCTACACGACACGAGCAAAGTGCCTCCTTTGGCTAAAAGACTCACCATTGCCAACATGGCTTGTTGTCTATATTTCCCAGGAAGAACTTGTATGGTATTACACTCATAGACCAAGTCAAAACTCCCCTTCCATGCTTCAGGGTACTCAAAAAGATCAGCCACTAGGTAGTTCACTTTACTCTGTTGATAGCGATTTTTGCACAGGTCTATGGCTGTGGGTGCAATGTCAAAGGCAGTCACGTCAAAACCGTACTTTGCCATCTCTTCTGCATCATCACCTACCCCACAGCCAATAGCAATGGCACTTTGCATTTTTCCATTGAGAGGATGTGACTCTAACCACTCTGTCAAATAAGGACTTGCTTCCAAGTCTGCCCAAAACACAGCCTTATGGTCACCCTCGGCATCGGTGTAAATACTCTCAAACCAGCCCAAAGGTTCATCACGTTCTTGGAAGTTACGCACCATATTTTTATAGGCTACGGGGTCAAAGACTTTCATTTATGTCTCTTTCATGTAATTTCTTGCATTTCAACTAAAAGGATATGGACATCGGAGAGTGCCTTCACTTTCAATGTTACCTCGCTAAGCTTCCCAGCATCCCCTTGTACAAAGGTCACCCCATTCATCTCTGCAGAGCCTTCCATGACTTTCAAGTAAAGCTGTCTGCCCTCTTGAAGGTCAAAGTCAAGAACTTTCCCATTATCTACTTCGCTAACATACATATTGGCATCTTGGTAAATGTTTGGGACACCCTCTGTACCTTTAGGTCCAATAAGATGTAACCAGCAGTTATGTCTATCTTCAAGCGTAAATGTTTTAGAATAATACTCTGGATTTAAGCCTTTGGCTGAGGGTAAAATCCATGTTTGTATAAGATGCACCTCTTCGTCACCCTCATTGTGTTCAGTATGTCTAATGCCTGTCCCCGCAGACGCATACTGCATACTACCACGTCCCAAACGCTCATTGTTTCTCATACAGTCTTGATATGTCAATTCACCACGAAGGATATAAGTAATAATCTCCATATCTTTATGCGGATGGGTATCAAATCCTGTATGAGGTGCAATAAAATCATCATTCATCACACGTAGTGGTCCATAATGCATGTTATTACTATCTACATACTCAGCAAAGGAAAAATGAAAGCTACTTTTTTTTAACCAACCATGGTCTGCTTTAAAAAGTTGTGTAAAAGGGATGTGGGTAAGCATAAAAATCTCCTAAGACATTTACATTATCTTTAATCTGTGTAGTTTATATGGAATTGTAGCAAAATAAATCTCTATGATTATGATACATTTCCTATCATATACTTTTTTCAAACATGATACTTCATTCTTGTTCAAGAATTTTCATAAGAAAGCGCTAACCATAGCTTCCCTATTGTATAATCATACAAATTCTATGAGAAGGTTTTAGTGATGGGTGGTTTTGAAGGTGGAGATGAGGGTGGTTATTGGGAGATCGAAGATGAGAGTAAAAATGACACTGGCACCAACCCTGCAAAGAGAAGTAAATCAAGCATAGTGAAAGATGACTCAGGTTACAGCATTAGAGCGCATGCAAAAGTCAATATCTTTTTAAAAATTACAGGACATAAAGAGGGTTACCATACCCTGCTTTCTCGTTTCATGCGTGTAGAAAACCTTTATGATACGATAAAGTTTGTGCCTTGTGACTGTGAACGTTTTACTATTGAAGGCTGTGATGACATACCCTTGGAGTCCAATACCATCTATAAAGCCTACAAAGCACTCAATGACTACACGGGTGACCTTGACATTTTAGACTTCTTTTACAGACACAAAGTCGTCGTCACTAAACGTATACCAAGCCAAGCAGGTTTAGGTGGTGGGAGTTCTGATGCTGCTGCTTTTATGTCTTTGGTAAAAGAGGTATGTAACCTTATACTCAGTAC
>Ga0310122_10001160_pt1 | contig 16862 bp, 14 predicted proteins | sample CB6_Bottom_1051__FD_203503 | JGI IMG/M metagenome (GOLD analysis project Ga0310122, IMG submission 203503) | Marine microbial communities from Western Arctic Ocean, Canada - CB6_Bottom_1051 | ecosystem: Environmental > Aquatic > Marine > Oceanic | place: Canada: Western Arctic Ocean | collected...
ATTTCCTGTATGCGCGTCTCTCAGCTCAACAAGATTCCACGCCTCTTTTTGCAGAGAGTCAAGAGCGTTTGTTAGATTGCTCTTGAGGTATCGCACTTTCCCGGAGCGATAATCAAAATAATCTTCTGGGTCTGCGTCATTACCCCCCTTTGCTTGAACTCCTCTTATTGCCAATTTTGCCTTGCTAATCTTTCCACAGAATTTATCGAGAATATCCCTCATAACGTACTTTAACGAGTCCTAAACTTTAAGCTTTTCCACTATGTCCTCTGTTTTGCAGTACTCCTGCTCAGTAGTGTCCCTCTTTCTTATCGTTACCTTTCCATCCTCTAATGTGTCGTGGTCCACTGTTATGCAGTAGGGAGTTCCTATCTCATCAAAGCGGGCGTATCTTTTTCCTATAGATCCCCCAGAGTCATACTTTACCATTATTTTATTTTTTATTAAATCAGAAAATATTTCCTCAGCTTTCTCCGGGAGGCCATCTTTTTTCACCAGTGGAAATATTCCTGCTTTAATTGGAGCCATCTCAGAAGTAAATTTGAAATAAGTCCTGTCTTCTTCCTCTACGAAAGACTGTTCCAGGAGGCAGTAGAAGGGTCTGTCTATTCCGAAAGATGCTTCCATGACATGTGGGATAAACTTTTCTCCCTCATCGTGGACCTCAAGTTTTTTCCGTGAAGTTGCCGCGTGCCTGCTCACATCATAGTCTGTCCTGTCTGCGATTGCAGCCACTTCAACCCAGCCAAAATCCTCTGAAAGTATTTCTATATCCCATGTCTCAGAGGAGTAATGCGCCCTTTCATCAGAAAGCTGTTGCCTGCAGCGCATCTTTGAACGCGGTATTCCAATTTCTTCAAAGAATTTCTCGGAAAGCACAAGATAGTAGGCCTGTAATTGCGAGGCTATGACTCCGTCCTTAACAGCATCTTCTACGGTCATTTCAAGAACTTCCTTTCTCTCTTCCTCCTGGTATTTTTCGGTGTAAAGCGGAAGAATATGATTTTTAATTCTTGAAAATTTTGGATGCTCCTTTTTCCTGGGATTATAAAATATCTCTGCTTCTGCCTGTGTGAATTCTCGAAGTCTTATCATTCCCTGCCTTGGGGATATTTCATTCCTGAATGAGCGTCCTATCTGGCATACACCCATTGGCAGCTTTTTTCTCCCAACTTGATAAAGCCTGTCGAAGGCGACGAACATTCCCTGTGCTGTCTCCGGTCTTAAATAAACGTCCCTCTTTATTTTTCCGGCACCTGCTTCACTTTTGAACATGAGGTTGAAGGCCCACACCTCTGAAAAAGTGCCTCCGCACTTACATTTAATCTTATTTTCACTTATCAGCTTTTGAAGCTCCTTTACTCCCATAGCGTCCGTACTTATCTCAAGCTTTTCTTCCACAATATGGTCTGCCCTGTAGTTCTCCTGGCATTTTTTACATTCAACAAGAGGGTCATCGAAGTGGTCTATATGCCCTGAGGCTAGAAAAACACTCTCTGGCATCAAAGTTGGGGTTTCTATTTCTGACATCCCCTCTCTTATAATGAAAATCTCTCTCCATTTATTTTCTATATTCTGCTTCAGAAGCGATCCAAGGGGACCATAGTCAAAAAAGCCTCCAATTCCTCCGTAAATCTCCGAGCTCGGCCACATAAATCCACGGCTTTTCGCTATTCGCAATATCCGGTCGTATTTTCTCTCTGGCATTATTTCCTCTTTTTCTTAATCTCAATTGTTGCCTGAAGATCTCTCAGGTCAACACGCTTTCCTGCCTCAAATTCTTTCTTCACCTTTTCAGCCTTTTTCAGTACTTTTATCCCACCTATTGAGGCAATTTCCCTTGCTTTTTTCTTCTCTGCTTTTATACCCTTAGTGATTTTTTCAAGCTTGTCTATATCTTCTTTATTCAACTCTTCGAAATTCTTTATTTGTTCCCGCGTTTCCATTAATTTTCCATGCGTTTTATTTGCGGATGACCTGCTTTTTCTCAGCTCTGCATAAGCTTTGATGAGGTCTTTGTGCACAGACTCTGATTTTTGTGCAAGTCCTACAACATCTTGGTGTTTTTTACTGGCTTCACGTGTGCTGCTTTTTAACACTCTTCTTGCAGATACTTGCGTTTCAAGAGTTCCGGCCTCTTTACTGAGTACATCAAATTCTTCCCTCATCTTTTTCTCTTCCTTGAACGATACTCCTGAAGTCTCTATTTTCCATAATAAGCTCTTTATTCGTTTCTTCAGAATAGAGTAGGTACTTGGTGCTGCAGGAGTTTGAGGGATTTTCTCCTGTATCTTTTTTGCCTCTTCCCTCTGTTTGTTGAGAGCTTCTCGTTCATACTTCCTTCTCTGCACACTCTCATTCAGCTTGTCTCTCTCCTTTTTCAGTTTCTTTACATCGGAGCTAGATTTCTTTACAATTTCATTCAGACTGTCCCGATCATTCGCTAATTTAGATGCATCTCTCTTTAGCTTGTTTAGTGGACTCAGCGCTTTCTGAAGCCTTTCCTGATCTTTTTTTAGCTCTTCAAAGTTCATCAGTCTCTCAACATAAATTTTTCGACCTTACTTTCGGCCTTCACACGAGCTTTTTGATGTGTTGACAAGAATTTATTAATCTTCTCTATACATATTTCCTTAAGTTCTCCACTTAGGAGTTCTCCGCTTTTGTATGCGTGGTACACCTGTTCCAGCTTCTTGTCATCTTCTTCAAAGTAAGTAAGCCATTGATATGCTACGTCAATGTTTGGGTTTCCCCCTTTCTTTCTGTGTTCCTCAAGTGTGTCACGTCCCCCTGAAAATGCGTATTTTCGTATCTTGCTGGAAACTTCTTCAGGTGAATCTCCTGCATATATACATGTTTCATTAATTGAAGAACTCATTTTTGAATCTCCCTTCAAGGATGGTAAGAATTTGCAGTTTATGGAGGCCGGCTTTGGATATCCAAGTTTTGGGGCTACATCCCGAGTTATGCGAAAGTGAGGGTCCTGGTCTATCGCATAAGGTATTAGACAGTTTGTCGGCTCTCCCTCTGTAATAGAAGGCAGGAAGGCCGGAACTGACTGCATGGCTGTGTAGAATATACTTCCAATATTTGTTTCATTTGTATATCCGAACACAGCCTTTGCCTTGCTTAGTGTAATTCGTTTTGATATCTCAACCGCAACCGGATACATAGTTTTCGCATATTCCGTATTCTTGAAAATGCTAGTCTTCTTTTGGTCAAATCCAAGAGCTATTATATCCAGTATGTTGTCCGTTGCCCATTTTTCACTCTCGTCCATTGTCAGATTATTCTTGAAAAGGAACTTCTCTTCATCAGGTATCTGAAAGAGTAGAGGGGCATCAAATGTGTCCTGCAGCCACTTTGTGAACATCCACGGTATCATATGCCCTAAGTGTATAGGTCCCGATGGAGATCTTCCTGTATACAGGTAAAATTTCTTCCCTTTATCATAGTCTTTTAGTATTATGTCAAGGTCTCTGTGAGCAAAGAAGTGCTTGCGTCTAAGGAAGTGATGCAGTTTTCCGTATTTTTCAATCTTCTTCAGTAGCGGGTCGTCTATTTCCTTAGTTCCAAACTCTTTCACTATTTCGCTGTAGTCAACATCTCCATGAACTTCCCATGGTGTGACTGTGTATTCCTTTGCCATAAATTCTGATACTATTAGGGCTTATAAATTATTTCTGGCTCGTCCCTAAACGTTCCATAAGAGATGAAATCATAAGCGGTAGCATAGTAGTCGCGTCTCCTTCTATATCTATATGATCTGCCTTCTCTTTTACTTTCCCCCAGGATATTGCTTCTTTGATTCTTGCTCCGGAAAGTGATCCGTCCCACTCTGGTGCTGTTGTTATGTATACTGCGTAGTCAAGACCACCTCTGAACTGGTTCCACCATATAGTGTGATGCTTGCTTATTCCGCCACCTATCATAAAGGCTCCTGTAGTTTTGGCGTCCATTACTATGGAGTTCAGTTCATGCCCATCTTTGAAAAGGTCAATCTTGAAGTCAGGCTTCTTCTGTGAGAATAGCCACATCTGCGATCCAAATGCCCCGTCTGTAGGTCCTGGTATGTAAATTGGTATTTGCTTTTTCCAGGCCCAGTAAAGTATTGAGCTCTCTTTGTTATCTTCATCCTTTAGACTCTCTCCAAGCGCCCAGCACAGCTCTTTTGTACTGTATTCCGGTTTCTCCGCGTAGAGCTTTTCAAGAAGTGGCTGTATCCTGTCTTCAAGTATTTCTCCATAGCACTCATTAGGAATTAGGACGTTTCCCTCTCTGTTTATTCCTTTCTTGTAGAGCTCAGAGTCATCCATTTCAAAATCTCCGTGATAGTAATCTCTCCATACTCTTGCATAATCGTGGTCAACCATTCCGCTTGTTGTTATGAAAACATCGACAAGCTGGTTTTTTATGAGGTCCCTATAAATTCCTCTGCATCCAGTGGCTACAGGGGCAGAGGGGCTGGAGAAGAACTTTACACATCCTTCGTCTCGGTTCATTTTCTCAAGTATATTTACTCCGACAGCCAGTTTTTTCGCGACGAAGCCGCCTGATTCAAACATTTGTCTTACTATACTGTCAGCTCCCTCATTCGCTTCAAGGATTATGTCTTTAACTGGTTTTGAATCTGTGTATTCTTTTGCCATCAATAGAATCTCTTACTCATTCGTAGTTCTATATAATCTCCACTTACTGGAAAGTGTGAACTAGGACCATCCAATCTGAGTGCTCCATTCACATAATATTTCCAGGCGTGAGTGCTGTTTGATGTTTTACTGATATTTCCAACTGTTACTGTGGAAAGGTCAGAGCTTAGTGAAGCAATTTCTCGGAATAAGTCAATCGCACTTTTTCCCTCTTCTAATGTAATTACTCTTGATACACTACCTTCCATCCCAAAGACAACCACAGCCTGAACAAAATCCTGATTGTCTTGTCCTATGTCTCCTGAGCCTGTTATATAATATCCTAAAGTTGCGAAGACAAACATTGCCACGAGTCCGATAAGAACCCATGCCTGGGGGTTCATTCTTACTCCAAAAATTACTAGCCCTTTATCTTTCCGTGGCCTTTTCGCCATCAGGGCTTTACTCTCCCAAGTGTGTAGTATGTCACTCCACTATCATTGTCTACTACTGCAATCCAAAGCTCTTTCTTTACAGAGTGTCCAAGTCTGACAAGCCTTGAGAATTCTGTCAGCGTCATGCTGAAATTCTCCGGAAGCGCGTGGATAAGATACTTTGCATGGTCTTCTCCCGGTACTCTGCCCCTCTCATATATTCTGAAATGCGCCCCAAACTTGAATCCAGATTTTACAATGTATCCTCGATCTCTGATATCACTGAAAGCAAGATATTGTACAAAGGCGCCTGCATCCCTTTCCTCTGCGTAGGCAAGTAGAGTATCAAAATCCATCACCTTTTTCCCTTTGCTGACTCTTAATTTCGTGTTCTCTACAAGATAAAGAGCTTCGACTAGTGGAATGGTAAGTTTTCCTCCTTTCCCAATCTCACCAAAATAACCCTTCTGATTTAGTGAGTTGGCTTCCTTTTGATCGGAGACAATGACGTTTCCTCCTACAAGCATGCCGCTTGCAACTTTGTTAGATGGCATAGTCAATTACTGTATTGTATTGATTATAAAGCTTAGGTTTATGAAACGCCTCTGAATTTATTTACAGTTTTCCAGAAAATATTTGTCTTGTACTTTTCCCCAACTAGGTCTCCTGCAAGTCTTTTGAATGCGTGGGCAGCTGGTGAGTTAGGCTTGTTGAGGACTATTGGGTTGCGAGCTCCAAGACTCTTGCTTACATTCTTGTCAAATGGTATTTTTGCAATAATTGGGTAATTGTTAAGTATTCCTTTAACGGTTTCATCCTTTAGTTCATAGCTTGAGCCGGTTACCTTGTTAAGTATGATCCCCCTTACAGGGACACTCATCTTCTCTGCCATTTTCAGAGCTTTTAGGGAGTCTATAAGTGCCGGAAGTTCCGGATTTGTAACAATGAGAACTTCGTCTGCCGCATTTAATGTCTTGATATCGCTTCCCCAGAGTCCTATTCCACAGTCCATTATAACTATTTCATATTTCTCTTCAAGTGGTGAAAGGGCGTCTCTCATACTTCCTGAGAATCCGTTCTTTGCGCCGAATATAGAAAGGCCTGCAGGTATAACATCAAGTCCGGAACTGTGTCTGGATACCGCGTCAAATATACTGTAATCCTGCTTTAGTGCTCCGTTAAGATTATTGTTTGGTCTTGGTGGAAGTCCTAATTGAAGAGCAACATTTGGAGTTATTATATTTGCGTCTATAACAACTACTTTCTGTCCAATATCGTTTAGAGATGCTCCAATATTAACTGCGGTCGTTGTTTTCCCAACTCCGCCCTTTCCGGATAAAACTACTATGTATCTTGTAATTTTAGATCACCTTTTATTATCTCTGATAACTCTCCTAGATTGCCGAGCAGATATTTAAACTTTTATCTACTGGTTTTCGTCTAGGGTATCAATGACACTTTCTATATACTCACTTTCAGGTTGTTTTTTACTTCTCTTTCGCTTCCCCTTTCCTGTTGATTTCTTGCTTTTCTTTCCTTTTGCGTCATCTTGTTCATATTTCTCTGTTTTTTCAAGGCTCTGAACTTTTCCAGTCAGTCCTTCTAGAACTTCTCTGAGTTCAATTGCCTCTTGGTGAGTTCTGTTAAATGAGGAAATCACTTCCTCAAGATTATTTATTAGTGTCTCAACCTCTTCAGGTGATGCCTTTTCTGTACCTTCTTTCTGGGGTGTTTTATGTGATTCCCCAGTCTGCCTGAAATTTCTAAGCTCTATTTTACTTAGGTCAAGTCTTTCTCCACTAGCGATTTCTGTTGCCTCTCCTTTCTGTGTTTCTGCTTGCTTGAGAATTCCCGCGATACCTGTAAAAGGAGTTGCTTTTTTGTTACTGTGCTCTTCACTCTCTTCTTTGCTTGTATCGACTATTTCCAAAGCTTCCGTGATTATTGCCATCTCTTCATCGTCTTCCTTTTCTTTTCCAGGTTTCATCCCATGCCTACTCCTCTGTGACCTTATATAATATGTCATAACGAGAGAAAGCAGAATTATTCCGGCAATTACCGAAATCATTCCCCCTCCTTTCATAAATGTGAACAGTCCGGTCACGACTCCTCCTGAATATAATCCTTCTCCTGTTTCAGAGCGCACATCTACATTTACAGTCGTATAATCGTAGTCTCCGTCAGAGCTTTTGATGTAGACTCGCATTGTGCTGTTTCCTATGGTGTTGTTTCCGAAATTTATTGTGGCTGTTATATCTGCTTCCTGACCGAATCCGAGTGTGACGTTATTCGGACTAATCGTTGCGTTTATTTTGTCAACATAGATGCTGAAGCTTTTAGTAACTGTGTCCTTATTGTATACTCTGAGGCTCAGGTTAACTGAGCCTGTTCCATTGATAAAAACTTCAGGAGTAAGGGTGTCGATTTCAGGTGAAAACTCACCCTGGTTTTCAACTACAATAAAGTTTATTTCTCTGCTTACGTCCCTCTCAGTTGAGCCGATAACTTCTGCTTCAAAACGAACACTGTATGTTCCAAGTTTGTCCTGTATTTTATCATTGTCTGTCTGTATCAAAAAGTTGAGTTTTTTGCTTTTCCCACTTACCAATGTTACATTTTGTTCTGCAGCTCGTTCACCGTTTATATTAAGATAAACTTTAGCATTTGTAGGATAGTCATTCTGAAAATCTCTGAAGTGCACGTCTACTGAAAATAACATTTCTTCTCCCATTGTACTGCGTATTTTATCAGAATCAACAGATGGGTTGCGTAGCTCTATGTCATCATAATTCAGCGACCCTGGTGTTGCTGTGTCAACTTGGTAAAGGTAGGAACTTTCAACTCTGATTGTTTCACTGTGATTAAGAAGAACTGTACTTCCTTCTGTGACATTCAGTCTTATAGTGTAATTGCCCTCTTGAAGGAAACCAAGCTCGTCTGGTGTAAGCGTCGCTGTAAACCTTCCGCTGTTGTTCGTATCAGGAATCAAATATTCTTTCAAAGCCTCATTGAGATATACCAAAATACTGTAGTTTGCTCCAGTTCCGTTCTCTTTCAAATATCCTGTTATTGAAATACTCTGTTCGGCCTTGCTGTCCGCTCCGAATGTAATATTTCGCGGATATATGTCAAGGCTTACAAATTCAAGGTCCTTTAGCACTGAAAAATTCATCTGAATCTCATTGTTGCTCAGATTAGTGTCGTTTATGCTATTGCCTGTATCATTAATATTATAGGATGCTGTAAAAGTATAATCTCCAGGAATTCCAGCTGTCCAGCTTTGTGTGTATGTTCTGCTTTCTCCGGCTGAAAAACCATTGTTGCTATCAATACTAGTCCAGTTTACTGATGCATTTGAATTTACTATATTGAAATAAACGCTTATATTTCCAACTGTCTCATTTCCAAGGTTTTTCAGACTTGTCTGAATCTCAAGAGGCTCTCCTGAGCGTATTTCAGAGTCATTGATAGACAGAGAGCTAATTTCCATGTCGACAAAAGCGTGAGCAGGAGCTGCTATTAGTGCAAAAAACAAGACCACCATTCCCACGATTTTAATGCCTTTCATATTCACTACTTTGCAGTGATAATTTTGGTATATAAGCTTTGCTTCTGTGGATTTAAGTGGGACTGGCCGGATTTGAACCAGCGACACCCAGATCTTCAGTCTGATGCTCTCCCAGGCTGAGCTACAGTCCCGACTTGTGACTATCTTATTGCAACATCCCTATAAAACGTTTCTGCACTAAAGCTTTTAAATCCAATTTCCTATGCTTATTATGGTTCAGATTACAAAAGCGGATGGAAGCCGCACAGTTTTCAAAAAAAGCAAAATAGTTGGAACCTGCCTTCGCTCAGGCCTTTCAAAAGAGATTGCAGTCAAAATCGCGGATGAAGTTAATCGTGGGGTTTATGAAGGGATGCGAACCCGAGAAATTCTGAAAAAGACACTAAGTCTTATAGACAAGTACGAATCGAAACAACATAAATACAAATATAATTTGAAGCAGTCAATAGCAGAACTTGATCCTGAGCACCATCAGTTTGAAAGATTTATTACTCATCTTTTCAGAGAGCTCGGCTATAAAACTCGATGGAATGTAATTGTTCAGGGGGAAGTTATTGAGCATCAGATAGATTCTCTTCTTGAAAAGGGCGGGCGAAAACTTCTGATAGAGTGCAAGCATCACATAAATCCTCACCGGCTGACTGGTCTCGGAACTGTTCTTACTACTTGGGCTGTTCTCGACGACGTTCGAAAAGGTCCAAATCCTTATAACAACATCTGGCTTGTCAACAATACAAAATTTTCAAACCACGCAAAAAAATATTCTGCCGCCAAGAAAATGAAACTAATTGGCTGGAATTTTCCTAAAGGGCTCTCTCTGCCTGAACTAATAGAAAAAACACAGGCTTATCCTGCAAATATTATTTCTATGAGCGCAAAAGAGCGCAAGATCATAATGGCTAATAATATACTTCTTGCCAAAGAGCTTGCCTCCTGCAAACCGGACTCTCTGAGTAAAAAAACAGGTCTTCGAAAATCACGCGCTGAAGAGCTCGTTGAAAAAGCAAAGACATTACTCAAGGCATAGCTTGTCTTACTCTACTGTCACACATTTGGCAAGATTTCTTGGTTTGTCAGGCGACAAGCCTCTCAGAACTGTTACATGGTATGCCAGAAGCTGCAGAATCAGAATGTAAAGCAGTGGGTATTCCTCATTCCCTGTTTTGGGAACCCTTAGAACTTCTGAGGCCACATTACTCACCTTTTCATCCCCTTCCCATGAGAGAGCCAATATAAGTCCTCCACGTGCTCTAACTTCTTCCATATTTGAAATCGTTTTGTCATACATCTTCGGAAGAAGTGGCACAATAACGGGCGTTCCCTTTTCTATAAGGGAAAGTGTCCCGTGCTTCAGCTCTCCTGCCGGCATCCCCTCTGCATGCATATAGCTGATTTCCTTTAGTTTGAGAGCACCTTCCATAGCGAGAGGATATCCAAGACCTCTCCCTATAAAGTAGGCGTTTTCTTTTTCCTGTATTTTCTCTGCAATTTTCCTGATCTCAGGTTCAAGTTCCAGAACCGTTCTCTGCATCTTTGCAAGTCCTGTTTCATGGCTTTCTCCTTTTATCATTTTATAGAGTAAGTATAGGCTAAGCATCTGCGCAGAGAAAGTCTTCGTCGCTATTACTGCTATCTCTGGACCTGCAAGAGTATGTATTGAAAAATCTGCCTCTCTTTCAAGAGAACTTCCAAGAACATTAGATATGGACAGAATCTTGGCCCCTTCCTGCTTTGCCTTTTCAACTGCAGACAGTGTATCTGCGGTTTCCCCTGATTGTGATATTGCTATAACAAGGTCATCCTTTCCAATCTTCACAGAGGCAAATTCAGAACCTATGACAGCTTCTGTCCTGATTCCAATACTGTTGAAAAGATACTTTCCATAAAGAGCCGCGTGGTAAGAAGTTCCGCAGCCAGTAAACATAATTCTGCTGTATTTTTTTATTTCTTCAGCTACTGGTGTTAAATCCTCTAGGGCTTTCATAGTGTCTTCAGTAGTTCTAGGTATTTCGTTAATTTCCTTGAGGGCAAAATAGTCATATCCTTCCTTCTCGGCCGCTTCTGCATCCCAGTTTATTTCCTGAACTTTCCTGTCTGCGGAACCTTTGAGATTCCGTATTTCATAAGAGTTTTCTGTGATATACCCATAGTCACCATTTTCAAGTATCACTACCTTATTCGTTTCCTTCAGAAAAGCTGGTATGTCTGAGGCGATGAAATTTTCTTCATCCTTCAGTCCAATTATTAGGGGTGATTTGTTTCTTGCAAAAAGCAACTTTCCTGGCTCAGCTTCCTTGATTGCGACTATTGCATATGAGCCCCTGAGCATCTCCAATGTTTCCTTAAGACTATGGTCTTCAAGAATATGTGCAATAACTTCTGTATCTGTCTCTGACTTGAATTTATGACCCTTCTTCTCGAGCTCATTTTTCAGTTCCGAATAATTCTCTATAATCCCGTTATGAACAACTGCAATTTTTCCTCTGCAGTCCGTCAGTGGGTGTGCATTTTCTTTCGTTGGCGCTCCATGGGTGGCCCACCGTGTATGGCCTATCCCTGACTTACCCTCTAAAGAGGTGAAATCGAGGGCATTGGAAACCTCTGAGACTTCTCCTTTGTCTTTGAGAATTTCCAAGCCCTCTCCCACCACTGCAATACCTATGGAATCGTAACCGCGGTATTCAAGGCGCTTCAGTGAGTTCAGTAGAAGTCCTGAAGCGTTTCGGTTTCCGGTGTAGCCTATTATTCCGCACATATTCTTAGTTTAACGGGAGCTACTTATAAGCATTATTAAAAAATTTATAACACCACTAAAAAATTTATATACTACTTCTGAAATATAGCCTTCATGTACTTGGTAGAAAAGAAAGACAAGGGTCTCTTCACTCTCCCTGCAAAGGAGCTCAGCTGCGAAAATTTGAAGGTCATGGGCTCTCCTTTAGCGACCAGAATACTAGAAACTCTTTCAAAGGGTTCTAGTTATCCAAAGGAAATTGCAGAGCGTCTTGGTGTTCACGAACAAAAGGTTTACTACCACATAAAGAATTTTCTGAAGAATGGCATTGTTGAGGTTAGCGGGGAAGAGTCCAGGCAGGGTGCAACTGCAAAGTACTATTCTCTGACCAGACCTTCTTTTTTCGTTCGTTTCAAGGATCCTGTCCGAACTGGTAAGCTTTCAGAAGAACGCAAAAGTGAATTCCTCGATCCCTTCATCAAGAACGGTTCCCTGAATGCCAATATAATAATCGGTAGCCCTCACGCCCACGGGCCGGAAAGGTCCAGAAGTCGTGATGGTTTTTATGGAATAGATGTAGCTCTTTTCCTGGGAACCTTCCTCAATTATGCTAGCAAGACCAATGTTCGTCTGGATACTGAACTTCGTTCTGAGGATTTGAGGAAAAATCTTATACTCCTCGGAGGTCCCGTAGTCAACAAAATAACGGAGCGTTTCAACGCAAAAATGCCAATACGATTTGATTTCAAGACTAAGGATATCTATTCTTCAATAACAAAGAAAACATACTCTGCAGATGAGACTGGTCTAATAGTTCGATTCCCAAATCCTTACAAGAAAGATAAACATGTTCTTGTTCTTGCAGGAAAGCGCTATTCAGGAACAAGGGCTGCAACTATTGCACTTGTTGAGCATCTTGAAACTATAGAGAAAGGCAATGCTTTAAAGCCAAAAATTTTCGCGAAAGTCGTAGAAGGTATAGATGCTGACTCTGACGGAACTGTAGATTCTCTTGAGTTTTTGGAATAATTTTCCACTCATTTTCTCTTATAGAAATGCTTATAAGCTATTAATCACTCTACAGTAGTAACAAATGAAGAAACTACTAGTAATGGCTGTTTTACTGGTCGCTCCCATGATGTTTTTTGGAATTTCTGTGGAGAAATCGGCAGCTATGGCACCTTTTACAGCTTCGGTCTCGGAAGCAGAATATGAATGGTCTGCAAACAGAGAGTCTTTTAGCTCAATTTATTTAGATCAGGCAGAAAATTGTGAGTCTGGCGGAGTATTCCGTTCAAGGACAAAAAATGTCCAGCTTTCAGGACCAACTGCACTTCTAGTTGCATCTGAACTCTCAACTGGTTCCCAGATGGAAAATGTAGAATCTATGTTCAATTATGTCGCAAATATGCCATATCTACGCTATTCAGAATGGCGCAATACAGAGGATATATTGAAAACTATGAATGGAGACTGTGCTGACAAATCAGTTGCACTCGTTTCTCTTCTAAAGGGCGCGGGATTCGAGTCCTATGTTGTTTACGGTGATGAGATAGACGGATACAGCCATGCGTGGGTATCTGTAAATATAGACGGCTACTGGCTGCAGCTTGATGCCACTACAAATGATATGTTTTCCATCTATAAGTGTATAGAGGAAGGCTGCGACTTCTCTTCTCACTACAAAATTGTTGGTTTTTTCGACAATTCTGAAAGTTATTATTGCTCTTAGTATATTTCTAGCGCTTTCTGCTCTGCTTAGCGTGCTGTTTTGCAAGTATCTTTATCTTAGACAGTATACTGTCGATGAGTTTTATTGGTACTGCGCTTTGTCCAAGCGTAAGGACTGTTAAGAAGGTTCCAACTACGTCGTATACTCCTACAAACCTGGCTATTCCACAATAAATTCTTTCTTCCGAGGTCTTATTTTCAAGTACGTCGCATTCAGTTATATCTCTATTATCGACATAGAGTTCAATTAGTGGTATGCTGTTTGCCGTAAGCTCGCCTGCGCTGTATATCAATTCTTCCGTTCTTCCCCGTCCTTCAACAGGATTTCGTATTCCCTTCCTTTTTTTTATTTCTTTGCAGGTTCCGTAAAGCCACATTGACTCAGCCCTGCTAATACAGCTTTCTCTTTCTCTGCAGTCTTCTCCTGTCCAACACCCCACTGGCTTATGAAGTATTTTTTTATAATCTGCTTCAATCAGTTCAAGTTTGTGTGTGAAGGAGCTGTCATTCAAAAGTTTCTCAACACAGTTCCAGTTCCTTTTTGGCTGGCAACTTGAAAAATCATAACAGTCAATCAGTGCAGAAAACATCCATCTCCAGTCGTCCTTCCCAAATTCCGTATTTTTTAGTTCATCTTCCAAAAATATTCCGGACTTTGTCACTAGTTTCTCTGTTTTTATATCAAGATAGTGCGTCCAAGTTCCATATATCTCGTATTCCTGTTTTAATTTCCATCCAAAAATACCTTTCTTTGCGACCTTTTTGAGCAGAATTCTTTCCAGCCCTTCTTCCTCTTCAAGAATGTCAATGTACTTTTTGTTTACAGGTTCTCCCTGAAAATACAGGGTTATTTCCTCTTCCGCAACAAGATACTTTCCCAAATAATTGACTTCCAAGACCTCTTCGGTTTTCCAGCAAGCTTCTCCTTGTATCCTAATATCAATTTCTTCGAGAGCTAAGGTAATTTCCGGGCTGGCATTTTCACTGTCCCCTGAATAAGATATACAGCCACTGATGACAATAACAGCGAGCAGCAGTAATAGAACTAGCTTCATATTGATATATGCCTTCCTAAATATTTTAAACAAAATCCCCTGGGGCCACGGGTATCCTACTATTTTTATACTACGCTTCCTTACCCCTCTTCGATGAGCAAATCCAGGAAAATAAGCGGAGAAGTGGCATTTTCATATTTTATCATAGCCCTGAATGTCGTATTAGGACCGATTCTCATAATTCTCCTTACAAGGACTCTTGGTGTCGAGCTCTATGGAGTCTTCATGCTTCTTGTTGCCCTAATTTCTCTTCTGTCTCTTGTCCTTCAGCCAGGTTTGTCACAATATCTTGTCGCAAGGCTTCCTGGAATGCCGAAAAAGATGTGGCCTCAGATATTTCACTCAATTCTGGCCTTCGAGCTGATTTTCCTTTCATCAGCCTTGCTCCTGTTTTATTTCACTCCACTGAGGGGCTGGTTCCTTGAGTTTAACAGGTTGTCAGGGTATTCCGAACTATTTTCAATCAGTCTCTTCATAACATTCACTGCAACTCTTATTGTTGTGTATGAATTCTATTTCAAGGCAAAGCAAAGAATAAATTTCTCCAATCTAATGGGATTCATGCGCGGCAAGGGATGGGTCATTTTTCTACTTGCCTTTTTCGCATTGTACAGAACTCTTTCTTTGATAGATGTTCTTATGGTCTGGCTGCTTTCCAACATCGCCGTGCTTCTTATATTCATGTGGGCAAGTCGTTCAGATATTGCCTTGTTTATCCGAGGTGGTGGGATTAAATTCAGCGCAGCCAAACAAGGTTTCTGGTTCGGTTTTCCCTTGATACTTATGTCTGTCATGACCTGGGTCATAATGACTAGTGATCGTTACATACTCAATTATATGGGATCTGTTGAGCTGGTCGGTCTCTATGCAGTTCCTTACGCTCTGTTTAGTCTTATATTCAATCTTGGAAACGCTCCTAACAATGTTTTACTTCCTTATTTTTCTGAGAGCAGGATAACTGACAGAAAAAAATACAGTTTCTATGTCAGCGCTGCTCTGAAATACGGTCTTCTTGTGCTTGTCCCCGGAACTGTCGGAGCCTATATCTTGGGAGCTGAACTCATAAGTCTTCTTTCAGGAAATGCTTTCATGGCATCCGTTCCTCTTGTGGCAACTCTTATGGCATTTCCACTCTTCGCCCTTCTCGGAGCAATTGGAACTAATGTTCTAATGATACACGGCAAGACCAAATCTATCGGGCTTATCTACAGCTTCGGAGCCCTTCTTAACATATCCTTCAACATAATTCTTATACCTCTCTACGGGATGCACGGTGCGGCGGTAGCAACTGTAATCAGCTATTTCGTAATAGCAATCTTAGTCTTTTATCCTGCCAGTGGTCTTGTACGTTTCGACTACAGATACGTAAAAATTCCACACATTCTGCTTTCTGCGGCAATAATGGGGATCTCAATCGTTTTCATACATCCTGCTAGTGCAGTGTCAAAACTCATGACAATAGCTCTTGGAGTTGCGGTCTTCGGGGCCTCAGCCTATGCAACTGGAGTTTTCAACATAAAAGAGAAGACACTTTTCAGGTCTATAATGTCTCTTCCTTTCCGTAGGAAAGCCAGTAAGCTTTAAATAGCTCTCTGAACTCTTAATTATATGCGTGGAAGTAGCAGTTTTCGTTGTACATATCTTATAGAGTGGGTTGGCGAAGGTTATGACTAAGTACATAATAACTACAGGGGGAGTAATAAGCGGTCTAGGTAAGGGACTCGTTTCTGCTTCTATTGCAAAAATTCTTCAGGTTTACGGCTACGACGTTACAAATGTTAAGATAGATCCCTATGTGAACATAGATGCTGGTACTATGAACCCCTTCGAGCATGGGGAAGTTTTTGTTCTTGATGACGGCGGAGAGGTTGACATGGATTTAGGAACTTACGAGCGCTTTCTCAATCAGAATCTTTCTCGAAAACACAATATAACAACTGGAAAAGCCTACAAAACGGTGATAGACAAGGAACGCAAAGGAGATTATCTTGGAAAAACAGTTCAGATAATACCCCATGTTACAGATGTAATCAAGAATAGGATAAAAGAAGTTGGAAAGGGAAAGGATATCGTTGTTGTTGAAATCGGAGGCACTGTAGGGGATATAGAGAGCATGCCCTTCCTTGAGGCGGTACGACAGCTTCACTTTGAAGAAGGCTCAGAAAATGTCCTGTTTATGCACGTTACACTTGTTCCTACAATGAGTGTCGTCGGCGAACAGAAGACCAAACCAACTCAACATAGCGTAAAAAGGCTTCTCGAATCAGGAATACAGCCGGACATACTAATCGCTCGTTCCACTTCCCCTCTACACAAAAAAACCAAAGAAAAAATTGCCCGATTTTGCAATACTCATGTTGATGATATAATTTCAGATCCTGACGCTGACTCTATTTATGAAGTTCCACTTCTTATGGAGAAGGAAAAGCTCGGTGAGAAAGTTACAAAGAAGCTTGGTCTTAAGAAGGGCAAGCCACTTTCATCATGGAAGAAACTAGTTGAAAAAAAGATTAAGGCAAAAGGACGAATAACAGTTGCACTAGCCGGTAAGTACACAGCTCTTAACGACTCTTATGTGAGTGTTCTTGAAGCGCTTAAACACGCGGCAATGGAAATTGGCTGTAAAGTTGATGTTTTGTGGTTGGAGACTTCAGATTTAGAGAAGGACAAAAAGAAGCTCAAAGATCTTGACAAGGTCCACGGTCTCATAGT
>Ga0310122_10001161_pt1 | contig 16862 bp, 13 predicted proteins | sample CB6_Bottom_1051__FD_203503 | JGI IMG/M metagenome (GOLD analysis project Ga0310122, IMG submission 203503) | Marine microbial communities from Western Arctic Ocean, Canada - CB6_Bottom_1051 | ecosystem: Environmental > Aquatic > Marine > Oceanic | place: Canada: Western Arctic Ocean | collected...
AGGGAATCTGGAAGCAGGACCGGATCACTCAGGCGCATTCGGAAAACGAACATTCCTACGCATCTCCGCTGCTGTACGACGATGGCCAGCACAGATTTCTCGTGACTCACGGAGCTGACTACACAACCGCACATCGGCTCAGCGACGGGACTGAACTATGGCGTTTGGGAGGATTGAATCCGCACGACGATCCCAAGAAGCGCTATCATCCCACGCTGCGTTTCGTGGCGTCACCGACTGCCGTGAACGGGATGATCGTGGTGCCAACCGCGAAAGAGGGACCGATTTTCGCGATCCGGCCGGACATGACGGGACTTTTGACCGGCAACCATGACGCTCATATTTGGGTCCGTCCGCGAAATACGCCCGACGTTTCGTGTCCGCTGATTGTCGACGGATTGGTATATCTGCTCAAAAAGAAGGGGCAGTTGTTGGTTTTGGACGCGAAGACTGGCAAGGAAGTCTATTTCAACCAACCTCGGCCGGGAGTGCGGCACCGCGCGTCACCAGTCCATGCCGACGGCAAGATCTATCTGGCAGCGCGCGATGGCGGCGCCGTGAGAGTGATCAAAGCCGGCCGAAAGTTCCAGCTTTTGGCGACGAACGATCTTGAAGAAGACATCTCGGCGTCACCCGCAATCTCGAATGGAACCATCTATTTACGGACGTTCAAAGCACTTTGGGCAGTACGCGAGAAATGATACTTACTACTTCTTCTTTTTTGGCACGGTGATGGGACTTCCACACTGTTTACACTTCATTCGCTTGCCTGAGTTCTTGGCGCTGACCTTGTAACTGGCGCTGCATTTCTTGCACGCGACTTGGATCACCGCAGTCTTTGGCCGAGTCTCCTTTGTTTTCGCGGTCTTTTCTTCGATTGTCCTCTCGCTGCTCTTCTGCGAATCATCATCCTCGTCGTCGAAATCGTCTTCTTCCATTGCTGCAAGCAGCATGTCCGTGACGGCTTCATCGGTGCGATTGACGTTTTCGAGGTCGTCCATGAGTTCCGTGGGAGTTTGGTATCGATCGTCCGGCTTCTTGGCCATCATTCGATGGATGATGGCGACGGTCGCCTCGGGAATGTCTTCGTTCTTGTCACGCGGATTCGGCGGCGGCGTTGTCGCATGTGCCTGCAACTTGTTGGTCAGACTTCCGTCTGGGAATGGCGGGCCGCCCGTCAGCATTTGGTACCAAGTGCAACCCAGCGAGTAGATATCACTGCGGATGTCTGCCGAGCGGCTGTCGCGAGTTTGTTCGGGCGACATGTAATCGACGGTGCCGACCGTCGTGCCAGCGCGTGTAATGCCGGTCTCGACGGATTCCTCCATTGATCGCGCCAATCCCATGTCGGCCAGCTTGACTGTTCCGTCTTTCGTGATCATGAGATTCGACGGCTTGATGTCGCGGTGGACAATTTTTCGATCATACGCATGCCGTAGCGCGTCGGTGACTTGCTTAATGATGTCGAGGCTGCGTTTTTGGTCGATCGCGCCACGTTGCTTGATCAGTTTGTCAACGTCGATGCCGTCGACGAATTCCAGAGCAATGAACATTTGCCCTTTGTCTTCACCGGCCTCGTAGGTTGTAATAATGTTCTTGTGCTGTAAGAGAGCCGCGGCCTGCGCTTCCGATTTGAATCGCTTGATCGCGTTGGTGTCCTTGGCTGCATCCTTTGATAAGATTTTCAACGCGACTTGTCGCTTCAATTGAGTGTCGGTCGCGAGAAACACGGCACCCATGCCGCCTTCTCCCAACTTCTTAACGAGCGCGTATTTGCCGAGCATCTTTGCTTTTTTGGCTGGTTTTTCCGGTTTCGGTTTGGCGTTTGCGTCGGCCAGTTCGAAGTTCGTATTTCCGATTCGAAATTTCTCGCCCGGTTCCACCGTCAGTTCCGTGACGGGTTTACCATGGAAGTAAACCGGGTTCTTCGCGGAGTCCAGGCAGCGCACAGCCAAGCGATCGCCTTCGAGCACGATCTCGACGTGCTCGCGCGATATGTGGTTGTCCCACGGGACGGCCCATCCTTCTTTCGGTTTGCGACCGATGAGAACGACCGCGCCATCCTCGATAGAACGGGTCCATCGTTGCCCCGGTTCCGGACCGGCAACAACGAGTTTCAGCATCAATGATCCCCTCTGAATCAACAAAACCCTTGTTTCCTCAGAATACACAATTCCGGTCCTTTAAGGGATGCTTCGAACCCAAAAGTTATTCTATTCTCGCCTAAATTGTGACGCGGACGAGCCCATCAATTCTTGTTGATGCGAATCCAGAGTTGCCCGATCGCCGATTTGACACATAAGTAAGGACAGAGAAGGCTGGCGCATCGGCAAAAGTGGGTACCACGTCTTCGAAGAAGGCGTGCGGCGCAGCCGCTGGAAACTTCCCCTGTGCGTCTGAAAGAAAACGCGACCGGTTCTTGTTTGTGCGTTCTTCCCGCGGTTTCCGGTGCCTGCGGCACACACCTTGCCTGGACGGCAAGATGTGGTACCCATCAGACACACACCTTGTTCCAGGGTGTGGTACCCACCAGACGTCGTGGTTTTAGAATGCGCAACTTCAAAAGATGCCCAATGACTTAGTATAATACGTGTCGCAATGACTGATGCCGGCGTGAGACATCACGCTGCCTGCTTTACGTGGTTCCTAAACTCCGGTTTAGGAACGAGACAAGATCGAAAAGTGGAACCGTTATGACCAACTCACTCTTCACCCGCCGCCGGTTCCTCCGGCAAAACGCCATGGGCATCGGCAGCGTTGCTCTGGCCTGGATGTTGCAGCAGGAGCGATCGTTGGCGACTCCGGCGAATGTGCCGAAGGTGAAGCCGACGTTTGATATGAAGCCGAAGTCGGCCGAGTTTGCTCCACGCGCGACGGCGATGATCTCGTTGTTCATGCACGGCGGGCCGGCACACATGGATTTGCTCGATCCGAAGCCGGAACTGACGAAACGGCACGGCACCGAGTATTCCGACGACGTGCAGTACAGCTTTGTGAATCGCGCCAGCAAGAAGCTGTTCGGCAGCCCGTGGAAATTCCAAAAGCACGGCCACTGTGGGACTGAAGTGTCGGAGCTGCTGCCCTGGACGGCCGGCATCGTGGACGACATCTGCGTGATCCGCTCGATGCACACGGGATACAACGGGCACGAGGTCTCGATCCGCTACATCAACAGTGGCATCCCGGCCGTGACCGGGCGTCCGTCACTGGGATCGTGGATCACGTACGGACTGGGTTCGGAAAGTCAGAATCTGCCGGCTTATCTGGTGTTGGTTGACCCCGGCGGTCAACCGGTCGACGGAGTCCGCAACTGGTCAAACGGCTGGATGCCTCCGTTGTTTCAGGGAACCGTCGTGCGTCCGAAAGAGCCACGGATTCTGAATCTGAACCCGCCGGCTCATTTGAAGGGCGCGCTGCAGAGGCAGAACCTGGCATTTCTGAAGAAACTGAATCGCGACCATTTGAAACGGCATCCCGGCGAGGCGGATCTGGAGGCTCGCATCGCCAGCTTCGAACTGGCAGCCCGCATGCAGACCGCGGCCACCGAGGCTCTGGATATCGGCCAGGAAACCAAAGCCACTCAGCAGTTGTATGGTCTGGACGACCCGGCCTCGCGCGAGTACGGCACGCGTTGCCTGATCGCTCGACGAATGATCGAACGCGGAGTTCGCTTCGTGCAGTTATTCTTGAACGGCCAGCCGTGGGACAACCACAGCAACATCCGCAGCAGTCTGCCGGCCGTCTGTCGCCGAACCGATCGGCCCGCCGCCGGCCTGGTGACCGATTTGAAGGCGCGCGGGATGCTCGAAACGACGCTGGTCCACTGGGGCGGAGAAATCGGCCGCTTACCGGTCACCGAAAACCACGGAGCCATGCAAAAATCCGGCCGTGATCACAACGGCCAGGGGTTCAGCACATGGCTCGCCGGCGGAGGCATTAAAGGCGGCATGACGTACGGCGAGACCGACGAATTCGGCCACCGCGCCGTCGTCGACAAAGTGACGGCGAACGACTATCAGGCAACCGTGATGAAGCTGTTTGGCATCGACCACGAGCAACTGATTTTCCACCACAACGGCCAGGAACAAAAACTAACCAACGACCGGCCGTGTCGCGTTGTCGACGAAATCATTGTATGACTGCGACATGCTAAAGATGGCAGAATCATGTTGGCAGAATGATAATGATTCTGTCCCAAATGATCCTGTAGTCTTTCCTACGCATCAAGCTCCATTGATTTGTTCGATGGATAAAAGGTATCCTCTTAGCGTTGCAATGGCTCTCGATAGAAAGGGTTGGCGAGATGTTGACAATCTACGGCCGAACAAATCAGTTCTGCGACGGAGTTTCGCGGCGTGACTTTTTGAAGATTGGCGGGCTGGCGATGGGTGGCCTGACTCTGGCTGATCTGTTGCGTGCCGAGTCTCTGGCGGGAGCAGCCGCGACCGGGAAGTCGATTATCAACATCTTCCTCAGCGGCGGTCCAACTCATATGGACACGTTCGATTTGAAGCCGGACGCTCCGAAGGAATACCGTGGCGAGTTTACTCCGATCGCCACGAAAATGCCTGGTGTCGGCATTTGCGAGTTGTTTTCAGAATTGGCGACGGTGGCCGATAAGTTCACAGCCATCCGCTCGATCACGGGCATGAACAACGAGCACACGAGTAACCAATCTGATTCCGGCTGGTCGGTTCGCTCACTCGATTCGATCGGCGGTCGGCCGGGTGTCGGTTCGGTGATGTCGAAAATCTGGGGGCCGGCACAGGAGGCCGCGCATGGCACGGCTCCAACGTGTGTCGATCTCAGCAATCGGTCGAAGCCGGGCTTTCTGGGACAGATGCACGCGGCCTACAAACCGGATGGTACGGGCCGCGCCAATTTGCAACTAAACCGCAGCATCAGTTTGAATCGGTTGGGCGACCGGAAGAATCTGCTGAGCGGTTTGGATAGGCTGCGTCGAGATGTCGATCGCAGCGGGATGCTGAGCGCGATCGACAGCTTTAGCGAGCGGGCCGTTGGTATCATCACGTCGGGCGAACTGGCCAAGGCATTGGATACGAGCACCGAAGACCCGCGTCTTGTTGCCCGTTATGGCAACGACCGCCGCTACAGTGGCCGGGGATTTTTGACGGCACGTCGGTTGCTCGACGCTGGTGTCCGCTGTGTATCGCTTGCCTATGGGAGTTGGGACACTCACGGAAATAACTTCGGGCATATGCGAAATCAGTTACCCCCGTTGGACCGGGCATTGACTGCTCTGATCGAAGACTTGGACGCTCGCGGAAAGCTGGACGATACGATCATCATGATGTCCGGCGAGTTCGGCCGGACGCCACGGATCAACGGCGGAGCGGGCCGTGACCATTGGCCGCGAGCCGCGTTCTTCTTCCTCGGCGGTGGCGGTTTCCGCCATCAAGGAGCTATCGGTACGACGAACCGCAAGGGCGAGGTTGCTCAGGATCGTCCCATCCATCTGCAGCACGTCTTTACGACAATTTACAAGCAGTTGGGGATCGATCCAGACTCGACAACGATCACTGATCCCAACGGGCGTCCGCAATACTTGGTCGAAAACCGCGACGTGATTCACGAGCTGGTTTGAAAACGCGACCAATCGAACTGAGATTCCCAAGAGCATTCGGTATGCTGCCGAGTGCTCTTTTTTGTTGAGTTGGATGAATCGACATGATTCAGGCGACCTTGAATCTCGACACCGCGATACGACAGACTTGGGATGTGCTCGTTGTCGGCGCCGGACCGGCGGGCGCGATGGCGGCACATCAACTGGCTCGTGACGGGTTTCAAGTTCTGCTGCTCGATCGAAAGTCGTTTCCTCGCTCGAAAGTTTGCGGGGGATGTTTCAATGCCTACGCAATGTCGATCTTGGAACAGGCCGGTCTCAGCGAATCCGTCAATCGATTGGGCAGCATCCCGACTCGCGAATTCTCGTTGTGGCAGAGAACTCGCAATGTCACGTTGCGCGTCCCAGGCGGAATCGCGGTTTCTCGTAAAGCGTTTGATGCCGCGCTGGTGGACGCCGCCATCTCGGTCGGCACCGAATTCCTGGATAGCTCACAGGCGGAACTTGAGGAACACGGGGACGATTTCGTTTCCGTCGCGCTGTCAAGCGGAGGACAACGAGGATTGACACGGGCGCGCGTTGTTGTCCTCGCCGGTGGACTCGGCAGTCAATTCCTGAAGAAGTCGCCGTCGTTTCGGACGAAAGTCAGTGCCACAACTCGCATCGGAATCGGCGGAGCCGTACCGAATCCCGACGGATGGTTCCAGGGCGGTACGATCTACATGGCAGTTGCCCGAAATGGTTATGCTGGAATCGTCCAGGTCGAAGACGGCAGTCTTAACATCGCGGCAGCGGTCGATCGTTCTCTGGTTAAATCGTTGGGACGTGCCGAATTGGCCGTCGCATCGATCTTGCGAGATGCGGGATTGCCGCACGATCAAATCCCATTGAATGGCCAGACCGGCGATGCGCATGACGGCTCGTTCGGCGAGTGGAAGGGAACAACGGGACTAACGTGCCGGACAACTCCGGTTGCCGGCGATCGTGTGTTCTTGTTGGGCGACGCGGCGGGCTATGTCGAACCATTCACAGGTGAAGGCATCGCATGGGCATTGGCATCGGCGGTTGCAGTGACGCCGCTCGTCTCAGCCGCCGTGGAGCAGTGGGATCCGAGACTCGCGCGTCAATGGATCGAGCTGCACCGTCGAACAATCCATAGCCGCCAACAATTGTGCCGTGCCGTTGCAGGAACGCTTCGTCATCCGTTTCTCGTCAGTGTCATTCTGAGGTTGCTGTCTTGGAGCCCGTCATTGGCGACACCCGTGATTCGCAGACTGAACGCCCAGATTTCGTTACCATAGTCCGCATGTCTCATCAAAATCGTAGGGTGTGTCAAGCTGGCCCGCCGAACGTTGGTGCGTCCGCGCGGGCAGAGCGATGTGAGATTTGGGGACATTGTACAATAACTCTGCCGGCGCGGACGCACCGTCATACGAAGTGCCCGATTGACACACCCTACATTCCGGTTCCGTCGCGATCCCCATTTTTCGTACCGAAAGAACTAATTGGATGAGTTCCTACATTGCCGGAATCGGCACGGCCGTTCCGCCTCATTGCGCCTCGCAAGCTGACTTGGCTGAGATCTGCAAATCGTTCTCGTGTCAAACTGATGATCATGAGCGATTACTGCCAGTGCTGTACCGTCGAACCGGAGTGAAGAAGCGGCACAGTGTTGTCCTGAAATCAAACGACGGTGGCCTGGAAGGCCGGCAGAGTTTTTACGGGGCGGCAAATGATGCCGCCGATCGCGGGCCGCGGACTTCCCAACGGATGGATGTGTACAACAGGGAAGCCTGTCAATTGGCGGTCCAAGCGAGTCAAAACGCGCTGCATGAATCACGCGTCTCCGTGGCAGAGATTACTCACTTGATTACCGTGTCATGTAGCGGATTCGGTGCTCCTGGTTTTGACATCGGAATGATTGAAGAACTTGGCATGAGCCCGCAAGTCGCGCGGACGCATGTTGGGTTCATGGGGTGCCACGGAGCCTTGAACGCGCTGCGGGTTGCTCGCGCTTTCACGCAAGCCGATCCCAGCGCATGTGTCTTGGTTTGTGCGGTCGAACTATGCAGTTTACACCAACAGTACGGTTGGGATCCGGATCAGATTGTCGCGAACGCGCTTTTCGCGGATGGCGCCGCCGCGGTTGTTTGCATGGGTGCAACGAGGCAATCGGTCAATTGTTGGAAAATCGAAGCGACTGGTTCAACGGTTGTTCCGGAATCACAAGACGCCATGTCGTGGCAAATCGGCGATCATGGATTTACGATGACGTTGTCTCCTCGCGTGCCGGATTTGATCCAACAGCAGTTGCGGCCCTGGCTGGATGACTGGCTGGCTTCCAATCGGCTTAGCATCAAAGCGGTTAAGTCATGGGCCGTACATCCCGGTGGCCCCAGGATTCTTTCGGCATTTGGCGAGACCGCTGAATTGGAACGAGAAGCACTCGACGTGTCGTATCAAACATTGGCTGACTACGGCAACATGTCGTCGCCAACCGTCTTGTTCATCCTGCGGGAACTGCGAGAGGCCGGAGCTGCAACTCCTTGCGTTGCCTTGGGTTTCGGTCCCGGGCTGGCGATTGAAGCAACGCTGTTCTCGGCTTGATGCCGTGCAAGGCCCGTCCGCGGCAAATCAGGCAAACTTTGCGGATTATTCCGATTGTATGCAATTTGACGGCCCCCAATGCCGATCTCAGTACAAGCGACTGTCGTTGATCGCGGTTCATTTTGCGCACGCGCCGCGTGTTTGTTCTGATCCGTGGTTCGGATTTTCGGCACCAAACTACAAATTAAGCGTTCTGAGCAATCAACCTTTGGTTGCGCTTGTACGGAGGCACGGCACTGATGTTGTTTTTCTTGAGGCCGGTTCGCTTCTTGGCCAAGGCGATGACCGATGAGGCCACGCCGCGTCGATTGGCGGCGGGGTTCGCTTTGGGCATCGTCATCGGGCTCGTTCCCAAAGGCAATTTGACCGCGATCGCATTGATGATCGTCCTGTGTGGGACCAAGGTGAATTTGGGAGCCGGCATGTTGTCGGCGTTCCTCTTCTCTTGGGTGGGAACCATCACCGATCCGCTGACTCATCAAATCGGGTTGGCGTTGTTGACATGGGAATCGTTAGAGCCCATGTGGACGGCTTTGTACAACACGCCCGTTATGCCGTGGACCGACTTCAACAACACGATCGTTCTAGGCAGTTTGGTGTTGGGGCTGCTGATCGCTTACCCGGCATACCGATTGGTCGAGCCTCCCACTCGGCGGTACACGCCGCCGGTTTCCGAGCGGCTGAAGAAGTTCAAGATCGTGCAGATGCTGTGGGGCTCGGAATGGGCCGGCAGATTGGGGCAAGCCTAATGAGATGGAAGTACCTGATTCCACGATTCGTGGTCGTCACACTCGTTTGGGTGTTCTTCGCGTTTGCGTTTGATCCGCTGTTGCGGTACGCCGTCGTCTCGGGCGGACAAAGCGCGGTCGGTGCGAAAGTCGACGTCGCCGGCCTGACTTCGGGGTTTTTCCCGCCACAATTCCAAATCAAAAACGTCCAAGTGGCGAATCCTTCGGAACCCGGTACGAATCTGATCGAATTCGAATCGATGCGCATGCGCGTCGCCGGCGATGCACTGCTGCGGCGAATCTATGTCATCGAAGAAGGATCAATCACGGGCCTGCGCTGGGGAACTCCGCGTGACAACGACGGGCTGCTGCCGGAATCCGAGCAATCAGACGAGACGGACGGTCCCGGAATGTTTGACGGCATGAGTGACAAGGTTGCCGAGTTCTCGAAGAAGCTCGCCAATGACATGGTGGATCGCATCAAGGGAAGTCTCGATCCGCGGCAACTCGAAACAGTTCGCCATGCCGAGGAACTGAACCAAAAATGGGACGGCCGCTTCGGTGAGTTGAAGATGCGATCGGAAACGCTGAAAGAGCGGATCGACGCGATCAAGAACGCGATCAAAAACACGAAAGGCAACGCGATCGGCCGCATCGAAGCCTATACCCGTGTGGCTGAAGAAGCCGAAATGCTAAAAGAGGATCTCAAGCGATTGCGGGGCGAGTTACCGATGCTCGTCGAAGACGCTCGCGGCGACATGAAATCGCTCGACGAATCACGGCAGCGCGACATGCAGGCTGCCAAAGACAAGTTGCAGCTTCTCAAAGAATTTGACGGCGACAAGTTGACTCAGGAATTGTTGGGTGAAGAACTGAAAGCTCAGCTTGAGGAAAGCGTGGAATGGGCCGTGTGGATTCGCGAGAAGTTGGCCATCGCGACCGCAAGAACTGAACCGGAACGCTCGCGCGGCCGCGACATCCCGTTCGATCGCGGCGCGAAATTGCCGAAGTTGCTCGTCAAAAAGTTAAACGTTTCCGGGCGATGCGAATTGGGTGGCGACGACCTGGCGTTTGAAGGAACCATCACGGGTTTGACCAGTAATCCTCGCGTGTATGGCCGGCCGGCTGTTTTCCGGGTGACGGCCAACGGCACGGCGAGTATTTTGGTCGAGGCAGTACTCGATCATACCGGCGACAATCCGGTTCATGATGTTTTTGTCACGTACGTTCTTCCCGCGGGAAACGGACCGAATTCCTCGGGACTGGCCTGCGAAGCCAAGCTGAGATTCGTCGATGATACCGTCTCGGGGAGAGTGGATTTCCATCAAGAGCCGCTGACGATCCCCGTCGAATCCATTGCTAACAGCAATCCGCGAGTGCAACTGGCGCTGGCGAGCGTGCTGAGCGAGATCCATCAACTCGATGCCACGATCGACGTGTCGGGAGCAATCCGCAAACCGAAACTGAAACTCTCGTCGAACTTGGGCCCCAAGATTGCCGACGGCGTCAATCGGTTCCTGTCGAGCGAGCTTGAATCGCGTCGAAAGGAACTGGTGGCCAAGGCGAACATCCTGGTCGAGGAACGCGTCACGGGATTCCAACAAATGTTGAACGACAAGTATGGAAATATCGTCCAGGGTCTGGATTTGAACGACACACAAATTCGCGAACTTGTGCAGCGCGTCGCGACGAAGAACGGGATCGATTTTGATCCACGCAAACTGAAGGGACTGTTTCGCCGCTGAGTTTCAATTTTCGGCGATTCCATTGGGAATTCGAACAGCTTATGTCTGTTGAAAAACTGGGGAGCATCATGGTTCTGTGGACTAATTCTTCCATTCGGTTGTGTCCGGTGCGACTATTCGCGCCCGCATTCGCCGTCGTCGCAATGGCATGTGTTGTCGAAGTTCAGAGTCTCGCGGATGACGGATGGAGACCACGTGCGAGCAATTCTTCGTCGGACCGTCAGTCCGTTCGTCCGTCAGCTGACATCTCGCGTCTACAGCAGCGCGGTTGTCGCTGGAACGTTTGTGGAAGCGGATCAATCAATCGGACAACCAATCGACGCGATCGATCAGGTGACACAAACGGCTTATCAATCGGTCGTTCCCAACAGTGCTCCGTATGCGCCGCAGTACATTCCATCGAACATGGGGAGCGCGCAAGTCAACAGTGATATTTCGATTGCCTTTGGTTTCGATTTTCTGCAACCGTCGTGGTCGAATGATTCGTTTACGGACCTGTTGCCGGGAACCATGGCTGCGTTGTTTCCCGGACTGAACGTCGACACTCGGATCGAGCACGATTACGGATTGGCTCCGCGATTCGAGGTCGGTTGGGGATTCGGAGATTCCGATTATGGCCTGACAGCCAGTGGCAACTTCCTAAGTCTCAGCGGCAATCTGCGGCAAAACGTTGGCAGCGGAACGACTAACGAATCGATCCAAGGCAACAGCGTCGTCAACATCATGTCGATCAATCTTCCGGAAGTCTCGAAAATCAAGCGGATGAGTGAGTCGGATATCGACTTTCTGGGAGACTCGGTCGTTGAGTTCCGATTGGGAACTCGTTACTCGACTATCAATCAAGTCTTCGCGGCAAGTCTCAGACGTGGAAACGGAGCGGCCGTCACGACGTCGTCGTTTCAAGATTTCCGAGGCGTCGGACTGACAACCGCCATCAACATCGGAATCCCCATGGGTCGCAGTTGGTGGATTTACGGCAAGTCGCGTGGCTCGATGATGGTCGGCAGCAATGAGCGTCAGGCTAATTTCTCGTTGCTGGTGCCGGGCGGCGGAGCGGGAACGACTTCGAATACTCTTTCCGAAGACAAGACCGACATCATTCCCGTCGGAGAATTCGAAGCCGGAATAATCTGGGACAACCGCGATTATCTGCAATACGACGACTCTGGTGCTAACACTCTGACTTGGCTGAAGCTGGGTTTTGTCGCTCAAGTCTGGGGCGACAGCGGACTGATCAGCGCCGGCACGGGCAACGATTTCCGTGACGGGCACTTGACGTTGATGGGGTTCAGTCTGCAGGCGGGCATTGAACGGTGACTGGGGTCGCGATTCGCGATTTTAGATTTGGCATCCGTCACCGGGTACCACATCTTCGCCAGAAGGTGTGCGGCGCAGCCGCCGGAAACCTGTCTTGTGCGTTCATGACAGAACACGCTCGGTTCTTGTTTGAACATTCTGCCTGCGGTTTCCAGTGCCTGCGGCACACACCTTGTTCCAAGGTGTGGTACCCATCTGTTGCGATTCGCGATCTGGCACCCCTCACTGGGTACCACATCTTCGCCAGAAGTTGTGCGGCGCAGCCGCCGGAAACCTGTCTTGTGCTTTCGTGACAGAACCTGATCGGTTTTTGTTTGAACGTTCTTCCTGCGGTTTCCAGTGCCTGCGGCACACACCTTGTTCCAAGGTGCGGTACCCATGTACCCGCCTCAAAAACTTCTACTCATCCGTCACGCAGCCTTTGGATGCCGACTCGACGTTTTTGATGTATTTGTAGAGCGTTCCGCGAGTGAACTTGTAGGGCGGGGCCGTCCAGGCAGCACGGCGGCTTTGCAGTTCTTCGTCGGGCACATCAACGGTGATCGTGTTGGTCTCGGCATCGATCGTGATCGCATCGCCGTCTTGAACAAGACCGATTGGTCCGCCTTCCTGAGCTTCCGGAGTGACGTGTCCGACGATGAATCCGTGGGAACCGCCCGAAAAACGCCCATCGGTCATCAATGCCACGTCGCTGCCCAGTCCAGCTCCCATGATGGCTGACGTGGGAGTCAACATCTCCGGCATTCCCGGTCCACCCTTGGGACCCTCGTAGCGAATGATAATCACATCGCCTTTCTGGATCTCTTTGTTTTCGAGCCCACGCAGCATGTCTTCTTCCGAGTCGTAACAACGGGCGGTACCAGAAAACTGCAGACCTTCCTTGCCGGTGATCTTTGCGACAGCTCCGTCGGGGCAGAAGTTGCCACGCATGATGCAAATGTGACCGGTCTCTTTGATGGGCTTGTCGATCGGCTGAATGATCTCTTGGCCGTCGGCAAGTTTGTCGAGATTGGCGACGTTTTCGGCCAGCGTCTTGCCGGTTACCGTCATGCAGTCTCCGTTCAGCAGGCCATGTTCGAGCAGAAATTTATGCACGGCTGGAATCCCGCCGATGTTGTGCAGATCTTCCATGACGTATTTGCCGCTGGGCTTCAAATCGGCAATGAAAGGAACTCTGTCGCTGACCGCCTGGAAGTCGTCGATCGTCAGCGGAACGTCAACCGCTCGCGCCATCGCAATTAAGTGCAGCACGGCGTTTGTCGATCCTCCCAAAGCCATCACGATGACCATTGCGTTTTCGAAGGCTTCGCGAGTCATGATGTCGCGCGGTTTCAGATCCAACTCCAGTAACCGCCCGATGGCTTCGCCAGCCGCCTTGCACTCGCCCAACTTCAACGGATCGTCGGCGGGAATCGACGAACTGTACGGCAGCGACATCCCCAGTGTCTCGATCGCCGATGACATCGTGTTGGCCGTGTACATTCCACCGCACGCGCCGGCGCCGGGGCAGCTCGACCGGACGATTTCTCGCCGCTCGTCGTCGTCGATCGAGCCGGCTAGGTATTGTCCATACGATTGAAACGCCGAAACGATGTCGAGTTTCGGATGCCGGTTCGTGCAACCTGCGCGAATCGTTCCACCATAAACCATTAACGACGGCCGGTTGACGCGGGCCATGCCCATTACGCAGCCGGGCATGTTCTTGTCGCAACCGGGGATCGTGATCAAGGCGTCGTACCATTGGCCTCCCATGACTGTCTCGATCGAATCGGCGATCAGGTCGCGTGATTGCAGCGAGTACGACATGCCGTCAGTACCCATCGAGATTCCGTCGCTGACGCCCACGGTGTTGAAACGCATGCCGATCAAACCGGCCTCGCTGACACCCTCTTTCGCCTTGTTGGCGAGATCAAGCAGGTGCATGTTGCACGTGTTGCCTTCGTACCAAACGCTGGCGATGCCAACCTGTGGTTTGTTCATGTCGTCTTCGGTCATGCCGGTTCCAAACAGCATGGCCTGCGAAGCCCCCTGTGAGGCTGGCTGCGTGACTCTTGAGCTGAATTTGTTGAGTTGTTCGGTCATTGGTGTTTTCCAGATTCTATTTCTTGGCATTTGGCTTCATGGGTGTCTCGTTGGTGATGAACGACTTTAGTAGGAATCCGATGATCAGACCGATTCCAATCATCACCCAAAATGGTGCCTTCGTGTGTGGATCAAAGTTATCTTGTTCCCAGCCGTGGAACAAATTGACTCCGAAGATTGCGCTCAGTGTTGCGAGTGGAAAGAAGAAAGCCGCCAATACGTTCAATCGATGGGATGAGACGGCCATCTGATGGCTGGTTTCCGCCTGGTCCTCGGTCCGCTGTGCGATAATGAAATCGAGTGAATTCTTAGCGTCCGCGTAAAGCAATTCCGACATGCGTTCGATTTGATACGCCTCGTCACGCATGTTGATGATGTCCTTGTCGTCGGGCACGAGTTCGCGGGCTTGCTGTAACGCCTGATGCAGATTGCGGGCAGCCCGGTGAATCGGAGCCAATACGTATAGAATCGCAAAGTATTCTTTCGCTGTCGACGCACGCTCGTCTTGCTCTTCAAAACTGTCAAGCAGCGTTTCGTATTCGGCCAAATGCTTGCGCAAGGACTTGATGTCACCGTCGGAACTCCACGTTCCGTCGGGTTGCCGCCAAAAGAACCGGCCTTTGCGTTCATCTTCATCGGGATCCGGCGGAGCGTGCAGGATCAACAGCAGATGCCCGTCGGCAAACATTGCCCGTTGCCTCCCTGCTTGTTCACCCAGCCGATCACGAAAGTCTTGCGGAATCTGCCAAACGGCGGGGATGATGGGTTTCTTCGCCATTGAGGATTCCTTTGTAACGTGATGGTGTGCTGGAAATTCAGCAATTTCCTTGCTTGTGCTGGGCTACTGTATCTTCTGGAAAGGCTCGATCGTCCGAATTCAAAAGTCGCAAGCAATGTTTCGATAATCGAAATCCATCCTCACTCGACTTTCACAACTTCAATCTTCATCTTCCCCAGAATATCAAGCAGTGGAAGCATTGTGACCAAAGGCGTCGGTGCGTCGTCGGCGAAACTGGATTCCGCCAGTTTGATGTGTCCGGGTCCGATGCCGCCGCGCCCCATCGTTGCATCCAATGGAAGCCATTTGCCGCCGAGAAACGCTTCCGTCCACATGTGTCCGGCAAATGCCGCATGGAGTTCGCTATAGACCAATCCGACAGCGATGCGTGACGGAATCTTCTTTGTTCGCAACATGGCCGCCAGCAAAACCGCGTGTTCGGTGCAATCACCTTGCATGTCACGAGCGACTTCGGCGGCCGATGCCAAAGCCGTCGAAAAGTTTTTGGACTTCAGGTTTTTGTTAACATATTTTTCCATGCTCAATGCGATTTGTGTCGGATTGGTTTGGCCCGCGGTCGCCCGACGGGCATGCTCGACGACTCTGTGATCACGGCTTTGTAGGAATCGCGTTGGACCCATATATTCCGGCTTGCCACGTACCTGCCGCGCATTCGGATCCGGCCTAAGACGTGTGACAGTCAATTCCGCCGTGTCGTCATCAACGCGTGTTGCCGATTGTGTTGGACCCTTGAGTAGATAATCCAACGGATTCAGTTCCGGGACAGTGATCCGATAGACGATTTTTTGCGCGTCATGCGCGTTGCGGATCGGCTTATCGAGACGGACCAACGTGCTGACCGCGATATCCAACTCTTGGCCGGCGATGGCTTCGAGCGCGACTTCCTTCGAAACCGAATAGGTCACCATTGTCGTCCCGAGGATCGGCGTTTCCGTTTTCAGAGTGTTTCCGTTTTCATCAAGGTAAGTTCGCTGGATCATCTTCGGCAGAAGCGACTGAGTAATACGGGCTTGCAGTGCTTCGCGAGTTGTGCCGTCGAAGAGTTTCACGCGTCGCATGTCGACGGCGACGATCGACACGTCGGTGATCTTGTTGAGTTCAGGAATGAAAGACTTGAATTTCCGTTTGTCGCCCGGTTTCAAAGGGGGATTGCGCAGTAGACGATCTTCATAGCCGGGCGCTTTCACGTCGCGGTCCCAGGGGATGCTCGTCTTTTGACTCCGTCCCGCAATCACTATTTCCAGGTAGAGCCGATTCTGCTGAACCGTTCCGATCGTTTTCACGGTGTCGGCTGGCGGATTTTTCGTCTCGGATACGAATCGCAACATTTCACCGTCTTGGTTCTCTTCCGTCCGTAAGTTCATCTGCACTTTTAGTTCTTGTCCAAAACGCTTGAACGTCATGTGAGTCTCATTCAAAGTGACCACGATGGCCTTCCCGTCCTTCTTAACGGTTCGAGTTGTCGTACGCGCATATCCAATGCGTTGTCCGCCGATAAAGATCACTTGCCAACTGTCATCCGAATCGCTCGGCTTTGTTTCGGCAAACGCATTCGCTTGTGACGGGCATATCTGAGCCGAAATCAAAAACGTAAAAATGACGGCCAACCATGCTGCGACAGGATGCTTTCTGCTTATGCTTTTCATGACGTCCTCCGAGTCGAACGGTAAGATTGCTGCGGAAATTGAAGCGACTATTTTATACGCAACGAGCCGAGCGGCAGCCAACCGTCATTTTTTCGTTCCCGATTGGCAAAATGGAACGGCTTGCCATTTTTCAATGGATTTGCGACTCGCATCGATATGCGATAATTCCCCTTGGAAAGCTCACCCATTCGGATGGCATGTTGCCAGCGCGTCGTTCGTCCGGGCAACACGGACGTCAGTTTCCACGATGTCGCGCTGTTAGACGTCTCGCCGGCCCGATTCTCGACACGTAGTTGAACGGGCCAATCATAATAAAACGGTGCAACTCCTCGATTCTCAGCGGTCACGGAAACT